>Ga0207657_10005684_pt1 | contig 13011 bp, 16 predicted proteins | sample KBSC33metaG_FD_184316 | JGI IMG/M metagenome (GOLD analysis project Ga0207657, IMG submission 184316) | Corn rhizosphere microbial communities from Kellogg Biological Station, Michigan, USA - KBS C3-3 metaG (SPAdes) (version 2) | ecosystem: Host-associated > Plants > Roots > Rhizosphere > Soil ...
GGCCGTTCTATTGCCCCGTCGACAAGAAGGTCTACATCGACCTCGGCTTCCTCGACGAGCTGCGAACGCGCTTCGGTGCCAGCACCGGACCGCTCGCCCAGGCATACGTGCTCGCGCACGAGTACGGCCATCACGTGCAGGATCTCGTCGGCACGCTCGACAAGATCGGCAACGACCGCCAGGGAGCGAACAGCGCGTCGGTGAAGACCGAGCTCCAGGCCGACTGCTTCGCCGGCGTCTGGGCGAACCACGCCGAGTCGACCGGCTACCTGACGAAGATCACGCCCGCCGACGTGAAGGACGCATTGAGCGCCGCTGCGGCCGTGGGCGACGACCGCATCCAGCAGGAGACGCAGGGGCACGTGAACCCGGAGACGTGGACGCACGGCTCCTCGGCGGAGCGCGAGCACTGGTTCACGACCGGCTGGCAGACCGGCGACGCGAACAAGTGCAACACGTTCGGCTAACGCTTAAAGCGGTACCGCGCGAACAGGTGATCGGAGCCCCGCCGCAGGGAGAGGAGCGACGGCGCGACACGCGCATCCGGTAGCAGCTCGACGCCCTCGACGAGCCCGAGGCGGCGTCGCGACTCGAGGCGGCCGGCGAGAACGGGCGACACGGTCAGGAAGAGCTCGTCGACGACGCCCCCGGCGAGCAGGCCGCCGAACGTCGTCGGGCCGGCCTCCACGAGCACGTGTGCGTACCCGCGCTCGCGCAGGATGTCGAACGCCGCAGGCAGGTCGACCCAGTCGCCGTCGTTCACGGGAACGATGCCGGCGACGCTGCCTTCGAGCTGCGCGGCGCCGCGGTGAGTCGTCAGCACGAGCGCGCCGCCGGCAACGACCGGATGGGAGACGTCGAGCGACGCGCCGGAGGTGACGACCGCGACTGCCGGCCGCTCCGGCTTGCCGATCGCCGCACGCAGCGCGGCGAAGGCATCTTTCGCCTTCGGATACACGCCTTCCGGCCGCCACCGCCCGTTCGGCGAGGCGAGGAGCGTGCCACTGCCGAGGAGCACGACGTCGGCGAGCGCGCGCAGGATCCCCATCAGGTGCTTGTCGTCGTCGCTCCCGTCCGAGACGAGCGCGTTCGAGTTCTCGAGATCGGGCATCGCGACGACGCCGTCGAGCGTCTCGACGAAGTTCGCGTAGACGCAGGGTCCGTCGAAGCCGAGCGCACCGCCGTAGAACGCGTGCAGCTCGGGAGTCAGCACGCCGGCGAGGCCGGATTGCTCCCAGAGGAGCTGTAGCGTCACCGCAGCTCGGAGAGGAACTCCCGGCGCAGGTCGGCGTCCTCGTCGTAGAGGCCGCGCCAGAACGTCGTCACCGTGCGCGAGCCCTCCTCCTCGACGCCGCGCATCTGCGTGCACAGATGGGACGCCTCGAGCCGCACCGCGACCCCGCGCGCCTGGACGAGCTCGACCAGCCGGTCGGCGATCTGCTCGCCGAGCCGCTCCTGCACGGTGAACCGCCGCGCGTAGAGACGGACCAGACGCGTCAGCTTCGAGATGCCGAGGATCTCGTCGCCGGCCACGTAGCCGACGTGCGCGATGCCGTGGAACGGCAGCGCGTGGTGCTCGCAGAGCGAGAAGAACGAGATCGGGCCCTCGACGATCTGGCTGTGCGCGCCGTCGACGCTCGTCGGCCGCTCGGACGGGAACGCAGTGCGGAGCTTGGGGTCGCCGTCGTAGCCGGCGGTCGCCTCGAACATCGCGCGCAGGAAGCGCTTCGGCGTGTCGCGTGTGCCGGGCGTGTCGAGGTCCATGCCGAAGGCGGCGAAGATCTCGCCGACGTGACGCTCGTACCGTTCCCACTCCTCGGGCGAGATGTCGCGCCCGTCCTCCGGGTCCCAGCGAGACGGAAGCTCAACGATGCTCAAGCACAACCTCCCGATCGACGTTGACAAGCGATTCGCGGCGGACGACGAGCGCGCCGACGAGCAGGAGCTCGGCGAGCGCCGCGGCGACGAAGTAGAGCGGATGCCCGGCGGCGACGCACACACCGAAGAGGGCGAGCTGCGTCGTCATGCCCATGTTGGCGAGGATGCCGACGGTCGTCGCGTCGTGGTAGGCGCGGCGCGCGGCGGCGTCCGCGCCCCGGAGCCGGTGCTCGACGAAGCGCTCGACGAGGACGTCCTGCCAGCCGTAGAGCAGCCCGTAGACGCGGCCGAGGACGGTGCCGTCCCATGCCGCCGGCCGGCCCTGCGCGAGCCGCTCGAGGTTGAAGTTGACGCTCAGCACCGCGGTGAGCGCGACGAACCCTGCAGCCGCGGCAAGGGGATTGCCGGTCTCGTAGCCGACCGCCGAGAAGAGCGCGACGTTGACGAGCAGATCGCACTCGGAATCGAGATAGCGCCCGAATGCGGTCACGCGCCCGGTCAGCCGCGCGAGCTGGCCGTCGGCGTTGTCGAGCACCGTCTTGATCTGCACGAGAACCGCGGCGAGCACGAGCTGGCCGCGCCCGAGCTCGACCGCGGCCGCAATGCCGCCCGCGGTCGACGCGAGCACGACGGCCGGCGGCGGCACGCGAAGCGGGGCGAGCGCGAGCACGACGAGATGCGCAGCCGGGCGGAAGACGATCTCGCACAACCACTCGGTTCCGAGCCGCGCCTTGCGCGACTGCGCGAGCGCGCTAGCCAAGCAATGCACCTTCGGTGAGCGGGGCCGCTGCGCGAATGCGCTCGCGCGCCTCGTCCACCTTGCCCCAGGTGTCCCAGAGGAGGTACCCGCGCGGGCGCCCCTCGTCGTCCACGTAGGTGACGACGCCCTTCCGGTTCGGCTCCTCCCACGCATCGAGCGTCGAGAGTCGCGCGTCGACCTCGCCGACCGCCTCGTAGCCGAGGTCGAACATGTCGGAGTAGAAGAACGGAAGGTGCTCGTAGCGCTCGCCGGCGCCCGCCATGTTCGCACCGACGAGCTTGCCGTGTGCCCTCGCGTGGTCCTCGTGCTCGACGCGGAACCGCCGCCCGAGCACCGGGCTCGGGAAGTTCGCCACGTCGCCGGCGGCGAAGACGTCGTCGCGCCCGTCGACGCGGCCCTGCTCGTCGACGAGGATGCCGTTGTCGACCGCGAGTCCGGCGGCCTGCGCCAGCTCGACCGACGGGACGATGCCGAGTCCGGCGACGACCACGTCGCCCTCGAGCGTACGGCCGGAACCGAGCGTCACGTTCGTCCCGTCGACCGAGCCGACCGTCTGCTCCGTCAGGACGTCCACGCCCTTGTCCCGGTAGTACTGCGTCACGAACTGCGCGAGACCCGGGGGCAGCACGCGCGCGGCGATCGAGTCCTCCGGGAAGACCATGGTCACCCTGGCCCCGACGCCGGTGAGCGACGCCGCGAGCTCCGAGCCGATGAACCCGCCGCCGATCACGACGACGTGAGCACCGCCGTCCGCAGCCGCGCGAAGCCGCCGGAAGTCGTCGATGGTGCGGAAGTACACGACCTCGTCGTCCTGGCCGCCGAGGCGTCGCGGGGTGCCGCCGGTGGCGAGCAGGAGCTTCTCGTAGCCGTACTCGTCGCCCCGGTCGTCCCGTGCGCGCCGAGCGTCGAGGTCGAGCTCGACGATCCGCCTGCCGGTGACGTACTCGGCGCCCTCGGGCGCAGAGTCGTACCAGATCGGCGCCTCGTCTCCGGACTGCCAGAGCTTCTTCGAGAGCGGCGGCCGCTTGTACGGCGGGTGCGCCTCCGACCCGACGAGGACGATCGCGCCTTCGGCGTCGCGCTCCCGGATGCCCTCGACTGCAGCGGCCGCGGTCATGCCGCCGCCGACGATCAGATAGGTCGTGTTCCGCATTCTCTCAGTCCTTAGTGTCGCGATCGATCGTAATATGACCTCCGTGTCCGAATGGATTGAAGCCGACGGTGCCCTCGAGCGCGTCTTCGAGCTGAAATCCTTCCCAGAGGCCGTCGCGTTCGTCGACCGGGTGGCGCTGCTCGCAGAGCAGGAGAACCACCATCCGGACATCGCGATCTCCTACCGGAAGGTAACGCTGCGCTGGACGACGCATTCCGCGGGCGGCGTCACCGACCGCGACCACGAGCTCGCACGCAAGAGCGCCGCGCTCGCGCAGCCGTCCGGCGCCGACTGACAAGCCGCCGGCCGCCGGCTTCGTGCGGGATCGTCTTCGGATCCTAGATCCCTTGGATCCCCGCTGAAGGACAGCTCGACCCCCTGACGGATCCGCATCTTGGATCCAGGGTGCAGCGGGAGCGGTGAGGCAGACCCCCCGAACGGGGGGCTGACGAGCCCGGAAGACGCTGTTCCAATGAGGCATCCCTCCGATCCGTGGCCGCTCGGTGAGCGGCCGCCTCGCGACGAAGGGCCCACCCATGCAGCCGACCCGGACCCTCCTCTCCATGCTGTGCGTCGCGGTCGTGCTCGGACTCGCCCTCCTGAAGCCCGTGCCGAGCCGAGCCGGAGACGGCACGACGCCGGGCGGCCCGGTGACGCCTCCGGCGACGCCGCAGTCGACCGACCCCGTCGCGCCGCAGGTGCCGGTCGTGAAGAAAGCGAAGCCGGCGCGGACGACGCAGCTCCATCTCGCCTTCGGCAGGCGCGTCGTCGGCTTCGCGCGGCACTTCGTCGGCACACGCTACGTCTACGGCGGCAGCAGCCCCGGTTCGGGCTTCGACTGCTCCGGCTTTGTCCGCTTCGTCTACGCCCACTTCGGCGTCTCCCTGCCCCACTCGAGCTACGCGCAGTTCGATCGCGGCCGCCGCATCGCGCGCTCCTCGCTCCGCCCCGGCGACCTCGTCTTCTTCGACGGCCTCGGGCACGTCGGCATGTACATCGGTAACGGCCGCTTCATCCACGCGCCGCACACCGGGACGCGCGTGCGCATCGAGACGCTGCACGGCTGGTACGCCTCGCGCTTCTCCGGGGCGCGCCGCATCCGCTCCGGGTGATTTCACTGACCTAGACTGATCGACGTGGCGACGACCGCCGCGCCTGCAGGTCTGACGCAGCAGGAGGCCGAGCGGAAGCTCGCGTCCCGTCCGGTCGCGCAGCCGGGCTCGAGCCGCTCCTACCGGAGCATCGTCCTCGCGAACGTCTTCACGATCTTCAACCTCATCCTGCTCGTCGCCGGCGTCCTGACGCTCGCCTTCGGCGACTGGCAAGACGCACTCTTTCTCGCCATACTCGTCGGGAACTCCGGAATCGGGATCGCGCAGGAGGTCCGCGCGAAGCGGACCCTCGACCGCCTCGCGGCGCTCGTCGCCCCGACGGCGACGGTCGTCCGCGACGGCGCGCCGCGCCGCGTGGAGGTGGAAGACGTCGTGGACGGTGACGTCGTCGTCGTCGAGCCCGGCGACCAGATCGTCGCCGACGGCGTCCTCCGCCGCAGCAGCGGCCTCGCAGTCGACGAGTCGATCCTCACCGGCGAGTCGGTCCCCGTTTCGCGCGACGACGGCGACGAGGTGCGATCGGGATCGTTCGCGGTCGAAGGGGGCGGCGCCTACGTCGTCAGCGCCGTCGGGGACGAGAGCTATGCCGCGCGGCTCGCGGGCGAGGCGCGCGAGTTCCGCCATCCGCGCTCGCCGCTCGAGCGCGCGGTCGACCGCCTGCTCTTCCTGCTCGTCGCGATCCTCGTGCCGCTCGGTGTCGCGCTCGTGTGGGCGCTCTACCGCCGGCACACGTCGCTGCACGACGCCGTGCCGACGACCGTCGCGGCCGTCGTGACGCTCGTCCCCGAAGGACTGATCCTGCTGACGAGCCTCACCTTCGCCGTCGCCGGGGTGCGCATGGCGCGCCGCGGCGCGCTCGCTCAGCAGCTCAATGCGATCGAGTCGCTCGCCTCCGTCAACACGATCTGCATCGACAAGACGGGGACGCTGACCGACGCGCACATCCAGGTCGAGGCGCTGCTCCCGGCGCCGGGTGTCGACGAGGGCGAGCTCGCCCACACGCTCGGACGCTTCGCCGCGAGCTCGCCGACGCGCAACGCGACGCTGACCGCGATCGGCGACCACGCGGGCGGCCTCGCCGAGGAGCCGCGCGATGCGGTCCCGTTCTCGTCGCGGCGGCGCTGGAGCGCGCTGCGGCTCGGCGAGACGACGTACGCGCTCGGGGCCCCGGAGCTCTTCCCGCTCGGCGCACTCCAGGCGGTCGCGGACGAGCAGGCCCGCACGGGCCGGCGCGTCGTCGCGTTCGGCACCGCGCGCGGGCACGTCGCCGACGACGCGCCGCTCGCGATCGGGCAGCTTCTCGGCGTCGTCGTGCTGGCCGAGCGGCTGCGCACAGATACCCGAGAGACCGTCGCCTTCCTGCGCTCGCAGGGCGTGCAGCTCGTCGTCATCTCCGGCGACCGCCCCGAGACGGTGGCCGCCGTCGCCGCCGACGCCGGCATCGAGGCGGGCGATGCCCTCGACGGCAGCAGCCTCCCGCGCGACCCGGGCGCGCTGCGCCGGCTGCTCGACGGCGACACGGTGATCGGTCGCATCTCGCCCGAGGACAAGAAACGCGTCGTCGAGGTGCTCACCGCGGGCGGCCGCTACGTGGCGATGATCGGCGACGGCGTCAACGACGTCCCGGCGCTCAAGGCCGCGCGGCTCGCGATCGCGCAGGGAAGCGGCTCGCAGATGGCGCGGGCGGTGTCCGACCTCGTGCTCGTCCGCGGCGACTTCTCGAGCGTCCCCGCGCTCGTCGCCGAGGGACGCAAGGTGCTGCGCAACCTCCAGCGCGTCGCCAAGCTCTTCGTCGCGAAGTCGGCGTTCGCGATGTTCCTCGTGCTCTCGATCGGGCTGACGCCGCAGGCGTACCCGCTCCTGCCGCGTCATCTCACGCTGGCGGCGGGCCTGACGATCGGCATCCCCGCGTTCTTCCTCGCGCTCGGCCCGAGCGAGGGGCACTACCGGAGCAGCGGCTTCCTGTTCGACGTCGGCCGGTTCGCCGTACCCGCGGGGACGGCCGCGGGGCTCGGCGTGCTCGCGAGCTTCGTGTTCGCGCGCAACGTCGCGCGGCTCCCGCTCACCGAGGCCCGGACGATCGCGACGAGCGTCCTCGTGCTCGTCGGGCTGTACCTCGTCCTCGCGCTCGAGGCTGCGAGCAGGCGCAGGGCCGCCGGCGTCGGCACGCTCGTGGCGTCGATGCTCGTGCTCTACGCGCTCGTGCTCGCCGCGCCGTTCGCGCGGCACTTCTTCGCGCTCGACATCCCCGGCGTGGGCGGCGCCGTCGTCGTGCTGCTCGGCGCCGCGCTCGCGATCGTCGGGCTCTGGCTCACCGACGACCGCTTCGTGCCGGGCGTCGTTCGCGATACGCCTTCGTCTTGACGCGGTTGCCGCAGACCGCCATCTGGCACCAGACCGCCGAGCGGTTGCGTGAGCGGTCGTAGAAGAGCCAGTGGCAGACGTCGCGGCGGCATGCCTTGAGGCGCGTCCACGTCCCGTCCGCCATCGCGGTGTAGACGACGCCGACGAGCTCTGCGAGCGCGCCGTCGACGTCGCGGGTCGCCGGCTCGAGCCGGGCGACCCCATCGAGGCGGATCCCATCGAACCGGACGACGAGCCGGCCGCGCTCGGCCGCCCGCTCGAGGACCTGCGCCGCCTCGCCGTCGGGCTCCCCGCCGTTGTTCGCGAGCGCCAGGGCCCGCAGCGCGGCGCGGACCTCGAGCGCGTGCCGCAGGTCGGCGGCGGAGATCCGGATCGCCCGCTCGAGCCCGAGCACGTCGCGCAGCCGCTCGGGCGCGCTCAGCATCTCGCGGCGGTGCTCGAGGTCGACGGTGTTCACGAATCGCTCGACGAGGGCGAGCCGTCCCGGCGCCGGCTCGGCGTCGCGGAGATAGTCGATCGCGGCCACCGGCTCCACCGGCCGACACTATCAACCGGCTTACGGTGGTGTGGCGGGGATATGGGCGGCGCCGGGGCGCTACTTGAGCTTGTCGGCCATCGCGGTCAGGAGCTTCCACGCGATCGTGGAGTTGCTCTCGACGAGCGGCCGGAAATCCCAGGGCGTCATGCCCCAGCAGACCATGTCCGACTTAGCCGTGATCGTGGCCGTGCGGTCGGAGCCGGTGAGGAGCGCGATCTCGCCGAAGTAGTCGCCGGCCTTGATCGAGCCGCGTGGCACGCCTTCCACCGAGACGTCGGCCTCGCCGCTTTCGACGACGAAGAAGCCCGCCCCGCCGGCGCCTTCCTCGGTCACGGTGTTCCCCGCCGAGAACTTCCGCTCCCGCATCGTCGCGGCGATCTGCTCGAGCTCACGCTGGTCGAGACCCGCGAAGAGCGGCACCTTCTTGAGCACGTCGGAGGAGGCCCGGGCCACGGCCGAGTTATACACCGAAAACCCGCCGGGCAAAATCAGCCAGGATACGGGGGTGAAGCTCACGGTCATCGGCTCCTCCCCCGCGTGGCCGAACGCGGGCGGGGCGCAGTCCGGGTATCTCGTCGAGGGCGACGGGCGCCTCCTGCTCGATTGCGGGCCGGGCGTGCTCGCTCGCCTGCGGGAGCTCGACGGCGGCTGGCCGCGCGTCGACGCGGTCGCGATCACGCACTTCCATCTCGACCACTGGGGCGACCTCGTGCCGTGGATCTTCGGCGCGAGCTTCGGCCCCGGCCGTGAGGTGCCGAACCCGGAGCTCTGGCTGCCGCCCGGCGGCATCGAGCGGCTGCGCTCGTACGGCGGCCTGATGAGCTTCGCCCCGCAGATCGACGACGTCTTCGAGCTGCGCGAGTACGCGGACGACGCGGTCGCGTTCCGCGCCGGCGGCTTCGAGGTGACGCCGCTTCGCCTCGAGCACTACTCGGAGCTCACGTTCGGCCTGCGCGTCTCGAACCACCGCAGCACGCTGGCCTACTCGGGCGACACGGGGCCGAGCCCGGCGCTCGCGAAGCTGGCGCGCGACGCCGACGTCTTCCTCTGCGAGGCGACGCTGCGGGAGCCGGAGCCGCACGAGCGCGGCCACCTGAGCGACGGCGAGGCACTCGAGGCGTTCGAGTCGTCCGGCGCGCGGCGGCTGATCGTCATCCACCGCCCCGACGAGCTGCCGCTCGATCCGTCGGTCGAGCGGGCTCGCGACGGAGACGTGCACGAGTTCTAGTGGCCGCCGGCGATCGCAGCGGCGCGATCGACCGGTTCTTCCAGCGCTATCCGCATGCGGTGGTCGGCGTCGATTCCGACCTCCGGGTCGCGTTCACGAACGAGCGCGCCCGCACGCTGCTCGGCCCGAGCGCGTCACGCACCGGCGCACGGCTCGATCCGCGCCTCCGCCTCGTTGCCGAGCGGCTCGCCCGGTCGACGGACGGCGTACCGAGCGAGGTCGTGACCGACGCAGGGACGGCGCTCCGCATCACGGGCGTCCCCGCCGACGACGCCGACCCGGCGGTGCTCGTGATCGAGGAGGTCTCGGGCCCCGACCCGCACGCGCGGGTGCTCCACGAGTTCATCCGCAACGCGGCCCACCAGCTCAGGACGCCGCTGACCGCGATCACGGCTGCGGTCGAGGTGCTCCAGGCGGGAGCGAAGGAGCGTCCTGTCGAGCGAGACCACTTCCTCGACCACGTCGAGCGGCACACGGCACGGCTGACGCGCATCGCACGCAGCCTGCTCGCACTCGCACGCGCGCAATCCGGGATCGGCGTGACGCTTCAGCCCGTCGCCGTGAAGCCGCTGCTCGACGCGCTGGCCGGCGAGGCGCTACCGCGCGCCGGTGTCCGCCTGCACGTTGACTGCCCGCCGGAGCTCGCGGCCCTCGCCGAGGCAGATCTCCTGCGCGAGGCGCTCTCGGCCCTCGTCGACAATGCCGTCGAGCACACCGCCGCCGGCACGATCGTGCTCACGGCGGCGGCCGCCGGCGCGTCCGTCGAGCTCACCGTCGCCGACACCGGAGGCGGGATCGCTCCGGAGCATCGCCCGAGGATCTTCGAAGCCTTCTACAGTTCCGCGCGTGGCGGTCACCGCTTCGGGCTCGGACTCGCGATCGCCTCTCAGGCGGTCGAGGCGATGGGCGGCGCGCTCCGCGCCGACGACACCAAGGAGGGCGCAACGTTCGTGATCGCGCTTCCCGGGGCATGAGCGAGCGAATTCTCGTCGTCGAGGACGAGCCCGCGATCGCGGAGTCGGTCGCCTATGCGCTCACCGCCGCCGGCTACGAGGTCGACACGGTCGGGAGCGGCGAGGACGCGCTCTCGTCGTCCCAGGAGCGACCGTACGACCTGATGATCCTCGACCTCCTGCTCCCGGGTCTGTCGGGCCTCGACGTCTGTCGCGAGGTGCGCACGACAAGCGCCCTGCCGATCGTGATGCTCACCGTGCGGGACGAGGAGCTCGACCGCGTGACGGGCCTCGCGATCGGGGCGGACGACTACGTGACGAAGCCGTTCTCGACCGCCGAGCTCGTCAGCCGCGTGCGCGCGCAGCTTCGGCGCCGGCGCCTGAACCTCGGCACGGATGCCGTCGTGTACGACGTCGGCGGGATCCACGTCGACGTCGGCAGGCACTTGGTGTCGGTCGACGGTGTTCCCGTGCGGCTCACGCGCTCGGAGCTCCGCCTGCTCCACCTGCTCGCGGCATCCGAGGGCCGGGCGGTCAGCCGCGAGCACCTTGCGGACGGCCTACGACGCGACGACGGCGAGCCCGGCGACCGGCGCGCGATCGACGTCCACATCTCGAACCTCCGCCGCAAGCTCGAGCGGGACCCGTCCACGCCGCGGCGGCTCGTCACCGTGCGCGGCGTCGGGTACCGCCTCGTCGCGAGCTAGCGCTTGCCGATGCGCTGCACGAAGCGCGCGAGGCACGCCCCGGCGGCGACGAAGCCGGCAGCGGCCAGCGTGAAGATGTTGGTGGTGACGCACGTCCGGCAGACGCCGCAGCACGCATTGACGGCCGGGGCGAGGTCTACGCCCTTGTTGAGAAGCGGCAGCGCACGCGTCTGGGTCTTTTCGAGCACGGGCACAGTCTAGAACGGACGAAAGGCCCGCTCGCCCAGCAGGCGGTGGCCTTCGATCGACGGATGGTCGCCGTCGTCCGTCCACTCGTCGCGCAGTCGCTGCGGGCGCTCGGGATCGACGAGCGTGTCGTGGAACGGCAGCAGCGGAACGTCGAGGCCGTCGGCGATCACGCCGATGAGCGCGTTCAGCCGCGCGATGTCGTTCGCCGCGCGCCCGTCGCCGTTCGACCAGGCCAGCACGTCGACGAGGGCGACGCGCAGGCCGAGGCGCTTGCCGCTCTCGACCATGCCCGCCAGGTTGCGCGCCGCCTCCTCCACCGGCCGGCGCTGCGCGATGTCGTTGATGCCGCCCTGCACGACGAGCGCCTCCGCGCCGCGCGCCGCCGTCTGCAGGCGCATCGCGATCTCGTCGGTCCGCTCGCCGTATACGCCGTGGTTGCGCAGCTCGAGCGTCGCATCGCGGCGCATCGCCCACCACACCCACTGATTGCGCTCGTCAGGCGACGCGATGCGCGCGCGTGCCGCCGGGTCCGGAGCCCAGAGCGGCGACCCGGCGGTGATCGAGTCGCCGAGGCACGCGACGATCACGCGCGGTCAGGACGCGTGCGGTACGAGATCGACGAGGAGGTCGCAGTCGAGCGCCTCGGCGATCCGGAGCAGCGTGTCGATCCGAGGCGGGCGGCCGCCGCGCTCGAGCCGTGCGATCGCCGACTGCGTCGTGCCGCAGAGCTCTGCGAGCTCACGCTGCGAGAGGTTCATCTCGAGCCGCCGGCTCGAGACCTTCTCCGCGATGTTCGCGAAGAACCAGCCGCGGTCGCCGGTGACGATCCGCTCGTGGAGCCGTTCGAGCGGCCGTTTGTCCGCTGCTCTCGCGCGCGCTGCCATCGAAGCCAGCATAGCATGATTGCTATGTCGCGGCGAGCAGGCGGTCCTGCAACGGCTGCACGGCGTCGCCGACGCGAACGCGGCCGGGCACGGCCACGGAGCCGTAGACGCCGAACGGCAGCGGCTCGCGCCTCCCGTCGGGCCGGTACGCGGCGAGCGTTCCGAGGGTGTCGAGGTCGGTGACGCCCGTGTCCGGGTCATGCGAGGTGACGACGCAGCGACCGACGTCGCCGTTCAGGAGAATCGTGGCCTCGCCGACCTGCACCTGCGTCCCGAGCCACTGGTCCTCCTCGTGTGGGGGAACGCCGTCGACCTCGAACAGCATGCGGAAGCGCCGGCCGTCGACAGGCTCGGTCGCGCCGGCCTCGGTGCGCAGTCGCTCGAGCGACGAGCGGGAGACGAGCGAGACCGAGCCGCCGCGGTAGCCGCGGTCGACCGCGTGGTCGTCGGCGTAGAGAAGCGTCAGCGGCCGGCCGGCGTAGCGGACGATCGCGTCCTCCCACGGGCCGAGGACACGGTGCGAAGGGTGCGGGTGGCCGTACATCTCCGCGTCGACCGGCTCGCCGAGCTCGACGGTGCCCTCGACGCGCGTGCCGTTCGGGAAGCTGAGCGCGAGCTCGCGCGTCTCCTCGTCCCACTCGGGGCGGATGCGGACGATCGGGCCGTTGCGCTTGTTGTTGAAGAGCCGGCCGTCCTGGTCGACGAGCCAGAAGCGCCGGTTGCCGCGCACGCCGTCGAGCTCGAGGTCGATCTCCTCCGGGTGGACGAGCCCGAGCGACTTGACCGGTGCGATCGAGATGCGAACGACGCGCGGCTGCTCCACGCGGTCAAGCTTACTCAGGCGGCCGGCCCGTCCACGTGCGCCTCGCTGCGTCCGCGCGTGCCTTCGAGCTCGAACACCCAGAAGTCGCGGCCGGTCACGTGGACGGCGACGTTGTAGACGGGGATCTTGCCGATGCAGCCCTGGAACGAGCCGGCGTGCGCGTGGCCGTGCAGCACGAGGTCTGCGCCGTACTCGGCGATCGGTGTCGCGAGCCGGTCGCTCCCGAGCATGACGTGGATGCCCTCCGGCTCGCCCTCGACGGTCGCCTGGATCGGCGCGTAGTGGAGGAGCACGATCCGCAGGTCGCAGTGGACGATCTCCTGCAGTCCGCGTGCGATCGCGTCGGCCTCATGGGTCGTCTCGGCGTACACCTCGCGCAGCAGCGCCTCGCCGAAGTCCGGCAGGACCGAGCCGGGAAAGCC
>Ga0207657_10005688_pt1 | contig 13006 bp, 13 predicted proteins | sample KBSC33metaG_FD_184316 | JGI IMG/M metagenome (GOLD analysis project Ga0207657, IMG submission 184316) | Corn rhizosphere microbial communities from Kellogg Biological Station, Michigan, USA - KBS C3-3 metaG (SPAdes) (version 2) | ecosystem: Host-associated > Plants > Roots > Rhizosphere > Soil ...
ATCTGGTTCGCAAGGGAAAGCCACTACCCTCACTTGCTGGTGTGCCGGTCGGGATAAAGGACGTGATGGTTACTCGCGGCGTGCGTACCACGGCCGGGTCAAAAATTCTCAACAACTACATTCCACCTTATACGTGTACCGCAGTCGAGCGTTTGGAAGCGGCCGGCGCCGTGGTGCTGGGCAAAATGAATTGTGATGAGTTCGCCATGGGCTCATCGAATGAGAACTCCGCCTATAAGCCCGTGCACAATCCACGCGATTTGACCCGAGTGCCTGGCGGTTCGTCAGGGGGGTCGGCAGCAGCCGTGGCTTCTGGTACTGCAATCGCAACCTTGGGTTCGGATACCGGAGGGTCCATTCGACAGCCCGCCGCCTTGTGTGGAGTTGTAGGATTGATGCCGACCTATGGCCGTGTCTCACGCTACGGATTGATCGCTTTTGCCTCATCCCTGGACCACATCGGTCCGCTCACAAAGACTGTCAAAGATGCGGCGCTGATGTTGCGGACGATTGCCGGTCGCGATCCGATGGATTCGACTTCCGCCGATGTGCCCGTTCCCGACTACGTTGCACAGTTGGCGAAGCCAATCCACGGACTCAAAGTCGGTGTCGCGAAAGAGTACTTCGGTGATGGTCTCGACTCTGAAGTTCGCACCTCGGTGGAAGGCGCCATTCAAAAGCTTGCAAAGTGCGGCTGTGAGATTATTCCTGTCTCTTTGCCGCACACCCAATACGCGATTCCCACTTACTACCTCGTGGCAACCGCGGAAGCGTCATCTAATCTCGCGCGCTTTGATGGCGTGAGGTATGGCCACCGCGCAGCCGGAATTCGCACCTTATCGGAAATGTATGAACGCAGCCGCGACGAGGGTTTTGGCCCAGAGGTTAAGCGCCGCATCATGCTCGGCACCTATGCTCTCAGCGCGGGCTATTACGACGCGTACTATCTCAAGGCGCAGAAGGTCCGCACGCTATTAACCCGTGATTTCGAGGAAGCATTCCGCGAGGTAGATGCGATCGTCACGCCAACGAGTCCGACCACGGCATTTAAGCTTGGGGAGAAATCAGATGACCCGCTGGCGATGTACCTTGCCGACATCTATACCGTTACGGCGGACCTGGTTGGAATTCCGGGTATTTCAATTCCCTGTGGCGAAGACAGGGAGGGACTTCCCATTGGCCTGCAAATATTAGGAAGGCACTTCGACGAGTCCACCATACTGCGCCTGGCGCATACCTACGAAAGCTCGCGGAACTAGTCCGCACCTCCGTCGCAGCAGGTGAGGTCTACAGCGATCTGGTATGAAGGTCGCGCGGCTAATTGCGTCAGAGAAGTTGAACGGCCGCGCTCGCCAGCTAATCCGTTCCCATCGATTCCTGCTCGGGGGCGCCGTGGCGGCGCAGCAACTGCGGAAGGTTCTGCGAGAAGGCAGAGCGCGGCAGAACCATATCGCATCCCGCCTCGTGCGCCTTCTGTTTCAGATCTCCCTGCACGTGCGAGAGGAAACCAATGATCGACGTTCCTTTCTTCAATTTTGCTTTGAGCTTGGGAATAGCACTCAGCGGCTTGGCGTTGGCATTGTTAAGGTCAAAGATGAGCAGCGAGGGAACTTCTTCGCCGTTCTGCTTCATCCGTTCCAACAGATCTTTGTCGGTCTTTACGAACTCGACCTTCACATTCATCTTGCGAGCCGTTTCCTGAATCTTGGCCAGGAAGAATAGATCATCGACGAAGGCAAAGATGCGGGAAACCCCGTTGGGCTGAGCACCCGCCACCGGTTCAGGATCCACTGGGCGATACGGAGCAGCAAAGCCCGGACGCGGCCTCATGTGCTTGCCGGCATTGCGGCTGCCATTCTGACCGTCCAAGGCAGCTCGATAGCTGTGATCCATCGGTGCCGTGTAAATACCATCCTTGTTGTGACGATTCTCGCGATCGCGACCACCCTGGCCGCGTCCACGGTTTTGTCCACGATTGTTAGGCGGACGACGTCCCCGCCGACGTCTGCCTCTTCCTCCGGGGCCGCCGGAGGGGCGATCTGGTCCTGCGTTCATAATTCTCTCTTCTGGCAGTCTGTTACATCCGAAATGGAAGGATGACTGCGCGTTATGGCTCTGTCCTACCCATCCGAGTCAAACTCGCGCTCGGCCATCCCCAATGAGCCGCGAGCAGAACTCGAACCAGCTACTAAATCACTCGAGAATGATCTTTTTCCGTTTAAGGCGCCTGGAGCTAGGGGCGCGGGAGGCCTGCACAGGAGCGCGGCCATCAAGGAACAACTCGATGTTACCTGTGCCCGAGGCTGACGCGCAAGCCCAAAGTGTTCTCAGTTTTGCACAGAAGATCATGCCTTGCAGTGTGGCGGCAATTCACGACCGCATCACCGTACCCGCCCATTGAATCGATTCCAGATATAGTTCTCCGAGCTCAGCCTCCTGCAGCTTCAGCCCTTCGGCGATTCGGCGGCATTCTTCCCAGTTCGCGTTCTCATGCGCCAGCACCAGTTCATACACCGGCAGCAATGGGCTGGGTTCATGTAATAGCGCCTCTTTGATCTTGTTATCTACCGACACTCGCCGAAGCACCTCGCTAAGGGGAACGCCTAGAATCGCATCCATCAAGGAAAGTAAACCAAGAAGAAAAGCATCCGAGGTTCTTTGATGCAGCTGGCGGGAGATAAGCTCGCAAAAATGTCCACGCAGCAGTGCTGTCTGCACCAGCTCTCCGGGCTTTCTACTGCCCATGGCCAGAGTTGCTACTACCGATATCCATTTCCGAATCTCACGTTCTCCTAGAATGGTGAGCGCATGGCGCACCGACCGTATCTCATTCAGTAATCCGAATGCAGGCGAGTTGAGATAGCGCAGCAGCCGATAGCACAGCGAGGGTTCCTGCTTGACCAGGGACTCCAGAACGTCCCAATCGAGCACCGGCCGAAAAGCAGCCTGCAGCATGCGCAGATAATTGAATTCGCTCGCCGGCACTTCAGTTGTGCTGAGAGTCACTGGTTGTTGAAAGAAGTAACCCTGAAAATAAGTAAACCCAGCGTCCTGCGTGGCAAGGAATTCATCGTGAGTTTCGACCTTCTCGGCGAGCATGCGAACGCCTTGTCTCTCGTACCGGTCCACGAGTTGTCGCCAATCCTTCCTTGGTGTGGCCGGAAGCTCTAATTTGATCATGTCAACAACTTGCACCAACGGCTCGCGAGAGTCATTGGGAACAAAGTCGTCGAGTGCGATGAGGTATCCGGCTCTCTTCAGATCACGACAGACGTAGAAGATTTCCGGTGCCGGTGACACATTCTCCAGTATCTCGACGACGGTCGCGTGTGGCGGCAAGAGCGTAGGATATCCGGCGAGCAACGCCTCCCGCGTGCAATTCACGAAAGCCAGTGCTCCTGCGCACAGAACATCCAATCCCATCAGCCAGGAACTGTCGAGAGTAGTGCGGCAAGCCGCATCCACGTCAGAAGCTGTGAAGTGGTTCGTAATGCCGTCTCGAAATAGCAGTTCGTAGCCGATTACGCGCAGTGTACGGTCAAAAATTGGCTGGCGAGCAACAAAGCGGGTTGGTTGCGGTTTGCCTGACTGCTCAGACGACACTTCGGCTCGCGGTAGATTGGTGGCCACGTACTACCATCGGCAAGTACCGCAGGAAACTCTAGCAGCAGGCCAGCACCGAGAGACATAGGAAGGGCAACTCTGATGCGCTGACTCTAGTGAGACAGCAGCTCAGCGAATGGTGGCGCACGCAAGATTTTGCAGGTCTGCTCTAATGACGTACACACTTGTCCGTGAAAAAGGCGCATCATGTCGGAATGGCAGACCTGTTCGGCCATGGCGCGAAATTGCAGACGAAGCTTCCCCGAGAGCGAGACCCCAGGAAACTTTAAGAGCTTGCGGAAGAACTGGAACTCGCATTCGACGCGCGAGATGAAAACCGCGAGCCACAACCAACACGTGTAAGACGGCAGCAGAGCGCGTAAGCTGTGAGCGATTGCGAAACGCTTTCATGACGAGAGCAGAAGGCAAGGTGAATCGGTAAGCCATGCCAAACTTCTTATGCCTCGGATTTACGTGCGAGAGTTGTGGTGAGAGGGTCACTGTCCTCCGGATGGATACTTCCAAGCCTGCGGAAGTTCCCGGCGACACCGCTGTGTGCAAATGTTCAGAGGGACACATTCGAGTCCTCACCTACAAGCAAGCACTGGCTCTGCCAATGCGGTGGGCCGAGCAGGATTAGCACTCCACCTGAGCCATATAGCGGCCTTAAGCGCAACGGGAGTCCGTGCGAAATCCCGAGCCGGAGCGGCAACCTCCTAAAAGCACTGGGGCTGAGATGGTGGGCACTGCAGGACTCGAACCTGCGACCTCGTGCGTGTGAAGCACGCGCTCTAACCAACTGAGCTAAGCGCCCATCTCGTTGGGAGGGCTATATTCTAGCAAACCAACCAGTTTCCCCGCCGCTGAGCCACGTGGTAGCCTGTGGAAGGGCGGCTTGGCGAGTTTTTGTGACCCGATACCTCCGCCTTCTCATTTGCGACCCATGCCGGGAAAGTTCCCATCCGCGGACCCGCCCGTACCCCCTTCTGCTGCAGGCACTTCCGGGCACCAAGACGGACCTGACCCAACGCAACTTTCCGGCAAAAACGGGGTTCAAACAAGTGTGAGCAGTGTAGCCATAGATCGAGGGCTGCTCTCCATGGCTTCAGCCGTGCCGCAGTCGCCCAGCGGGCCCGAGGGCCTGACGGACGCCGAGATGATGCTGCGGGTGAAGGCGGGAGACGACTCGGCTTTCGATTACCTGGTTCAGAAGTATCGCCGTGCCATGATCAACTTCATGTACCGCATGGCGCACAACTCGGCTGCGGCCGAGGACCTGGCCCAGGAAGTGTTTTTGCGGGTATACCGCTCACGCGGCAGCTATGAGCCGAGTGCAAAGTTCACGACTTGGCTTTATCGTATTGCCACGAATCTCGCGGTGAATCACGCCCGCGACACTCGACACGAGCGTCCCGAGACGATGGTGAGTCTCGACGAACCGGACGAAGAGACCGGCACGAGCATGGATGTAGCCGACTCGTCGCTAAGCGTCGAAGAGAAGCTGGTGCGTCGCGAACGGCTGATGGCGATCCGAAAAACCGTGCAGAAATTGCCTGAGCGGCAGCGCATCGCCGTACTCATGCATAAGTACCAGCAGATGGATTATAAGCAGATTGCCGAAGTACTGAAGTTGAGTGAGTCCGCCACGAAGTCGTTACTGTTCCGCGCGTACGAGACGCTGCGCGAGCAGCTGAAAAGCTTTATTTAGGGATGGTGGTTATGACGTGCAAGGAAATGAAGGAAGTCATGCCGGATCTGGCCCTGGGACTTGTCCCGGTTTCCGGCGAGAATGCAAATCATCTTCGCCACTGCACAGCCTGCGCAGAGAAGCTCGAGCAGGTGCAGAAGACCATGGCATTGCTCGACGAGTGGCAGGCTCCCGAGCCTTCGCCTTATTTTGATACGCGGCTCCATGCGCGTTTGAAAGAAGAAAAAGAAAAAGCGCCTGAGAGCTGGCTGGCTTGGATTCGCCGGCCTGCGTTGGCACTTGTCGCCACCCTTCTGGTAGCGCTCAGCATAAGTCTGACATTGTTCCGCAGTAAGGCTGACCCTCAGTCGAGTCCCGGAACAGCTGTGAGCGATTTGCAACAGCTCGACAAGAACAACGATTTGTACTCGGAGTTTGACGTACTCGACGATTTGCAGGTTCAGCCCGACGTAACTGCAAATCCATAAGTAACTTTGGCGCAGTCAGGCGGGGATCACGTGAGCAGGGGGAAGACCAATCCGCTACTAAGCTGCATCGCCGGTCTTGCGCTGGCGATGGGTGTGCCTCTCTGTTCAGCGCAAAAGCCCAACCGGCCTAACACAAATCGTCCACAGAACCGACCTGCGCAGCAGCAGCACCATGCCGGAGACTGGCTGCGGAAGTACAAAGACGTCCCGCCTCAGGACCAGCAGAAAGCGCTGAACAGCGATCCACAATTTCGCCGTCTGCCTGCCGAACGGCAAGACCGGCTACGGGAACGGCTGCAACGCTTCAGCACTCTGCCACCCCAGCAACAGAGTCGGATTCTGAACCGAATGGAAACGTGGGAGCACCTTACTCCCGATCAGAAGCAGGAGGCGCGTGGCCTGTTTCAACAAATGAGGGGCCTGCCTCCGGACCGCCGACAGATGGTGGAAAGTGCGATTCGTAATCTGCGCGGCATGCCACCGGCCCAACGTCAGCAGACGCTCGAGTCTCCTGATTTCCGCTCGCGATTTTCACCGCAGGAGCAGCAAATGCTGAAAGACATCACCAGGCTGCCGCTTGCGCCCGCTGCTCCGCCAGGGGATGGCGCTGGAGAACAGAGATAGCCGTTCCGATCTTTTTGCAAGTCATTGGCAGGGTACCTGAGTATCTTGGGCCGAAACGATCTGCCACTTGTTTTCCCGCTTAAGCCATGTGTCGGTCCAGACAAGACAGCGCATAAACTCTTTACCGTCCTTCGGCTTGCGGACGGCGCGCTCGCTCCCAAACGCCAGCGCAACATCTTCGCCGAAAAGGCGCACCTTCGCGTCGTCTAAGCGGCAGTCGCGCTCGCTTACTGAGCTCTCATTGTCCAGCGCTTGAGCTTTGTCATAGCGCTTGCCATCGGGAGCAGTTCCTTGAAAATCCTCGGCCAGGAACTCCGCCACTGAGCTGTGCGTGCATGCGGACTCCGCCCATTGCCGCTCCTTATCAATAATGTACTTTGCGGTTGGGTCATCGGCTGCAGCCCACTTTCCTTGCTGCGCTGGGGCAGCAGCCACAGCCGTGATCACTGCAAATGCCACTACAACGATCTTGTTGCGCATCGCACTCCTCCCGGCTGTGGATTGTAGCAACTCGCGTCAGCCGAGTGTTTTTCGTCTAACAGAGCACACAAAAGTTTTACGTGCCGAATCCCTGATTTCAGCAGCTATAATTGCCGCCTGTCGATTATCAGCATAAACTGGCACCAATCGTGACAAATCCCAGCTGCCCAGCCTCTTTCGGGACTGAGCCCAGGAGTCGAAGCGGCGTGCGCGTTCATCTCATTAATCCAAGCGGTGTGTCCTTCGGAACAGCTGTCATTACTCCTCGCTGGCTCTACGTTCTGGCCGCCGCGACCCCGGCAAACTTCGGCGATCCCTTCCTGGTTGATGAAACTCTGGAGCCTGTGAACCCGCTGGACATCAACGCTGGAGATATTGTTGGCATCGGGATTCATACTTCCAATGCACTCCGCGGCTATGAAATTGGGAAACTGGCTCGCGATCGGGGCGCCCATGTGGTCTTCGGCGGCATTCACGCGACTCTTTACCCGAACGAGGCGCATGAGCTTGGCGGTGCCCATGCTGTTGTTAAAGGCGACGGTGATGTGGTGTGGGCGAAAGTATTGTCGGATTGCTGCCGCGGCACTCCCCAATCCATCTACGAGGGAGGCCGAATTGAGGGCTCAGAATTCCTGCCTGCGCGCTGGGACCTGGTCCCACGCAAGCGCTACATGTGGGCTTCGGTACAGACGGTTCGCGGCTGCCCCAAGCATTGCTCCTTCTGCTCAGTGTGGCGGACCGATGGGCAGCGTCCCCGTCAGCGCGCCGCCGATGTTGTGGTTCAAGAGATCGTTGAACTGCGACGACTCGGGTTCCGCTTTATCACGCTCGCTGACGACAACTTCTATCCTGTGACCCTGACCGATCTGCGCCTCGCGGCAGAGCAGCACAATACAGCCCGGCTCAACGAACTGAAAGCCATCCGTGCGGAGCGCTTCGAGCTCATGGCACGCCTGGCGCAGCTTCCTTCAGACATGATTTTCTTTACGCAGATCACGATGGAGGCAGCGGAAGACACAGAGTTCCTTGACGCTATGTGCGCCGCACACATTAAAGGAGCGCTGGTGGGAGTAGAGTCCGTGACGCCCCAAGGCCTAAAGGACGTTTACAAGGAATTCAATGCAGCCGGGCAAGATCTTGTGCAGCGGCTGAGAATATTCCGCCACCACGGGGTTTACGTCCTCGGCTCTTTCATCTTTGGATTGCCAAGCGACCGCCCGGAAACATTCGACGCCACTCTTCTCGCTGCGGCTCAGGCCGAAATCGCCTTTGCCCAGTTCGTCATGCTCACTCCATTTCCCGGAACCGTGGACTATATGCGCTGGGAAAAGACCATGGACGAATCTCCTGTACACATCGCAGGAATTCCAATTACGCGGCGCTGGCTCATCCCACCAGCGCTTCGGCCCAAGCTCTACTGGCCTCATCCCACTATGTCGGCCGAGGAGATTCGGCAGCGCACTCAAGCGGTTTGGGACAGTTTTTACAGTCTCAAGTACATTTGGGCACGTTCCGCGTTCATAAAATCCATTCGTGCACGGCTGGCGTTTGTTTTGATTTCCAAAATCTATCGACAGATGTATGCCGATACGGGGATTGCAACTGACAGCGCCCGCGTCTCGCGATCCGCCCGTTGGGCACGCTGGCTGGCCAAGCCCTGTCAACGGCTATTTGCAGCTTCCCCGATGCCAGACCTCAGGCTGCCGGAAGCTTGGAACGTGCCCCCATCCATGGAGCAGTCAAGCGCTGCAGACTGATACACCAAGTCAGCAGAAAATGCGGTCGGAAGGGCTCTCGCTTTCCTTTTTGCGAGCGCGGACCACTGCATTCCGAGCCAGGGTTTATGCTCGGAAAAAATTCTTCACGATAAAGAACACATTGGCGGGTCGCTCCGCGAGTCGGCGCATGAAGTAGGGGTACCACTCGGTGCCGAAGGGAATATAGACGCGCATGCCCCATCCCTCGCGTACAAGGTGCTGTTGCAGATCGCGGCGGATTCCGTGCAGCATCTGAAATTCAAACGAATCCCGCGCGATCTTCTCCCTCGTAGCGAAGGCTTTCGCCTCTTTGATGATGGCTTCATCGTGCGTGGCCAGCCCGTGATAGATCCCGCTCTTCATCAGAATTTTCATGAGCTTCACGTAATTAGCATCTACTTCTGATTTCTTCTGGAAGGCAATCTCCGGCGGTTCTTTGTAAGCTCCTTTGCAGAGCCGAATCCGGATGCCCTGCGCCAGCAGGTCGTTCACGTCCTGTTCGCTGCGGTGAAGGTACGACTGGATCACTGTCCCCACCACGCCCCGATTTCCCGGCATTCGGTGCAGTTCATGAACAAAGTCGAGCGTGCGCTGGGTGTAAGGAGAGCCCTCCATATCGACACGCACAAAGCTCTTCAAGGATGCGGCCTTTGCCACCAGTCCGGCCACCAATTCGCGCGCCAGTTTCTCGTCGATATCCAACCCCATATGCGTGAGCTTGAGACTTATATTTGCTTTCAATCCGAGTCGCGCGATGTCGTCGAGCAGTTGGTGATAAAGCCCGGCACTCTCGCGTGCCTCTTCGACGTTAGTGACATTCTCACCAAGGTTGTCGATGGAAACAGTGGCACCCGCCTGATTGATGGCCTTGGTGGCGCGAAGTACGTCTTCGACCTGGGTGCCGGCTACAAATCGGGTGGAGATGCGTCGGCCAATCGCAGATTTCTCAGCAATAGCGCGTAACGAGCGGCTCTCAGAAAGGGATATAAAGAGCGCTCTCAGCACGGTCGAATTTCCGGTCGCTTATAAGTGCGGAACATGAACGTTATGTTTTACCACAGGGGCTGCCCGACCGAGGTGATTGCAGTCACAGCACACCGTAGCGAATTAGCGCAGGTTGGCTGGGACGGAGTTCTCCGTCTTACGCATGGCAGCAGCTAAGCCGACATTTGACGGGCTGAGATGCGGAAGAGCGTCTTCAAAGTCGCGTCGAGTGCGTTGCGCCTGAAGCTGACATGTAGAACTGACACGTGGAAGAGCGGCCCTTTAGGGCCGCATCCGATGGGTGAAAGAGCGGCCCTTCAGGGCCGCGTCCAATGCGCAGAAGAGATGGGGCTTCAGCCCCGGGTCGAGCCTGCCGACAGCGCGAATCGGGAGTTTCTCATCGTCCCAGTGCGGCATCGCCGCGAAGTGTCATGCAGGTGCTGCTGGCCCGAGCCACTAACTTACCTTCGTCGTCGAAAACATCGCACTCAGCGAGGCCCACCGTTCGCCCACCCTTAGCCACCCGTCCTTTCGCAGTCAATTTGCTCTTCCAGATCGGCTTCAGAAAGTTGATTTTCAGTTCGAGAGTCGTGAAGCTCTCGCCTTCCGCCAGGGTCGAAGCATAAGCGAGTCCCATAGCTGCGTCGGCTATGTCGCATAAAATTCCGCCGTGAAGCGTGCCCATGGGATTCGCATGTTGTGGCCCGGCATCAAGTTCCACCGTAGCGGCGCCTTCCTCCACTTCCGTCAGACGAAAGCCGATCAGTTGCATCACCGGAGCGAGACTGACGTCGCGGAGCTTGGTTCTCAGATACTCGAGAGTGCGTGCTGGGCGAACCGCCGTTTCACTAGCCATCGAGAAACATTCCTTCCTTGCTGCTGAGTATGCAGGGTGCTGCGGATTTGCTTACCACCTAGCGGACGAAACTTTCGTCCACATAACACCAACGCCAGTTCTCCCCCGGCTCAAAGGACTGGATGATTGGGTGCTTCGTCTGATGAAAGTGTTTGGTGGCATGCTTGTTCTTCGAGGAGTCGCAGCAGCCAACGTGGCCGCACTCCAGACAGAGACGCAGGTGCACCCAGCGGTCGCCCATCTCCAAGCATTCCTTGCAGCCTTTCCCACTCGGCTTTACATCGCGAATCTCACTCAAATGCGTGCACGCAGTGGCCATGCGCTCTCCTCTATTTTCACGCAGCTTTCAACGGCTGCGGAATTCCTTTTTCCAGAGCTTGTCGCGTCACTTGATCCTCGGTGCGAGCTTGGAACCACGCCGGATAAATCGGTGTGGGCGCGGTGAGCTTCTCGATCGCATCCAGTTCTTCTTTCGACAACGAGACTTCGAGCGCTCCCAAATTGTCCTCCAGTTGGGAAAGTTTGCTGGCGCCCAGCAGAATGGATGTCACGAAGGCCTTCGAGAGCATCCACGCCAGCGACACCTGGGCGACGGAGCTGCGGTGCCGTTCGGCAATCTTTTTCAATTCCTCAACCAGGTCGTAGCCCTTTTCTTTGTCGAATGGCAGGAAATCGAAGGTCGCCAATCGTCCTTTTCCACCCATAGGGTCCTGGCGTGTATACCGGCCACTCAAAAAACCTCCTGCCAAGGGGCTCCACACCACAATGCCAACACCAGCATCGGTACAGAAAGGCACAATTTCGTGTTCAAGATCGCGGCCTACAAGCGAGTAATACATCTGTGCAGCAATCAGCGGAGCATAGTTATGTTGCTTCTGGATTCCGAGGAATTTGGCCGACTGCCACGCACTGAAATTCGAGTACCCCACGTAGCGGACCAACCCGCGCTGTACCAGGTTCTCCAGGGCACGTGCCGTTTCCTCCATCGGAGTAAACGGGTCAACCTTGTGAATGGAGAGCAGATCGACATAGTCGGTATTCAGGCGACGCAAGCTGGCTTCGACGGCAGAAATGAGATATCCAAAAGACGCACCCGCTCGTGTCACAGCTTTTTCAGAGCGGAACCCAACCTTGGTGGAGATCACTGCGTCTTTGCGGCGTTGCCCCAGCGCCTTGGCCATCATGATTTCCGATTCCCCGGCAGCATACATATCGGCGGTGTCGAAGAAATTGATACCCGCATCAAGAGCGCGGCCGATAATTGCATCCGCGTCTTGCTGGCCAGTTTTCCACACGCCAGTTTCTGAACCGGGTCCGGAACCAAAGGTCATTACGCCGAGGGCCAGGCGCGACACAATCAGGCCGCTGTTTCCGAGACGTGTGTATTGCACAGGACTCCTCCTACCGGATACAAGCTTCGACGACCAGGCCTGGAGCAAGGATTCAAAAACTGGCAATGGACTTCTGGCCGAAAGATCGCGTTCAGGCATCTCGCGAATGTAATCCAGCGTCCGAAGCACGTGGCTTCGAGCTCCTCGAAAAAAGTCGTATATGTCGCAATCGCCGCCAACGTTGCCATAGCGGCTAGTAAATACGTTGCCGCATTCCTGACCGGCAGCTCGGCCATGATGGCAGAGGCTTTTCACACCACCGTGGACACGGGGAACGAGCTGCTGCTGGTTTGGGGCATGAAGCGGAGCCAGCGGCCGCCCGATGAGCTACACCCATTCGGTCACGGCAAAGCACTCTACTTCTATTCTCTTCTTGTGGCGGTTTACATCTTCGGGATCGGCGGCGGGCTAGCCATTCACGAGGGGATTTCACATCTGAAAAATCCTTCTGCACCGGAGAACCTGTTGTGGAACTACGTGGTCTTGGGAATTGCTCTGGTTTTCGATCTTTATTCCTGGAAAATTTCCTATCGAGAACTGATGGCGGGGCAGAAGCCAGACGCATCCGCTTGGAGCGCCATCAAGAGCAGTAAAGATCCGGCGGTTTTTACAGTCTTGCTGGAAGATTCCGTGGGAATTGCAGGAACTCTCCTTGCTTTCCTCGGAATTTTACTCGGACAACTGCTACATAATCCCTACTTCGATCCTATTGCGTCTATCGCCATTGGTCTCCTGCTGGGCGCGATTGCTCTTTTTCTGGGGCGGGAGAGCGGGGCTCTTCTCGTCGGGGAGAGTATTGATCGCGGCAAGGCCGAGCACCTGAAGAATCTTATCCGCTCGGATCCGGCAGTTCAGAATGTTGGAGATCTTCTGACCATGTATTTGGGGCCCGAGCAAGTATTGCTCAACGTAGATATCCAATTCAGAAGCGGGCTCACGGTGCAAGAACTCGAATCGAGTATCGATCGCCTGGAGGAACGCATCCGCAAGGAGGACCCCAAAATCCAGCGCATCTTCATTGAAGCGGAAGGTCTGCGAGGAGAGAGCAGACCGGCGCGGCGAGCAGCTTAGTAGCAGAGCGGGTCACAGAAAGCTTCCGCGACCCGCGTCAGTGGCCTTCTTCTTCCAGGAACTTT
>Ga0207657_10005689_pt1 | contig 13006 bp, 12 predicted proteins | sample KBSC33metaG_FD_184316 | JGI IMG/M metagenome (GOLD analysis project Ga0207657, IMG submission 184316) | Corn rhizosphere microbial communities from Kellogg Biological Station, Michigan, USA - KBS C3-3 metaG (SPAdes) (version 2) | ecosystem: Host-associated > Plants > Roots > Rhizosphere > Soil ...
CGCCGAACGCGATCTGCTCTTTAGATCGAGCCGTGGCATAGGCCGATGCCACCAGGGGGCTGTTCGGCAGGGCGGCATCCGCCGAAGAGGTCATCGATGGTTCGGCGGCAGGCGGCGCGAATCGGGGAATGCTGTCGCTTACCACCCCCAGGCCTCTCTGCGGGAGACCGATCAACAGAGCCAGATGAGCCTGGTCCTCTGCTGTCTGGTCTTCGGTGCGAAGTTTTGCCAGCTTGATCTGCGCGGCGGAGAGGCGCGCTCCGGTCAGGTCGATGGGCGTATCCTGCCCGGCGTTCAACCGCTCCTGAATGATGTCGATAAGCCGGGATGCGAACCCCGCCTGTTCGGTCAAGGCAGCCTGGCGCTGACTATCCCGGTCGAGCGCGATATAGGTGAGCGCCACGTCCTCCGTGACCGCCAGTTGCGCATCCTTCAATGCCAGGTTTGCGGCGTCGAGGGCGAGGCGGGAGGCGCGGACATAGTTTCTCTGTGAAAAATTGAAGACCAGCGATTGCGCCGTGAAATTGAAGACGGAAGGTTGTCCGATCGGGAAGCCATAGGAGTAGCCGAGTCCGGAACCGCCGGCGACGCTGGGAAGATAGACATCACGCGCCTCATCGAGCGAGGCCTTTGCTTTGGCCACATCGGCCTGCGCCATCAGCACCTTGGGATTGCTCTTGAGCGCCAGACCTACGGCCGTGGAAAAGGAGATCTGCGCTGCGGCCGGCAGCCCGGCAGCGGCAAACGCGAAGCAAGCGGTAAGAAGAAGGCGAAGACGACTCATACGTCCGGAGGAATTCCTTCGAGATGGGCTGTATACCATGGTATCGCTCTTTCCTTCAGGAACCCTGCATTGCTTTGCGGGCGGGCGCGTAGTTGCGGGCCAGGCTCGCCGCCGCGGCATATTCACGACGCGCACCTGCAGCGTCACCGCGCCGGGAGAGAAGATCGCCCAGTTGGATGTGAACTTTGAATGCCGGAGCGCCGTCCGACTTCGCCGAAGAGGCAAGGTACTCGCGAAGCAGATCTTCGGCGAGTTGTGGGGAACGGCTCATCGCCGTCAGAATACTGGCCGCATCCACGAGCGTGGCATCCTTCTGGTGGTCGGCCTCGACTCCCGCCCGCAGCGCTGCGAGCGCTTTCTCGGGCTGATGTCGGCTTTGATAAAACTGTCCAAGATCGATATAGGCAGCCGGCGTCCGTCCTGCCTGAACAGCCTTTTGGAACTCAGCCTCTGCCGTCGCCGGATCCTTGCTTTGATTGGCGATCAGCGCCCGAAGGCGGTGGGCCTGCGAGGGGAAGCGCGGCTCCATCCGGCGTGCCAGTTCGCGTGCCTTATCGAGTCCGCCGCCGACGATGGCCGGTGCCTGCACATAGTATTCGCCGAGGTCGCTCATAGCCTGGACGTTCGCAGGGTCGAGCTGCACGGCGCGCTCAAAGGCGGCATGAACCTTGCGGGCGAGGGAAAACGCGATAAGAGGATTCGCCCGGGAGGCCTTCATGCCGTAGGCGCGACCCAGCCACATCTGGGTATTGCTGTTGCCGGGATCGCTGGAGGCTGACAACTCGCACTCGCGGATGGCGGCGTCGGCCATCTCCTGTGCGTAGTAGACGCGGCAGAGCAGTTGATGGGACTGAGCGTCTCCCGGCTGTGCCGACAAAGCCTGCTGTAGGGCATGACGCGCTTCGTCGACACGGCCCTGCTGCAAAAGCGCATTGGCCCGGGTGCCCTCGGCAGACAGGCGAATGCCGGAAAGAAGGACAAGAAGCAGTGCGATCCGAATACAGATCAGACTGGGTCTGGAAGAAGATTTTGGAGAAGTCTTGGAAGACATGGCTATTCGACGACTTTGACGGCAAGCCCGTTGGAGAGGTCCCGATTACTGCTGGTCGCGCTCAACGCAACCGTATCCTTCTCGGTGAGGCCGCCGGTGATCTCCACTCGGGTCAGATTGACCACGCCAACCTGAACCGGAGTGACCACAAGCTTGTTGTTGATGACACGATAGACGAAATCACGGGCTCCCTCTGTGTGCAGCGCCTCTCGGGGGATGCTCAGTACATTGAAGCGCTGCTGCGTCGTCACCGTCACCGTTACATTTGTATTTGGAAGCAGATCGCCGTTGGCGTCGTCCACGGCAATGATGCACTCACCGACGCTCCGCGTTCCATAGGAGATCACTGTCGTCGGGACGCGACTGACGTGTCCATGCCAGATCTTGTCGGGCTTCGCATCCCAGACGATCTTGACTCCCTGTCCGACGGCCAGCTTGCCAATCTCCGGTTCATCGAAGTAGGCGCGTATCTGAACTTTATTAAGGTCGGCGACATCCACCAGGTCTTCGCCGGCCTGGACAAAATCATATTGTGCGACGGGAATCGAGTAGACCGACCCTGCCAGGGGCGAACGAATGTTGGCGTTGGCATAGCCGCTCTGGGCAGCGGCCAGTCCGGCGCGGGCATCGGAGAGTTGTGCCTCGGCGCGGGCGCGGTCAGGAGCGCTATAACGCTGCGTGCTCCGCATCTGAATGTTATGGAGAGCGTTGTTCGCAGACTGTAGCCTCTGTTCCGCCGCAGCCACCTCGCTTGCGGAAGCCGCACCCTTCTGTTGAAGCTGTTTCAAGGCGGCGAGATTCTTTGCGGCTTGCTCCTGTTGAACTTTTCCTCGGCTCAAATCGCCAGACAGGGCAATCCTTTCGTCCTGAGATCCGCCCTGCTCCAGATCGTGCAGGTTGGCCTGCGCGGTTCGGAGGGCTGACCTGGCGGAAGCGACTCGCGCCAGAGCGTCGGCATCGTCCATTCGCAGGAGAAGCTCGCCTGACTTTACCTGCTGCCCGACCTTCACATAGATTTTGGCGACGACGCCAGGGGCCGCTGCATGAGCACGAAAGTCGCTGATCGGCTCAACCTTGCCGTTAGTGGGGACAGAACTGATCAGGTTCTGATGATTGACCGCCGCCGCGCGAATCTCCACCACATCGCGCGTAAACGAGCGGACGACCAGCACTACGAGCAGCAGTGCGCCAAGCAGGACGCCTGTCAGCGCAAGGGGACTAAGGCGTCTTGTATCGGTTGTCGGCATGAATGAATTTTCAGTATATAAGACGCCCCTGCACTGAAAACGGAGCAGAAATTTTTGTATCGCCGCGAAGGGTGCATAGCTGGATGCGGGGTATTCAGCGTGGCTTAAGATCGATCAATTCAAGCTCCAGCCCGGGAAACTGAGGGTTGTCCCTGGCCTTCAGGCGGTAGGCAATATCCACTGTCGATCCGCGTTGCAGGCCGAGTTCCGCGCATCGCAGCGCCCAGTTGGAACCGCGGCTCCAACCCAGCGCGCTGAACCGCGCGCTCCCGTCGCCGTTCTGGAGTTGCAGGCAGACATGTTTCTCTTTGATCAGGCGCACGTCGTTCGCAAGAGTTACTCCCCGGGTTACAAATATGGGCTCCCGATTGCCGATTCCGAAAGGGGAGCACCGATTCAGCCACTCGAAAAAGCCTGACGTCAGGTCCTCAAACATTACCTCGGCATCGCACTCCAGCGGAGGCGCAAGCATCGTTTGATTCAGCATCGACGCTCCATAGCTTTGCATTCGCTCCCGCAGGATGCCTACACGCTCCGACGGCAAGGAGAAGCCAACCGCGTGGGCGTGCCCCCCAAACCGGGTAAATAGGCGGCCACCCTCCAGAGCGTGAACGGCAGTCAAGGCGTCGAGTAGGTGAAAGCCCACAACCGACCGCCCGGAGCCATGGGCATGGCCGTCTTCGTGCGTAAGTACAAGCGCAGGCCGTCCCGTCCGGTCGACGATCCTCGATGCCAGAATTCCCAGTACCCCACGGTGCCACTCCGGATCGTCGAGCACGATGCATTCGCACGGGAACTCTCCATCCTGCCCTCGCAGCGAAGCAAGTTGAACCTCAATCGCATCGAGTGCACTGGCTTCGGTCGCCCGCCGCTCATCGTTTAATCGATTCAGTTTCTCTGCAAGTTCCATGGCTCGCTCGGTGTCGCGTGTGAGGAACAGCTCGACCACGTCGCTTGCGATATCCATCCGTCCCGCTGCGTTAATCCGGGGTGCAAGCCGAAAGCCAACCTCGATCGCCGTGGGTGGCCGGTTGGCCGGAATCTTTGCCGTCTGCATCAATGCCCGCAGACCCGGCTGAACCGGGTTTCGAAGCGCCTGCAACCCAAGCGCGGCAATGACGCGGTTCTCTCCTTTGAGCGGCACCGAATCCGCTATGGTTGCAATCGCCACCAACTTGAGAAAAGAGGGAATCAGGCTGCGCCGCAGCTTCGCATGTTCTTCTTCAGTTTTAGCGGCTGAGGCCAGGATCGCATGAGCCAGCTTGAAGGCCACGCCCGCTCCGCACAGCGATTTAAAGGGATAGCCACAGCCCTCCTGAGCCGGGTTGATCACTGCCAGCGCTTCCGGCACGCCGGCAGCATCGTCTGGGAGATGATGGTCGGTGACGATCAGATCCAGCCCCAGGGCCTTCGCCTCTTCCGCCGCGGCAAACGCCCGGATTCCGGTATCGACGCTGATGACCAGCCGGACGCCCGAAGCCGCTGCGGCTCCAAGCACGCTCGTCTGCATCCCGTATCCCTCGCGCAGCCGATGGGGCACGTGGTAGGTCACCTTTGCCGGACGGTCCCTGGTAGCGATCCGTTCGATCGCTGTCTTCAGCAACACCGTTGCGGTCGTTCCATCCACGTCATAGTCGCCATAGATGAGGATAGGCTCGCCGTCCCTGACCGCCTGCTCGATCCGTGCAACGGCCACGGACATGCCCAGCATTAATAGCGGGTCGATCAGAGCATCCAGAGAAGGATTGAAGAAGTTTCGCGCCGCGCCCACATCAGCGATGCCGCGGGAGACGAGCAATGCGGCAATGGCGGGGGGACAGCCGAACTTATCCGCAAGCGTGGCCACCGTGCCTGCATCAGGTACAGACGTAGTCCATTCCGGTCGAAGCCCAGCCTGGGCAGTGATCATCTTGCTGTCTACTCGTCGCTGTCGCGGTCGTCCAGCGTGATGCCGCCAAGATCGGATACCGTCTCCATGAGGTCCTGAAAACGGTCATACCACTCTGTAGCGACCTCAAAGACGAACATGACGCCCTGGTGCGCGAAGCCGAGTTGCAGGTACCCCACCTTCCCGACATAGTTGACCAGATACTCCGCATCGTCGAAATCGATGGCTTCGTCGTCGGGAAAGCTCTGGTCGCGAAGCTGGTCGAGCAGGATCGCGACATCGGACTTCTCCAGTACCACCTCGCTCATGGTCACAAAGGGCGCACCCGCGGCCTTCGCATGCTCGACAAAGTCCTTCCACCCATCCGGGTTTTCCTCTTCGAACAGAACGGTCGGAACGTCTTCCGTAATATAGGCGTTCAGCCGGCGCATGCCGTGCCCGGCGATGAACGCCACCATGTCGTCTTTGAGCGAGATAAGATTGTCAGGTTGCATCGATTTCACAATTGTCTCAGAAAGCCCTGTGCGCCGCACGGCGACAGACGTAAAAGCAGCAAACGGGAAGGAAGGGCCTATTGCCGGAATTTCAACACCACCTCTTCATCTGTACCAACGAGCGCGATAAGGACGCATCCCGCCCCAGTTGCCTGCCTCAGGGCGGCAAAAAGCTCAAGTCCGCCTTCAAGGACGCTGTCAAGGATGCCGGTCTTAAGCACCTGGTTCGCGCCAACGAGTCCGGCTGCCTCGATCAGTGCGAGCATGGCCCCGTAGTCGTCGTCTATCCCGAGGCGGTCTGGTACGGTTTTGTCAAGCTGGAGGATGTGGAAGAGATCGTCAACGAGCACCTTCTCCATGGCCGCCCCGTGGAGCGCCTCCGCCTGCCGTCAGCCTGCCTCAACACCGAGCATTGCCCGCATAAACCTGCTCCGAAACGCAAGTGAGGGTTCACCGTCGCCTGAACGCAAGTCATAGACGTGCATGATATATTCGAAGGAAAGTCAATGATTTTTTCTAAAGATTACGTTGGGTATCTGGCGCGCCAGACCCTCAGGCACCTTGTCGCCGAGAAGATGATCGAAACCGCCAAGCCCGCCATCCTCGACGAACGGGTGACAGCTGCCATGATCGAAGAGCTTGCCCTTGAAGATCGCATCAACGACGAGGTTCGCGTCATCCTCGAAGCCTTTCAGGATGACATGATCAAGACCGGCGCAAGCTACCCGGAGATGTTCAAAAAGGTGAAGAACGAGCTTGCCCGTAAGTACAAGGCGGTGCTGTGAGAATCTCGCGCGACAAACTCAACAAGCTGGCCCATACCGTGGCCGACACTCTCGCTGAAATTCCCGAGTGCGATTTTCTTGAAGACCGCAATACCATCCGCCAGGAAGCCCGCAAGGCACTCGAAAAGCTTCTTCTCGAAGAGACCAAAATCGACGCGGCTGCCCGCCTGAAGATTGCCTCGCAGCGCAAGATCATTCTCGAAGGCTCGCAGGAGTGGGACATCCTGTATCGCAAGTATTACAACGACGAAGTGAAGAAACTCGGCTTGTAAAGCGCTCCATTTTCGCGGAGCGAAAAACCGCCGTATTTCACCCAACGCGTTATAAATCTACGTCATCTCGACCGGAGCGAAGCGGAGTGGAGAGATCCCCCGTATTTCCCTTTTACACATGCGCCTTCTTCACAAAAACCGGCTCCAATTCTGATATACTCAACCAATTGCTGCAGAGAAGTTCCTTCCTTCTGGCGTTATGGTGTAACTGGTTAACACGCCGCCCTCTCAAGGCGGAGAGTCCGGGTTCGAGCCCCGGTAACGCTACCAAATCTGTTCTCTCCGAATGTCTTTCGCCTGGAAGCCGCGAGCGGAATATAGTCGTAGCAGCGTAACATTCTGTGTTCGGCGCCATGGTGTAACTGGTTAACACGCGGCCCTTTCAAGGCTGAGAGTCCGGGTTCGAGCCCCGGTGGCGCTACCAAACCCCTCAAAATATGATCTCTAGTTACGGGCGATATACTGTACCTGTGAGCAAGACTTTCTATATCGAAACTTTCGGCTGCCAGATGAATGCGCATGACTCGGAAAAGGTTATCGGCACGCTCGAACACGAGGGCTACGTCCGCGTCCAGGACGAGGCCGATGCCGGCCTGATCCTCTACAACACCTGTTCCATCCGCGACAAAGCCGAACAGAAGGTCTTTCATCGCCTTAACGAATATAAAAAGCTGAAGGGAGAGGGCAAGAAGTTTGCCGTCCTCGGCTGCGTCGCCCAGCAGGAGGGTAAAAATATCTTCGAGAAGGCGCCATACGTCTCGCTCGTCTCGGGCTCCGCGTCCTATCGCAACCTTCCGCAGATGCTCGCTCGCCTCGAAGCCGGCGAAGAGCGCATCACCGGCCTCGACGACCGCCAGACCGACCAGACCTTCGAAACCCCTTTCATCGCGCGCACCAATCCCCATCGCGGCTACATCACCATTATTGAAGGCTGCGACAAGTTCTGCGCCTACTGCGTCGTTCCGTATACGCGGGGCAAGGAGCGCAGCCGAACGGCGAAGTCCGTGCTTGATGAGGCCAACCGCATGGCCGACTCCGGCTATACCGAGATCCAGCTTCTCGGCCAGAACGTCAACTCTTACCACGATCCCTCCGCGAAGATGACCTTCGCGGAACTGCTCGCGGCCGTCGGCAGCATTCCGGGCATTCGCCGGGTCCGCTTTACGACGTCACATCCCCGCGACTTCACCAAAGACATCGTTGACGCCATCGATGCCGTTCCCACGCTCTGCGACCACGTCCATCTCCCCGTCCAGAGTGGATCGACGGCGATCCTGCACGCCATGGCGCGTGAGTACACCCGCGACTGGTATCTCGAGCGCATCGCCTGGATCAAGGCCGCTCGGCGTCCCATCAGCATTACGTCGGACATCATTGTCGGCTTTCCCGGTGAGACGGAAGAGGACCTCGAACTGACGGCGACCCTGCTCGAAGAGGTTGGCTATGACGCCATCTTTGCCTTCAAGTACTCACCCCGCCCCAACACCCCGGCGCTGACCATGGCCGACTCGATCCCGGACGAAGTCAAGGCCAGTCGGCTCCAAATTCTTCTTGACCGCCAACGAATCATCCAGCGCATTAACTATGAGCGCCATTTGGGTGAAGTAATGGAACTTATGGTCGAAGGTTATAATCGCCAGCGCAACCAGGTCATCGGCCGCAGCAGCCAGAACAAGACAGTCAATTTCACAACCGATCAGCCGATTCTCCCCGCTCCGGGCAGCTACGTTACTGTCCGCATCACGCAGACCTTCCCCAACAGCCTGCTCGGCGAAGCCTTGGTGAACTGATGAAGCCTCACGACCAGTCCGCAACCCAGCAAACTGCCGATACGGGCTCTCAGGCCGAGGTGGAGATGCAAATTCGCGGCCTGATGATGGATCCGGTCACCAACATGCCCATCGTTGTGCTCAAGGACGTGGCCAGCGATCTTGTCCTGCCGATCTGGGTCGGCATCTTCGAGGCAAATGCTATCGCGCTAGAGCTGGAGAAGACGGCAACTCCGCGTCCGATGACCCACGATCTATTGCAGAATCTTGCCCGCGGCCTCAACGCGCAGGTCAACAAGGTAGTCGTCTCCGAGCTGCGCGATGATACCTTCTACGCCGTCATCTGGATGGATCATGCCGGAGAGACGGTCACCCTCGATGCCCGACCCTCCGACGCCATTGCGCTGGCGCTGCGTTGGGACTGCCCCATCTACGTCAACCGCGATGTGCTCGAGAACTCGAAGCAGGCGGCGAGCGGCGCGCAGACCGTCAACGCTGACGAGATGCGGCGATGGCTCGAAAATCTCAACGACGACGACATGGGCCGCTACAAGATGTAGGGAATCACGGGGAGAGCAGCAGGGAATGTCCTTGAAAAAGAACCTGGTGAACCTCTCTGCCGTCGCCATTACAGCATCGGAGCGTATTCTGCGCGGCGGACGTATGTCGGCTTCCCCGGAAGAGGCCACACATATCCTCATCCTCGAATACCTGCTCCCTTTGGGCTGCTGCGTCCACTTGACGCCAGTCTACGAAGCGATCAAGCGCGCTCGCCCGGAAGCTACAGTGTCGGTGGCCACGCGCGGGCTGGGGCTGGCGCTGCTGCGTCACAATCCCTCAATCGATCACCTTATCGAGACGCCTGACGCCTTGCGCGATACCTTCGCGGCAGCAAAGAGCCTGCGGGCGCGATTGCGCCAACGAGGCCTTCGCCCCGACTGTACTTTGACCGGAGCGTCCGATCAGCGCACTCGCATTGCCCTGTTGGCTCTGTTGACGGGAGCAGGATGGCGCGGAGGCTTTACTCTTGCTCCGGGACTCTACCGGCGTCCATTGCAGTATCAAAAGGGCCTCAGCCTGATCGATAATAATCTAAGGCTCGCGGGACTCACAGGTTGCGAGGCTGCTCATAGGGAGCCTCGTGTCTTTTTCTCCAGAGCGGATGCAGCTACCGCCGAGGCTTTGGCGCGTGAGGCCAACCCTCAGGGCAGCCCGCTCGTCATTATGGTGACCCAGAACAGCGGCGGCCAGAGCACCGGCTGGCACAGCGATCGCTTCGCGCAGGTCATACGCCATACGCACGATGTGCTCGGCTGCGCGATTGCGTATGTTGGCACGGCGGCCGATGCGACCGCCATAGAACGGTTGCGTCAGGCTGCCGGAGGCATCGGCATGTCGCTGGCGGGAAGAACCACGGTGACGGAGTTGGCTGCGCTGCTCGCGGGCAGCGACGCAGCCGTCTCGCTGGATACGGGCACCATGCATATCGGACGAGCGGTTGGTCTGCCGATGGTGGTCATCGGACCGTCATGGCAGAAACCGCTGGAGTGGCTGCCCCTGAACGCCGCCAACGTCAGGATCCTGCGCGGCGCGGATCGTGATGACATCCCCAGCGGCTACCAGCTTGATGAGGTGCAGGCGGCGGATGTGATCGCCGCCCTGACTGAATTGCTTGAGACCTATCCCCCCGGCCCGCTGGAGAGAATGAAACGTCTCCGGGCGAGTACCTCGGATACGGACCACTGCAAGGGGCGGGATGGCTCTAGTTGATAGTGATTGAGCCGGAGCCGGTGTTGGCGCGGATCGCAGGGCCGCCGCCGTTGACTGTTCCGGTGACGTGGTGCTTGTTGATCGTGCCTTGAATGGCGATAGGCTGCGCGGTATGAATGGAGCCGGAGCCGGTGCTCGCATTGAGCGTGTAGTGCGCGGAGTCTCCCAGACCGAGTTGAATCGAGCCTGAACCGGTATCGAGCTTCCAGTCGGCGGTTGGCTGGCCGCTGGCCTCGATGCTGCCTGAGCCAGTACCCGCCTTGAGGCCTCCAGAGAGTCCGCTGAGATGGATGGAGCCGGAGCCGGTCTGGGCGCGAACATCGCCGCCCGCAGTCTGCTGGAGGTAGATATTGCCGGAGCCGGTCTGGAGATCCGCCGGTCCATGAATGCCCTCAGCGCGAACCGTGCCTGAACCGGACGAGGCCTTGAGACTGGCTCCTACGCCCTGAATCTGGACGGAGCCCGATCCGGTGGAGGCGTGGAGGGTGGAGGCCCTGGGCAGTGAGATGTCGTAATCGATGGCGATGTTGCTGTAAAGGTCGCCGCTGCTGCGTTCGGGACCGATAACAATATTGTTGCCGCTCTGTGTGAGGGGTGGATGATTGACGATCTGCTCGATCCGGGAACTGCTGTCGCCGCTGAACCATGAGTTGCTGGCATGAACGTGACCGACGATATGAATCTGTGAGTCCGAGCCTGGATTGAGGTGGATATAGCCAGAGCCGGTGGCAACCGAGACATTGGGCGCGGCGGCAACGTTGAGTGTACGCTCGAAGGTCCTGGCGGCGGGTTTGTCGGCGGCGAAGGCGGCGGTCGCTGCCAGGGCGAGAACGGCGGTGAGAAGACGGATGTTCATGAGGGTGACTCCCTTATCGATTTGCTATTGCTGGAGGATGACGGGCTCGCCGGGGTTGAGGCCGGAGAGAAGCTCAGTTTTGGTCCCGTTCGAGATGCCCGCCTTAATCGCTACTTTGCGGCGTCCGTTCTTCTGTTTTGAATCGGGGACCTCGACAAAAGCATTGCGATCCTTGTCATAGATGACAGCCTGCTCTGGAACGGTGAGAGCGTTCTTGTGCTCTTCGAGGATGATCTCGGCGTTGGCCGTCATGTTGGCTTTAAGTTCGCCGCCGGGGTTGTCGATCGAGACGCGAACCTCGAAGGTCGTGACGTTGTCTTTCTCAACGCCGAGCGGCGCGATCTTGGTGACCTTGCCGTAGAAGGTCTTGTCCTTGAAAGATTCAACCTTGATGCGCGCGGGCTGGCCGAGATAGACCTTGCCGATGTCGGACTCGTCGACCTTGCCCTGGACGTAAACCTTGGTGGTGTCGCCTATGGTCATGACCAGCGTGGCCGTGGAGCCGAGGACGAGGATAGAGCTGACCGCGTCGCCGACCTCCACGTCGCGGGAGAGAACGGTGCCATCCATGGGAGAGGTGATGATGGTGTAGCTGAGCTGCTCTTCCAATTGCTTGAGGGACGCCTGTGCCTGTGCGACCTGTGCCTGTGCCTGGTGAAGTTTCGAGTTGTCGACGGAGATCTGGGCGACGGCTTTGTCCCGTGCATTGCCGGCGAAGAGATACTTCTGCTGCGCGTCGTCGAGCGACTGCTTGGAGACGACGCCCTCTTTGGACATCTGGAGTGCACGCTCGTAGGTGTGCTTGTACATGGGCAAGTCAGGAGCTTCAGCACTGACCTTGTCATACTCGATGGCGGCGGCGGCAGCGCGGGAGTTGGAGATCGCGGCGTTGAGCTGGGCGCGCTGAGCGGCGACCTGCGCAAGAATCTCGATCTGGTCGAGTTGCGCGAGAACCTGACCCTGATGAACGTGGGCGTTGATGTCGACGTTGAGTTTGGTGACAATACCCGAGGCCTTGGACTTTACCTCGACCTTGGTGATGGGCTGGACCTTGCCGGTAGCGACCACCGAGCGGGCGATGTCTCCGCGCTCGACCTTGGCGAGCTGCGAAGGATCCAGCTTCGCGTCGCTGCCGCTGGTAAAGGCGGTGATGCCGAGAATGATGGCGACGATTAGGACAGAGATTCCGCCCCAGATCCAGAGTCTGCGTCTGCCTTTGCGCTGTGTCGCCACTTGATTGCTCCGAGTGTGCCGCTTGGTCTGAAATGCTAAACGTCTCGGAGGTGTTTACGCACGAGATTTGGATTTGGTTCCGTCAAAGACGAAAAGTTGTTCGGCGGTTAGGTAGGGGACATGCCTCCCCCGCCCGCACATAAACAGAGCCGTGGAAAGGGATGGATCAACGGCGGGAGACTCCGGCCGCAATTGCGACGGTGGCGGGGTCAGGCGTACTTGCGCAGGACTCCCAGAACCTTGCCCTGGATGCTGACGTTGGCGGCTGGAGCATAGATGGGCGCCATCTCGGTATTGGAGGGCTGAAGTCGGATCATGCTGCCTTCGCGGTAGAAGCGCTTCAATGTGGCGTCGGCTCCATCGATGAGAGCAACAATAATCTCACCCTCGCGAGCCGTGCGGGTGCGTTCGACCAGAACATAGTCGCCGGAGACGATGTGCTCGTCGCGCATGGAGTCGCCGCGGACCTCAAGCGCGAAGACCTCGCGATTGCCGATGATGTCATTGAGCGAGATGCTCTCGGCGGTCTCGATGGCCTCCACCGGCTGCCCGGCAGCAATGCGGCCAAGCAGGGGAAGGCGATCAGCACCCTTCTTGCCGCTACGCGCGGGAAGAACGTCGATGGAACGGCTGCGATTGTGGGCGCGTTGCAGCAGACCCTTGTTCTGCAGGTTGGTGATGTGTTTATGCACGGTTGCAAGCGAACTGAGGCCCAGGCCGCTCGCGATCTCCTCGTAGGACGGAGAGTAACCGTTCTTTTGCGTGAAACTGGAGAGAAAATCGATGACCTCTTTTTGCCGCCGTGTAATAGCCATGCCGAGATTGTAGCGAATAAAAGGCGAATTGCAATAACTTTG
>Ga0207657_10005691_pt1 | contig 13005 bp, 14 predicted proteins | sample KBSC33metaG_FD_184316 | JGI IMG/M metagenome (GOLD analysis project Ga0207657, IMG submission 184316) | Corn rhizosphere microbial communities from Kellogg Biological Station, Michigan, USA - KBS C3-3 metaG (SPAdes) (version 2) | ecosystem: Host-associated > Plants > Roots > Rhizosphere > Soil ...
GAGGCCTCCGTTGGCGAGCGCGTTGAACCCGCGGTCGTTCAGGCCGCCGATGTCGGTGACCAGCGCGACCTTGACGTCGGAGCCGCTGCTTCCGCTGTCACCGCTCCCGCCACAGCCCGCCGCGAGCGCAGCGAGAACGACGATCGCGGCGCAGGCGACCAGAAGGCGCGTGCGTGGCATACCCGCGGTCTACCCCGGTCTCGGCCTACCGAAACGATCGATGGGCGGGCACGAGGCCCGCCCATCGATCGAACCGCTGCTCTTGTCGCCTTACTTGACGGTGCTCGGCGGCTTGACCTTGCCGGAGGCGAGGTCCTTCTGCCACTTGCCGAGCACGTTGATCAGCGCGGTGCGGCGCGGCGCGGTCGTCGAGACCTTGCCGACGCCGACGCCGCCGTTCTTGGCGCTGTAGATGCCGTCGACGCCGCCCTTCCACTTCGACGAGCCTGCGAGCTTGATGGTGTCGAACACACCGACGTCGACCCTCTTCAACGCGCTCGTCAGGACGTGCTTGCCGAGGTAGAACTGATCGGCGTCCACGCCGATCCCCCAGTCCTTGGAGTCCTTCGCGGCCTGGAGCGCCCCGAGTCCGCATGCGCCGGCGACCTGGAAGATCACGTCGGCGTCCTGCTGGATCTGGTTGAGGGCGATCTCCTTGCACTTCGCCTGGTCGACGAAGTCCTGCGAGTAGTCGTTGAGCGTCTTGGTGCCCGGCTTGTACTTCTTGGCGCAGTACTGGTACCCGGCGATGTAATGGTCGACCGGCGGGATCTTCAGTCCGCCGACCGAGCCGATCACGCCGCTCTTGGACGACCACGCCGCAGCGACACCGGCGAGACAGCCCGCGTCCTGCTCCGCGAACAGGATGCCGCGCGCGTTCTTCGGCTTCCCCTTGAGACCCGCGGCCGCGAAGTCGACGATCGCGAACTTCTTGTCGGGGAACCGCTTCGCCACTGCTGCCACCTGGTCGGCCATCAGGAACCCGACGCCGACCACGAGGTCGTACTGCCGCGCGCCGGTCGTGAGGTTCGGGATGTAGTCGGCCGAGCTCTTCGAGATGAAGACGCGCCCGTCGATGCCGAGCTTCTTCTGCGCGTCCTTGAGACCCTTGTACGCGAGAGCGTTGAAGCTCTTGTCGTTGAGGCCCCCGACGTCTGTCACGAGCGCGACGCGGAGCTTGGCGGGCGCAGCCGGCTTGGCCGACCCGATCGAGGCGACGGTCAACGCCGAGACCGCGACGAGCGCGACCGAGGCGAGGACCATCCATTTGCGAATCGCCACGTACGTACCCTCCTTGATGATGCTTTGACGAAGCCTCCCGCTTCTGTGACGCGGGATTCGACACGAAGTTGGACCGGTGTCGCAACCGGCGCAGCCTAGTCGCAATCCGGCGCTCGGGTTGTAAGGAACGCCGCGTTACTCGGAGCCGGTCACCGAGGCGAGCTGGTGCTCCTCGATCAGCACGCGGCGCGGTTTCGAGCCTTCGTAGCCCGAGATGATGCCGCGGCGCTCGAGCATGTCGATCAGCCGGCCCGCACGCGTGTAGCCGACGCGCAGCCGGCGCTGGAGAAGCGAGACGGAGGCCGTCTGCGTCTGGACGACGATCTCGATCGCGCGGTCGAGCAGCGGGTCCTCGTCGGGGTCGAAGTCGAGGTCGTCGCCGTCCTCGGCGGGCGCGGCCTCCGGCACCTCGAGGAGCGTCTCGTCGAGTTGCTGACCGCGCTGTGACCGGCACTGCTCGACGATCAGCGCGATCTCGTCCTCGGTCACGAACGCGCCCTGGACGCGCTGCAGGCGTGACGTTCCGAGCGGCTTGAACAGCATGTCGCCCTGCCCCAGGAGGCTCTCCGCTCCCGAGCCGTCGAGGATCACGCGGGAGTCGGTCTGGCTCGAGACGGCGAACGCGATCCGGCTCGGGACGTTCGCCTTGATCATCCCGGTGATGACGTCCACCGACGGGCGCTGGGTGGCTAGGACGAGGTGGATCCCGACCGCGCGGGACTTCTGCGCGAGCCGGATGATCGCGTCCTCGACCGCCTGCGGCGAGACCATCATCAGGTCGGCCAGCTCGTCGATCACGACCAGCAAGTACGGCAGCGGGTCCTCGCCACGCGCGCGGAAGGTGCGATTCGCCTCGGGCAGGTTGCGGGCACGGATCAGCGACAGGCGCTCGTAGCGACGCTCCATCTCCGCGACGACGTTCTGGAGCACGGCCGAGGCTTCCTTCGGGCTCGACACGACCGGGGTCAGCAGGTGCGGGATCGACTCGTAGAAGTTGAGCTCGATCCGCTTCGGGTCGATGAGGATCATCCGGACGTCGTCAGGGGTCGCGCGCAGCAACACGGACGTGAGGAGCGTGTTGATGCAGCCCGATTTGCCCGAGCCGGTGGTGCCCGCGATCAGGAGGTGCGGCATGCGCGCGAGGTCGGTCCAGACCGCGTTCCCGGAGATGTCCTTGCCGAGCCAGACCGAGAGTGGGCTTGCCGTGCCCGGGAGATCGTCGTAGATGTCGCCGAGCGTGACCATGCGCGGCGCGAGGTTCGGGACCTCGACGCCCACTGCCTGCTTGCCGGGGATCGGCGCGAGGATGCGGATCTCCGTCGTCGCGAGCGCGTAGGAGAGGTCGTCCTTCAGGCCTGCGACCTTGGACACCTTCGTCCCCGGCGCGAGCTGGAGCTCGTAGCGCACGACCCGCGGGCCGGCGATCGTGCCGACCACCGTCGCCTCGACGCCGAAGTGCGCAAGCGTCTCGGTGAGCACCTGCGCGGTGCGGGCGCTGACGTCGGCGGAGTCGGCGCGGGTCGGCGGGCTCGCCTTGAGGAGCGCTCGGTCGGGAAGCCGGTATTCGCCGCTCGTCGAGGGCTCGAAGTCGAGCGCCGCGTCGTCCGCCGTCGGCCCCTCCTCCGACGCGACGTCGGGCTCGGGCGGCAGCAGCGGCGGCGGCTCGGCGGAGAGCGGCCCTGCCGCGACGACGTCCGGGTACGCCTCCATGCCGTCCACCGGCACGACCGGCGTGCGGGGCAGCCCTCGCGGAGCCGTCTCGATGCCGTCAACCGACGGCTCGGTGTCGCTCCAGTCGGCCCACTCGATGCTCTCGATCGACCGGCGAGCGGCGTTGCCGGCCTGCCGGACGGCGTTCCCGGAGCTGCGGAGCAGCGCGCCTGCCGAGGCGCCGGTGACGAGCAGCAGCCCGGCGAGAACGAGTGCGATCCCGACGATCAGCGAGCCGGCCTCCCCGATGAAGCGCGCGAGGCTACCGCCCAGGGCCGAGCCGACAGCGCCGCCGTGGCCCTCTCCCAACGCGAGCATCAGGCCCAGGAGGCCGATGGCGACGCCGGTCCGGAAGGGGCGCAGGTCGATCAGCTCGCTGCGGACGAGCATCAGGCCGCCGATACCGAGGAGCGCAAGTGGGACGAGCGGTGCGGCCGCGCCGAGGCCGTTGCGGAGCCAGCCCGCGACGTGCGATCCCACCGGCCCTCCGTCGAAGCCGAGCCAGAGGACGGTTGCGAGCACGAGGCCGACCGCGATGAGACCGAGCCCCCAGAGCTCGGGATGGTGGTGCCCGCGTGTCTTCCTCGTCTTCTTGCGGACGCGCGCAGGGCTGCGCGGCTTGCGCGTCCGCGCCGGCGCGGTCCGCTTCTTCCTCGTGGCCATGGGCTTGCTCGTTCTCCACCGCCCGCGTGAGTCCTGCGCGGCCGCCCTCGCGTTCGTCGTAGTGTGTCCGGTCGTGACGGTGGTGGGGATCGCTGTGGCGGGCGCCATGGGCGCGCTCGCACGGTACGGGCTCGAGGGCGCCGTCAGCCGCCGGTGGCCGGGCGCGTTCCCGTGGGGAACATTCGTCGTCAACATCAGCGGCGCCTTTGCGATCGGCATCGTGTTCGTGCTCCTCACCGAGCGGGTGAGCGTCGACCCCTGGCTGCGGTCGACGATCACGATCGGCTTTCTCGGTGCCTACACGACCTTCTCGACGCTCTCCTTCGAGAGCTACCGGCTGCTCGAGGACGGGGCGATCGGCCTCGCCCTCGCGAACACGCTGGGGAGCCTCGCCGCAGGGCTCGTCGCCGTGTACCTCGGCGTCGCCGCCGGACGAGCGATCTGATGCGCATCGAGGGAGAGGGCAAGCTGCTCCGGATCTTCGTCGGCGAATCCGATACGTGGCACGGCCGGCCGCTCTACGAGGCGATCGTCGCCCGTGTCCGCGAGGAGGGCCTCGCCGGCGCGACCGTCCTGCGCGGGATCGAGGGCTTCGGCGCCCACTCGCGGATCCACTCGTCGCGGATCCTGCGCCTGAGCGAGGACCTCCCGATCGTGATCGAGCTCGTCGACTCGGCCGAGAACATCGAGCGCGTCCTGCCGCTCCTCGACGAGATGGTGACCGAGGGCATGGTCACCCTTGAGCGCGTCGACGTGATCGCGTACAGAGCGCCTGGCCACGACGGCTAGGCCGCGCGGGCGCGGGCTTCCTGGACGATCACCTCGGCCTCTGCGCGGTTGCCGAACCCGCGCGTCTCGACCTTCTCTGCCTCCAGGTCCTTGTAGACCTGGAAGAAGTGCTCGATCTCGTTCCGGAGCTCGGGCGGGATGTCGTGGACGTCGTGGACGCGCATCCACGCGGGATCCTTGTGCGGGACGCAAAGGATCTTCTCGTCGGGCCCCTTTGCGTCGGTCATGTGGAAGACACCGACGACGCGGGCGGGGATGCGGCAGCCGGGGAACGTCGGCTCGCTCACGAGGCAGAGTGCGTCGAGCGGGTCACCGTCCTCGCCGAGCGTCCCCTCGACGAAGCCGTAGTCGGCCGGGTAGCTCATCGACGTGAAGAGCCGCCGGTCGAGCACGATATGGCCCGTCTCGGCGTCGACCTCGTACTTGTTCCGCGAACCGGAGGGAACCTCGACGAAGACCATCACGTCCGCCATCCGCCGAACCTACCCCAGTCTGCCGATGCGCTCGACGAGCAGGTCGAAGAAGGCCGCCGAGTCGAGGTCGACGCCGACGTGCGCATTCGCGGGGCGGTCCGTGCGGTGCCACAGGTCGACGACCGTGCGGCCGCGGCAGAGCTCCGACTCGCGCTCGACCTCGACGTTACGCAGCTTCGTCTGGACGAGCCCGGGACGGAGGACGTGCGCGACGGCGACGGCGTCGTGGATCGGCGCGCCGTCCCAGCCGTACGTCTCGCGGTGATAGACGGTGAAGAAGTCGACGAGCTCCGCGACGAAGACGCCGATCGAGCCCGCATCGCGGAGCCGGCGCTGCACGTCCGGGCCGGTGACGGCCTTGTGCGTCACGTCGAGGCCGATCATCGTCACGTCGAGCGGCGCGTCGAGAACCGCCTGCGCTGCCTCCGGGTCCGCCCAGACGTTGAACTCCGCGGCGGGGGTCATGTTGCCCTCGGCGATCGCACCGCCCATCAGGACGATCCGCTCGAGGCCCTCCGCTCCGTGCTCGTCGAGGTAGCGTGCGACGTTCGTCAGCGGACCGGTCGGGATGAGCGTGACCGGGCCTGCGGCGTCCGCGACAACCCCGGCCATCCACTCGACCGCGTCCTCCGAGACCGGTGCGAGGCTCGGCGGAGGCAGCGTCGGGCCGTCGAGGCCGCTCTCGCCGTGGACGTGCGCGGCGACGACCAGCTTCCGCTCGAGCGGCGCCGATGCGCCCGACGCGACGGGGACGTCCCCGCGGCCTGCGAGCTCGAGCACGCGCAGCGCGTTCGCCGTCGTCTTCTCGAGCGTCTGGTTCCCGTACGTCGTCGTGACGCCGAGCAGCTCGAGCTCGGGGCTGCCGAGCGCGAGCAGCAGCGCGATGGCGTCGTCGTGACCGGGGTCGCAGTCGAGGATGATCGGCGTGGCCACGCGGCGATTATCTCCGAGCGAGGATCTCGTCGACTTCGAACGCGGTCGGCAGCGACGGCTGCGCGCCGAAGCGCGATGCTGCGAGGGCGCCCGCCGCGCACGCGCGGCGGAGCGCTTCCTCGTGCGAGCGCTCCTCGAGCAGCGAGACCAGCAGACACGCGGTGAACGCGTCTCCCGCTCCTGTGCCGTCCACCGCGTCGACCGGCGGCGGTGCCGCGCGGGCCAGCTCCTCGCCGTCGTCCAGGAGAACGGCGCCTTCTGCGCCGAGCGTCAGGGCGACGAGGCCGTCGCGCCGCACGAGCGTCTCGAGCTCGTGGCGGTTCACCACGGCAAGGTCCGCGTCGACGGCGATCGGGCGCGCCGGCGCGGCGTTGAGACAGAAGAGGCCGGTGCACTCCTCCCACGCCGCGAGGACTGCCTCGTCCGGGATCTCGAGCTGGCAGAGGACGGCATCGTGCGGAGGCAGGCCGACTGCGCCGAGGGTCGCGTTCGCGCCGGGCGCTACGGCGATCGTCGTCTCGCCCGCTGCGTCGACCTGGATGAGCGCCACGCCCGTCGGCGCGTCGGTCTCCTCCAGCAGAATCCCCACGCCTGCCGCGCGAAGGCCCGCGAGCGCCTCCTCGGCCTGCGGGTCGCGCCCGACCGCCGCGATCATCGTCACGTCGGCGCCCAGCCGCGCGCACGCAACGGCCTGGTTCGCCCCCTTCCCTCCGGGCACCCGGCTGAGCGTCCCGCCGCCCACGGTCTCCCCCGGCTCGGGCAACCGCTCGACCCGCACGACGAGGTCGAGGTTCACGGAACCGACGACGACGATCCGCGGCGGCATGGGTCCAGGACGTCAGGCGGCTAGCGCGCGAAGGTCGTCGACCGTTGCGCCGAGAAGCGTGTCCCGCAGGTCGAAGAGCCCCGCCCAGAGCGAGGAGCGGTCGGGCACCACGTCGAGGCGGACCGCGTCGTCGAGCCCCTGGAGCGCGCGTACGAGCACGGCCAGCTCGAGGTACACCGCCGCCGTGCGATTCGGGCATGCGGTCACGCCTGCGCGCTCGAGCACCGGGCGCCACTCGACGAGCTCGCCCGCCCCCGGGCCGCCGTACCACGAGCTGCCCTCGGCCCGGTCGGGCTCGAGCTCGATCAGGTAAGCGGAAAGAGGCGTCTCGAGGCCCGCGAGCGCGGTCTCGACCCGATCCGCCGCATGCCGGAAGGCCGCACGCCGCGCGCCCGGCGTTGCCGGGTGGGCATCGCCCTTGCCCCAACGCTCGAGAAGCCGACAGAAGGCAATCGCGGCCGCCTCGCACGCGCGCAGCTGCGCCACGAGGCGCCGGACCGTCGCCGGCGTCGCGCCGTTCGCCTCGAGGACGTCGGCCCAGTCCCGCATCTAGACCTCGATCACCACGGGAAGGATCATCGGCCGGCGGCGGGTCCGCTGGTAGACGGCCTGTCCGATCCCGTCGTGGATGTGCTCCTGGATGAGCTTGATTTCCGTGACGCCGTTGCCGGCGAGCTCTCGGGCGATCCGCTCCGCCTCGGCGCGCAGGTCGTCGATCAGCTCCTCGTCCTCCCCCAATCCGCGCGCGATCAGCTCGGGCGGGGCCACGTCGCTGCCGTCGCCGTCGAGTGCGACGGTGGTGACGACGATGAGGACGCCGTCCTCGGAGAGGCGTCGCCGGTCGCGCAGCGCAACGTCCTCGACATCGCCGACTCCCAGGCCGTCGACGAACGTGACTCCCGCCTCGACGTGGTCGACGATGCGCGCGGCACGCGGCGTGAGCTCGACGACCGAGCCGTTCTCCGCCAGGAGGATCGACTCGGCGGGCACACCCGCGTCACTTGCGAGCCGCGCGTGGGCGGCCAGCATGCGGTACTCGCCGTGGATCGGCATCACGGCGCGCGGCCGCACGAGCGAGAGCAGCGTGCGCAGCTCCTCCGAGCAGGCGTGCCCCGACACGTGGACGGGCGCGATCTCCTGATGGAGCACCTCCGCGCCGAGCCGTGCGAGGTGGTTGATCGAGTCGTGGACGCGAAGCTCGTTCCCGGGGACCGGCTTGGCGGAGATGATCACCGTGTCGCCGCGCTCGACGACGACGTTCTGGTGGTCGCCGTAGGCGATCCGCGTGAGCGCGGACATCGGCTCTCCCTGGCTGCCGGTGCAGAGGATCAGCACCTCGCCGGGCGGAAGGTCCATCGCCTCCTTGGGCGAGACGATCACGTCGTCCGGGAGGTCGACGTAGCCGAGGCTGCGGGAGATGTTCATGTTCTTGCGCATCGAGCGGCCGACGACCGCGACCTTGCGGCCGTTCGCGATGGCCACCTCGGCGGCCTGCTGGACGCGGTGGATGTTCGACGCGAACGAGGCGACGATGATCCGCCCGGTCCGGAGCGGGATGAGCTGGCGGAACGCCTCCCCGACGAGCCGCTCGGAGCCGGTCATTCCCGGCCGCTCGGCGTTCGTCGAGTCACCCAGCAGCAGGTCGACCCCGCGGTTGCCGAGCGCAGCGAGCGCGCCGACGTCCGTCTTGAGGCCGTCGACCGGCGTGTGGTCGAGCTTCCAATCCCCCGTGTGCAGAACCCGCCCCGCGGCTGTCTCGATCACGACCGCGGTGGCGTCGGGAATCGAGTGCGCCATCCGGATCAGCTCGATGCGAAACGGACCGAGCTCGATCGGAGCGCTGCCGGGCTCGGCCTCGGTCAGTGCGGTGACCGCGGCGAGGCCATGCTCGTCGAGTTTCGACTTCACGAGGGCGAGGGTGAGGCGCGTGCCGATCACCTCGTTGACGTCGACCTCGCGAAGCACGTACGGCAGGCCGCCGACGTGGTCTTCGTGGGCGTGCGTGAGGACGATCGCCCGCACGGGCCGCCCGACGAGGTACGAGAAGTCGGGGAGCACGAGATCGACGCCGAAATGCTCGTCGCGCGGAAACGCGAGCCCGGCGTCGACGACGATGCGCTCGTCGCCGACCTCGAACACGGTCATGTTCTTGCCGACCTCACCGAGGCCACCGAGCGGGATGATCCGCAGGCTGTCCGTCACGCTTCGGAGTCTACGGACGGCTCTCGACGGGGAAACCGCAGACCGGGGTCCTCAGAGGGCCCACCGCTGCGCGACCCAGGTCGTCTCGTCCAGCCGCTCGCCGGTGAGTGCCGCGTCTCCGTCGAGGTGTGCGAGCAGGTCGAGCAGCCCACGTGGCGCCCGATCCGGATCGGCCTCATCACCGTCCACGGTCGCGGTCACCTCTCCTCCGACGCGCGCGAGATCGACGCGCTCGGAGGCGTCGTCCGGGGCTGCCGCGGCGATGAGCACGTCGACCGCCGCGATGCGCCAGAGGCCGTCCTCGTCGTCCCGCCGCACCGCGACTGCCTCGTAGGGTCTACGCAGCTCCCTCTCGACTGCGTCGGCGAGCGGCGTCGCGCTCCCGTCCGGGACGTCGTCGTCGACGACGAGCGTGCCGTCCTCGAGCGCGACGAAGCTGAAGGTGTCACCGGGCAGGTCGGGCGCATGCGCCGACGTTACGGCGTCCCACGGGCCGCGGGGTTGCTCGACACCCGTGAGGCCGGGGAGGCCGAAGCCGGGCGCCGTCGGGACGCCGGCGCCGGCTCCCATCAGCGCGTTCAGCAGCGAACGCGTCGAGTCGCGCACGGCGTCAGGCTACCGCGGCGAGGAGCCCGAGTCGCTCGAGGCAGTCGCGGATCTCGGCGGTCTCTGCCTCGTCGGCCTCGACGAGCGGCAGTCGCAGCCCGCCGACCTCGTGGCCGAGGAGCTGGAGCGCCTTCTTGATCGCGATCGGGTTCGTCTGCACCTTGAGGATCTCGATGGCGGGCCGAAGCTCCTCGTCGAGCGCGTGGGCGCGCTCGACGTCGCCGGCGCGGTAGCTCGAGACCAGCTCCTTCACCTGCGGCCCCACGACATGGGTGTGGACGCAGATACCCCCCACGCCGCCGACCTCCAGGAAGGGCAGGATCAGGTCGTCGTCGCCGGCGTAGAGGTCGAGCCCGCAGGCGACGACGTGGCGCGCCGCTTCGATGCTCGGCTTGGCTTGCTTGACGGCGCGGACGTTCTCGATCTCCGCCAGGCGTGAGATCGTCTCCGGCTCCGCGTCGACGACGACCCGAGACGGGATGTCGTAGAAGACCACCGGCCGGTCGGTCGCGGCCCCGACCGCTTCGACGTGCGCGACGATGCCGCGCTGCGGCGGCTTGTTGTAGTACGGCGTGACGACGAGGACGCCGTCGACGCCGAGCTCGTGCGCGCGCTCGGTGAGATGGATCGAGTGAGCAGTCGAGTACGTGCCCGTCCCCGCGACGACCGTGCCACGCTCGCCAACGGAGTCGACGGCTGCCTCGAACAGCGTGAACCGCTCCTCGTCGGTGAGCGTCGGCGCCTCGCCGGTCGTCCCGGCGACGACGATGCCGTCCGAGCCGTTGTCGAGCAGGAACCCGCACAACGCTCGGAACGCCTCCAGGTCGATCGACCCGTCCTCGCGGAACGGCGTCACGATCGCGGTCAGAACCTCGCCGAGCACGTTCGGGATTGTAGTCGTCCGCAAAACGGGTAAAGATTGCGCCGTCCATCCCTCCACGAGCGAAGGGAAACGTGATGCTGAAAGAGTTCAAGGACTTCCTGCTGAGGGGCAACATCGTCGAGCTCGCGATCGCGTTCGTGATGGGCGTCGCATTTGCGGCAGTCGTGAACTCTCTCGTGAACAATCTGGTCATGCCGATCGTCGCGATGATCTTCGGAAAGCCCGATTTCTCCGATCTCACCTTCACGATCAACGACGCCGTGTTCCGCTACGGCGCTTTCATCACCGACGTCATCAGCTTCGTCGCGATCGCGGCGGCGGTCTTCTTCTTCGTCGTCAAGCCGATGAACGCGATCATGAAGCGCGTCTCGAAGCCGACCGACGAGGAGATCTCGGACGAGGAGCGCCGCCACCAGGAGCTGCTCGCGGCGCTGCGCGCGCGCTAGAGGATCCGCTCGAGACCGACGCTCAGGCCGTGCGGGAGCCCCCGCACGGCCTCCACCGCTCGGAGCACACCCGGCACGAACGCCTCGCGGGAGGTCGTGTCGTGGCGGATCGTCAACGTCTCGCCCGGCCGGCCGAGTAGCACCTCCTGGTGCGCCACGAGGCCGGGAAGGCGCACCGAGTGAATCGTGACGCCCTCGCCCATCCGCGCCGCGGTGGCCGTCGCCGTCCCGGACGGCGCATCGAGCTTCGTCTCGGCGTGGAGCTCGACGATCTCTGCGCGCGGCATCGCTCGGGACGCCTCCTCCGCGAAGCGCATCATCAGTACGGCGCCGAGGGCGAAGTTCGGCGCGTAGAGGCATGGAACGTCGGCCCCGCGTGCGAGGCGGTCGAGCTCGTCCGTGTCGAAGCCGGTCGTCCCCACGACGAGCGGCACGCGGGCCTCGAGCGCAAGCGCTGCGTTCCCGAGCACCGCCTCCGGCCTGGTGAAGTCGATCGCGACATCGCACCCGCCCGGCCCTACCTCGCGCCCGTCGACCACCTCGTGGCCAGCGCGCTCGAGCGCAGGGCCGAGCACTGAACCGACCTTGCCGCCGACGCCGAAGAGGCAGACCCTCACGAGCGCTCGGCGAGCGCCGGATTCACGTGCGCGAGCGCCGCGCGAAAGCGGCTTTCGCGCGGCCCGATGCCCGCAGCGGAAAGGCGGCCAGGGTCGAAGAGCTCGCTTGCCGCCGCCGCGACGTCGGCCTCAGTGACCGCCCGCACGCGCCGGATCGTCTCCTCGGTCGAGACCAGCTCGGCGTCCGTGACGAGCGCCCTCCCGAGGCGGGTCATCCGGTTCGACGTGCTCTCGAGCGACAGCAGCAGGCGTCCTTCGAGATTTTCCTTTGCGCGATCGAGCTCCCCCGGCCGCAGGTTGCCGGCCGCGACGTCGCGCAGCTCCGCAGCCGTCACCGCGAGGCACTCGTCGAGGTTGTCCTCCCGCGTGCCGACGTACACGCCGACCTGGCCGGTCTCCGCGTACTGCGAGCCGTACGTGTAGACGCTGTACGCCATCCCACGCTTCTCGCGGATCTCCTGGAAGAGCCGCGACGAGGCCGAGCCGCCGAGGATGGCGTCGAGGACGGAGACCGCGTAGCGGCGGCTGTCGTCCCGGCCGATGCCCGTTCCGCCGAGGACGACGTGATACTGCTCGGTCTTCCGGCGCAAGAAGCGGTAGCCCGGTCGCGGAACGCGGCGCAGGAGCGGCCGGCGGACGCTGGAAGCGCCGTTCGCGGTCGCACGGCGGGCGGCGAACAGCTCCACGAGCCGGTCGTGCGAGACGTGGCCCGCCGCCGAGAGCACGATGTTCGACCCGACGTACGCGCCGCCGTGGTAGCTCCGGAGGGCACGCGGCGAGACGCCGGCGATCACCTCCGCGCTGCCGATCACCGGCCGCCCCAGCGGGTGGTTACCGAATACGGCCTCCGCGGCGAGGTCGTGCACGAGCTCCTGCGGATTGTCGTCCACCATCGCGATCTCCTCGAGGACGACTTCACGCTCCGAGTCGACGTCGTCGAACGCGGGCGCGAAGACCATGTCTGCCATCGCGTCGAGCGCCTCCTCGAGGCGGCGATCCGGGACGCGCGTGTACACGACGGTCGTCTCGCGCGACGTCGCAGCGTTGATCTCGCCGCCCATCGCGTCGAAGAGCTCCGCGATGTCCTGCGCGCTGTAGCGCGACGACCCCTTGAAGAGGAGGTGCTCGATGAAGTGCGAGACGCCCGCCCGCGACGGCGGCTCGTCCCGCGAGCCGGTCGCGATCCAGAGCCCGAGCGCGACCGAGCGGACGCCGCGAAGCGGCTCGGTCGCAACGCGCTCGCCGCCCGGAAGCGTCGTTATCTGCGGCTCGGGCATGCGCACGATCCTAGACAGGGGACTGGCACCGAAGGTGCCTGTCCCCAGTGAACCCTTGCCTCACGACCAACGTTATCGGTGAGGCGATCGTCCACTGGGGACAGGCACCCCGTGGGTGCCAGTCCCCAGTTCTAGTCCCTCCTGCGGCCGCGGTCGCGACCGCCGCGGCCGCGATCGTCGCGGGGCGGGCGCGGCTCGCGCGGCGGGGCGTCCTTCGCCCGCTCGACGAGCGTCTCCGGCGAGACGAGCTCACCGTCCTCGTGCTTGGCGACGAGCTTGAGGCCGATCCGGCCGCGCTC
>Ga0207657_10005695_pt1 | contig 13000 bp, 10 predicted proteins | sample KBSC33metaG_FD_184316 | JGI IMG/M metagenome (GOLD analysis project Ga0207657, IMG submission 184316) | Corn rhizosphere microbial communities from Kellogg Biological Station, Michigan, USA - KBS C3-3 metaG (SPAdes) (version 2) | ecosystem: Host-associated > Plants > Roots > Rhizosphere > Soil ...
AACAACCCTTCGCTGCGGCGGCGGTGCGAGCGGCATCCTTGTCAGCTCGACTGCACGCGACGCAGGTATTGCCGGGCTCGAGTTCCTCCGCGGAATTCCCGGGACGGTCGGCGGCTTCGTCCGGATGAACGGCGGCGCGTACGGTCGGGAAGTCAGCGACATTCTCGTGTCCGCGCGCCTCGCGCTACGTTCGGGGGAGGTCGTCGAGTGCTCACTCGACAAGCTCGGCTATACCTATCGTCACAGCGAATTGCCCACCGGGGCGGTAGTGATCGAAGCGGTCTTTCGCGGCTCACCGGGAGACCCCGAGGCGATCGGCGCGGAGATGGACGCAATCGCGCGCGCCCGTGAAGAATCGCAGCCGCTCAGGAGCCGCACCGGTGGGTCGACCTTCAAGAATCCACCGGGCCACAAAGCTTGGGCCCTCGTCGACGCGGCGGGCTGCCGTGGCCTTAGGATGGGCGACGCCCAGGTCTCGGAAAAGCATTGCAATTTCCTGCTCAACCTCGGTAGCGCGACTAGCGCCGAGATCGAGGCGCTGGGCGAGGAAGTTCGCCGCCGCGTCGAGGCCAAAACTCACATCAGCCTCGAATGGGAAATCCAGCGGGTCGGCCAGCCATGAACAAGACTCTCCACGTGGTCGTCCTGATGGGGGGCTGGTCTTCCGAGCGCGAAGTGTCGCTGACGAGCGGCAAGGGCGTTGCCGCCGCGCTGCGCGAGCGCGGCTGGTCCAACGTCACCGAGCTCGACATGGGCCGCGACGTCTCCGCACGCCTCGCTCAACTGAAGCCCGATGTGGTCTTCAACGCGCTCCACGGCACGCCCGGCGAGGACGGCACGGTTCAGGGCATGATGGACCTGATGGGCCTTCGCTACACGCACAGTGGCCTGGAAACCTCGGTCATCGCGATCGACAAGGAGCTGACGAAGATGGTGTTGGTGCCGCACGGCATCCGCATGCCGGCCGGCAAGGTCGTGTCGAGCGAAAGCCTCCACCAGGAAGACCCGATCGCACGGCCCTATGTCGTCAAGCCGGTCAACGAGGGCTCATCGGTCGGTGTCGCCATCGTCACCGCTGAAGGCAATTACGGCAATCCGATCGGCAGGGACGTCGAAGGGCCGTGGAAGCACTTCGACGAACTGCTTGCCGAGCCGTTCATCAAGGGCCGTGAGCTGACCGTCGCGGTCATGGGCGGGGAGCCGCTAGCCGTGACCGAGTTGAAGCCGAAGGCCGGCTTCTACGACTATGACGCCAAATATACTGACGGGCTGACGCAACATGTCTGCCCCGCCGAGATTCCCTACGAGATTGCATCAGCCATGATGGACATGGCCGCTCGCGCGCATCAGCTGCTCGGCTGCAGGGGCGCGTCGCGGTCCGACTTCCGCTGGGACGACGAGCTTGGCGAGGCCGGCATCTACCTGCTCGAGGTCAACACCCAGCCCGGCATGACGCCGTTGAGCCTCGTTCCCGAGCAGGCCAAGCTTAAGGGCGTCAGCTATGGCGAGCTGGTCGAGCGGCTGATCGAAGAGGCGCTGCAATGACCGCCGCGCACGTTCGCCGCGGGAGTGCTGCTCGCGCCAAGGCGCGCAAGCCATCGAAGGTCGCGGTCCCCAAGAAAATCGCCAAGCGGCTGCCGGTCAATCAGGCGCGTGCTAACAAGATCGCCGCGCTGGTGTTCGGGGCCTTCGTACTGGCCATCGGCGCCGTAGTCCTCGTCGCGCTCGACATTCCGGCAAAAGCTGAGCGCGCGGCAGGCACTGCGGTGGGCGAGGCGGGTTTCAAGGTCAGCGGCTACCAGATTGTCGGCCTGAACCACATGAACCGCGCGCTGGTCGACGCCGTCGTCGCGGACGAGTTGCGGCGGGCCGCTGCAACTGCCGGTTCCGACAAGGCGCCGCAGGCGCTCGTCGACGTCGCCCAAATACGCGAGCGACTGCTGGGCTATGGTTGGGTCAAGGATGCACGCGTCTCGCGCCGCCTCCCCGATTCCCTCGTGATCGATATCATCGAGCGCACGCCGGCAGCGCTGTGGCAGAACCAGGGGCAGCTGGCGCTGATCGACACGGAAGGTGTCGTTCTGGACCGCGTGCCGGTGGACAAGATGCCGGACCTGCCGCTGCTGATCGGTCCCGGCGCCAATGCGCAGGAGCAGCAGCTCAGCCGCATCATCGCAAGCATTCCGACGCTGAAACCGCAACTGGCTTCGGCAACTTGGGTCGGATCGCGCCGGTGGGACCTGAGTTTCCAGTCGGGCGAGAATGTGCTGCTTCCCGAAGGTGAAGTGCAGGCGGCTGAAGCGCTTGCTCATTTTGCGAAGCACGACCGGTCGGAGGGGCTGCTCGGCCGCGGAATTCTCCAGTTCGACCTGAGGAATTGGCCGCGAACTCGGCACATGACGGTACGGTTGCCCCGCGCTCCCGGCGAACCGATCGCGCCGCCCTCGGCTCCCCCGCCGCCGCAGGAGGGTTAGACCTTAGTGGCGCAGGTTACGGACCGGCCGCCGATCGCGGCGCTCGATATCGGCTCATCGAAGGTCAGTGCGATCATCGCGAGCCCGGACGATGAGGGTCGTCTGACTGTGCTCGGCACCGGCCAGCGCGAGAGCCGGGGCGTCAAGCGGGGCTTCATCACCGATATGGCGGCGAGCGAGCATGCGGTGCGCGAAGCGGTCGAGCTCGCCGAAAGAATGGCCGGCCGCACCGTCGAGGAGGTCTGGGCAAGCTACGGCGCCGGGGGCCTCGTCAGCGACGTCGCCAACGTGGAGGTCGAGCTGGGCGGTCATCCTGTAGAGCAGGCCGACATCGACCAGCTGATGACGGCAGGCAAGGAGGCGATCGACCGCAACGGTCAGGTCGTGCTCCACGCGCACCCGGCACTTTACACCATCGATCGAGCCCAAGGCGTCCAGCAGCCGATCGGACTTCACGCCAACCGGCTCGGCGTCGACATCCATGTCATTGCGGCCGAGCCCTCGCCGCTGCGCAATGTCGATACGGTGATCCGCCAGGCTCACCTCGGGGTTCGGGCCATCGTCGCTTCGCCGGTTGCGGCGGCGCTTGCCTGCCTCAGTGACGAAGAGCGAGAACTCGGCGTCGCGCTGGTCGAACTCGGCGCCGAGGTCACCAACGTCTCCGTTCACTATGGAGGGATGCTCGTCGGGCTGCGCTCGATCCCGCTTGGGGCGCGCGACATCACCAACGACATCGCCGCAGCCTTCGCTGTACAGCGCCGCGACGCCGAGCGGCTGAAATGCTTCTACGGGTCGGCGATGACGAGCCCGCGCGACAATCACGAGATCATCGAGGCGACGCAGATCGGAGCGGAGCAGGGCGCCGAGCCGATGAAGATGACCCGCGCACAGCTGATGATGGTGATCCGCCAGCGCGTCGAGGAACTCACGAACGAGGTCGAAGCAGCGCTGAAGGGCCTCGGTTTCACCGGGCCAGTGGGGCGCCAGGTGGTGCTGACGGGTGGCGGCGCCGAGCTCAAGAACATCGCCGACTATATGCAGGGCGTGCTCGGGCGCTCGGTACGGCTTGGCCGGCCAAAGCAGATTACCGGTCTGCCCGACGCGCATAGCGGTCCCGCCTTCTCGACGCTGGTCGGGCTGGCGCTGCTGGCGGCGAGCGGACGCGGCGATATTCGCGACATCGCCGGGCCGGTTGTGCGCGCGCCGCAAGCCAGGGGCGTGTTTGGGCGGCTCATCCAGGCGATGAAGGGCGACTTCTAGCGGACTTCGGTGCGTGCTACGCTCGCGCCGGGGGCAAAAGATGGCAACGATCGCTCAGCCGCAAGCTAGCCGCACGGGCACGGCGATCGTCCTGCTGCTCGGGCTTGCCATCCTTCTCAACTATATCGACCGCGGTGCGATCGCGATTGCTGCCCCAAAGCTGAAGCCCGAGTTGGGGCTCAGCGCGACCCAGTTCGGACTGGCCGTTTCAGCATTCTTCTGGATCTATGCGCCGGTCCAATATCTTATTGGCTGGGCGTGCGATCGCTGGTGCGTCTACCGATTGCTCGCTGGGGGCATCGCGCTTTGGGCACTCAGCACGATATTGATGGGCTTCGCGGGTTCGCTCGCGGCGCTGGTCGTCCTGCGACTGTTGCTCGGCCTCGGTGAGAGCATCACCTTCCCCGGAGCCTCCAAGGTCATTGCCCGGCACATTGAACCGCGCAATCGCGGGATGGCCAACAGCGTCGTGGCGATGGGCATAGCCCTGGGGCCGGTGGTCGGGACACTGGCCGGCGGAATGATCGTCGCCTATCAGGGTTGGCGGCCGATGTTCATGGTTTTCGGTGGGCTCACCATGCTGTGGGTGATCCCTTGGTTATCGGTGGCGCGCCGTCTGCCGAATTTTTCCGACCGCTCCGGCGAAACACGAGTGCCGGTCGGGCGGTTGCTCCGCCAGTGGCCCCTATGGGCGATGGGCATTGCGCATTTCTGCGCGACCTACTCGCTCTACTTCGTCGTGACCTGGGTACCGCTTTTCCTGGTTCAGTCGCGTGGATTCACCATCCAGCAGATGACCTGGCTGGCTACGCTCGGCTTCCTCGCGCAAGCGGCGGCGGCATTCCTGACCGGATGGACTTCGGACTGGTGGACGCGCTCCGGCCGGGACGAGGCGATGTGCCGACGCTGGATGCAGGCCGCTGCCGGACTGCTCGCTGCCGTCGGCATCATCGGGCTGATGACGGCGCAATCCGCCGCGGCCGTAGCATTCTGGCTGATGGCGATCGGAATCTCGAGTGCGATACCCGGCGTAAATCTATACGCCGTCGCTCAGATGTTCGCGGGTCCGCGCGCTTCCGGCACCTTTATCGGTATCCAGAATGCGACTGGAAATCTTTCGGGGATCATCATGCCGGTAATCACCGGACTGATCATCGACTGGACAGGTCTCTACGATAACGCGTTCATCCTGAGCGCCGTTATTGCTCTCATTGGCGGGATCTGGTGGGCTGTTGGCGGCGTCCCGAAGATCGAGCAGATCGAGCTCGACTAGCGCTCTGAAGCGCCGCCCTTGAGGTAATCGGGTGCAACCACCTTTGCTGACTTGGTCGCCGGCGCAGCAGGCTGGAGCAGCTTGAGGTCGAACCGCTCCTTGAACTGGCAGCCGAACTGCGTGCCCTTGGTCCAGCGAACCTCGGCGTCGATGATGCCGCCCGCGGCGAAGTCGAGCTTCACCTGCGCGCCGACCGGCAATTCCTCGCGGCACTCGACCAGCGCCCCGCCGCTCGAGATATTGCGCAGCCGGGCGCCCTTCACCTGGCCCTGGTAGTGGAGCAGCGCGGCGCGGATGATCCGCATGCGAGGTTCGCGCGGCGGAAGTGCCGCCGGAAGAGCCGCCGAACCCTTGCCGGCGAGCTCGCGGGCTTGCTCGGAGGGCATCGGGCGGCCGAAGATATAGCCCTGGACAAGGCTGCAGCCGAGCTCGCGGACGAGCTGCAGTTCCTCAGCAGTTTCAACGCCTTCCGCGGTGGTCTGCATCTTGAGGTCCGATGCCAGGCCGACCATCGCCCGGATCAGCGCGGCGTTGCGGCCCTTTAGATCGGAAGCGCCGGTCACGAACGACCGGTCGATCTTGATCTTGTCGAACGGAACGCGCTGCAAATAGCTGAGCGAGGAATAGCCGGTACCGAAGTCGTCGAGCGCCAGCTTGACGCCAATCGCTTTCAGGCTGGCGATCATCTCGTGGACATGGTCGTCGTTCGAAAGGAACACGCCTTCGGTGATCTCCAGCTCGAGCCGCTTGGCGGGGAGATTGGTCTCGCTGAGGATCATGCGGACCACGGTCGGCAGGGCGTGCGACTTGAACTGGACCGGCGACAGGTTGACCGCGACCGTGATGCCCTCGGGCCAATTGGCGGCTTCGGCGCAGGCCGTGCGGAGGACCCATTCGCCAATCTCGTTGATAAGGCCGATTTCCTCGGCGAGCGGGATGAACTCGACCGGGCTGATCGGCCCCTTCTCGGGATGTTCCCAGCGGATCAGGGCTTCAAAGCCCGTAACCGCCTCGCTCGAGGCGTCGACGCACGGCTGGTAGAGCAGGCGGAACTGGTTGTTCTCGAGCGCGACGCGAAGGTCGGACTCCATCAGCTGGCGCTGCCGTGCCGCGTCGTGCATCTCCGGCTCGAAGAAGCGGAAGCAGCCCTTGCCCGCCGCCTTGGCGGCGTAGAGCGCAAGATCGGCGTCGCGCATCAGATCGTCCGACGTGCGGTCGTCATAGTCGGATGTCACAATGCCGACGGAGGCGCCGATGGACACCGCCGTGCCGTTTATCGTGTAGGGCCGCGACAGGCTGTCGATGATGCCCTGCGCAAGCTTGGAGAGTTCGGTCTTGTCAGAGGTCGAGGGCAGCACGACTTCGAACTCGTCGCCGCCGAGGCGGCCGACCTGGCCGGCCTTGCCGATGACGTCGCGGAGCCGCAGCGCGACGAGCCGCAGTAGCGTGTCGCCCGCGGGGTGACCGAGCGTATCGTTCACGGCCTTGAACCGGTCGAGGTCGAGCAGGAACATGGAGCAGCGGTGCTTGCGGCGGACCGCGCTGACAAGCGCGTCGTCGAGGGCACGGCGGAGCGCCTGGCGATTGGCAAGGCCGGTCAAGGCATCCTGACGGGCGAGCCGGTCGAGCTCGACTTCCGACTGGCGCATTTGCGTCAGGTCCGACGCGAACCCACGGAAGCCGAAGAATCGGCCAATCTCATCGTGGATCGGGCGACCGGAGATCGACCACCATGTCTCGTTCTTGGTCTTGGCGCGGACGATCAGGTCCTGGAAGGCGACGTGGGACGACAGGTAAAAGCCGAGCGTCCGCTCGGAGGGGGAGCCGCCCTCGTTGGTGTCTGCCGAAATCAGGTCGGTGAAAGGACGGTCGATGAGGTCGGCAGGCTCGCGGCCTAGCGCCCGCGCGACGCTGTCGCTGATGTACGACAATTTGCCTTCGCGGCCGGTTTCCCAGAACCAGCCCTTGCCGCTGGTCTCGAACTCCTGGATCAGCGCTTCGGCGGGCGAGCCCTGCGGGCGCGCCTCTTCAGGGGCTGAATTGCCCACGTTTCGCAGGATTTTCCTAAAACCTACCAAGCGTCCGCTCCGTCCGAAGCCTGATTTGCCCGAAATGTGGTTTAAAATCCGTTAGGTTTGCTTCGGAGTTCCATAACTAAGCGCACATTTCGCGCCCGAGATGGCCGCGCTGGCAGGTTGAAAGGCGCATAAGGCGAGCTAATTGCCGTCCGCCGCCTTTCGATTGGCGGTCCCATGCCTGTTGGCGACATCATTCCGCGATGACAAAAGCAGGCCAATTAGCTCCGCAACCAATCAACCCGCTTCGGGAGAGCCGATCGATCGAAGAGCCTTATTGCAACCGCCGGCTGACGGCGGCCAACGATCACGAAATCCGCATGAGCGTGATGACGTCCGGCTTCGAATGGCACAGCCACCCGCGATCGGACGAGGTCTTCTTCGTGATCGAGGGCGAGTTGATGATCGAGCTGGAAGACCGGCAGGTCGTCCTTCGTGAGGGCGACATGTTCACGGTCCCGAGAGGAGTTATCCACCGCACCCGTGCCGTCGGACCTCGCTCAGTCAACCTCACTTTCGAGCGCAAAGACGCGGGCACGGTTTATGTCTGCCCTGGATGCAAAAACGCAACGCGTCATTCTCACCCATTGTGATGCTTTTTCGCGGCCGGTTTGGCGATGAAACGGCTGCTGCCCGCCTGGAACCCTTGCGCCTTGAGGCCGGTTTTGCCCGCAGAGGACGGCGTAAGGCCGCGCCAGCCTGTGGATAAGTGAGTCTTTCGGGCGACACTTTCCCCCAGTTTTTTGGGTCGCGTTAACTTTTCCGCTTGGCTTGAGACTCGCAATGATTCAAAGATTCTGCCCGAAGGCTCAACGCGTTGCAGTGCTTGGGGGAGGTTTAGGGACATGAGCATCGATTTCATCCGGCCGGAGGTCGACGAGCTTCGTCCGCGGATCAGCGTGATCGGCGTCGGCGGCGCGGGCGGAAACGCCATCGCCAACATGATGCGCGCCGATGTTCAGGGCGTAGATTTCGTGGTCGCCAACACCGATGCCCAGGCGCTCAACAATTCCGCTGCCGACCGCCGCATTCAGCTCGGCCTGAAGATCACCCAGGGCCTCGGCGCCGGCTCGCGGCCGGAGATCGGGCGGGCGGCCGCCGAAGAGACCCTTGATGAGATCATCCAGGCGCTCGACGGCGCGCACATGTGCTTCATCGCCGCCGGCATGGGCGGCGGCACTGGCACCGGCGCTGCTCCGGTCATCGCCAAAGCGGCGCGCGACAAGGGCATCCTGACCGTCGGGGTGGTTACCAAGCCGTTCGCGTTCGAGGGCGCTCGCCGCGGCCGCTCGGCCGAGTCCGGCATTTCCGAACTCCAGCAGCACGTTGACACGCTGATCGTCATTCCGAACCAGAACCTGTTCCGGCTGGCGAATTCGGAAACGACCTTCAAGGAAGCGTTCGAGATGGCCGACGAGGTGCTCCAGCAGGGCGTCCGCGGCATCACCGACCTGATGGTCATGCCCGGCCTCATCAACCTCGACTTCGCCGACGTCCGCTCGGTCATGAGCGAGATGGGCAAGGCCATGATGGGCACGGGCGAGGCAGACGGCGACAACCGCGCCATTGAGGCTGCCGAGAAGGCGATCTCCAACCCGCTGCTCGACGGCGTCAGCATGAAGGGCGCCAAGGGCGTCATCATTTCGATCACCGGCGGCGAGGATATGCGCCTGATGGAGGTCGACGAGGCAGCCAGCCACATCAAGGAACTGGTCGACCCGGATGCGAACATCATCTGGGGCTCGGCATTCAACAACGACCTTGGCGGCAAGATCCGCGTATCGGTCGTCGCGACTGGCATCGAGGCAGATGCGGTCGCGCAACCTGCCCCGGGCAAGGTCTTCAGCTTCCCGGCGCGGACACATGCGACAGCTCAGGCTCCGGTCGAAGTGGCCGAGACGCCGACCGGCGATCCCGAAGCGGAGGCCGATGCCGAGACTAACTCGCTCGAGGATGAGGACGAGCTGGTGCTCGGCGCTGACGACATCCTCACCAGCCCGGTCAGCTCCGCGCCGATCGCGCCGCCCGAGGACGAAGACGCGGGCGAGCCGGCGGCGGCGAGCGGCGGCACCCTGTTCGAGCGCATGTCGAACATTGCTCGCGGCGCGCCCAAGGCGCAGATCGAAGAGGACGAGCCGAGCTACAAGCGCGATCCGATCGACATCCCGCGCTTTCTGAATCGGCAGAACAACCAGTAGCCGAGGCGCTACTTTGAAGAAGGGCGGTCCGCTGGGCCGCCCTTTTTGCATGTGCCGAGCACTCCCTGCCGCCCGACCCGCACGGCTCACCGTAAACCCTCTAGCCAGAAACCCCGCAGCAAGATTCTGTGCCCCACGGGGAAGGACGTAATGCGGGGATCGTTGAAATTTCAGCTGGCGGGAGCGCTTGTCGCGTGCGCCTCGGCACTCGTGGCGGCAACGCCGTCGCATGCCCAGGGCAGTTACTCGCCCTATGACGAGAGCCCCGCGGCGGCGCTGGCGCGCTACGTGCGTACGCTCGCGTCCGACCCGAGGGATTTCCAGTCACTGATCGGCGCCGGGAAGGCTGCCCTCGAGCTCGGCGATGCTCAGGCCGCTGCCGGGTTTTTTGCCCGCGCCGACGATGCGAATCCGCGGAGCCCGCTGCCTCAGGCAGGAATGGGCGCGGTTTCTGTCGCGAACGGCGACCCGCAGGCGGCGCTGCCCTATTTCCAGCGTGCGCAACAGCTCGGGCTCCCGGTGGCATCGTTCGCTTGCGACCGCGGCCTCGCCTACGACCTGCTTGGGCAGCAAGCCAAAGCGCAGGACGACTATCGCGTCGCCCTCAGTGGCCGCGACGGCGACGAGGCGCGCCGCCGTCTCGCATTGAGTCTAGCGATCAGCGGGGACCGCAATGCGGCGCTACAGATGCTGGCGCCACTGTCGGCCCGCGGCGATTCCGGCGTTCCCCGGATCCGCGCCTTCATCTTCGCGCTGACCGGCGACAGCAATTCCGCGATGACCGCAATCAATGCGGCAATGCCGGGAAGCTGGTCGCGGGTGAAACCATTCGTGCAGCGCCTGCCGTCGCTTTCCGCCGCTCAGAGGGCCGCCGCGGTCAACCTCGGGATCTTCCCCGACGGTGGCGAGAGCGCCTATGCGTCGGCCGCCGCTCCGTCCGCGGATCGCCTCTCCGACCTGGAGGCGCTGCTGCGCGCATCACCGCCACCGCAAGCAGGTCGAGCGCCGGTTATCTCGACGGCTCGACCGGTGCAGGTCGCATATGCGCGTCCTTTGCCGACGGCCTCTCAGTCGCAGTCGAAAATCTGGCTGCAGCTCGCCAGCGGCACGGACGACGCCTCCTTGTCGAGCGAATTCCGTCGCCTGAAATCGAAGAATCCGGACTTATTCGACGGCCTTCGGCCCTATGTGGCGCGGACTGCGGGCGGCGCGCGGCTCCTCGTCGGGCCCTTCCGTGGGCGTTCCGACGCGGAGATTCTCGCCGAGGACTTCGGCTCGGTCGGGATCGAGGCCTTGAATTTCACCAATTCCCAAGCCGACAGGATTGCGCCACTTGGCGGTGAATGAAGCTCCCGCCGCTCGTTGCTGCAAGCCCGTCACGCTCGCGCGGGCGGCTCCATCACGAAGATAGCGGCGGCCCGCGAGGCCCTCGCGACATCTTTCAGCGTGACCGCGACCGGCTGATCCATTCGGTCGCCTTCCGCCGCCTCCGCCACAAGACCCAGGTGTTCGTCGCCCCTGACGGCGACCATTACCGCGTTCGCCTGACACACAGCCTCGAAGTCGCCCAGATCGGCCGTACGATGGCGCGCGCACTCGGCCTCAACGAAGACCTGACGGAGGCGCTGTGCCTGGCGCACGATCTCGGCCACCCGCCGTTCGGCCATGCGGGTGAAGATGCGCTGAGCGCCGCGCTCGCCGGCGCTGGCGGGTTCGACCACAATGCGCACACGATCCGCATCGTCACGAGGCTGGAGACGCCGTATCCCGATTTCGATGGACTGAACCTCAGCTGGGAAGCGCTGGAAGGCCTCGCCAAGCATAATGGACCGGTCGATGCACCAACCTGGGCGATGGCCGAAGCCGATGCCGAGTGGGACCTCGAGCTCGGCAGCTGGCCGGGGCTGGAAGCCCAGGTTGCCGCGATCTCCGACGACATTGCCTACGACAATCACGACATCGACGACGGGCTTCGCGCGGGTCTCCTCGAGATTGATGAGCTGGTCCAGCTTCCGCTCGTGGGGCGCCTGTGGCACGCGATCGGCAAGCGACATCCCGGCCTTTCAGCCGAAAAAAAGCAGCGCGCGCTGGTCCGCGATATGATCGGGCATATGGTCGGCGACGTCCTCGCCGAGACCGAAAAGCGCGTGCGGGATGCGGGCGTCGAAACCATCGATGAGGTTAGGGCTACGGGCCGGCCGCTCGCCGGCTTCTCCGAAGCGCTGACGGAGGAAGAGCGCGAGCTCAAGCAATTCCTCTACCGGCGCTTGTACGACCTGCCCGAACTGAAGCCGGTGCGGGTCGAAGCCGAGCGGGTCGTCGCCGGCCTCGCTGCAGCCTATCGTGCCGATCCGAGCCATTTGCCCGAGGCCTGGCGGCGAGGCGGCGACGAGGTGCAGCTGCTGCGCACCATCGGCGACTTCGTCGCGGGAATGACCGACCGGTTCGCCATCGCCCGACACCAGGAGCTGGTCGGGCCCGTGCATCTCCCGACCAGTCGCTTCTAGGCCGCTGGTTTCCTTTTATTAACCCGCGCTCGCGATCATCGCCGGCATGGGGTTCAGGCGCGAAACTTGCCGGGCAATGGCCTGCGCCGTGCTGTCTTGCACGGCCGCGGACACCTCAGCGGAGCCGGGCGAGCCACTGAAGGTCACCCAGCTCGGCGATCCCGAATCCGAGCTGGAGGCAGCCGCCGTATTGGAAAACAGCGGCGGAGCGAATGCGCGGGCGGGGCAGGACGACTTCAGCCGGGCCATCAATGAAGCCCTTCGTGCCCAGCAGCGGTCGATCGAAGAGAAGTGCCGCTCGGCGAACCGGGACTCCGGCACCATTGCCTCACGCTGGGCGTGGGAAGCCAGCTGCCGCTACCAACGCCGCTGAGCGCCGCAGGCAAGGGTGACGCGCTGGCAATGCTGCGCTAGACGCGCCGCTTTCCAGCATTGGTGACGCAGTTTTGAGCCTCTACGCCCAATATGCCGCGCTTCTTGACGGAGTGCTTGACGAACTCGTTGCGGACGGTGCGCTGCCTGCCGCCCTCGACCGCAGGAACGTCACGGTCGAGCCGCCGCGCGATCCCGCGCATGGCGACCTTGCGACCAATGCGGCGATGGTGCTGGCGAAGGCAGCGGGCACGAACCCGCGCGCGCTCGCCGAGGCGATCAAGCCCAGGCTCGAAGCGCTGCCGCCCGTCACCTCGGTCGAGATCGCCGGCCCTGGTTTCATCAACCTGCGGCTGACGCCCGAGGCGTGGCGCGACGAGTTGAGGACGATCCTTTCAGAGGGCGACGCCTACGGGACCTCGGCGATCGGCAATAACGAGCGCGTGAACGTCGAATATGTCTCGGCCAATCCAACCGGGCCATTGCACATGGGCCATTGCCGGGGCGCGGTGGTCGGCGACAGCCTTGCGCGCGTGCTCGAGGCGGCGGGTTTCCGCGTCACGAAGGAATATTATGTCAACGACGCCGGGGCGCAGGTCGATACGCTCGCGCGCTCGGTGAACCTGAGGTACCGCGAAGCGCTCGGCGAGGATATCGGCGAGGTCCCGGCGGGGCTGTATCCGGGCGATTATCTGAAGCCGGTGGGGGCGATCCTCGCCGCCGAACATGGCACCGCCTATGTCGACAAGCCCGAGGCCGAGTGGCTGCCGGTCTTCCGCGACGCCGCGATCAAGGCGATGCTCGACCTGATCCGCTACGACCTTGGCCTGCTCAACATCCA
>Ga0207657_10005700_pt1 | contig 12997 bp, 6 predicted proteins | sample KBSC33metaG_FD_184316 | JGI IMG/M metagenome (GOLD analysis project Ga0207657, IMG submission 184316) | Corn rhizosphere microbial communities from Kellogg Biological Station, Michigan, USA - KBS C3-3 metaG (SPAdes) (version 2) | ecosystem: Host-associated > Plants > Roots > Rhizosphere > Soil ...
ATATGCCGACGCGGCGCTCGAGGCGATCCGCCGTGTCCTCGCGGACGAGGGCGGCGAGGTCGAGGCGGTGCGGATGGGAACCACGGTCGCGACCAACGCCTTGCTCGAGCGCAAGGGCGAGCGGGTCGCGCTGGCGATCACGCGCGGCTTCGGCGACGCGCTGCGCATCGGCTACCAGGCACGGCCCGAGATTTTCGCGCGTCACATCGTGCTTCCGTCCATGCTGTACGAACAGGTCGTCGAGATCGACGAGCGCATCGCCGTCGATGGCGAGGCCCTGCGCGCCCTCGACGAAACGCAGGCCCGCGAGGCGCTGCAAAAGCTCCGCAACGACGGTGTGGATTCGCTCGCCATCGTGCTGATGCACGGCTGGCGCTACCCGGAGCACGAGACGCGGCTGGCCGCCATCGCCGCCGAGCTCGGTTTCACGCAGCTCTCGGTCAGTCACGAGGTCGCGCCGCTGATCAAGCTGGTCGGGCGCGGCGATACCACCGTGGTCGATGCTTATCTGTCGCCGGTGTTGCGGCGCTACGTCGAGCGGGTCGCGGCTGGCCTGCCGGAAACGACCGACCTTCATTTCATGCAGTCGAACGGCGGCCTGGCGGAGGCGAGCGCGTTCCGCGGCAAGGACGCGATCCTGTCCGGCCCCGCCGGCGGAGTCGTCGGGATGGTCGCTGCCAGCGAGCCGCACAGTGCCGAGCGCCTGATCGGCTTCGACATGGGCGGGACCTCGACCGACGTCTCGCATTATGCCGGCCAATTCGAACTTGCCGACGAAAGCGTCGTCGCGGGGGTGCGCATCCGCGCGCCGATGATGCAGATCCACACCGTCGCGGCGGGCGGCGGCTCGATCTGCCACTTCGACGGGATGCGCTTCCGCGTCGGCCCCGAGAGCGCCGGCGCCAATCCCGGACCCGCCTGCTACCGCAACGGTGGACCGCTCACCGTCACCGATTGCAACCTGTTCCTCGGCCGCATCGATCCCGAGCAGTTCCCGCGCGTGTTCGGATCGGCTGGCGACCAGCCGCTCGACCGCGGCGCGGCGGAGGAGCGGCTGCGGGAGGTAGCGGATCAGCTCGGCGGAACCAAGAGCCTGGCCGAGATCGCCGAAGGATTCCTCGCCATCGCCGTCGACAGCATGGCCGCCGCGATCCGGAAGATTTCGATCGCGCGCGGCCATGACGTCACCCGATACACGCTCGCCTGCTTCGGGGGCGCCGGCGGCCAGCATGCTTGCGCGATCGCCGACGCGCTCGGGATGGAGCGAATCCTGGTTCATCCGCTCGCCGGCGTGCTGTCGGCCTACGGCATCGGCCTCGCCGACGTGAAGGCGATCCGCGAGACGAGCTGGCTGGAGCCGCTCGGCGAGGATTTCTCGGCTGCCCTTGGCGATCTCGAAGAACGCGTCCGCGAGGCGCTGGTCGAACAGGGCGTCGACGCGGCGCGCATCGAGCTGCTTCGCCGCGCCCGGCTGCGGACCGCCGGAAGCGACACCACGCTCGAGATCGCGGTCGCGCCCGCCGAGCAGATGCACGCCGAGTTCTCCGCCCTGCACAAGCGGCGCTTCGGCTATTGGGACGAAGGCGCGGCGGTGATCGTCGATGCGCTGGTGGTCGAGGGGATCGGACGATCCTCCCCCAGCTTGGCTCGGGGAGGGGGACCATCGAACGAAGATTCGATGGTGGAGGGATTGGCGGCGGCCCCTCCACCACTCAGCTCCGCTGAGCGGTCTCCCTCCCCGAGCGAGCACGGGGAGGAATTCATCGGCCCCGCGCTGATCTTCGAACCGACCTCGACCATCGTCGTCGAGCCCGGCTGGCGCGCGCTGCGCGAAGGCGACGGCACGCTGGTCCTGACCCGCGTGGTGCCGCTGGAACGGGCCAAGGCGATCGGCACCGATGTCGATCCCGTCCGCCTCGAGATCTTCAACAACCTGTTCATGGCGATCGCCGAGGAAATGGGAGTCGCGCTCCAGTCGACGGCGACCAGCGTCAACATCAAGGAACGGCTCGATTTTTCCTGCGCGTTGTTCGACGCCGAGGGCGCGCTGATCGCCAACGCGCCGCACATTCCCGTGCACCTGGGCTCGATGGGCGAAAGCATCCGGCGGATCATCGACACGCGGGGGCAGGGGCGCGACGGGCGCGGCATCCGCCGCGGCGACGCTTATGTACTCAACGATCCCTACCGCGGCGGCACGCATTTGCCCGACATCACCGTCATCGTGCCGGTCTTCTACGGCGAGGAGTTCGAGCCGTCGGCGTTCGTCGCCGCGCGCGGGCACCACGCCGACGTCGGCGGGATCTCACCGGGTTCGATGCCGCCCGACAGCAGCACCATCGACCAGGAGGGCGTGCTGATCGACAACGTCCTGCTGGTCGACGAAGGCCATTTCCGCGAGTCCGACATGCGGGCGCTGCTCGGGTCTGGCGAATGGCCGGCACGCAATCCCGACCGCAACATCTCCGACTTGAAAGCCCAGCTAGCCGCCTGCGTGCGCGGTGCCGAGGTGCTGGCCGCGACGGCGCGCGACTATGGCGCGGACGTCGTCGCCGCCTACATGCGCCACGTGCTCGCCAACGCCGAGGAGTCGGTCCGGCGTCTGGTCGACCGGCTCGACGACGGGGCTTTCGATTACGAGATGGACAATGGCGCCCGCATCCGTGTCGCCATCCGCGTCGACAAGGCGTCGCGTTCGGCGACGTTTGATTTCACCGGTACGAGCGGCCAGCTGCCCGACAATTTCAACGCGCCTTATTCGATCGTCCGCGCCGCCTCGCTCTACGTCGTCAGGACCCTGATCGACGATCCAATCCCGATGAACGACGGCTGCCTGCGCCCGATCTCGCTGATCGTGCCCGAAGGCTCGATGCTCAACCCGCGCTTTCCCGGGGCCGTTGTCGCCGGCAATGTCGAGACCAGCCAGGTCGTGACCGATGCCCTGTTCGCCGCGACGGGGCGGCTTGCGCCGAGCCAGGGGACGATGAACAACTTCACCTTCGGCAATGAAGCGCACCAATATTATGAGACGATCGCCGGCGGATCGGGCGCGGGCCCGGACCATGACGGGACCAGCGCGGTGCAGACGCACATGACCAACAGCCGCCTGACCGATCCCGAGATCCTCGAGACGCGTCTGCCGGTCCGGCTCGACCAGTTCGCGATCCGGCGCGGATCGGGAGGGCAGGGGGCGCACCGCGGCGGCGACGGCGTGGTTCGCGTAGTCACCTTCCTCGAGCCGATGCGCGCCAACATCCTCGCCGACCGGCGGCGTGTGCCGCCGCGCGGGATCGCGGGCGGCGCGGATGCCGAGGCAGGCCGCAACTGGGTCGAGCGCGTCGACGGCAGCGTCGAGATGCTGAGCGCGACCGCGTCGGCCGACATGCGGCCCGGCGACCGCTTCGTCATCGAGACCCCCGGCGGCGGCGGCTTCGGCGGGAGGGGCGGATGACCTACCTTCCGCTGCTGGGAATCGCGCTCGTGGTGCTTGGCTTCGCGCTGCGATTCAATCCGGTGCTGGTCGTTGCCGTCGCGGCCATTGCAACGGGCCTCCTTGCCGGGGTGCCGTTCGTCAACGTCCTCGGCACGCTGGGCAAGGCCTTCAACGACAACCGCTACGTATCGATCATCTGGATCGTGCTCCCGGTGATCGGCGTGCTTGAACGCTACGGACTGCAGCAGCGGGCGCGGACCTTGATCAGCTCGATGCGCGGCGCGACCACCGGGCGGCTGCTTCTCGTCTATCTGGCGTTTCGCCAGATCTTCTCGGCGCTCGGCCTGACTTCGGTTGCCGGGCACGCACAGACAGTGCGGCCGCTGGTTGCGCCGATGGCCGAAGCCGCGGCCGAAAAACAACTCGGCGAGATCGACGAGCCCACGCGCGAGAAGGTGAAGGCCCTGTCCGCCGCCACCGACAATGTCGGACTCTTCTTCGGCGAGGACATCTTCATTGCCATCGGCTCGATCCTGCTCATCCAGGGATCGATGGCCGGCTTCGGGATCGAGCTGACGCCTTTGCATCTGTCGCTGTGGGCGATCCCCACGGCGATCTGCGCCTTCCTCATCCATGGCACGCGCCTGCTCTGGTTCGACCGCAAGCTCGGCAGGCGCTCGAAATGATCGGCCTCCACTGGCTTTACGGTTTCGCTGGCCTCGTCTTCGCGTCGTTCGCCTTTTCGAGCGCGCGCGATTCCACCAATCCGAAGCGCTGGGGCAACACCGCCTTCTGGGGCCTGCTCACCGCCAGTTTCTGGCTTGGCGATCGGCTCGGCGACGTCGGCAACGGCATCCTGGTGCTCGCGCTGGTCGCGGTCGCCGGAGCGCATCTGCTCGGTCGCGGCTCGCGCGAATCGACGAGCAATGAGGACCGCCAGCGTTTCTCCGACCGCCTCGGCAACAAGCTGTTCCTCCCTGCTTTGGTCATCCCGTTCACGGCGTTCATCGGGACGCTTCTGTTCAACTACACGCCGCTCAAGGACACGGGTTTGATCGATCCGAAGGCCGTGACGTTGGTGTTGCTGGGGGCGGGAGTCATTGCGGCGTTGATCATCTGCTACGCCTGGCTTCGACCGCCGGTCGTGGCGCCGGTCGACGAGGGCGGCAGGCTCGCGGATTCGATCGGCTGGGCCATCGTCCTTCCGCAAATGCTCGCGGCGCTCGGCGCCGTTTTCGCGGCGGCGGGCGTCGGCAAGATCATCGGCGGAGTCGCGGGCGAGATCATCCCGAGCGGAAGCGTCTTCCTCGCCGTCGTCCTCTATGCCGTCGGCATGGCGCTGTTCACGATCATCATGGGCAATGCCTTTGCCGCATTCCCGGTCATGGTCGCGGCAATCGGGGTTCCGATCCTCGTGCACGGCGCCGGCGCGGATCCGGCGGTGATCGGGGCGGTCGGCATGCTGAGCGGATTTTGCGGCACGCTGCTCACCCCGATGGCGGCGAACTTCAACATCGTTCCGGCCGCCCTGCTCGAGCTCAAGGATCAGTATGGCGTGATCCGGATGCAGGTGGCGACGGCGATCCCGCTGTTCATCTGCAACATCCTGATCCTCTACATCGCGGGATTTCACTTATGACACGGCTCGATCCAGACCTGGCTTCCACGATGGCGCAGATCGCGCTCGGTCACGTCACGCAGGAATATCCGCACAAGCTCGACCACGTCCTGGTGAGCGACGAAGACGCGCTGCCGCCGCGCGTGCTTCACCCGGTCTTCCACGGCAGCTTCGACTGGCACAGCTGCGTCCACGGTTGGTGGACCTTGCTGACCCTCAGGCGGCTGTTCCCGCGCATCCCGGAATCGCCCGCGATCGGCGACTTGGCCGAGGCCAGCTTCACCGCGGAGAAGATCGGCGTCGAACTTGCCTATCTCGATCGCCCATCGAGCCGCGGGTTCGAGCGGCCGTACGGCTGGGCCTGGCTGCTGCAGCTACACCTCGAGGCGACGCGCCATCCGGAACGCTGGGCGGCCGAGCTGGAGCCGCTCGCGCGCGCCTTCGCCGACCGGCTCGGCGACTATTTGCGGGTAATGACCTATCCGATCCGCGTCGGCACGCATTTCAACAGCGCGTTCGCAATGATCCTCTCGCTCGAATGGGCGGAGCTGTTCGACCCGGCGCTGGCCCAGACCATCCGCGACCGCGCGCGGCACTGGTTCGGCGCCGACCGAGACTGCCAGGCGTGGGAGCCGGGCGGCGACGAGTTTCTTTCGTCGGCACTGACCGAGTCCTTGTGCATGGCGCGAACCGAGACGGCTCTTTTCCCCGAATGGTTTCAGCGCTTCCTGCCGCGCGTCGCGCAACACGAGCCGGCAAGCCTGTTCGCGCCGGCGATCGTCAGCGACCGCAGTGACGGCAAGATCGCGCATTTGGACGGGGTCAATCTCAGCCGCTCTTGGTGCTGGCGGAGCATCGCGCCGCTGCTACCGCCGTCAGAGCGCGCGGTCGCCGATGATGCCGCGGATGCGCACCTCGCCGCGTCTCTGCCGCATATTTCGGGCGACTATGCCGGCGAGCACTGGCTCGCGACATTCGCCCTGCTAGCGCTGCTTGCGCCCTAGGCCGGCGTGCACTGAGGAAGGCTTGGACTGGCGCCCTTGTCGCCGGGCAGCGGCGCGCAGACGGGCGTGGCCTGGAGCGACGCATCGCCGCCGATCGCCTGGTAGATGGCGACGATGTTCTGCGCGGCGGCGAGCTTGGTCTGCACCATCTGCTGCTGCGCGGCATAATAGGACCGCTGCGCGTCGAGCACGGTAAGGAAGGGATCGATGCCGGCGCGGTAGCGCGCTTCGGTCAGCGTGTAGGTGTCGGCGGTGGCGGCTTGCTGGCGCTCGCGCGCGCCGATCTCGTCGTTGATCGTCCCGCGCCGGGCGAGTGCGTCGGCGACGTCGCGGAAGGCGGTCTGAATCGTCTTCTGGTAGGTCGCGATCGCCGCGCTGCGCTGCGCTTCTGTCAGGCGAACATTGGCATGGCCGGCGCCGGCCTGAAAGATCGTGTAAGTCGCGTCGGCGCCGGCGCTCCAGCCGAACGCGCCGCCGGTCAGAAGGCTCGCCAGCGCCTTGCTCGCGAAGCCGAGGAGTCCGGTGAGGGTGATGCGCGGGAACAGCGCCGCCCGCGCGGCGCCGATCTGGGCGTTGGCCGCGCGCAGCTGGTACTCGGCCTGAATCACGTCCGGGCGGCGCAGAAGCACATAGGAATCGAGCCCGGCCGGCACCTGCGCGATCGTGCCGAACGCCTCGTCGATGGAACCCGCAAGCAGCTTCGGATCGATCGGCGCGCCGACCAGCAGCTGGAGCGCGTTGACGTCCTGCGCGACCGCGGTGCGCTGCCGGGCGAGGTCCGCTTGCGCGGTCGCGAGGATCTGCTCGGCCTGATCGAGATCGGTTCGCGGCGCGACTCCGCCCTGGAGTCGCATGCGGGTCAGCGTGACGCTTTTCTGGGCCGCGGCCGCGGTCTGCTCGGCGATCAGCCGCAAGCTCGAATCCGCGGCATAGTCGAGCCACGCCCCCGTGATCGAGCCGACGAGCGAGAGGCGCGTCGCGCGCGCGCCCGCCTCGGTCGCGAGATAGCGTTGGAGCTGGACATGGGTCAGCGAGCGCACGCGTCCGAACAGGTCGACCTCAAAGCTGGGGATGCTCACGCCCGCGTCATATTGCGCGCTGACCGTGTTCGACTTGTCGCCTGTCGCGGTCACGCCGGCATTCGCATTGACCGTTGGCAGCTGCTGCGCGCGCTGGATGCGGTACTGCTCGCGTGCTGCTGCGATGTTCGCGGCGGCGACCATCAAATCGCGGTTGTTGGTCAACCCCTGCGCGATTAGCGCCTGTAGCCGCGGGTCGCGGAAAACCTGATCATAGGTCAGGACGGGCAAGCCGGCTTCCGCCTGGGCGAGATACGGATCGCCGGCGGGCCACGACGCGGGGATCGCCGGGTCCGGTCGGACATAGGCCGGCTCCATCGTCGTGCAGCCGGTCGCCAGCAAGGCGAGGAGGACCGCGCCGCGCCTCATGCCTCAGCCTCGCGCCGCCGGCGCATGCGCTCGCGAACCGCCTTCAATCCGTCGCGTACCGAGCGGCGGACGAGCACGAAGAAGAACGGAATGTAGAAGATCGCGAGGATCGTCGCCGTCAGCATGCCCCCGACCACCGCGGTGCCGATCGCGATCCGGCTGTTGGCGCCGGCGCCGGTCGACAGCGCCAGCGGCAGGACGCCGAAGATGAACGCGAAGCTGGTCATCAGGATTGGGCGCAAGCGGATGCGAGCGGCTTCGATTGCGGCGTCGATCACCCGCTGGCCTTCGCGTTCCGCGCGTTCGGCGAACTCGACCATCAGGATCGCGTTTTTCGCCGACAGCCCCATCGTCGTGATCAGCCCGACCTGGAGATAAACGTCGTTCTGCAGCCCGCGCAGGGTCACGAAAAAGATTGAGCCGACCAGCCCGAGCGGAATGACGAGCAGCACCGCGACCGGGATCGACCAGCTCTCGTAGAGTGCGGCAAGGCACAGGAACACGACCAGCAGCGCGACGCCGTAGAGGATCGGCGCTTGCCCGGAGGAGAGCCGTTCCTGGTAGGATTGTCCCGCCCAGGCCACGTCCACGCCGGGGATCGAGGCGGCGAGCTTTTCCATGATGTTCATCGCGTCGCCCGAGCTCACGCCCGGCGCGCCCTGGCCGGAAATCTCGTACGAGGGATAGCCGAGGAAGCGCGACGAGCTGGTCGGCGTGGTGATCCACGACGTTTGCGCGAACGAGGAGAAGGGCACCATCTGGCCCTGGTTGTTGCGCACGAACCATTGATCGATGTCATTCGGCTCCGCGCGGTACGGCGCATCGCCCTGGACATAAACCCGCTTGACCCGGCCGCGATCGATGAAGTCGTTGACGTAGCGGCCGCCCCACGCGGTCGACAGCGTGTTGTTCACGTCGCCCGCGTTAAGACCGAGCGAGGCGACGCGCTGTTCGTCGATATTGACCTTGAGGCTGGCCACGTCCGGCAGCTCGGTCGGACGCACCGACGCGAGCTTGGGATCGGACGAGGCGGCTTCGAGGAGCTTGTCGCGGGCCGCCTGGAATTGCTCGCGCGGCATGCCGCCGGTGTTCAGCAGCTCCATCGTGAAGCCCGTCGACTGGCCAAGGCCGCGGATCGCGCCGGGCACGAGCGCGAATACCTGGGCGTCGCGAAGTCCGCGGAAGGCACCGGACGCGCGCTCGACGATCGCGTCGGCGCTATTCTCCTTGCCCTTGCGTTTGTCGTAGTCCGCGAGGTTCATATAGGCTTGGCCGGTATTCTGCCCGGCCGAGCCCTGTCCGCCGCCCGCGACCGTGAAATAGGTCTTGATGTTCTTGGCGTCGCGCCCGTGCAGGAAGTAATTCTCGACCTGCGACTGGACCTGCAGCGTGCGTGTCATGGTCGCGCCGGCGGGAAGGCGGAACTGGACGAAGGCCGCGCCCTGGTCCTCGGTCGGCAGGAAGCCGGTCGGCAGCCGTACGAACAGCACGACCATCAGCGCGAACACGCCCGCATAAATGCCCATGAACAGCCATTTGCGGTCGACCACTTTCGCCACCGATCGCACGAACCAGTCGCGGAAGCGGTCGAAGCCGTCGTTGAACTTGATCCGGCCGCGCTCGATTACATGCGCGATCTTGGGCGCGGCGCGTCCGAGCCAGGTTTGGTCGACGGTCGCGTGCGTGCGCTGGAGGATATTGGCGGCGATCGCCGGGCTCAGCGTCAGGGCGATGAACACCGACAGCGCCATCGCCGAGACGATCGTCGCCGAGAACTGGCGGTAGATGACGCCGCCCGATCCCCCGAAGAAGACCATCGGCAGGAACACGGCCGACAGGACCAGCGCGATTGCGACCAGCGCCATCTGGATCTGCTGCATCGACGCGATGGTCGCGTCGCGCGGAGTCATCTCCGGATTTTCGTGCATTAATCGCTCGACGTTCTCGACGACGACGATCGCGTCGTCGACCAACAGGCCGGTCGCGAGCACGAGCCCGAACAAGGTCATGGTGTTGATCGAGAATCCGAGCGCGTAGAGCACGGCGAACGTCCCGAGCAGCACCACCGGCACCGCGATGAACGGGATCAGGGTCGCTCGCCAGCTCTGCAGGAACACGAACATCACGAGGACGACGAGCAGGATCGCCTCGATCAACGTCTTCACGACCTCCCACACCGACAGCTTGATGAAATCGCTGGTGTCGTTGGCGAAGGCATAGCTGTAGCCGGCCGGCATACGCGGCGCGATCTCGGCGACCTTCTGCTTGACCAGGTTCGCCGTCCGCAGCGCGTTTGCGCCGGGCTCGAGCGAAATGCCGATGCCGGCGCCCGGATGGCCGTTGGCGCGGATCGTCGCAGAATAATTGTCGGCGCCGAGCTCGACCCGCGCCACGTCGCTGAGCAGCACGCGAGCACCCGACGGATCGGACTTGAGGACGATGTTGCGGAACTGCTCGGGCGTCTGCAGCCGCGACTGCGCGGTCACCGTCGCGTTGAGCATCTGGCCCTCGGGCTGCGGCAGCCCGCCGACCTCACCCGCCGCGACCTCGGTATTCTGGTTCTGGATCGCCGTGATGACGTCGCCCGGCATCAGCCCGAAGCTCGACAGCTTGTGCGGGTCGAGCCAGATCCGCATCGCGTAGGACGAGCCGAAGACGTTGACGTCGCCGACGCCCGGAACGCGCGACAATTCGTCCTGGACGTTGGTCGTCAGCCAGTCCGACACGTCGAAGTTGGTGCTGCGGTTGGTCTTGTCGAAGATGGCGACGATCATCAGCAGGTCGGGCGAGCTCTTGCTGACGCGGACGCCCTGTTGCTGGACCTGCTGCGGCAGCCGCGAGATGGAGGTCTGGATCGCGTTCTGGACCTGGACCTGCGCAATGTCGGGATCGACCCTCTTGTCGAGGATGACGCTGATCGACACCTGTCCGCGCGCGGTCGACGAGGACTGGAAATAGAGCATCCCGTCGATGCCGGTCAGCTGCTGTTCCAGGACCTGGGTGACGCTGCTCTCGATCGTCGCGGCGGAGGCACCGGGATAGCTCGCGCGGATGTTGACCTGTGTCGGCGCGACGTCGGGATATTGGGCAACCGGCAGGTTGATGATCGCCCCGATCCCCACCAGCATGATGATGATCGCGATCACCCATGCGAAGATCGGGCGATCGATGAAGAGCTTCGACATGCGTTACTGGCTCGGCCGAGCGCGCTTCGCGGCCCCGCCCGCACGGCCGCCGATCCGCTGCGGCGCGGTCTGCGGCACCGGCTTGATCTTCTGCCCGTCCTTGAGGTTGCCGGTGCCCTGGGTGATCACCTTTTCGCCCGGCGCGAGGCCGCCGGTCACCACCCAGTTATTGCCGAGCGTCCGGTCGGCGACGATGGTGCGCTCGACCGCGCGGTCGCCGGGCCCAACGACGAACACCGTCGCATTCCCTTGCGGGTCGCGGTTGACCGCCTGCTGCGGGACCAGGATCGCCGAGGTCTGCACTGCCTGCGCGAAGTGCGCGGTCACGTACATGCCAGGGAGGAGCAGCGATTGTGGGTTGGGGAAGCGCGCCCGGACGGTCACCGTGCCGGTGTTCGGGTCGACAATCACCTGGCTGAACTCGACGGTGCCGGTATAGCCGTAGTCGGATCCGTCGGGGAGCTTCAGGCGGACCTGGGCGCTGGTCGGGATCGCGCCGCCCTGCGCCAGCGCCTGCCGCAGCTTCAGGAGGTCGGACGCGGACTGCTGAACATCGACATAGACGGGATCGAGCCGGGTGATGGTCGCCAGCGGGTCGGTCTGGTTGGCGGTGACCAGCGCGCCGACGGTGACGTTCGACAGGCTGATCCGTCCGCTGATCGGCGCCGGGACGCGGGTGAAGCGCATGTTGACCTGCGCCGCGCGCAACGCCGCGCTGTTCTGCGCGACCGACGCTTCGGCCTGGCGCGCCTGCGCGACGGCATCGGTGTAATCCTGCTTGGCGATCGCCTCCATCTTCGCGAGCGGCGCATAGCGTTCGGCGCGGGTGCGCGCGGCGACCGCGCTGGCGCGCGCGCTCTGCAGATTGGCGGAGGCCTGCGCAGTCTGGGCGGCGTAGATGCTGGGATCGATCTGGTAGAGCGTCTGGCCCTGCCGAACGATCGAGCCTTCCTGGAACAGTCGCTTCTGGATCACGCCCGAGACCTGCGGCCGGACATCGGATGTCTGGTAGGCGGCGACCCTTCCCGGAAGCTCCTGCTGGATTGGTGCGCTGCCTTGCTGGACGATGACGAAGCCGACCGTCGGCGTTCCACCCGCGCCGCGGCCGCCGCGGCCCCCCGGCGCATCCTTGGTCGCGCTTCCGCAGGCGGCGAGCAGCATCACGGCAAGGAGCGGTGCGATGCGACGCGACAGCTTTGGCAACGGGATCACGGTTGCGGCCAATTCCGGTTGTTCCTCAGGATTGCAAGCCCCGCCCGCCTGTAGGCGGCGGAACATGAACGTTGGCGGGCGGCTAGGTTAACTTTGGACAGGCGCGGGCGTTCGTTCGACGAACGGCCGTCCAGCGCCGACGAGGGGCGGAAAGGCCGCTCACAGCCGAACGAGCGGGCAGGGGAGGCCGGGCGTGCCGACGCGAAACTCGAACAGCGATCCGATCAGGGGCTGCTCGGCGATCTGCTCGGCCGAGAGCAGCTGGCGCGCGGTCGTCGCGAAGGCGGTGCGCAGGTCGGGGCCGCCGAACGCGAGCTTGGTGATGTTGGCGGCGGGGAAGCGGACGCGTTCGAGCAGCGCGCCCGATGGCGAATAGCGCCAGGCTTCCCAGCCGGCATAGAGCGCGATCCAGACGCAGCCCTCGCCGTCGACCGTCGGTCCGTCGGGGTGGCCGTCCTTGGCATCGATGCGGACGAACGGGCGCGGTTCGCCGAGCGACCCATTTTCGTCGATATCGGCGACGCGGATCGTGCCTCGCCGCGTGTCGACCAGGTAGAGAAGCTTGCCGTTGGGCGAGACCGCCGGGCCGTTGGTGATCGTGATTCCGTTGACGCCCGCCGGAGTGACCCGCCCGTTGGCGAAGCAGTAGAAAGCGCCGGTCTTGTCCTTCTCGCGGTCGTCCATCGTGCCGAACCACAGCCGCCCGGCGGGATCGACGACGCCGTCGTTGAGCCGGTTGCCCGGCTTGTCCGCCTCGACGCGCGCGATCAGGTCGAATCCGCCGCTCGCCTCGTCGAAATGATAAAGCCCCGACTGCAGCCCAGCGACGAACCCGCCGCCCTCGGCCGGGAACAAGAAGCCGCACGGCTCGGGCGAATCCCAGCAGCGCCTCGCACCGCTCGCCGGGTCGAAGCGGTGGATCTTCTTTTCCTTGATGTCGACGAACCACAGCGCGGAATCGCGCTCGACCCAAACCGGCCCCTCGCCGAGCTGTGCCTGCAATTCCCAGACGGCGCGGGGAGCGCTTTCGGCGATGGTCGCGCGAGCCTCGGGCGGCGAATGACTCATGGGCCGCCCATAGCAGCTTGCCGGTGCGT
>Ga0207657_10005701_pt1 | contig 12997 bp, 10 predicted proteins | sample KBSC33metaG_FD_184316 | JGI IMG/M metagenome (GOLD analysis project Ga0207657, IMG submission 184316) | Corn rhizosphere microbial communities from Kellogg Biological Station, Michigan, USA - KBS C3-3 metaG (SPAdes) (version 2) | ecosystem: Host-associated > Plants > Roots > Rhizosphere > Soil ...
CTTTAGGACAGGCAAAGGATGCAGAAAAAATTTATAAAAAAGCGATAAAGAATTTCCCTGAAAGTGGTGGTTTATACAATGATTTTGGTGAAATGCTGATAGCCAAACGCGACCCCGAAGCAATAAAGCAATGGGAAAAAGGAATAGAGATGGATCCTTCGTTTGGCGGCAATTATTACAATGCCTGTAAATATTATTATTATAACAAAGAAAAAGTTTGGTGCCTCATCTACGGCGAAATATTTGTAAATATTGAATCGTTCACGGCGCGCACTGCGGAGGTAAAAGATATTTTATCAAATGGTTATAAAAAACTTTTTGAAGATCCCAATCTCCTGGCCAACACAAAAGACATGAAGCCTTTTGAAATAGCTTTTTTAACCTGCATGAACCAGCAAAACAGCATCGTATTGCGGGGCCTGAATGCAGAAACACTTACTATGATAAGAACGCGTTTTATTTTGGATTGGGATAAGAGTTACGCGGATAAATTTCCTTTCAAACTTTTTCAGTTACAAGAGCAATTACTTCAGGAAGGCTTATTTACAGCTTATAACCAATGGATATTTGGCGCATCGCAAAATCTTGCGGCCTATCAAAACTGGACTGGCACCCATTCTACAGAATACGAAGCATTCAATAATTATCAAAAAACGCACGTATTTAAAATCCCGGCCGGACAGTATTATCATTAATTATTTCTCTTTCAATTTTGAAAAATATTTTTCGCAAGTACTTTTATTTATTTAATTGCTTAATTTAGAAGTCGGTGCTGATAAACTATTGATTCCTTGATTCATAAATTGAAAAATGTAATGACTACGCCAACCCGTTTATTTGATTGTATTGATATGCTATTAAAAGATGGCCCGGACAAAACAATGCTGGCGGGAAAGGAAAATGGAAAATGGCACGAATACTCCAGGCAGGAAGTTATAGGAATCGTTAATCAGTTGAGCGCGGGTTTGCTTCACGAAAAAATCGGCCCCGGGGATTTTACCATAGAAGGCAGGGATAAAATAGCCGTGATATCTAAAAACCGGCCTGAATGGCTGATGCTCGATCTGGCGGCACAACAAATAGGCGCCGTGTTAATCCCTATTTATCCTACGGTTGGTGAAACTGATCTTGAATTTATTTTGAAAGATTCTGATGTTAAAATAATATTTATAAACGACCGGGATTTATTAGAAAAAACCAACCATGTAAAGTCCCACCTCCCCCATCTCAGTAAGATTATTTCGTTTGAAAAAATAGATGGGGAAGTACATTGGAAAGATATACTTCAACCGGCAACCGAAGTTATCCTGGAAGAAATACACTCCATTTCTGACAAGATAAAATACGAAGATCTCGCCACCATCATTTATACATCCGGCACCACCGGAACGCCAAAGGGAGTAATGCTTTCTCATAAAAATATATTAAGCAATGTATTAGACAGTATGCCTTGTTTTCCTCCGGGTGACAATTTTAAGGCATTAAGTTTTCTTCCATTGAATCATATTTTTGAGCGGATGGTTAGTTTCCTTTATCTCTTTAAGGGCACGTCAATTTATTTTGCTGAAAGCCTGGAAACCATTCCTGAAAACCTAAGAGAGATTAGTCCGGATATGTTCACAACAGTTCCCCGGCTGCTCGAAAAAGTATATGAGAAAATAATGCAAAAAGGCGAAGAGCTTAAAGGTATCAAAAGAAAATTATTTTTTTGGGCTCATGGTTTAGCCACCCGCTTCGAGATCAATAAAAACCAGGGATTTTTTTACAACACTCAATTGTCTTTAGCCAATAAGCTTATATTCAACAAATGGCGTGAGGCTTTGGGAAACAGGATTATCTGCATTATCAGCGGAGGAGCGGCTTGCCAGGTAAGGCTTATAAGGATTTTTACTGCTGCAGGCATTCCTATTATGGAGGGATATGGTCTTACAGAAACCTCTCCGGTAATAAGTGTAAACCGTTACCAGGAAGAAGGCAGGATGTTTGGTACCGTAGGCCCGCTGATCAGTAATGTAGAAGTGAAATTTGCTGATGACGGCGAAATATTATGCAAAGGCCCTAATATAATGATGGGCTATTATAAACATCCCGAACTTACCGCAGAAGTGATGGAGGATGGCTGGTTCAAAACAGGAGATATAGGAATGATGCTGGATCAGAGATTCTTAAAAATCACTGATCGCAAAAAAGAAATTTTTAAAACCAGTGGCGGCAAATACGTAGCTCCGGTGGTGATTGAAAATAAAATGAAAGAATCGAAACTGATAGAAAATATAATGGTAATAGGGGCCGGTGAAAAATTTGTAAGTGCGCTGATAGTGCCGGCTTTCAATAATTTAAAAATCGTGTGCAAAGAAAATAATATAGACATTTCCGACAATGAAAAATTAATAGAGGAACCTTTTGTGAAAGAGCTTTATAAAAAGGAAGTGGAACATTACAATCACTTTTTTAATCACGTAGAACAAATAAAAAGGTTTGAATTATTACCTCACGAATGGTCTATTGATACCGGCGAGATGACGCCTAAACTAAGCCTGAAAAGAAAAGTAGTTATGGAAAAAAATAAAGAATTAATAAAAAGAATTTATTCATAAAAGAAAAACAAAAAGATAATATTTCCATTGCCATCCTTAGAAAAGCCAACAACCTTTGAATACCTCTGTGCCTTATTGAACAACTGCTCAGGGTAGCGTGAAATTACAGGATTTGATTATCATCAATATCATAAATACCCTGGAATATTATTAAAGGAATAAACATTCTTCCCAATATAAAACGCTAAAACGTCTGAACTTTGCTTCATTTTATTTTCATTCATGTATTTTTATAAAAAATAAAACTTTTTGAACCAGACCATATTTGCAAAAGAACTGATTAAAAAATACGGAAAACGCACAGTAAACAATAAAGTTTCTTTCCAGGTAAGCCAGGGCGAAATCGTTGGTTTACTTGGCCCAAACGGCGCGGGCAAAACCACTTCATTTTACCAGGTAGTTGGTTTGGTAAAACCGGATGATGGAAATGTCTTTTTGAACGACTTGAATATTACCAAACTTCCGATGTACAAACGAGCTAAGATGGGATTGGGCTACCTGCCCCAGGAAGCAAGTATTTTCAGAAAACTTACGGTAGAAGATAACATTACTGCGGTGCTGGAAATGACCAAACTTTCTAAAAAGGAGAGAAAAGAAAAACTGGAAACGTTGATCGCCGAATTTAACCTCGAACATGTGCGCAAAAGCAATGGCGATGTATTAAGCGGCGGCGAAAGAAGGCGAACAGAAATAGCGCGGGCGCTGGCGGTGGATCCTAAATTTATTTTGCTGGATGAGCCTTTTGCCGGTATTGATCCCATTGCCGTAGAAGATATTCAATCTATTGTAACCAGGCTGAAATATAAAAATATCGGAATTTTAATTACTGACCACAACGTGAACGAAACGCTTTCCATTTGCGACCGCGCCTATTTGCTGATTGAAGGCAGTATATTTATTGAAGGCACTGCTGAAGTGTTGGCCAAAGATGAACAAGTAAAGCGTTTATACCTTGGAAGAAATTTTGAACTGAAGCGAAAAGATTATTTGCATACAGATGTGTTTAAGTGAACAAGTAAAAAGTAGCAAGAGGCAAGTAGTAAGAAGGATCCAATCAATCCATTAAGTAATAATCTAAGTAACCCAATTAACTATTTAACCATTTAACCATTTAAAACTATTCTGAACAGTAAATAAACCCCGCCTGACTGTGTCTTTCGGGCAGGAAATAGCCAGGATTTATATTTTCTTTCTAAACTATCCAAACCATTCCAAACCATCAAAAACAAATAAACCAATTAACCAATAAACCAATAAACTACTAAACCAATTAACCATTTGAAACTTCTCAGCCCCGTCATATCACGTTTAGCAAGGATGCGTTTATGGGGCATTCAAAATTGGATCAGCTTTCCCGTATCGGCACAGCGAAATGTTTTGCAACATTTGGTGACACAGGCGCAGTACACAGAGTTTGGAAGGAAATACAATTTTTCAAAATTATTTACTGTAAAGGATTTCAAAGCCAGGATTCCCATTCACGAATATGACGACCTGAAACCTTATATCAACAGGATGATGGCGGGCGAAGAAAACATTTTGTGGAACACGCCCATCTATTGGTTTGCAAAGAGCAGTGGCACCACATCAGATAAAAGTAAATTCATTCCTATAAGTGAAGAAAGCTTAAAGGATATCCATTTCAAAGCTTCAAAAGATGTGCTTACCAATTATTATAAAAATTTTCCTGACAGTGATCTACTTACCGGCAAAAGCCTGGTAGTAGGCGGCAGCCACCAGGTTCATAACATTGATGAAGATATTCAATACGGCGACCTAAGTGCGGTACTGATGCAGAATACGCCGTTCTGGGGACATTGGATACGCACTCCCGAACTAAGCATTGCGCTCCTGGATGAATGGGAAAGCAAAATAGAGCAATTAGCCGCATCTACCATTAATGAAAATGTAACTTCACTTGCCGGCGTGCCTACCTGGACGATCATCCTGATAAAACGTATTTTAGAAATTTCCGGCAAAAAAACTTTAAAAGAAGTGTGGCCCAACCTGGAATTGTACATGCACGGTGGCGTTTCGTTTACGCCTTACCGTGAGCAGATAAACAAGCTGATAGGATCGCCTATCAATTACCTCGAAATTTATAATGCCAGCGAAGGTTTTTTTGCTGCGCAAAACAGGCCCGACGATGATGGACTATTGCTTTTTACAGATCATGGAATTTTTTATGAATTCCTGCCTGCAGATGAATATAAAAAGCCAAACCCTAAAACAATCGGGCTTAAACAGGTAGAACTGAATAAAAATTACGCTTTGGTAATAAGCACCAACGGAGGCCTTTGGCGTTATCTTATCGGAGATACGGTTCAGTTCACTTCATTAAAACCATTCAAAATAAAAGTAACAGGCAGAATCAGGCATTATATGAATGCCTTTGGAGAAGAAGTAATTGTAGATAATTCAGATAAAGCCATAGCGATAGCTTCGACGAAGACGGGCGCTTTGGTAAAGGATTATACGGCGGCTCCTGTTTTTTTTAGCGAAGAAAAAAATGGTGCGCATGAGTGGCTTATTGAATTTGAAACCCCACCTACTGATCTGAACAAATTTACCTTTGAGTTGGACGAAGCCCTGAAATCTGTAAACAGTGATTACGAAGCAAAGCGGCAAAAGAATATTGCGCTTGGGCTTCCAATAGTTCATTCTCTTAAAAAAGAAACTTTTAATAAATGGCTGAAGAGTAAAGGAAAATTAGGAGGCCAGCATAAAGTGCCGCGGCTAAGTAATGAAAGAAAAATGATAGAGGAAATATTGTTGGTTGAAGGATTAAATAGTTAAAAACAAAAATGTAGTTTAATTGCTTCTTTACTGCAAGTGAATGAGTTTTTGCCTTTCATCATTTTTTTATTTGAATGGCTTATAAATTTATTTCATTTGCGTTATCATTTACAACTTTAATTAACCATTAAATTTTATCAATAAACAAAATTTAAACAGACACATGAAAAAAATATTCCCTGTTTTATTATTTATTTTCAGTTTGAATCTTCAATTATTTGCACAAAAAAAGTCAACTTCAAATGAAGGTAAAAATGATAAATCGTCAACAAACCCAATGGTAATAGTGGATTCTTCCGTCACTACCAAAAACACAGTTACCATTAATGGCAAATTAATTCCTTATACAGCAAAGGCCGGTACGCTGCCGGTGTGGGATAATGATGGCAAACCTATCGCCTCTGTTTTTTATACTTATTACGAAAGAAGCGACGTAAAAGACCGCGCCTCTCGTCCGTTGGTTATTTCTTTTAATGGCGGCCCCGGTACTCCTTCGGTATGGATGGAAATAGGCTATACAGGCCCACGAATTTTAAACATAGATGATGAAGGATATCCAGTAGAACCTTATGGCTTGAAGGATAACCCCAATTCCATTTTGGACGTTGCCGACATCGTTTATGTAGATCCTGTCAATACCGGTTTTTCAAGAAAACTAAATGACGATATTCCAGACTCAAAATTTTATGGCGTTAATGAAGACATTAAATACCTGGCCGACTGGATTAGCACATTTGTAACGCGCAACAACAGATGGGCATCGCCAAAATTTCTTATCGGCGAAAGCTACGGTACCACCAGGGTTTCGGGGCTTGCATTGGAACTTCAAAATGCACAGTGGATGTATCTTGATGGCGTAGTGTTGGTTTCTCCGACCGACCTTGGCATCAAACGCGACGGGCCGGTTGGCGAAGCTTTGCTGTTGCCTTATTATTCTGCAACAGCCTGGTATCATAAAGCGCTGGCTGCCGATTTGCAAAGCAAAGATCTTACAGCCATGCTACCGGAAGTTGAAAATTTTACTGTAAATGAATTAATTCCTGCTTTGGCAAAAGGCAGTTCATTAAGTGATGCGGATAAAAAAACAATTGCGTCTAAGATGTCCCGTTACTCAGGTCTTTCCGAAAAAATAATCCTGCAACATAACCTGGTGATTCCTGCTGATTTTTTCTGGAAAGAATTGCTGCGCGATAAAGGTTACACCATTGGCAGGTTAGATTCGCGCTATCTCGGTATAGACCGTGAGGATGCCGGCGATTCGCCTGATTACAATGCGGAACTTACTTCATGGCTTCATTCTTTTACACCGGCAATAAATATTTATTTAAGGGAAGAACTAAAATACAAGACCGATCTGAAATACAATATGTTTGGAAACGTATGGCCATGGGATAATAAAAACAACAATACCGGTGAAAATCTGCGGCAGGCCATGGCGCAAAATCCTTTTTTGCATTTAATGGTGCAATCGGGATATTATGATGGCGCCTGCGATTATTTTAACGCGAAATACAGCTTATGGCAAATGGATCCGGGAGGCAAATTAAAAAACCGCATTAGCTGGAAAGGCTTTCGTAGCGGCCACATGGTGTATATGCGAAAAGATGACCGGGGAACAGCAAACGAAGAAATAAGGGAGTTTATTCTTCAGTCTATTCCAAAGCCGGGAGAGGGCGCTAAGTTTTAAAAAGATTATTGCGTTTTAAGAAGCTGTCTAAAAATGAAATTTCGTTCACCATATTGCGGTTGGTGTGACACCAACCGTGGCATTTCGATTTAGATTTCGGTAGTATTTTTTGTATTAATGTTTTTAGTTTCGGACACAGAGTTCTTTTTTATTTGATATAAAATACTACAGCCAATAATGATCAAAAGAATAAGAGTTTTGAGAATAGGAAATGATCGATCATTATATTTTAATAAAACCATAAATATAAAAATTGCCCAAAATTTATGATTGTATTTCTTATAAATAAAATGAAAACGGTGAGAATAGTTAAGTACAATCATTGAAATAATAAAAGAAAATATAAAAATAAAATCCATGCCTTTGAGAACCATATATTTTTATTTAAGGGAATTAAAATATTTTATTTTGTAAAATTAATGAAATAATTATTTTTTTCGCTGTCTTAATTTAATGGATTCGGAAGCACATTTTGAATACTTTTCCAAACCAATAATGCGCTTTTATCCCAATTGCATTTTTTAATTCGCTCCCTGCCTTCATCTATTAATTCTTTTCTTCTTTTTTCGTCTTTGAAAATCAGCATCATATTTTCGGCAATATTTTTAAAATCTGCCGGATCTGCATACAATGCAGCATCACCACAAAATTCAGGCAATGCGCCCGTGGATGAAGCAATTACCGGCACATCGCATTTCATAGCTTGCAAAGGCACAGCAGAAGATGTTTCGAACGGCGGCACATAAACCATTGCGTAAGCAGAAGCAGTTATTTTCGCTATTTCCATTTTCGTTACATCTCCCAAAATTTTCAATTCTTTTTTAAACCGGTATCCTTTTAATGATGCTAAAAATTCTTCATATCCAATTCCCGGAGTTCCCGCAATAATCAATTGCATTTTGCTCTTTTGTCTTTTTTTAAATGCTGAAAAGGCTTTGATCAAATTCATCAAATTCTGCTGCTGCCCGATAAATCCTTTATAAATAAAATATTCATTTCCTTCGGCGTATTTTTCTTTTATCAATTCCTTTTCTTCATATTCCAAAGGAATAAAATCATTATCCGGCTCAAGAGGAAAGACGTTTATTTTTTTTTCATTTATTTTATAACGATCAATGAGTTGATTTTTTGAGAATAAAGAATGGACGACGATTGTGCGTGCTTTATCTAAGAAAAGAGGTGTGTATTTTTTATAGAAAGAAAGATGTTTTTTATTTACAAATGAAGGCTGATTGATAAAAGCGAGATCAGGAGAAATCAGTAATTGCGGGATTTTAGTTTTTAAAGAACAATAATTTGTCGTGATGAATATATCCGCTTTATATTTTTTTAAAGCCATCGGTATTTTTAATTGATACCAAATTTTATTTTTTACAGGACTTTTTGCTTCCGGCCCAATCACCGCGCTGATGGCATTTTCAGGGAAATGAATGGCTTCGGAAGGCGGTGCATCGAACAGGAAAATGAAAGTGGATTTGGGCTGGGAAAAAGCAAGCGGCAAAAGTATATTTGTAAATAAATTTTTATTATTATCTCCCTGGTGCGATTTAAAAGAGCCAGGATTTACAGCGATCCTCATGTTATTTTATTAAAGAAGAATTTGAATTTTTTGTTTGTTTCCTGTAAAGTAATGTATGGAGGAGATTAGATTGTTTAAAACCGCGGAGAACCTAATAACCAATAACTGATAACTCCCTCGCCTACCTCAATACTTTCAATTTCACAGTCTCAATCCTGGTGTCGGTCACTTTCAAAATATCAAATTGGTAATCTTCAATAATAATCCGGTCACGCTGGCGGGGAATAGATTGATGAAGGTTAATAATATACCCGGAAAGCGTTTCAGTTTCTTCGCTTTTCCTGAAACTCAATTTGTATTTATGTTTCAGAAAATCCAATTCAAGCCTGCCGCTGAAAAGAAATTCTTTTGGCGCAACCTGCTTGTCTATAAATTCTTCCTGCACATCAAATTCGTCATAAATATCCCCAAAGATTTCTTCCAGCAGATCTTCCATGGTTACTATCCCGGCCGTGCCTCCATATTCATCTATTACCCATGCGATGCTCTTTCTTTCTTTGGTAAATTTATTCATAAGATCGCTCGCTTTCATGCTATCCGGAATTACCGGAATGGGAAGCAATATGGAAGCGAGGTCAGCCGGATTTTTAAACATAGCCAACTGATGAACATAGCCTTTTACATTATCAATATTATCTTCATACACTACCAACTTGGTCAATTTGGTTTCTATAAAACGGGTTTTTATATCTTCAACAGTTGAGTAGATATTTACCGCCTTAATTTCTTTACGGGGTATTAAACATTCACGAATCCGGGTCTCTGAAAGCGATAACACATTTTCAAAAAGGTCATTGTTCATTTCGGAATTTTCATCTGCCACATTCACGTTCACGTGCTGTGTATAATAGTTTATATCCATCTTGGCAAACGCTTCCGTTTTATGCTGAAGCTTCACATTGAAAAGATATTTCAACATCCATTCCGCGATACCTACAAAAAATTGAGCGATGCCTGCAAAAAGAGAATAACCAAATGTTACTATAAAAGCAATAAATCCCGCACCAGTTACTACGTTATCTTTTGCTTTAAAAAATGCTTTAAAAAGAGTCATTATTATTATGACTATGAAAGCTAAACCCACTGTTTCCACAATCAGTATCAATGAAGCGTTTTCAATATTCCAATAAGACCACACAGTAGATAAAAGGTGCCCCCATACTAAAGCGGAAATAGTGAGGAGTAAAGTGAAAATAAGTAAAGTGGCACATAAGAACCGGGCAGGTTTCTCCATAAGGGATGACCATATTTTTCCACTATAAATGCCTTGCTTCTTTCTTAATTCTATAGACAATTTATTGGCTGAAGAAAAAACCACTTCTATCCCCGAAAAAAAACCGATAAGGAGAATAGTTATTACGATAAGAGCAATATTCATCCAGTCCATGTTATAAATTTTTTAAATGAAAATGCGCCGTCCCGCGAAAAGCTATCATAGACTTAATTATTTAAAAAATCACCGATAATTTTTTCCGCTTCTTTGCAGGCAGTCTCAAAGTTCTCATTAATGATTATGTTTTCAAAATGATTTTTAAATGTCATTTCGTAAGTAGATTTATTCAATCTTGCCTGAAGCGAGTCTTCCGTTTCAGAACCTCTTTTTTGCAACCTCCTTTTTAACTCTTCTACCGAAGGCGCTTGTATAAATATGGCGATCGTATTTACAGGATACTGCTGCTGCACATGAATGGCTCCCTGTACATCAATGTCCAACACGGGTACTTTCTTTTCTGACCAGATGCGTGAGATGTCGGATTTTAAAGTGCCGTAATATTTTCCTTCATATACCATTTCCCACTCTAAGAATTCTTTTTTATGGATTTTTTCCTTGAAATCTCCTTCAGAAATAAAATAATAATCTTTGCCTTCTTTTTCATTTTTGCGCGGCTTACGGGTAGTAGCAGAAACTGAAAACTCAAGGGAGGAAAATCTCTTCATCAGGTGGTTTACAATAGAAGTTTTGCCTGATCCTGACGGAGCAGTTATTAAAATAATTTTATTGTATTGTTTTTCCATTATTTATAATTAGCTAATTAGCTAATTAGCTGATTGGCTAATTAACTAATCCTCACAATCTGTGCACCCAAACTTCTTAATCTTTCATCAATATTTTGATAACCTCTGTCTATTTGTTCTATATTTTGAATAACACTTTTCCCTTCGGCGCTTAAAGCCGCAATTAATAAAGCTACGCCCGCCCTGATGTCGGGGCTGCTCATAGAAATTCCTCTTAGCGGGAATTTTCTTTCAAGCCCTACAACTACGGCCCGGTGCGGATCGCATAAAACTACCCGCGCACCCATTTCTATTATTTTATCTACAAAAAACAAGCGGCTTTCAAACATTTTTTGATGAATCAAAAGGCTTCCTTTTGCCTGTGTGGCCACCACTAAAATAATGCTTAATAAATCGGGAGTAAGGCCCGGCCAGGGATGGTCGGAAATGGTGAGCATAGAACTATCCAAAAAGGTTTCTATTTCATAAAGATCGTGTTCGGGAATATGAATATCATCTCCTGAGAAATTCATTTTTATGCCTAATTGCTGAAACCTTTCCGGGATGATTCCGAGATGTTCGATGCCGGCATTTTTTATGAGGATATCACTTTGCGTCATAGCGGCAAGCCCAATAAACGAGCCTACTTCAATCATATCAGGAAGAATAGTGTGTGTAGTTCCATGCAGTTCCTCCACGCCTTCTATGATAATCATATTGCTGGCAATACCCGAAATTTTTGCACCCATGCTGTTAAGCATTTTACATAGTTGCTGAATGTACGGCTCACACGCCGCATTGTAAATAGTAGTAATTCCATCGGCAAGAACGGCAGCCATTACCAGGTTGGCCGTGCCTGTGACGCTTGGCTCATCCAGTAAAAGATAAGTCCCTTTTAATTGCGGCGTATGCAAATGAAAAAAGGATTCGTCTGAATCATAATCAAACCGGGCTCCTAACTTTTTAAATCCAATGATGTGGGTATCTAATCTTCTTCGTCCTATTTTATCGCCACCAGGCTTGGGTACATAAGCCTTCTTAAACCTGGAAAGCATAGGCCCCGCAAGCATTACGCTTCCACGTAAACGCCCCGTTTTTTTCCTGAACGCCGAAGATGATAAATAGTCTGCATCTACCCGATGAGCCTGGAAAGTGCAGGTGTGTCTGTCAATCCTTTCTACGATCACTCCCAGATCTTCCAATAACTCAATCTGAAGATTTACATCAATAATATCAGGAATGTTATTAATAGTTACTTTTTCAGCGGTTAATAAAACGGCTGAAATTACCTGTAGCGCTTCGTTTTTTGCGCCCTGGGGTGTTATTTCGCCCTTTAATTTTTTGCCTCCTGTTACTTCAAAAACTCCCATTTAAGATATTTCTGTGGTTTTTAAAATAAAACCCCGGTAATTGTTATTTTACCAGGGTCACAAACTTATTAAAATATTTTTTCTTTCAACTTTGTTCCAGTTTGAACAAAAAGCTTAATTAATAATTAATTTAATACCTCTTTTTGCCAAATTTTCGGTTGTTCCTGTTATCACGGCCATTCTGATTGCTACGATTACTACTACTTCTCGCACCGAAATTCTTCCTGTATTTACCACCTCCGCCAAATTCGTCACGAACAACTTCAGTACGGTGCTTTATATAAGGACGGGTATTAAACTCCAGTTCTCCTTTTGTAATTGTTGATAATTCTGTTTGGATATTATCGTCATGTACCAATTCCCGATGCCAGTTGCTGTAAGTAAGTTTCATATAATAAGCAATTGAATTTGCAAATCCCTGCCGCTTTTCAGGATCTTCTTCTTTCAATGCTTTATCAATAATTATCTCAATATTTTTACCAAGATGATTGTACCTCGGATATCTTTTCGGATAAGGGATTGGATCTGGTTTTGGCCTTAAAGTTTCGCGGGTAGGAATAGGATAAGGGCTATCTACATCCAGCTTAAAATCAGTAATTAAAAAAAGATGATCCCAGAGTTTATGTCTGAAATCCTCCACATTTTTTAAATGAGGATTCAGAAATCCCATTAATTCTACAAGAGCGTTTGCATTTTTCTGGCGCTTTTCCCTATCCTCTATTGTCAACACATATTCCGCCATTTTCTGAATGTGGCGCCCGTACTCCCTTATCGTAAGGTGGTTACGGGTTGTATTGTATTCCATGTTATCGAGATTTTTCATCTGGCAAATGTATAAATAAAAAAGCAGGTAGTAAATAGGTTCTAAAATAAAGAAGTATTAAAAATCAGTAAACGAACGAATTAGTTAGATTCGTATTTTATAAACTAACTATCCCGTTGCAAAGGATAAATTTAGAGAGTTTTTTAAGGC
>Ga0207657_10005702_pt1 | contig 12997 bp, 12 predicted proteins | sample KBSC33metaG_FD_184316 | JGI IMG/M metagenome (GOLD analysis project Ga0207657, IMG submission 184316) | Corn rhizosphere microbial communities from Kellogg Biological Station, Michigan, USA - KBS C3-3 metaG (SPAdes) (version 2) | ecosystem: Host-associated > Plants > Roots > Rhizosphere > Soil ...
TCCCTGCCGAGAGCACCTCGATGTTTTGGAGCAGGGTACGGACCTTCGGCCCTTCTACAGGCGCAGCAGCCGCAGCAGGTGGATTGCCCGAAATCAGCACATCAACGTGCATACCCGCTGTTACGAATCCAGCAACACCCACCACTTCGTCCACCTTGATGGCGCAAGCCCGCATGCCAGGGCGAATCGTGGCGGCAAGACCCCCACCTGCGCCTACAGCCGCAAGACGGTTCTGGAGCACCGGCTCACCCTCATAGATATCGGAAATAACACCACGGCCAACTGCGTCCTGAGTGTTCAGAATCGATCCTTTTGGTGCCGGACCGGCAAGCTCCGCCGTCCCTAAGTCCGTGTCCTTCAGAACACTGCCGAGCTTTATATCCTTTGCTGCCACTACTACGCGCGTCGTTTGCCTGTGGGTTGCTGCGATCCGAGTACCCACCACCCGATACACGACATAGCTGCACAACGCAGCAATCACGAATGCGCTGAAAAGTATTAACTGAACTCTCTTGTTCATCAGGGAACCTGTCGAGCTGACTGTCCAGCCAGTTCTGCCTCTGTGGGTGACGTCGCAATTACTCTGCCAAATTTTGCACTCTCCTGTCGCTAAGAATCAGCCAGTTAGAACCCTTTCAGGCAACTAGGTGTGAACGGCTGTTTACCCCCATGCGAAGCTGTGTAATCTTGGAGATACGATTTAGCTGCTTACACCCGCTTTTACAGATACTTGCCCCGAATCCGCAATGGCTTCTGAATTGCATCTGAAAGCCTGTCCGACACGCGGAATCCCTTCCCAGCGCAGGCTTGCGTATGAGTTCTGGCCCCATCCTCGGCTTGTTCAGCTCCCCCGCGCCACAGCGCCAGGGCTCCGCCTCCGCAGTCGGATCTATCGTTGTCCACGTTGCTATTTGCACATGGCTTTATCTCGGATTGCGCAATTCTCCGCGGTTAGCTGTTTACAAACCCCATCGCTATACCGTCCGAATTCTGCAGGCTCCGCCATTGGAGCCTCCACCGGCCGTGCGGCCTGCGCTGGCGAAGGCTTCCCAGCCCTCGCTCAATGCGACAGCACCTGCCTCCCCCTCCTCCGACCAGCTTGCCGCAGCCATGCCCTCCGTGGCCGAGCGGCTAGACCAGCTCTCGCCCAAGAGTCAGATACTCATTCAACCGGACGCGCCCAAGGAGCTACTCCTTCAGCAGCCGTCTCCAGTGCCGCTCGCGTTCCGCTGGACACCTCCGCCTGAGCCGGTGAAAGTGATCGCCCCCGCGAAGCTGAAGCCATCCATCGTGGCCAAACTGCGTCCCACGATCGAGCCGCCGAACCGCGAACTCCGGCCGGCAGATGTTCGGATGAGTTCCAGCAACGCGGCCACGATGCTCTCTGCCCTCCGGGCCAGCACGACATCGCCGATCGCAGTCCGAGGTCCTGAGGCCACCGCACACATCCCGGAGACTTCATCCGCGAAGGCCCAGCCGCAAAACTCGGCGCAGATACTCTCGCTGTCCGATTTGCGAGCGAAAGAAGGCGCTACTCCCGTGCCTTTGGCAAACGCGCCAGCACGGCCGATTGCATCCAGCTCGCTGGGAACCGGGATCGCCGTGAATTCGAGCAACAGTCCCGTCGGCCATGGCACCGGCCAGCAGGCGGGGTCGGGTACGGCGCAGGGCAACACCGGAGCCATCGACAAGGGGACCGGCACTAACCCAGGCCCACAGACTGCCTCTGCAGTCGGCCCTTCCAGCTCGGGCTCAGATTCTGGCAGTACGGACGGAATCGCTCGAACCCTCACCACTGTACATCTGCCTAAGGACGGCCAGTTCGGAGTGGTGGTGGTCGGTTCTGCGATCGCGGAGCAGTATCCCGAGACCGTGACGATGTGGGCTGGCCGTCTGGTCTACACCGTGTATCTTCACCTCGGACGAGGCAAGGCCTGGATCCTGCAGTACTCGCTGCCCGCGAACACCGTGGCATCCGTTTCAAACGCCATCCGGCCGGAGGCGCCCTGGCCGTTCGACGTCGTTCAGCCGCACCTGGATCCTGGCGATTACACCGCGGATGCGGTGATGGTGCACGGCTTCGTGAATCTCTCCGGCCGCTTTGAGCGCTTGAACGTGGTTTTCCCCACGCAGTTTGGGCCGACCAAGTTCGTCCTGAGCGCGCTGCAGCAGTGGCAGTTCCGTCCGGCGCGCCAGAATGGCCAGCTCGCTCAGGTGGAAGTCCTCCTCATCATTCCGGAAGAGGGCGAGTAACCCCCCCGGGGTTGATACCCCCGTTTTTGCTGATTCCAGGAGCGTTGATTGAGGGGAGTTACTACCTCGATATCCTCCCTGTGACTGCCGTGTATTACAGACTGGGGATAAGCTCTTGCGCGCTGCTGACAAAGATCTAAAGCCCGGACGGTCCTGCTGAAGGAGCCCCTTGGAGCGGCGAAGGTCCTACGCTCGTCCGAATCTCAAATGGAAGATGCGGCAAACCAAGCGCACGACAGCTCTTTTGCTCCTTCTTTAATTGTATCGGGGGTGTCAAGAGGTGGACTGCTCGCTGCCGTACCAGAGCCCTTTGCGGTCGTTGAGTGACGACCGTAGTTACTGTACCCGGCGGACTGGAGCGACCATGTCGCTCCATGTGAGCGATTGTGGACTATCCCCATCCTCCCTGAGGAAGACTCCGACGATAACCGGGTCCGCGAGAAGACCGCCCTCAGCAATGCAGGAAACTAATAAGAAACGACCATTTGCGATGTACTGGTGATATTCATGGTTTTCTGAGGTACGAAGGGGATGAAGAGTGGCAGCGAGTAGCTAACCGTAGACTGCACAAGGCCGCCGGGAACCTTGCAAAGGTTCGAGGTTCCGCAAGCACCTCCCGTGTTAGTCAGATACGTCGTTGCGACATTCACATTGCTCGACTGGATACCCGGAAGCGATAGGCCTCGGACATAAGTCTGGATATCGCCAGTCTGCGCAACGCAATCTGCAATGCCCGGCGTCGTGCAATCCTTTGTATGACTGCTGCCTCGGACGATCGCGTACCGGGTTGCCTCACGAGCGGCATTGGAAATATAGAAATACGAGTAGCCGCCCAAGCCAAAAGCGAACACACCAAACAACGCAGTCAGCAAAAGAGCCATGCTAAGCGCGATCTCCACCAAGGCCGAGCCGCGGTCACTCTGAGCACGTACGCGGAGAAGGTTCCGTCTGTTAGGCGTGTTTTTCATGGCTCTGCCACCCGCATTAGTGCCTGGCCATGCAACGTGTAGCTCGTTGGGAGCCCAGGAACATGGATTAAGGGGTCCATCGTGTACTGGGTGTTAACCTGTACGTAGTGCTTGATTCGCTTCGGACTGGTGCAGCTCGCCGCCGCCGCCGAGCAATCGCTGATAAGCGCTCCGTCAGAACAATAACAAACCTGCGTTGCTGTAGGTACTGAAAGAGAGTTGATGTTGGCGCTGTCCGATTGTGACGAGTTGGTGATGCTGGGGCTATCCGCCGCCGCCTCGGGACTCTGGCTTCCGTAGGCCACTCCCGCCCGAGCGGCATTTGTTACCTCGATGGCTCCGTATGCTACCCGAGCGAATTCAGCCGCGCCCAGAAGCATGATGAAGAGGAGAGGCAGCGTAAGCGCCAGCTCAATCAGCGCTCCTCCTTCTTCAAAGGTGAAACAACCTGCAGAGGTCAGCCGGAACTTGATTGCGGAATTCTGTTTGTTGTTCATATCATTCCACCAGTGTGGGGACTTTTAGCGGCGAGGTAGTCGGGTTTGCCTGGCTGTAACTGGACATGTTAACCGTTGCGGCGGTCTGATCGTAGGTAGCTACGATCAAGTCGATTGTGAAGTTCAGCGCGCCTTTGTTATTGCCGCCCGCGTCCTGCATCGTCATATTCATACCAGGCGTATGAATGATCCCGTTGATGGTCCCTGTCGCATCACCGATTGAAAAATTGAGATTGCTGGTGTTGCTCAGAGGAGCCATGATCACTACATCGTGATAGGTGCCGGTCGCGGAGGGATTAAGGTTAAGTGTCGTCCCTGTATTTTCCGTAAGCGATCCACTGTTCAAATCCAACGTGACGCCCGCCGAGCCGTTTATGTTTCCAGCCAGAGTCACGTTTCCCTTAAAAACGTAGGTGCCGGCTCCCATCGTTGTGGTAACTCCGTTAGCTCCCAGGGTGACATTCCCGTTGTAGCAACCGGCGGATATCGAGCCCGAAAGAACGCCACCCGTGGGTGTCGAACAAGTCATCGTTGATGGGTCGGGGGGCGTCAAAGATTGCAGCGGGTCGGTGAATTGAGCGAGGTCCTGATTGATAGCGACCGTACTATCACTTGTTTTCCCGGTCGCCGTACCCACTACTCCGACAGCTCCAGCGTCGAGAACACCCTGGCTCTTCCCGTTACCACCGGTGAAGTCCAGTGCTCCAACCGCGGTGGAGTTGATTACGATCCCGCAATGAGGCGCGTTCAAGTTGAACGAACCTTGCAGATGCATAGCGGGTTGCGCATTGGGGGACGTGACGTAGATACAGGACTCGTTGACTGACGCCAAGCCAGCCACGGCTCTAGCCCCGACCGTCATTGCATTCCTCCCAAATAACTTCATGAAAAGTGTCGGCACGGATTGGCTGACAATTACCTCGACGTAAGCAGCATTCCCGACGTAGGCCCCATTAAGGGGTGGAGGATTAACAACAACACTTACCCCGCCAGACCCGTCCGTATATCCGTTCTGGCTCGTTGCACCTTTTGCTACCTCGGCGATAGTCTTGCCGTCAATCACTGTGTAATTGATCTCGCTCGCACCCGCCATCGCTCCAGCATCAGCCGCCGTCTGGATCGTCCTCTTCGCCTTGAGCATCACGCCCACATCCGTCGCGAGCGCAACAAAGCCAAGCAGACAAGTCATGCAAAGCAGCGTGAACACCATGACCTGGCCTTCTTCATTTCGGAATCGCATTGGCGTCCCCTTCCTCACCATCAGCAACTCAACGTGGCCTTAGTAACTGTCTCAACTTCCGTGAATCCCCGCTTTGTATTTCCTGGAAGCCCATGTAGGAAACTCACAAGCATCTTCTGATCCACTTGGCCCTGGTGCCCCCCGGATTCTGTTCCATTCCGGTCCTTCGGCGGATATACGAAGGCAAACCCCACTCCATCTCCCGCCGACCAAATAACCCGACTTATCACTCTGACGGAACGCTTCGGATCTGACTTATCCCGGTCGGTCCGGGTCAGGGTCATGGTCACCAGAGTGTTCCTGTACCAACGGTGTTCCGTCAAGAGGTACATCCCTTTCGGGCTGATATTTCTCACCTGCCAGGCCCTTGGCTCACCGCCGTCCCAGAAATAAGCAACCAGCGGAATCGCACTGTTGCGTTTGGCACGCCTGCGTTCCGAGGGCCATAGCCATTCCAGGACGGTCTTCCCGAGGTTCCTCAATTAGCCCTCCGTAGCCATAACTCCAATCTCCTCAACGGGATTCGTATAGCTGAAGTGTTTCTCCATTTCCTCGGCGGGACAGATCAACAAGCGGTCGCCAACCTGCGTCTGCGACGAATATATCGTATGCGTCGGCAATTCCAGCACACTGTCGGAATCGGCGCGGATCGGCGCGATCCGGAATGTCGGGAAGTGCTCCGCGAGGTGAATCACGCGATGCGAATTATCCAGATAGATCAGGTCCAGTGGCACCAGCACGCCGAGCGTATGGACGCCGCTTGAAGGGACGATCCAGATCCCCTCGTCCGATCGCAAATGGAATCGTCCGATAAGACCGCGCAGGCGCGAAAATGTCGTGTCCGCGGCGGTGACGCCCAGACTCAGGAAGCATTCGCGCGTCTTGTTGTAAACGCAGAATCGTCTCCGTTCCTTAGACATTGTCATGGCCTCGCGCTGAAATGCGCACATTGCCTGAGTCAAGCTTCGCTCTCTGGTGCATATTCCCTAACTCCATAAGTGCTCGCCTGCTGCAACAGCGCCCGCTGAGAGCTACCGGTTCGACGGGGTAGACGCGTTATGCGGCTCACCCGTGGTTTTCCAACATACGTGTCGTGGAATGCGCGCCGCATGCTCAGAGGTGAGCGCTCCCCGCTTCCCCAGGCATGCAGCCCATCCCGACACTACTGAACCTTCGTGCGACGACGCTGGATAAGGAACAGCAGCACGACGACGAACAATACTGCCGAAATAATCCGGATGATATTAACGTTGTCCATACTTTCTGACCTCCTTTCTTCCTATTTGAAATTCGAGCCGAACGCTTCCATCATGATGATGGCTGACGGTGCAAGCACAACAACGAACAGCGACGGAAAGATACAAAATACCAGCGGAAATACCAGCTTGACCGTCATCTTTGCAGCCTGCTCTTCGATCTGTTGCCGGCGTTTGGTGCGCAGCGTATCGGAGTGCACACGGAGTGTCTTGGAGACGCTGGTGCCTAGTTGTTCCGCCTGGATCAGAATCGTCGCAAGCACCCGCACCGTTTCCACACCTGTTCGCTCTCCGAATTGTCTCCAGGCATCAGAACGCGGACGTCCCGCCCGGGTTTCGAGCACGACTACAGACAATTCGTCGCTCAGCGCGGGATGCGCGGGAGCCAGTTCTTCCGCCGTACGGGCGGTGGCTCCATCCAGGCTGAGACCCGCCTCAATACAGATCACCATGAAGTCCAGGGCGTCAGGCAGGCCAAGTCGAACCCTCTTCTGCCGCCGCGCGATCATGCGACCAAGCCAGAAGTCAGGCAGCAAAAATCCGCCGCCCAGTCCTAGCGCCCAGCCAAAAAATGGCGATTGGCTCATTGCACCCGTTGCCAGCAGCAAGAAACAGATCACAATCGGTGTTACTACCTTGGCGCCGTAAAAGACTTGCATAGCGGAGGCGTCGCGGTATCCGGCTCGAGTTAGCCGTTGCTGGATAACCGACATCTCCTGTTGAGACTTTGGGAGTACCTTGTCGAACTGTCCGACCAATTCCGTCAGGGATGCACCCGTCTGGTGAATTGTTCCCAAGAGGTCCGTTTTCTTCGGCCGAGGATTCACCACATACGAGATCCGCTCCAGCATGGCTTCGCGGTAAAACAGCAACAGCCCCGCGCTTGCCAGCAGGAGGAACACAGCCACGAAACTGAAGATCACCATCATCATGCCGCTACCCTACACTTCCATGTTCACGATCTTGCGGATTATCAGGCCACCAAATATCGTCATACCTACGGCGCCATAGAGAAGCTTCAATCCAATCGGCTTTGTCCAAAGCAGACTCATCAGCTTTGGATTGACGAAGTACAGAAGCACACCAAGCACTACGGGTAGCGCTGAGAGAATCCAGCCCGTGAGCCGGCCTTGCGCAGTCCGGGTACGTATGTCGCGCCGCAGCTTGAATCTCTCCCGGATCAGGTTAGCGCCCTTCTCCAATACTTCTGCCAGATTGCCGCCGCTCTCCTTCTGAATCAGAATGGCCGTCGCTACAATCCGCAAATCCTGCAAGGGCATGCGTCGTACCAGGTTCTCCATGGCCGTTCGAAGTTCAAGACCATAGTTTTGTTCTTCAAAGCAAATTCTGAACTCCACTCCGATAGGGTCCGGCGACTCATGCGCCACCAGTCGAAGCGCGGCGACAAGACTGTGTCCTGCGCGCAACGCGCTCACCATCAGGTCCAGCGCCTCTGGCAGTCCTGCTTCGAATTCGTCCAATCGCTTACGCCGTTTCCGCATCACCCACATGCCGGGAGCGCATCCTGCCAATGCTCCGAGAAGCAGGGCAAAGATCACGCTGCCGCTGCGCAAGTAAGTGAGATATCCGAAAATGATCACGGCAGCCATCGTCATCAGCATCAATCCGCCCGCGGTCCATTGCAGGTTTGCCTGATAGAGCCAGAGCCGTAACTTGGGTGCCAGCTCGATGTTTGCCAGCCACCGGTTGATCATCGGTACGGCGCTGAGCAACTCGTTCTTTCGAACATCGACGATCTGATCTGCCGCCTGCTTTGAACTGGTCGCCAGAGCCGACTGCAGATTTGCAAGGGTCTGCTTCGTCTGCTGCGACGATTCGGAGTTGCCAGCAAACAGCACCAGCGCAACCACGAGAAAGACACCCGCAAAGACCAGAACTATGATAAACAGCATCGACTCACCTCAGCTTCATCCCACCGACATCGTCTGTTCGAACAGATCGTGCGGCAAAATGATCCCTGCGATTCTTAGTTTCTCCAGGAATTTCGGACGTATCCGCGTAGGCTCAAAAACACCGACAACCTTGCCGTCCGGCCCAACACCCTTCCGGGTAAACCGGAAGATCTCCTGCATACTCACAACGTTTTCATCCATGCCGGTGATCTCGGAGATACTCGTCACCTTGCGTGATCCATCACTCATACGGGAGGCCTGGACAACGATCGAAATCGCCGACGCGACTTGCTGCCGTACCGTCTTCTCCGGCAGGTTCAGGTTGCTCATCGCGACCATCGATTCAAGTCTGGTCAGCGCGTCTCGAGGCGTGTTCGCGTGGATCGTAGTCATCGATCCCTCGTGACCCGTATTCATCGCCTGCAACATATCGAAGGCCTCTTCGCCGCGAACCTCGCCGATGATGATGCGGTCCGGCCGCATGCGCAGACTGTTGATGAGCAACTGTCGCTGCCTCACTGCACCCTGACCTTCGATATTCGGCGGTCTGGTTTCGCAGCGCACGATGTTTTCCATTGCGAGCTGCAACTCAGCCGCATCCTCGATAGTGACGATCCGCTCGTTCTTGGGGATGTGCTGCGACAGAATATTCAAGAGCGTCGTCTTGCCGGCGCCTGTTCCGCCCGAAATCAGGACGCTAATACGAGCACGTACGGCCGCAGCCAGCGTCTCCATCATCTCTGCCGAGATGCTCTTCAGCTCAACCAGCTGGTCAGGTGCAATCGGACCCGTACCAAACCGCCGGATTGAGACTGCCGGCCCGTCCAACGCCAAAGGAGGAATGATCGCGTTCACGCGGGATCCGTCCGGCAGGCGAGCATCCACCATCGGTGTCGATTCATCGACTCGCCGGCCTACACGCGACACGATTCGATCGATGATCTGCAGAAGATGGCGATCGTCCCGGAAGGAAATCGGTACGCGCTTCAGAATGCCCCTGCGCTCCACAAACACGTGGTCACGATCGTTCACGAGGATGTCCGAAATCGTACTATCCTTCAGCAGCGGCTCAAGCGGCCCTAGTCCGAACACTTCGTCCAACAGATCGTCCTGCACCTTGGCCTGCTGTTCGAAACTCAGCGGAACGCGCTGGTTCACGATCATCTCGTGAATCATGTTCGAAACAGCTTCCCTCGCCTGGACCGAATTCACGCGAGAAAGCTTCTCAAGATCCAATTTTGAGATCAGTGCCTTGTGCAGATCGGTTTTTAGTCGTTCAATCTCTAACTGCTCCACGTTCCCATCCCATCCAGCTTTTCGCCGATTCCTAGAACAATCCGAATCTCTTCTTCTTCTCCGATGTGTCCGTTACGCCCGCAACACTTCGAGTCATCTGGCGAATCACCTTCGCAATCGGCGATTCCTGCGACACCAATGGGCTGGCGGTATTCTGCGCCGCTCTCGCAGCCGGGTAATCGCTTGGCAGCCTCCACGAAGGGGTCACCGTCAAAGCTTTTGTAATACTCGCCTCGTCAATACCCAATGCCCTGGGAGTAAACCGGTTCAGCACGACCTCCAGCTTCACATTGCGTGAACGGAACAAGTCGGTAATAAGCCTGTTCGCGTTGCGCAACTCGGAGATACTCACCTGCAGCACGAGATAGACGACCGAAGCAGCCTCCAACAGCGATCGCGTCATCGGATCGAACCGTGAGCCCACATCGACCACAACGTACTCAAACTCCTGGCGCGCCACCGAGAGCAATCGCTCTACCGACTCATTCGTCGCCTGAACGCTCGAATACTTGTCCGGAGCGGCCAAGACTGACAGACCCGACGAGTGCTTCGTCAGCAGCGTTGATAAATAGTTTGAATCCAGCCGGGCATAGTTCTGTAATGCATTCGCAGTCGTATACTCCGGCGTTAAGCCGATATCGAGTGCCGCATTCCCCAGCGGAAGATTGAGGTCGATCAGCACAGTGCTCTTGCCGGACTCTTGAGCCAGCGCAACGGCAAAGTTGGTTGCTACCGTCGTCACACCGGATCCGCCCTTTGCGCCGGCGAACAGCAGCAGCTTGCCTGTGGCCTTCTTTGGACCTTTGGCGGCGGGCCGGCGCACCGAGGCCCGAACCATCGCCTCCGCAATCGTTGCGGCAGTGATCGGCTGCGACAGGAACTCACGTGCACCTGCGCGCATGCAGCGCACCAGCATGTCCGGATTCACCTGCTCGGAGTACACCATCACCGTCACATTGCTGCTTCCGCAGATGCTCTCCACGAGCTCCAGCGCATACTCCGGATCGCTGTCCAGCTCAATCACAATCACGTCGTGCCCGGGTTCCAGCAGCTTCGGCAGGTCGTCAATCTCGGGATACTGCGAGTACTCCTTGATGGTGCTGCCATGCACCGTAGCCAACGCCGAGGCGATCGGTCTCCGACGGCTCTCAGTTGGACCGATCAGCGCGACGGACAATACGTGTGTGCCTATCGCATCTGGCGTCGTCACTGTTGTTGAATTCATGGCCCTGCTTCCTCCCTGCTTTGCTTCTTTACCAATCCTGCGCAATATACTTCAGCGCGAGAAAAACGAAACCAGTACCCCAATTGCAATCGCGGGCGCATACGGCATCTTACGTGTTCGCGGATTATCCAGAACCAGTTCCGGGTCAGGTCGAAGTCCGCGTTTTCCAAATCCGGCCAACAGGCCGCCCGTATTACTAAACAATTCCCCGACAAAGCCACCGGCTATTGCCCAGCCGAGTGCCATCACACCGCCGACCAGCGCCATTACCACGAGAGCGATCAGCAGCTGCGAGGGGCCGATCCATGCCCCAACCGCTGCACACAGCTTCACATCGCCCAAGCCCATGCCGCCCAGCGCCGCCAGCAAGCCCATCAACAGGCCGCCCAGCAGAATTCCTTCAATGCTTTGCGCCAATCCATGCCAACCCTGGCGAAAACCCGACGCTCCAAGTCCGAGCACCAGGAACGGCAACACAAGCCAATTTGGAATGCGGCGGCTGCGCAGATCCGTGATTGTCGCAATCACGACAACCACTACCGTCGGCCACCACGCAAAGGAGTGCATATAGAAGGTCTCGCTACCGGAATTGCAATTGCTCCTCCAAACCCTAATTGGGCAAGGACATTGAAACAAAACAACTTTCGTGACACTGTCTAGGAGGGTGTTCACGAATGTTTACACCGACCGAGACGTCGGTGGCGCATCCGAGATACACCTGAAGCACACGCGGATACCTGGCGAAGGCTCCTGACGGACTGTTGGCAAATTTGGTGCACTTTATATGCATCGTTTTGCACATTTCATCGTCACGTCGACGGGTGTCGTAAAAGAAGCAATTACTTAGCAAAAGGTGCGTTGGTATCGAAATTGCTCTACGTATATTCGCTAATGAAAGTACAGAGTGCTGTCACTCGGCTGCCCCACGGCTCAGGCTAAAGGATCACCGGATGGCTGAAGCGAGATGATCTACCCGTATTCGGTCATAGCAGTTCCCGGTCCCATGTGGTCTCTTCGTAGGTGCAGCTCTCAGAAAATCCCGTCGGCCTTCGAGTAATATGCCCGGAGATTTCGAAAGAACTCGCGGAAGGGAGCGTTGATCGCATGCTACGGATCGGGCTTTTCTCAGAAGATCGTGCTTTACAACCTCTTCTCTCGTCAGCACTGGGCAAGGAATACCAGGTCGTGCTCGCCCTCGACGAAGCTGCCGTCGATCGCCTGGTTGAGACCTCGAGCATCGACATCCTGCTGCTCGATCTGGATCAGAGCCACAAGTCCGCGACACACAAGATCGAGCGCTGCACCCAGATGCTCGCAGCGAGCAATCCGCCCCTCATGGTCATCATGGCGGAGGACAGCCTGCGCTCTACCGCCGCCGATCTGGTCCGTGCCGGCGCCTTCGGGTACCTCCGCCGGCCGCCTTCCATACGTGATCTCAAGTCCATGTTGGCTCGTGCCCAGGAGACCAACTCGCTAAAGCGTGAGCTTCGCTCTGTCCATCAAAGGCCGGAGGTCAGCGGATGCTGTGATCGCTTGATCGGATCCAGCCCGCAGATGCAGGAGGTCTACGACCTGATCCGCCGCGTAGCCGGCGTTCACGCCTCGGTTCTTGTTACCGGCGAGAGCGGCACCGGGAAAGAACTCATCGCCAGCGCCATCCATAACCTTGGCCGCCGTTCCAACCAGCCGTTCATCGCTGTTTCGTGCGGAGCAATTCCTGAAACCCTGATCGAAGCCGAACTCTTTGGCCACGAAAAAGGCGCTTTTACCGGCACCGTCGGTTCCCGCGTCGGCTATATGGAGCAGGCAGGTGAAGGGACCCTTTTCCTTGACGAAATCGGCGACCTCAGCCTGAGCACCCAGGTCAAGCTACTCCGCGTGCTTCAGCAGCGCGAGTTCAGCAGGCTCGGCAGCACCAAGCTCATTCCGCTGCGCGCGCGCCTCGTATTCGCTACCCATCGCGATCTCGGCGAGATGGTCGCCCAGGGCACCTTCCGCCAGGATCTCTACTATCGCATCAACGTGATGCGCATCCAGGCGCCCTCGCTGCAGGATCACCGCGAAGATATCGCCGAGATCGCCAATCACTTCCTCCACCAGTATTCCGAGTCGTACGGCAAGCCCGTACTCTCCATCGACCCCGAGGCGGTCGCAGCGCTCGAGTGCTACCCCTGGCCCGGAAACGTTCGCGAGCTTGAGAACATCATGCAACGGGCGATCATTATGGCGCGCACCCAGTCGGTGCGGCTTGAGGATCTGCCGCAGCACATCATCGATGATTGCGTCGTCGGTATTGACGAGTTCCAGCCCGCGGGGTCCTTTGAGCGTCAGCTCCGGGACTATAAAATT
>Ga0207657_10005704_pt1 | contig 12994 bp, 10 predicted proteins | sample KBSC33metaG_FD_184316 | JGI IMG/M metagenome (GOLD analysis project Ga0207657, IMG submission 184316) | Corn rhizosphere microbial communities from Kellogg Biological Station, Michigan, USA - KBS C3-3 metaG (SPAdes) (version 2) | ecosystem: Host-associated > Plants > Roots > Rhizosphere > Soil ...
GCCTGCCCCTGCTGACGCACTAATCCCAGCCCTCGGGTGGGGGTCGTGCCAGCCAGCACGCCGTTTTGTCCCATTGTTCGGTTGATGCGTCGGATAACGTGGTGGATTCGGGTTATGCGGTTGGTTGGGGGTACCCCAGGACCCCGGATCAACCACGTAGCCCCGATCAACCGCGCTAATCGCGGCGGGCTCCGGCGCGCCCGTCGACCGCGTAACTCCCGGTGTCATTGAGGTCCGTGTTGCCTGTGTTACTTGACCGGCGCTCGGCTGGCGCCCGCAGCTCAGCGTGTCAGGATGAAATTCGCGGGGTCGCGCGGCGGGCGCGGCCTGGCCTGCTCGGCCGGGTGGCCGACGGCGATGGCGCCCATGGGGCGCCAGCCGTCCGGCAGGTCCATCACCCGGGCCGCGACGTCCTGGCAGAACAGCGTGCTGGAGATCCAGGCCGAACCCAATCCGTCGACCGCCAGCGCGACCAGCAGGTTCTGCACCGCCGCGCCCATCGACACGGTGAACATGGCCTGCTCGGACCGGTTTCGCCGAACGTCCGGGTAGTCGTGCGCCGCGTCGGTGACCAGGCACGGCACGATGATCAGCGGCGCGTTCCGCAGCACGTCCCCGCGGCGGAGCCTGCGCGCGATCTGCTCCGGCGTGAACCCGTCGCCGCGCAGGTCAGCGGTCCAGGCCTCGCGCATCGCGTCGAGCAGCGCCGCCCGGGCCGCGGCCGTCTCCAGCACGACGAACCGCCACGGCTCGCTGTGGTGCGGCGCGGGCGCGGTCAGCGCGGTGGCGATCGCGCGGCGGACCGCCCCGCCCTCGACGGGCTCGCCGGTGAAGGCCCGGATGGTCCGCCGGGCCAGCGGCACGTCCGCCGCGCCGAACCGGAACATGTCCTCCTCGGCCGCCCTGATGATGGCCCGCGCGCCCAGGCCGTCCGATTGGGTGACCAGGCCGTCCAGGCCACGCACCAGCGCGACCGGCACCTGCCGGGCCTTGCCCTTGACCAGGTCGGCGGCTGAGGCGATCTCATCGGCGACCGCCGCGACGGTGACCTCCAGGATGTTGCCGAACGTGTCGGGTTCACCGCGATAGTCCCGCACCGGGGTCACCCCGGCGGCACCGATCGCGTTGTCGGTCTGCCCGGCCCGCCAGGGGCGGCCCATCGTGTCCGTGACCAGGACGCCGACGCTCCGGCCCGTGCGCTGGTGCAGCGCCTTGCGCAGCCGCCGCGCGGACTCGTCCGGGTCCTCGGGCAGCAGCACCACGGTCCCCGGGGCGGTGTTGGACTCGTCCACCCCGGCCGCGGCCAGCACCAGCCCGTGCCGGGTCTGCGCGATCGTAGTCGGGCCGCGTCTGGCCACCACCCGCACCGTCTCCGCCTCGATGGCCTGGTCCCGCGGGGCGGTGACCACGCGGCCCTCGGCCTTGCTCACGATCTTGGAGGTGACCACGAGGATGTCGCCGTCGCGCAGGTCAGGGACTGCCGCCGCGATCAGCCCCGCCAGGTCGGCGCCCGCGCTGATCTCCGGCAGCCCGGTGACCGGGATGACCGTGACCGGGTCGGTACTCATCTCAGCTCCAGGGCCAGGTCGAGCGCTGCGCGGGCGATTGCCGTAGTGGCGGGCAGGTCGCGCATCAGCAGCGGCAGCGCGCGCACCTCGATCCCGGCCAGCGCCGGGTCGTCCGCGGCCGGCTTGTCCTGGTCGTCGACGAGCCAGCCGTCGATCAGCTCCGGCCCGTAGTGCGTGGCGACCGCCGCGGCCGAGGTGTCCACCCCGATCGCGGCCAGGCAGGCGTCGGCCATCCCGCGCACCGGCGAGCCGCCGATGATGGGTGACACCCCCACCACGGTCTTGGCCGCCACCGCGGCCCTGATGCCGGGCACGGCCAGGATGGTGCCGATGCTGACCACCGGGTTGGACGGCGGGAACAGCACCACGTCGGCCGCCTCGATGGCGTCGAGCACGCCGGGCGCGGGCCGGGCCTGCTCCGCGCCGGACGCGACGATCCGCGCCGCGGGGGTCGCGGCGTGCATGCGCACCCACCACTCCTGGAAGTGGACGACATCTCCGTCACCAGCCAGCACCACGTGTGTCTCGACGGGGTCGTCCGACATCGGCAGCAGCCGCACGCCGGGCTGCCACCGCCGGCAGAGCGCCGCGGTGACCGCGGACAGCGGCTGTCCGGCCGCCAGCAACTGGCTGCGCCGGATGTGGGTGGCGAAGTCCTTGTCACCGAGCGTGAACCAGTCCGGGCTGGCCTCGTAGGCGGCGAGCTCGGCCCGGATGCGATGCGTCTCCGCGTCCCGTCCCCAGCCCTGGTCCTCGTTGATGCCGCCGCCCAGGGTGTACATGACGGTGTCCAGGTCCGGGCAGACGCGCAGGCCGAACAGCGTGATGTCGTCGCCCGTGTTCCCGATGACGGTGATCTCGGCCTCGGGCGCGGCCCGGCGCAGGCCGCGAAGAAAACGGGCGGCACCGACGCCGCCCGCGAGCACGGTGATGCGCATAACTGTAAAGTGTGGCAGGTTCCCCGGCCCGCTCCGGCCGGCCCCCGCCGCCCGCGTCGGCGGTCCCCAGCGAAAGTAACCGCAGGTTACCGTTAAGTTACACATAGGTTGACGGTATGCAATCGGCCGACTTCGCTGAGTTATTTATCGCGCATCTTGGGACAACGAGGGGACCACTATCACCTTTTCCGCTTGACTTGAAGCAAGACACGCGGGTGTAATTTCATTGGTGTGATTCTCGTCTTCGCGGGGAGAGGCGAGACCGGGGGGCTCCGAGTTGGGGAGGGAGGATGCGCTATGACCGAGGTCATCGTCCCGCTGGCGCAAGTCTTCGTCAGTCCAGAGGACGAGGACGAGCTGGGCTGGCAGGATCAGGCGCTGTGCGCACAGACAGATCCGGAGGCGTTCTTCCCGGAAAAGGGAGGATCGACCCGGGAGGCCAAGCGGGTGTGCCGCAGCTGCGAAGTCCGGGCCGAGTGCCTGGAGTACGCGCTGGAGCACGACGAGCGGTTCGGCATCTGGGGCGGCATGTCTGAGCGCGAGCGGCGCCGCCTGAAGCGCGAGGCCGTCTAGCCGACGGCATACATCCCGCGTTCACCTCACTGGGTGAGTCCGGGCTGTGTATCTTTATTCCTGCGTGAGCGCAGGGGGGTAGCCGTTCGCGTAGTCCACGCGCTCTTGCCGGGCAGGTAGCCGTGCGAGGCGCCTCGCCCAGGCCACAGACAGGACCCTTGTCACAGAACGCAGCGTCCCAGAACATAGCGTCCCAGAGCGCGGTGTCCCGTAGCACGGGGCCGTCCCGTCACGTCGTCACCGCCGTGGTCGTCGCCCATGACGCAGCGCGGCTGCTGCCGGGACTCGTCAACGCGGTGCGCGAGCAGACCCACCCAGTGCAGCGCGTGATCGGGGTGGACACCGGCAGCCAGGACCGCAGCGGGGCGACGCTGACCGAACTGCTCGGCCAGGACGCGGTCTTCGGCATGGAGCAGGACACCGGGTACGGCGCCGCCGTCGCCAGCGCCCTGCAGCGCCCGGCCGCCCGCCCAGCGGGCGGTACCGAGTGGATCTGGCTGCTGCACGACGACTGCGAGCCGGCGCCCGACGCCCTGGAGCAGCTGCTCGCCGGGGCCGGCCGCAGCCGGTCGGCCGCGGTCCTCGGCCCGAAGCTCAAGGACCTGTCCGACCGGCGCGTGGTCCGCGAGGCGGGCATCACCACCGACCGGGCCGGGCGGCGGCTCACCGGGGTCGAGCCGGGCGAGATCGACCAGGGCCAGCACGACGGGAACCGGGCCGTGCTCGCGGTCAGCTCGGCAGGCATGCTGGTCCGCCGCGACGTCTGGAATCAGCTCGGCGGCTTCGACGACAACCTGCCGCTGTTCCGCGACGACATCGACTTCTGCTGGCGGGCGCACGCGGCCGGCTACGAGGTGCGGGTCGTCACCGACGCGGTGGTGTACCACCGCGAGCTATCGGCCCGCCAGGTCCGCAAGACGCCGGCCACCGGCGGCCATCCGCGCATGCTCGACCGGCGCAGCGCGCTGTACGTGTTCGCGGTCAACCTTCCGTTCTGGCCCATGCTCGGGACGCTGGCCGGCGGCGTGGCCGGGTCCCTGGTCCGCGCGATCTGGTGCCTGCTCACCAAGCAGCAGCGCAAGGCCGCCGCCCACGTCGGCGCGGTAGCCTGGCTGCTGCGCCATCCGCTGCTGCTGCGGCGCGAGCGCCGCCGCCGGGCCGCCGACCGCAAGCACGGCTACGCGGTGCTGCGCAGCCAGCTGCCGCGCGCCCGGACACTGGGCCGGCTCGCCGAGTCGGCGATGGGCATGCTGTCCCGCGGGTCGGGCTACAACAGCGGCGGGCTGCACCACGCCATGGTGGACGAGCCAGGCGACGACATGCCGCTGCCCGCGACCGACTCGGCCGCCCGCCGCCTATTCACCAGCCCGGGTGTCCTGCTCTTCGTCGGCTTGGCCGTGGTCGCGCTGGTCGCGGAGCGGTCGCTGACCGGCTCGGTGCTGTCCGGTTCGGCCATCTTCGGCGGCGGGGTGCTGGTGCCGTCCTACAGCGGGGCGGGCAGCCTGTGGCACGAGTACCTGGCCGGCTACCACGACACGGGCATCGGCTCGGCCGCCAGCACCCCGGCGTACGTCGGGGTGCTGGCCGCCTTGTCCACCCTGTTCGGCGGCAAGCCGTGGCTGGTCACCGACGTGCTGCTGCTCGGCTGCGTGCCGCTGGCCGGGATGACGGCGTTCCTCGCCACCCGGCGGCTGACCTCCGTTCTGGCCGCGCGGATCTGGATCGCGGCCAGCTACGCGCTGCTCCCGGTGGCCACCGGCGCCGTGGCGGCCGGCCGGATCGGCACCGTGGTCGCCTTCGTGCTGCTCCCGCTGATCGGCGTCCTGGTCGGCCGGGTGCTGACCGGGAACCCCCGCACGGCCTCCCGGGCGGCCTGGGCGGCGGGGCTGCTGACCGCCGTCACCGCTGCCTTCGTGCCGCTGGCCTGGCCGGTCGTGGTGATCGCGGCGGTCGCGGCCACGGCGGCCTGGTCCTGGCTCGGCCCGCGCACCGTGCTCAACGCCTGGATCGTGGCCGTGGTGCCGGGCGTGCTCCTCATCCCGTGGACCTTCCACCTGGTCACCAGCCCCTCGGCGTTCTTCGCCGAGGCGGGTCTGGTCCGGCCCGGGCTCGCCGCCGCTGCGCTGCGGCCCGGTTCGCTGCTGCTGCTCAGCCCGGGCGGGCCCGGGTTGCCGCCGGCCTGGGTTACCGCCGGCCTCGTGCTGCCCGCGTTCGCCGCGCTGTTCGTCCGCCGCCGCATCGTGCTGGTGTACGCCGGCTGGGGTATCGCGCTGGGCGGCCTGATCCTGGCCCTGGCGGTGAGCCGGGCTACGGTCACGCCGCCGCAGGGCGGCGTCGCGGTCAGGGCCTGGCCCGGCCTGGCCATCGCGATCGCCGCGGCCGGCCTGCTGCTCGCGGCCACCCCGCTGATCGAGGTGATCGGCCGCGCCCTGGTCGGGCAAACAGGGGCCGGGCCAGCAGGGGCCGACCCAGCAGGGGCCGGGCAGGCCGGGGCCGGCCGTGCGGATACGGACCGGTCCGGCCGTCCGGCCTGGCGCTTCGCCGCCTCGGTCGCCGGCCTGGCCGCGGTGGTCTCGGCGCCCGCCCTGGCGGCCGGATACTGGCTGGCCAACGGGCTCGGCGGCCCGGTGACCGCGGCCGGAACGCCGATCCTGCCCGCCTTCGTGGCGGCGTCGGCGGCCGGCCCCGACCGGGCCAGGACCCTGGTCCTCCGTCAGGACGCCGGGACGCTCTCCTATACCGTCCTGCGCGCCGCCGACCCGGTGCCGGGCGAACCCGAACTCGCCGAGACCGCGGCCTCGAGAAACGCGATGGAGAACGTCGTGGCGTCGCTGCCCGCCGCGGGCAGCGGCGACGCAGGCGACACCGGGCGGGCGCTGAGCCAGTTCGGCATCGGTTACGTCCTGCTGGCCGACCCGGCCGGCCAGCCGCTGGCCGGCCAGCTGAACGCGGCGGCCGGGATGCAGCCGCTGACCAGGTCGCCCTCGTACGACCTGTGGCAGGTCTCGGGGACGGTGGCGCGGGCCCGCGTGGTCACCCCGTCCGGTGCCGCGGTCGCCGTGCCTTCCGGCCCGGTCGGGGTCGACGCGAAGCTCGCCCCGGGCACCTCGGGCACCCTGGTGCTGGCGGAGGCCGCGGGCGGGTGGTCCGCGTCCCTCGACGGCAAGCCGCTGACCCCGCTGGCGGCGCCGGTCGACGGCTGGGCGCAGGGCTTCACCCTGCCCGCGGGCGGCGGCCACCTGGTGATCACGCGCAACGAGACGGCCAGGAACCTCAGCCTCGCCGCCGAGGTCGCCGCCCTGTTCGTGGTCGTCGTGCTCGCCCTGCCCGGCTCCAGGTCCCCGGTCCCCGTGCCCGCCGCCCCCCGCGCCGAAGGTGCCCGGGAGCCCGCCGGCCCCCGCGCCAAAGGCGCCCGCCAGCCCGTCGACGACACCCGGTCGGCCCGCCGCAAGCGGCGGCCGCAGTTCGCGCTGGCCGGCGCGACCGCGGGCCGTGGTGCTCGCACCCAGGACGGCGACGACACCGAGGCCGGCTACCCGGTGGCCGCGGGGGCGGCAACGGCCGACCCGTTCGGTACTCATGGTGACGCCGGGTACGACCCGGCCCAGCCTCCGGCCCGCACGCCCGAGCCCGCGCTGGGCGTCGCGGCGCGCCTGGACGACGAGGATCCCGCGCCCTGGGCCGGGCTCGCGCCGCAGATCCCGCAGACCCCGGCGCTCAGGGACCGCCCCGACCCGGCGCCCGCGACGCCGGCGGCGCCGCGGCGCGGGCGCGGCGCGCACGCCGCCCGGCACGGCAAGCCGTCGCGCCGCTCGCGGAGTGAAGGCTGATGCGTGCTGTCCACCTGGTGCCCGCCGGGGTGGTCCTGGTCGCGCTCGGCGCCATCGGCGGCGCGGCGCAACTCGGCCACCCCGCGGCCACGCCGCGGCCGGTGTCTTCCCCGGCCGCGATCCGGCAGGTGCCGGTCACCGCGGCCGCCCGCGCCTGCCCGCCCGCCCCGGGCGGTGCCGCGGCCCCGGTGGCGCTGCTCGCCGGCGGAGCCGCCGCCGGCGGAACGGGCGCAACCGGCCAGGGTCAGGTTGAGCTGACCGCGCTGCCGCCGGCCGGGGTGCCGGTCCACGCGGCCGCCGCGGTCCGGGCGCAGAGCCCCGGCGCGCTGTCCGTGCTGACCCTGCCCGCGGCGAAGGCCACGGGCAAGCAGGCCACCACCCAGGCAGCGCAGGGCTGGTCGGTGGCTGGCGGCGGCGCCATGGCCCAGGGCCTGGAGACCGAGCTGACCCAGGACTCCGGCCTGGCCAGCGTCCGCTGCGCCGAACCAGGTTCGGACCTATGGTTCATCGGACCCGGGCAGCAGAACGGCGGGTCACAGGTCCAGGTCGACCTGATGAACGTCGACTCCACCGCCGCGAGCGTGGACGTCAGCGTCATCAACGACGGCGGCCAGGTCCAGGCGGGCGGCGACAACGGGATCACTGTCCCGCCGCATCAGACCGTGACCGAATCCCTGTCCTCGTTCGCCCACGGGTCCAGCGTGCTGGCCATCGAGGTGCACACCAGCATCGGCCGGGTCGCCGCCGCCGTCTCCGCGGAATCTCACGGCGTCACCGGCTGGCTGCCCGGCACGGCCGCGCCGTCCACCCGGCTGGTCATCCCGGGCGTTCCGCCGTCCGGCAGCACGGCCGGGCTGTTCCTGGCCGACCCGGGACCCTCGACCGCCAAGGTGACGGTGACCGCGATCACCCCGCAGGGGCACATCAGCCCGTTCGGCTCGCAGTCGGTCGACCTGCCCGGTCAGTCGGCGTCCTACGTGGCCCTCTCGCCGCTCGGCGGCACCACGGCCGCGCTGCAGATCAGCTCCAATGTGCCGGTCGCCGCTTCGGTGGTGGTGCCAGGCAACGCCGGCCCGGGCGTGCTGACCGCCGCCACCGCGCCGATCAGCGAGCAGGCCGTCGTGGCGGGCAACACCAGCGGCGACGGCATGACCGCCTCGGTCCTGCTGTCCGCCCCCGATGCCGGGGCGCAGGTCCGGCTGACCGAGATCGCCCCGGCCAGCCGGGGCGGCGCCAGCGTCACCGACAGCCAGGTGGTCCCGGTCAAGGCCGGCCGTACGGTGGCCGCGCCGGTCAAGGCGCCCAAAGGCGCCAAGCACGGCTCCCCGTTCGCCCTCGTGATCACGCCGCTGCGGGGCTCCGGGCCGCTCTATGCCGCCCGGGTGGAGACCCAGGGCCGCAGCAGCGTGGTCTCCATCATCCCGGCCGCCAGCGCGCTGACCACGATCAGCCTGCCGCCGGTCCGCGACTCCTACGAGGCGATCTCGCCCTACCCGAGCTCGCCGTAGCCGGGGTCGATGACCTCGGGGTCCACCCCGAGGATCTCGGCGACCTCCTCGACCACCACGTCGAAGATCAGCTCGCTGAGCTCGTCCTCGTCTTCGGCGCGGGCCAGGAGCGGCCGCCGGAACAGCACGATGCGCGGTCCGGTGGCCGGGTGCCCCGGGTTGCTGGTGTCCGGCGAGCCCTGGACGATTCGGGCCAGCGGCACCGGTTCGTCCTCGCCGATGGTGTCGGCGTCGGGGACCTCCTGGACCGCGAACTCCACGTCGGAGAGCTCGGTCTCCCAGCGCGGCTCGAGCCGGGCCACCGCCTCGAGGACCAGGTCGTCGAACTGCTGGGCCCGGCTCCGGTAGAGCGGGACGCCGGGCGGCACCAGCCGGCCGCGAAGCCCGCGCCCGTGCCGGTCGCGGCGCCGCGGCCGGACCCCGGATGAGCTGCCGGAACCCGGTCCGGAGCCCGGACCGGGCCCGGACCCTGAGCCTGGCCTGGAACCGCCGTCACCGCTCTGCACAGTCACCGAGCGTATCCGATCGCGACGCAGGCCCGATAACGCACGGGTGCAAGCGGGCAAGCCGCGCAAAGCACGACACGACCGCGGCACGGGGCGCGGGTGGTGGCTTTACCGCTCGCGGACAGATACCGTCACGGGTGTATCCGACGCCGTCCCGGGTGCCGGGCATAGGTCCTGCGGTGAGTGAGCGAGGTGGGCTGGTGGGTTCTCGTTGCTGCTCACGGACCGCATGCAAGCATCCGCCGGTCTACACCCTCACGTACGTCTACCGTGACTCCACCGCGGTCCTCGGCCCGCTGGCCGCCTACGTGGAGCCGCACAGCTACGACCTGTGCGAGAAGCACGCCGCCCGGCTCGTCGCGCCGCGCGGCTGGGACGTGGTGCGGCTGCCGGTGGAGACGGTCCAGGATCGCGCCGATGACCTGGAGGCGCTCGCCAACGCGGTGATGGAGACGCAGCCGCGGGCCAGGCCGGACAATCGACTCGACAAGGAGCCCGTCGGCCAGGGTGTCGAGATCAGCCGCCGGGGCCACCTGCGGGTGCTGCGCTCAGGGCCGCCCGAGGACCGATAGGCTCGGCAGTGCCGTCCACGACAGGACGGCACTGATCGAGTCACGGGAGGGCAGGTCCCGCATTGGGTGATCTTGCGAGCATCGTCAAGGCGTACGACATCAGAGGGGTCGTACCCGACCAGCTCGACGAGGGCGTGGCGGAGGCGGTCGGCGCGGCGTTCGCGCGGGTGACCGGCGCCGGGACGATCGTGACCATGCACGACATGCGCACCTCCTCGGCCCCGCTGGCGGAGGCGTTCGGCCGCGGCGTGGCGGCCCAGGGCGCCGACGTGCTGGCTGGCGGCCTGGCCTCGACCGACATGCTCTACTACGCCAGCGGTGACCTCGGTATCCCCGGCGCGATGATCACGGCCAGCCACAACCCGTCCCGGTACAACGGGATCAAGCTATGCCGGGCCGGGGCCAAGCCGGTCGGCATCGCGACCGGGCTGGCCGAGATCAAGGAATTGGCCGAACGGGCCATCGATCCCGCCCCGGTACCCGGCACTGTCACCCGGCGGGACCTGCTCCCCGGCTACGCGGAGCACCTGCGCAAGCTCGTCGACATCTCCTCGATCAGGCCACTCACGGTGGCGGTGGACGCCGGCAACGGGATGGCGGGCCACACCGTGCCGAAGGTCTTCGACGGGCTGCCGGTCACGCTGATCCCGCTCTACTTCGACCTCGACGGCACGTTCCCGAACCACGAGGCCAACCCCATCGACCCGGAGAACCTGCGTGACCTGCAGCGGGCGGTGACCGATCACCACGCCGACATCGGGCTTGCCTTCGACGGGGACGCCGACCGGTGCTTCGTGGTGGACGAGCGTGGCGAGCCGGTCTCGCCCTCGGTGATCACCGCGCTGATCGCCACCAGGGAACTGGCCCGCGAGCCGGGCGCTACGATCATCCACAACCTGATCACCTCCCGCGCCGTACCGGAGATCGTCACGGAGAACGGCGGCGTCCCGGTGCGCACCCGGGTCGGCCATTCGTTCATCAAGGCCAAGATGGCGGAGTACGGGGCGGTGTTCGGCGGCGAGCATTCGGGGCACTTCTACTTCAGGGACTTCTGGTTCGCCGACTCGGGTATGCTCGCCGCGCTGCACACGCTGGCCGCCCTGGGGGAGCAGCCGCTGCCGCTGTCGCAGCTGCTCGCCAGGTACGCCAGGTACGTCGCCAGCGGGGAGATCAACTCCGATGTCGCGGACCAGGCCGCCTCGACCGAGCAGGTCAGGCGGGCATTCGCTGGCCGGCCCGGGGTCAGCACCGATGAGCTCGACGGGCTCACCGTCAGCACCGCCACCTGGTGGTTCAACCTCCGGCCTTCCAACACCGAGCCACTGCTCCGGCTCAACGTCGAGGCGGATACCGAAGCCACCATGGTGTCGCTGCGGGACGAGGTGCTCGGCATGGTCAGGGGTTAACACCGACCCCTTCCTGATAGGGAGAATTCATGCAGATCGACGGCTGGCTGCTCGACATCCTGGCCTGCCCCGAGTGCCACGCGCCGCTCCGGGTGGACGAGGAGGCCAGCGAGCTGGTGTGCACCAACTCCACCTGCGGCCTGGCCTACCCGGTTCGCGACGACATCCCGGTGCTGCTGGTCGAGGAGGCCAGGCGCCCGGGCCAGCCCGCGGGCTCATGAGCGACGACCTTGACGGCTGGGGCGGGGCCGAGTTCGTCCTGGCCGCGGACCGGCTCGACACGCCCGACGTGATCGAGGCGGCCGATCCCGGTGACATGCTGCGCCAGGTGGCCTCGGCGGCGGCCCAGGTGCGCACCGCGGTGCGGTCGTGCGCGGAAACCGACCTGTCGGCCTTTGCCGCGGACGGCAGGCCGCGCGCCATCGTGGTGGCGGGCATGGGCGGCTCGGCCGTGGCGGGGGAGATGCTCAACGCCATGGCCGGGCTCAGCAGCCCGGTCCAGGTGCTCGTCTCCCAGGGCGAGCGGCTGCCGGGCTGGGTCGGCGCGGCCGACGCCGTCGTCGCGGTGTCCTGCTCGGGCAGCACCCCGGAGACCCTGGCCATCGCGACCGAGGCGGCCCGGCGCGGCTGCCGGCTGGCCGGCATCGGCGCGGAAGGATCCCCGCTGCACCGGATCGCCGAACAAGCCCGCGCCCCGTTCGTCCCCGTGGTCCCGGCCGGCCTGGCGCGGTCGATGCTGTGGGCGGTGGCCGTTCCGCTGCTGGTGATCGCCGAGCGGATCGGCGTGGCCCGGATCGGCTCCGACGTCTACGAGCTGGCCGCGAACCGGCTCGAGGAGATCTCGCACCAGTGCCGCCCGGCCAGCGAGTCGTTCGTCAACCCGGGCAAGTCGCTGGCCCTGGACCTGGTCGGCGAGCTGCCCATGGTCTGGGGTACCTCGGCGCTGAGCGGGGTCGCGGCGCGGCGGTTCGCCAGCCAGCTGCAGGAGAACGCCAAGTACCCGGCGATCTACGGGATGCTGCCCGAGGCGGCGCACAGCCAGGTCGCCGCGTTCGACGGGCCGTTCGCCCCGCGCTCGTCCCGGCTGTCCGCGCAGGAGCCAGGATCCGGCCCGGACGACCTGTCCGACCTGCCCGGCTGGGACCTGGACTACGAGGAGGACGAAGCGGCCAGCGGCTTCACCGCGCTGCGCCTGATCCTGATCGCCGACCCCGACGAGGACCCGCGGGTCGCCTCGCAGCGGGCGGCGGTCACCGAGCTGGCCGGGCAGCGCGGGGTGGGCATCTCCGAGCTGGCCATGGACGGCGAGCATCCGCTGGTGCGGCTGGCCGGCGTCATCCAGCTGGCCGACTACGCCAGCGTCTACCTGGCCATCGCGTCCGGGATCGACCCCGGCCAGACCGTGGCGATCCGGGATCTGCGGACCCGGATCGAGTAACGCGGATGCAGGTCAAGTGGCGCGAGATGCGGGCGGTGCTGGCGGCGCTCGCCGCCAACCTCGGCATCGCGATCGTCAAGTTCATCGCCTTCCTGGTGAGCGGATCCACGTCGATGCTGGCCGAGTCGGTGCACTCGGTCGCCGACACCGGCAACCAGGTGCTGCTGCTGATCGGGCGCGGGCGGTCCGACCGGCCGGCGTCCGAGGAGCACCCGTTCGGCTTCGGCCGCGAGCGGTACTTCTACGGGTTCGTGGTGGCGGTCATGCTGTTCACCGTCGGCGCGGTCTTCTCCGTCTACGAAGGCGTGCACAAGGTCCTCAACCCCGAGGAGATCCGCTCGCCGCTGGTCCCCTTCATCGTGCTGGCCGTATCGGCCGTGCTGGAGGGCTTCTCGCTGCGCACCGCCATTCACGAGGCAAACCTCGTGCGCGGCGACCGCAGCTGGAGCACCTTCATCCGGCGCACCAAGACGCCGGAGTTGCCGGTGGTCCTGCTCGAGGACACCGCCGCCCTGATCGGGCTGGTGCTCGCCTTCATCGGGGTGGGCCTGTCCGTGCTGACCGGCAACGGCCGGTGGGACGGCGTGGGCTCGCTGGCCATCGGCCTGCTGCTCGGGCTGGCCGCCGCCATCTTGGCCATTGAGACGAAGAGCCT
>Ga0207657_10005705_pt1 | contig 12994 bp, 13 predicted proteins | sample KBSC33metaG_FD_184316 | JGI IMG/M metagenome (GOLD analysis project Ga0207657, IMG submission 184316) | Corn rhizosphere microbial communities from Kellogg Biological Station, Michigan, USA - KBS C3-3 metaG (SPAdes) (version 2) | ecosystem: Host-associated > Plants > Roots > Rhizosphere > Soil ...
ACAAACCCACAAGATTCCCGATCTGATTGACCCGCAGGCGCTGTATTCGACGAACGGACAGGAAGCGTGGCGGGTGCTGGGGATTATGGCAGAGTTCCAGATGGCGGCCGATCGGCTGAACGGCGTGCGTCCGGCCGTCAGCATGTTCGGCAGTGCGCGCATCAAGGACGGCCATCCGTATTACGCGACGGCGAAGATCATCGCTCGCAAGCTGTCCGACGCGGGCTTCTCGGTGATCTCCGGCGGCGGTCCCGGACTGATGCAGGCGGCCAATCACGGCGCGCATGCGGGCCGTGCGCCCGCCATCGGACTCAACATCGTGCTGCCCAACGAGCAGGCGAGCAGCCAGTACCAGGACATCAGCGTCAACTTCCGCTACTTTTTCGCGCGCAAGATGATGTTCGTGCGCTTCGCGTCGGCGTATGTCGTGCTGCCCGGCGGCTTCGGCACCCTCGACGAGCTGACCGAATGCCTGACGCTCGTGCAGACCGGAAAGAGCCGGCGCATCCCGATCATCCTCGTCGGCGGCACGTTCTGGCAGGGCTTTCTCGACTGGCTCGGCGACAAGGTTGCCGGCGAAGGGATGATCGGCGAGAACGACGTCGGCCTGATGCGCGTGATCGACGAGCCCGACGCGATCGTCGAGGCGATCTTCAGCTTCTATGAGAACCGCGGCTTCCAGCCATCGCGCGACGAGCGCGAGAAGCTGCTGAACCTCTGACGCGCCGCGTGCGCGCGACGAGGGCCGTCACGTCAGCGCGGCACCGACACGGATATCAGCCGTGGACGACGTGAAATCGGGGCACGCGCACGCGAGGGCGATCGGCGCCGTTTGCTAGAATGGCATCGTCTTCGTGGTTCCCTTCGACGTACCGCTCGCAAACCTACTCCGACCCCCGCCATGGATGCCCGTCGCCCCGCCTTGATGCTGCTCGCTTCCATTGCCGCCGGCTGGAGCTTCGCGCAGGCGCCCGCGCGGACCGAGCCGCTGCCACCGCCGCCCCCGCCGGCCGCCGATGTCCTCGGCGATGCCGACGTCGAGCCGCAGGTGACGATCCTGCGCAACGACGAACAGACCACCGAGGAAGTGCGCGTGCAGGGACAATTGCGCTATGTGCGCGTGACGCCGAGATACGGGCGGCCTTACTATCTGATCCCCGATGCGAACGGCACCACGTATATTCGCCGGGACAGCCTCGACTCGACGCTCAAGGTTCCGATGTGGGTGCTGTTTTCGTTCTAGGCGGGCCAAGGCGCGCGCGGACGCGTCGAAGCGATGCGGCCGCGGTGCGTTTCGCATTACCCTGTTGATCCGCGTCTGCTGAAATCGCGCTTCTGGCATGCTGCGCATCATGTGCGGCATGCATTTCCATGTCCGTCTATACCGCCGTCACCGCTGACGAACTGGATGCGTGGCTCGCGCGCTATGCGCTCGGCACGCTCGTCGAGCATTCGCCGATCGCCGCCGGCATCGAGAACACCAATTACTTCGTCACCACCGAGCGCGGCCGTTACGTGCTGACGCTCTACGAGCGGCTTCCCGCGGACGAGTTGCCGTTCTACCTCAACCTGATGGCGCATCTCGCACGCGCAGGCGTCGAAGTGCCGGCGCCCGCGCCCGACCGGACCGGCGCGCTCTTTTCGCATCTCAACGGGCGTCCGGCGGGCCTCGTGTCGCGTATCGACGGGGCGACGATCGAAGCTCCCACCGCCGACGAATGCGCGGCCGTCGGCGAAGCGCTCGCGCGATTGCATTGCGCGTCGCAGGAATACCGCGCACGCCTCACGAACCGGCGCGGGCCGGCCTGGTGGCGCCAGGCGGCGCGCGCCGTGCGCCCGTACATCACTGCCGAGCAGAACGCGCTGCTGTCCGCCGAAACCCGGTTCCAGACCGGCTTCGGGAAGGTGAAGCTGCCCAAAGGCGCGATCCACGGCGACCTGTTCCGCGACAACGTCCTGTTCGCAGGCCACCGCGTCGCGGGCATCATCGATTTCGGGTTCGCGGCCACCGATTTCTTCGCCTACGATCTGGCGATTGCCGTCAACGACTGGTGTGTCACCGACGCGCCCGACGGCGGCCTCGATCAGCAACGCGCGCAGGCAATGACGCGCGGCTACCACGAGGTGCGGCCGCTGACCGCCGACGAACGCAGCCAGTGGCCCGCGCTGCTTCGCGCGGCGGCGCTGCGCTTCTGGGTATCGCGCCTTTACGACCTGCATCTGCCGCGGCCGGGCGAGCTCACGCACGCGCACGATCCGGCACCGTTCGAGCGCATCCTGCGTGCGCGTGCCGCGGCGCCCGCGCGGCCGCTCGAAGTCTGACCGGGCGACGCAGGCACGATGGCGAGCAGCGCCGGCAGCATCCCGTTCACCCGGCACGAGGGTCGGCGCGGCGTCGCGTGGCTGCGCCAGAGCTACGCGATGTTCGTCCGCTACCGCCTCGCGTGGATCGGCCTCCTGCTCGCCTATTACGTGTTGCTTCTCGCCATCGACACGCTGCCGTGGATCGGCGCACTGCTCGCGCCGATGATCAAGCCGGTGCTGTCCGTGGGCTTCCTTGCGGCGGCCTGGACGCAGGAACGCGGCGGCAAGCCGGCGATCGGCATGCTGCTGCGCGGATTCGGCGCCAACGTCCGCGCGCTGCTGCCACTCGGAATCGTGTTCGTCGTCGGGATATCGGTGGCGCTCGGCGCGACAGCGCTCGTCGATGGCGGGCAGTTCCTCGACTTGCTCTATGGCGTTGCGCCAGCCGGGAACGACGACGCCTCCGCCGCCGCGCGCCATGTGCAACAGACGCTCGGCACGCCGCGTGTGCAGCTCGCCATGCTGTTCGGCGCCCTATGCGCATTGCCCACGCTGATGGCGCTGTGGTGGGCGCCCGCGCTGGTCGTGTTCCACGATGCCGGACTCGTCGCAGCACTGCGCACGAGCTTCCAGGCGGCGGCCTGCAACTGGCGCCCGGCGCTGCGCTATGCGCTCGCTCTGTTCGTGCTCGGCGCGATCGTGCCGAGCCTCATCACGGCCACGCTGGCCATCGTCGTTCCCGCGCCGCTCAATGCGACGATCGCGGCGATCATCGTGCTGCCGTACGTCGCGTTCTTCGTCGCGACGCTGCACATCTCGGATTACGTGAGCTACCGCGACGTGTTCCACGCCGGGGAAGGCAATCAGGCGGCTTCGAGCCGGGCGTAATCGAGCGCGAGCCATTTCACGCCGGCGTCGCGGAAGTTGACCTGCACGCGGGCATCGCTGCCGCGCCCTTCGGCGTCGATGATCACGCCGAGACCGAACTTCGCGTGGCGCACACTTTGTCCGATGCGCCATGAAGGTGCGGCCGGCGTCGCACGCGGTCCGGCCCCCGCAGTCGACACACTCGGCGCTAACGCCATGCTGCTCCATTGCGACCGGTCGACGTCGAATGCGCCGCGCCGCTCGCGCGGCGACAGCCACTGCACGAGCTCGCGCGGGATTTCATCGATGAATCGCGACGCGATGTTGTAGCGCACCTGGCCGTGCAGCATGCGGCTTTGTGCGAGCGACAGGTAAAGCCTGCGCCGCGCGCGGGTCACTGCCACGTACATCAGGCGCCGCTCCTCCTCGACGCCCGTCATCTCGTTCAGGCTGTTCTCATGCGGGAAGAGCCCTTCCTCGAGGCCGGTGACGAACACCGTGTGGAACTCGAGCCCCTTCGCCGAGTGGATCGTCATCAGCTGCAGCGCGGGACGGCCCTCGGCCGCCTGCGTCTCGCCGGCCTCGAGCGCCGCGTGCGCCAGAAACGCTGTCAACGGATCGGTGGCGCCTTCGACTGCGACGCTCTTTCCTTGCGCGTTCGCCGGCTCGCCATCCGATCCCCGATCGCCCTCTTCGGATCCCGGAGCGCTGCCTCCCGAACTCTGATCGCTGCCTTCCGAACTCCGATCGCTGCCTTGCGATTCCTGATCGCCGCCCTCCGAACCCTGATCGCCGATCGCTGCTTCCCGATCCCTGAACGGCGCATCGACGGCAAGGTCGGCTTCGCGCACGAAGTTCTGCGCGGCGTTGACGAGCTCCTCGAGATTCTCGACGCGCTCGCTGCCGTCCTTTTCGTTCCGGTAATGCGCGAGCAGACCCGACGCCTCGATCACATGGGCGACGGTCTCCGACAGCGGCAGCCCGCGCGTCGCCGCGCGCGCCTCGTCGATCAGCCGCACGAACGCCGCGAGCGACGCCGCCGCCTTGCCCTTGAGCGACCCGCTGCACGCCGCCTGCCACAGCGACGTCGATTGCACACGGGCGGCATCCTGCAACTGCTCGAGGGTGCGCGCGCCGATCCCGCGCGGCGGAAAGTTGACGACGCGCAGGAAGGCGCCGTCGTCACCCGGCTCGGCGAGCAGTCGCAGATAAGAAAGCGCGTGCTTGATCTCGGCGCGCTCGAAGAAGCGCATGCCGCCGTAGACGCGATACGGCAGCGCGGCGTTGAAGAGCGCGTGCTCGAGGACGCGCGACTGCGCGTTGCTGCGGTAAAGGAGCGCGACCTGATCGAGCGCGAGCCCGTCGTCGACGAGACCCTTCACGACGTCGACGATGAACGCCGCCTCGTCCAGGTCGGACGGCGCGTTGAAGATGCGCAACGGCTCGCCTTTGCCCTCGCTCGTCCACAGGTTCTTGCCGAGGCGCGTCGCATTGTTCTTGATCAGCGCGTTGGCCGCATCGAGGATGTGGCCGTGCGAGCGGTAATTCTGCTCGAGCTTGATGAGCCTGACCGGCAGCCCGGTCCGGCCGAAATCGCGCTCGAAGTGCTGCATGTTCGCGACGTTCGCGCCACGAAACGCATAGATCGACTGGTCGTCGTCGCCCACGGCGAACACGGCCGCGCTCGGTCCGCTCAATTGCTGCAGCCACTTGTACTGCAGCACGTTCGTATCCTGGAACTCGTCGACGAGCAGATGCGAGAAGCGGCGCCGGTAGTGCTCCCGGATCGTCGCGTTCCCGGCCAGCAGCTCGTAGCAGCGCAGCAGCAGCTCGGCGAAGTCGACGACGCCTTCGCGCTGGCACATCGCCTCGTAGAGCGCGTAATGCTCGACCTGGCGGCGCGAGTGATCGTCGCCGGCCTCGACCGCGTTGGGACGGCGCCCCTCCTCCTTCGCCGCGGCGATGAACCACTGCAGCTCGCGTGGCGGATAGCGCTCGTCGTCGATGCCGTGCGCGCGGTAAAGCCGCTTGATCAGCGCGAGCTGGTCCTGCGTGTCGAGGATCTGGAAGAGCTGCGGCAACGCCGCTTCGCGGTAATGCATCCGCAGCATGCGGTTGCACAATCCGTGGAACGTGCCGATCCACATGCCGCGGATGTTCACCGGTGTCAGCGCCGCAAGCCGCGCGAGCATCTCCTTCGCCGCCTTGTTCGTGAACGTCACGCCGAGGATCGACAGCGGCGTCGCCTGGCCCGTTGCGAGCAGCCATGCGATGCGCGTCGTGAGCACGCGGGTCTTGCCGCTGCCCGCGCCGGCGAGGATCAGCGAGGATGCATGCGGCAGCGTGACCGCTTCGAGCTGTTCCGGGTTGAGATTGGCGAGGAGCGGCGAGGTCACTGAACGCCGATTATAAGTGACCGCTATAATCGCGCCGCCCATGAAATTCATTCTGTAAATGCCGCGCGCGCTCGACGAGACGCCGCCGGTCAACTCGGCCACGATGCGCGCGTTCGTGCACTGGATACGCGCGGCCGCGCCGTACGTCCACGCGTTCCGCGGCAAGACGTTCGTCATCGCGTTCGGCGGTGAAGTGGTCGCCGACGAATCGTTCCTCGGCGTCATCCACGACCTCAACCTGCTGCACAGCCTCGGCATCCGGCTGATCGTCGCGCACGGCTGCCGCCCGCAGGTCGAGGCGATTCTCGCCGCGCAGAACATCGAGAGCCGCTATGCCAACGGCGTGCGCATCACCGACAACGACGCGATGGACTGCGTGCTCGAAGCGGCGGGACAGGTCCGCGCGCGCATCGAGGCGCTCCTGTCGCTCGGGCTCGCCAATTCGCCGATGGCCGGGGCCCGCAACCGCGTGTCCAGCGGCAATTACCTGACCGCGAAGCCGATGGGCGTCGTCGACGGCGTCGACATGCAGCTGTCGGGCGAAGTGCGGCGCATCGACACCGAGGCGATCCAGCAGCGGCTCGACGACGGCGACATCGTGCTGATCTCGCCGACCGGCTATTCGCCCACCGGCGAGATCTTCAACCTGACGGTCGAGGAGGTCGCGACGCAATGCGCGGTGCGGATGGATGCAACGAAGCTCATCTTCCTCACCGACGCCGACGGTGTGCGCAACGCGCGGCGCCAGCTCCTGTCCGACCTGTCGACCACCGACGCGGAAAAGCTGCTCGCGCGGCCCGAGCGGCTGCCGTCCGACATCCGCGTCTACCTGCCCGCCGCAATCCGCGCGTGCAACAACGGCGTGGCGCGCGCGCACATCATCAGCCGCCACCACGACGGCGCGCTGCTGCTCGAGCTCTTTACGCGCGACGGAGTCGGCACGATGATCGCGGCCACCGCGCTCGCGCACATCCGCAACGCGACGATCGACGACGTGGGCGGCATCCTGTCGATCATCGAGCCCCTCGAGGAGCAGGGTGTGCTGGTGCGCCGCTCGCGCGAGCGGCTCGAAAGCGAGATCGAGCGTTTCGTCGTGGCCGAGTACGACAATCACATCATCGGCTGCGCGGCGCTGTACGCCTTCCCGGCCGAGCGCCTGGGCGAGCTCGCGGCACTCGCGGTCCATCCCGATTTTCGGCGCGAGGGTTACGGCGCGGCGCTGATGGGCGAGATCGAGCAGCGCGCGCGCAAGCTCAAGCTGGCGCAGCTGTTCGTGCTGACGACGAAGACCGCGCACTGGTTCGTCGAGCGCGGCTTTCGCATCGGATCGGTTGCCGACCTGCCGCAGCAGAAGCAGGCGCTCTACAATTACCAGCGCAAGTCGCAGGTTTACGTCAAGAATCTGTAACGGGCGGGCGCCCGTTGCACGCGAGGCAAAGGAGCGGCGATGGCACGAATGGTGAAATGCGTGAAGCTCGGACGCGAGGCGGAGGGACTCGATTTTCCGCCGTACCCCGGCGAGCTCGGCAAGCGCATCTACGAGAACGTGTCGAAGGAAGCCTGGGCGCAGTGGCTCAAGCACCAGACGATGCTCGTCAACGAGAACCGGCTGTCGCTCGCCGACGTGCGTGCGCGCAAATGGCTCGCCGAGCAGATGGAGAAGCACTTCTTCGGCACCGGCGCGGAGATGCCGGCCGGCTACGTGCCGCCGTCGCAGTGAAGGCGGCCCACGCCACCCGGGCGCCGGCGGACGATCCGGCCGCGCCACCGCCGATCTCGCGCTACCCGGTGCCCGCGCTCGGTGCGCTGCCCGCCGATATTCGCGACAGGATTCTCGAGGTGCAGGAAAAGGCGGGCTTCGTGCCGAACGTGTTCATCACGCTCGCGCACCGGCCCGACGAATTCCGCGCCTTCTTCGCGTACCACGACGCGCTGATGCTGAAGGACGGCGGCCTGACGAAGGCCGAGCGCGAGATGATCGTCGTGGCAACGTCGGCCGCCAACGACTGCCTCTACTGCATCATCGCGCACGGCGCGATCCTGCGCATCTACGCGAAAAACCCGCTCATCGCCGACCAGGTCGCGGTGAACTACCGCAAGGCCGACATCACGGCGCGCCAGAAGGCGATGCTCGCGTTCGCGATGAAGGTCGCAACCAACAGCGTCGCGATCGGCGATGCCGATTTCGCCGCGCTGCGCGAGCACGGCTTCGGCGACGAGGACATCTGGGACGTCGGCGCGATCGCTGCGTTTTTCGCGTTGTCGAACCGGATGGCAAACCTGATCTCGATGCGGCCGAACGACGAGTTCTATGCGATGGGCCGCGTGGCCCGGCAACGCAGCGAACCGGCCTGAGCTGCGGCCGCGCGCTTGGCCCACGCGCTCCTGGCAGGCAATGCTTCGCTGATCGCGACGCTGGCCGCGGTGCTCGTGATCGGCGCGCTGATCGGCAGCATGGGCATCGGCGGCATGCTGCTGTCGCCGTGGCTGATCGAAGTCGTCGGCCTCGACGTGCGCGACGCGATCACGATCAGCACGGCGAGCTTCGTTGCAACGGGCCTCGGGGCGCTCGTCGTGTTTGCGCGCGGCGAGCGCGGGGCGCTGGCGCGCGCATGGCCGCTGATCGCCGCGACCGTGCCGGGCGCGATGCTCGGCGCCATCGCGCTCGCAGTTGCGCCGCGACGCCTGACGTTGGCACTGCTCGCCGCGCTGCTGATCGCCACCGGCGCGCGCATGCTGGCCGGCGGTCCCCCGCGCACGCGCCGCAACGGCAAGCCGTCGACTGGGGTCGATTGGGCGGTCGGCATGCTGAGCGGGTTCCTGTCGGCACTCACGGGTACCGGAGGCCCGATGGTGCTCGTTCCGATCCAGCTCTGGCGCGGCCTACCGGTGCTGGCTGCAATCGCCGTCGGACAGGTGGTGCAGCTGCCGATCGCCGCGACGGCAACCATCGGCAACTGGATTGGCGGCGGCGTCGATCTCGTGGCCGCCGCACTGATCGGCGCCATGCTCGTGCCCGGCGTGATATTCGGACCACGACTCGCAGCCGCTGTGCCGATCGCCGCGCTCACGCGGATCGTCGCGGTGCTGCTGCTGTGCGTCGGTGGCTGGTTCGTCCTGCGCACGGCGACCGGCTGACGCCGGCCACGACGCGGCCCGGCGCAAAGCGGCCGCCGCGCGTTTAACGCCTAGCGCTTCACGCCTCGTGGACGACGCGTCCGCCGAGAAGCGTTGCGCGCACCCGGCCGACCACTTCGAGACCGAGGAACGGCGTGTTCTTGCCCTGGCTGCGCAGCGCGTCGCGCTGCACCGTCCAGTGCGACACCGGATCGAAGACGCAAAGATCGGCCGCCATGCCGTCGGCGAGCGACGGGGCCGCAAGCCCGAGGATCGCAGCGGGGCGCGTCGTAATGCAGGCAAGCGCGTCGCCGAGCGCGACGCCGGCCGCGGCGGCCCACTTGAGCGTGAGCGGCAGCAAAAGCTCGAGTGCGCTCGCCCCGGGCTCGGCCTCGCCGAACGGCATCTGCTTGCCGTCGTCGTCGACCGGTGCGTGATCCGAACAGATCGCGTCGATCGTGCCGTCGGCCACGCCGCGTTGCAGCGCATCGCGATCGCGCGTGCTGCGCAGCGGCGGCACGAGGTGCGCCTGCGGGTCGAACCAGCCGATGTCGACGTCGCAAAGATGCAGGTGATGCGCATCGACGTCGCAGGTGATGGGCAGCCCCTCCGCCTTCGCGGCGCGCACCATCGCGACACCTTCGGCGGAAGAAAGCCGCGACAGATGCACGCCGACGCCCGTCGCGCGGACGAGCCCGAAGATCCTCGACAGCGCGATCGTTTCGGCAGCCACCGGGATCGCCGGAAGGCCGAGACGCGTTGCCACTTCGCCGTCATGCGCGACGCCACCGTGCGCCAGATAGTGATCCTGCGGCCGCAGCCACACGCGGTGGCCGAAGGTGCCGGCGTATTGCAGCGCGCGCAGCAGCATCAGCGTGTCGTGGAACGGCACGTCGGCTTGCGAGAACGCGACGCAACCCGCTTCGGCAAGCTGGCCCATCTCGGTGAGCGTGGTGCCCTTGAGCCCGACGGTGAGCGCACCCACCGGATAGACGTGTGCAAGACCGATGAGGCGCGCGCGATGCTTCAGCATCTGCACGAGGCCGGGCTCGTCGAGCGGCGGATCGGTGTCGGGCGGACACGCGAGGCTCGTGACGCCGCCCGCTGCGGCCGCCGCAAGCTCCGAGTCGAGCGTTGCCTTGTGCTCGAGTCCGGGCTCGCGCAGCCGCGCCGACAGATCGACGAAGCCGGGGCACACGACGCAGCCGCTCGCGTCGAGGACCCGTTCCGTGCGCCAGCCGCGCGGCGCTTCGCCGCTGCCCGCGATGGCGTTGTCGTCGATGAAGAGCGACGCGACGCGATCCAGTGCGCGCGCGGGATCGATCAGCCGGCCGTTGCGGATCTCGAGCTTCATCTCAGTCGGGAAGGGCCGCCCCGACCGACTGGTCCGCCCCCCGGGGGGCAGCGAGCGGAGCGAGCGTGGGGGGATGTTTCATCAACTCGATGCGACGATGGACAGGACCGCCATGCGGACCGCGATGCCGAACGTCACCTGCGGCAGGATCACCGAGCGCGAGCCGTCGGCGACCGGCGAGTCGATCTCGACGCCGCGGTTCATCGGCCCGGGATGCATGACGATGGCGTCGGGCTTGGCCAATGCCAGCTTTTCCGCCGTGAGCCCGTAGTGCTTGAAGTACTCGCCGGCCGACGGCAGCAGCGCGCCCTTCATCCGCTCGTTCTGCAGCCGCAGCATCACGATCACGTCGCAACCGCGCAGGCCTTCGCGCATGTCGTTCATCACTTCGACGCCGAGGGCCTCGACGGCGGTGGGCAGCAGCGTGCGCGGCGCGATCACGCGCACGCGCGGCACCTGCATCGTCGTCAAGCCGTGGATCAGCGAGCGTGCGACGCGCGAATGCAGCACGTCGCCGACGATCGCGACACTCAACTCGCGGAAATCCTTCTTGTAATGGCGGATCGTGTAAAGATCGAGCAGGCCCTGCGTCGGGTGCGCGTGACGGCCGTCGCCGGCGTTCACGACGTGAACGTGCGCGCGGCCGGTTGCAGTCAGGTGCGATGCGATGAGATGCGGCGCGCCCGATTGCGCGTGCCGCACGACGAACAGGTCGGCGTTCATCGCGCACAGGTTGTCGACGGTGTCGAGCAGCGTCTCGCCCTTCGCCGTCGACGACACGCCGATGTTGAGGTTGATCACGTCGGCGGACAGGCGCTTCGCGGCGATCTCGAATGTCGTGCGTGTTCGCGTCGAGTTTTCGAAGAACAGGTTGAACATCGCCTTGCCGCGCAACAGCGGTACCTTCTTCACCTCGCGCTCGGCGATCGAAACGAAAGGCTCGGCCGTATCGAGGATGTGCGTGATCACCGCGGCGGGCAAACCCTCCAGCGTCAGCAGATGCGTGAGCTCGCCGTTGCGGTTGAGCTGCGGATTGCGCGTCATCCGCGCCCCGCGCTCATCGGGCAACCCGCGGCTCGGCGCGCTCGCGACGGCGCGCGGGCTCGACGCCGAGCGACAGCGTGCCTTCGGAAGCGCGCGACAGCACGATCGACAGGTCGCGCGCCACCGCGAGCCGCGCGCCGGTGTAGGTCGCTTCGATCGGCAATTCGCGCCCGCCGCGATCGACGAGCACCGCGAGCTCGATGCGCTCCGGGCGACCGAAGTCGAACAGCTCGTTGATCGCCGCGCGCACGCTGCGCCCGGTATACAGCACGTCGTCGACGAGCACGATCGTCGCACCGGAGACGTCGAACGGCAGCGACGTACGCTTGACGTTCGGCTTCAAACCCGACACCGCGTAGTCGTCGCGGTAGTAGGAAACGTCGATGAAGCCGAGCGGGTGCGCGCCCGGCAGCGCGGCTGCGAGCCGCTCGGCGAGCCACGCGCCACCCGAGTAGATGCCGACGAGCGCGGCATCGTGCGCAACGGCGCCGCGCATCCGCTCGACGAGCGCGGCAAGCGCCGCCTCGGCGTCGGGGAGGCCGTGGTCAGGCGTCATGGTGCTCGTCGAACCACGCCTGCAGGATGATCTGCGCGGCAACGCGATCGCGCTCGCCCCGGTGTGCGCGACTTCCGCGTCCCGCCGCAGCGAGCGCGTCGCGCGCGGTCTCGCTCGTGTGGCGCTCGTCCTCGAAGGCGACGGGAAGCGCGAAGCGATCGGCAAGCTCGTGCGCGAATTCGCGGGCGCGGGCTGTCATCGCATGCTCGGTGGCGTCGGCGTGGACCGGCAGGCCGACGACGAGCCGCTGCGGGCGCCATTCGTCGAGCAACGCAGCGATGGCGCTCCAGCGTGCCCCGGTAGCGGCCGCATCGATCGTCGCGAGCGGATGCGCGACGCGCAGCAGCGTATTGCCCACGGCGACGCCGATCCGGCGCGTGCCGAAATCGAACGCGAGCACCGTCGCGTCCGCTTCCCTGCGCATGGACCGCTCACCCGTGGCCGGCGGTGTCGGAAAGCCGCGAGATGTCGATGCCGAGCAGGCGCACCGCGGCGGGCAGCCGGCGCTCGGCCGGCAGGTCGAACAGCACGTCGGGATCGGCCTCGACGGTGAGCCACGCGTTTTGCGCAAGCTCCTGCTCGAGCTGCCCCGCCTGCCATCCCGCGTAGCCCAGCGACACGAACATGTCCTTCGGCCCTTCGCCGCGCCCGGCGGCCTCGAGCACGTCCTTCGACGTCGTGAGGCCGACCTCGTTGTGGATGGGCAGCGTCGACTGCCAGTTGCCGATCGGCCGGTGCAGGACGAACCCGCGATCGAGCTGGACGGGGCCGCCGAAATGAACGGGCGCCTCGCACAGCGCGCGGTCGGCGAGGGGAATCTCGATCTGCTCGAAGAGGGCTTCGAGCGTGAGGTCGATCGGCTTGTTGACGACGATGCCGAGGGCACCTTCGGGATTGTGCTCGCACACGTAGGTGAGCGAGTTGACGAAGTGCGGATCGGCCATGGCCGGCATGGCGATCAGGAAATGGTGTGTCAGGTTCACCGAGTCGCCCACGATCGCGATTGTAATGTGCGGCGGCTGGGCGCGCCACTCGCGCATGCTGCGCAATGCCGCTTCCACGCACATGCGAATGCCGCAACGAGCGACGCGGCGCAGGCCGGCTCGCATGTGTTGAAGGACACGTCGCGGTCGCGCGCATTGATCGCAGCGCCGCAGCGATCGACCCCATGCGCGGGATCGGCGCAGCGCTCGACGATGTACCGGCGCCTCGCATCGATACGCGTTTTCAGCCGCCGCGGAAGATCGTACGTCAGCGCCATTGCGATCGATGTCGACGATGCTTGCGCAATTCCAATGCGAACGGTTATCATTCGCGTTCACAAAACCCGGAGCACCCCAATGCCCTTGCGCCTGT
>Ga0207657_10005710_pt1 | contig 12986 bp, 14 predicted proteins | sample KBSC33metaG_FD_184316 | JGI IMG/M metagenome (GOLD analysis project Ga0207657, IMG submission 184316) | Corn rhizosphere microbial communities from Kellogg Biological Station, Michigan, USA - KBS C3-3 metaG (SPAdes) (version 2) | ecosystem: Host-associated > Plants > Roots > Rhizosphere > Soil ...
CGTCGCCGCGCCGTTGTGCACCTCGCCGATCTTGTGGTTCACGCCGGTGTAGAACAGGATGCGCTCCGTGGTCGTGGTCTTGCCGGCATCGATGTGGGCACTGATGCCGATGTTGCGGTAACGCTCGATGGGGGTCTTACGGCTCATCACAATCTCCTGTGGCTACGGAACGCCAATGTAAGTGTATATACCCGTATTTTCAAGACCGGACGAGTCCGCCTGGTCTTCCGACATGGGTCTTGCCGCACAATGTAACTGAAGTGCGGCTTTCGTGCAGGCAGCGGACGGGATATGCGATGCGGGTGCGCGCCGCTCAGCCGACGACGGTCTGGATCGCCCTGGCCGGAATCTCGACCGCGACTTCCTTCCGGTCGATGAACAGCCGGTAGCGCTGCGGCGCGTCGCTGCGGTTCATGACGACGACGGCGAGCGTGCCGTCCGCGTTGCGGAACGCCGTCGCGGCCAGGGTGCTGCGGCTCGTGGCGGCGCTCACGCGGTGCGCGCGCGGGCGGATGTAGCGGCTGAAGTGGCCGATCGCCGTGTAGATGGGCGTGAACACGAGCTGGCCGTCGCCGCCGGCATGCAGCGGCGCGAAGCAGAAATTGTCCTTGTGGTTCGGGCCGCCGCGGCTGTCCAGCAGCATGTTCCAGTCGACCCAGCCGCAGGCGCCCGCGTTCAGGTCGGCGATCATCTGGCTTGCGTAGCGCTCGCCGTTGGCCCAGTCCTGCAGCCGCGCCGCGTCGAATTTCTCGATGCAGCCTTCCGTCATCAACAGGTTCACGTCCGGCCACGCCTCGTGCACGGCGGCCACGTTGGCGTGCATCGGCGCCCCGCCCGCCCACGTCTCGTACCAGTGGTAGCCCACGCCCCACACATAAGGCCGCGCTTTCGGGTCGGACAGGAGGTGCGCCGCGCGCTGCGGCAGCAGGTCGCGGTTGTGGTCCCACACGATGATCTTGCGGCTGCCCAGGCCTGCCGCACGCAGCGCGGGACCGAGGTGGTCGGCGAGATAGCGCGTCTCGTCCTCCGCGGTGAAGACCATCGATTCCCACGTCTGTTTCGCCATCGGCTCGTTCTGCACGGAGAGGCCCCACAGCGGCACGCCCGCGCCTTCGTAGGCCTGCACGAATTTCACGACGTAGCGCGCCCACGTGTCGCGGTACGCGGGCAGCAAGGTGCCGCCGCCCAGCATGCTGCCGTTGGACTTCATCCACGCGGGCGCGCTCCACGGGCTCGCGAACACGCGCACGTCCGTGCCGTGCGCCCGCCCGGCCGCCAGCATCGCACGCAGCAGCGGCACGCGCAGCTTCAGGTCGGGTGCGATGCTGAACGAAGTCAGCGCCGTGTCGCCGTCGCGCACGTACGTGTAGCTGCGGCTGCCGAAATCGGAACTGTGGATCGTCGTGCGCAGCACGCTGTAGCCGAGGCCCGCGCGCGGGTCGAAATACGCGGCCAGGAACGCCTGCTGCGCGCTCGGCGCCAGCGTCGCGTGGACTTCGGCGACGGCATCCGTGACGGCGCCGCCGAAGCCGAACACTTCCTGGAAGCGCCTGGTCGTGTCCACGAACACGTCGATGTCCGTCTCGGGCGGCTGGGCGGCCGGCTGGAACGCGCCGAGCGGACGCGCGACAAACCGGTCGGCGCCCGGCGCGGACGTGACGACTTGCCAAGCGGTGTTCTTCGTGGCCGCACCCTGCTCTCCCGCCGGCGCGGCTGCAGCGCGACCCGCCGCGGCCATCTGCCCGCCCGCCAAGGTGGCGGCACCCAGCAGCCGCATTGCGTCCCGTCTCGTCGTCATCGTGTCTCCCGTCGTTGTATGTTCGCGCAATTGGAAACGTTACCAATCCACCACGGACGACTATAGCATTCGCGGTTTATCGATGTCAAAACGAACCGGATCGCTCAGCGCGCTGAGCGTTTGCCGGGTCGTGGTTTTCTGCGAGAAACAAGCGCATCGTTCTGCCGATAATGGAGAGCTCTTCAACGCCACCCGCCTTCATGAACCGTTCCGTTTGCGCCACGAGCATGGCACTCATGGTCAGCCTTGCCGCCCACGCCGCCGAACCCACACGCACCGAGCCCGCCCCGCCGAAGAACGAAGGCGTTGCCAAGGTCGAGGTCAAGGCGAAGGCCGACGACTACGATCCACGTCGCGACGATACGGCCAGCAAGACCGTCATGACCCAGGAAGAGATCCTGAAATATGGCGACACCAATGTGTTCGACGTGCTGAAACGGGCGCCCGGCGTCACCGTGATCGGCAACAGCATCCGCATGCGCGGCCTGGGCAACGGCTACACGCAGATCCTCGTGAACGGCGAGCGCCCGCCGCCCGGCTTTTCGCTCGAGACGCTGCCGCCCGACCAGATCGAGCGCATCGAGATCATCCGCGCCGCATCGGCGGAGTTTTCGATGCAGGCGATCGCGGGCACCGTCAACATCGTGCTGAAGAAGGTCGTGACGAAGCCGCGGCGCGACGGCCGGCTCACCATCAACCATGCGGACGAAAAGCACAGCCAGTACGTGAATGCCGCTCTCGCGGACAAGCGCGGCACGCTGTCGTGGTTCGTCAACGCGAACGCACAGCACAACGTGCGGCAAGGGTCGACCACGGAACTGGACCGCTTCACGGAGCCGGACGGCACGGTCACGCTGTTGCGCGACGACGCCGGCGACCGCCGCTATACAAACCGCGTGCTCACGCTCGCGCCGGGGCTCAACTGGACATTCCGGGGCGGCGACCAGCTGAACCTGAACGGCAGCCTGCTCGTGCAACGCTCCGCGACCGATGAAGCGGGCCAGGAAACCAACCGCATCGGCGGCCTCCCCGCGCCCGATTACGTCAGCGGACGCACGCGCGGCGATTCGTCCGGCCACTTCGGCTGGGGCGAATTGAACTGGGTGGCCAAGCTCTGGGGCGGTAAGCTGGACGCCAGGCTGCGGGCGTCGAACGGCAGCTTCGGCACGAGGACCGACCGGCTCGTGGCCACGGCCGGCGATGCGCTCCGGTTCGCGCGGCTGCGCGACGAACAGGTGCGCTTTCCCGGCAGGACAAGCAGCGGCAAGTACACGCGCAGCCTCGCCGACGGCCACGCGCTCGCGGCCGGCTGGGAACTCGGGCGCGAAGAACTGGACACCCGTGCGCACCGCGTCGAGGGACTGCTCGGCCAGGCGCCCCTCGACTTCAGTGAAGCGTTCAACCCGCGCGTACGCCGCGCCGCCGCCTTCGCGCAGGACGAATGGAACGTCACGAAACGGTGGTCGATGTACCTCGGGGTGCGCTGGGAAGGCATCCGCACCGCCACCGGCGGGACGGGCCTGATCGACACGACGTCGGACGTGCACGTGCTCACACCCGTCGCCCAGACGCTGTTCAAGTTTCCGGACAATAGCGGCCGTCAGCTGCGTCTCGCGCTGACGCACACGTTCAAGGCGCCGAACACGAACCAGCTGAACGCCCGCCGCACGGACAAGGAGACGAACTCCCGCTTCAGTCCCGACTTCCAGGGCAACCCGGCACTGCGCCCCGAACAGGCGCGCGGCGTCGACGTCACGTACGAACACTTCTGGGCGCCCGGCGCCGTGTTCTCCGTCGGCGCATCGCAGCGCCATCTCCGCGATGTCATGCTCCTGAAGCTCGATCAGGACGCGGGCGGCCGCTGGCTGTACCACCCCGTCAATGACGGCGCGGCCGTGGCGCGCAGTCTCGACGTCGACACAAAATTCCCGCTGAAGGCCGTCATGCGCGACGGCGCGCCGCCACTCGACTTGCGCTTCACCGTGAACCGCAACTGGTCGCAGGTCGAGCGCGTGCCGGGGCCGGACAACCGTCTCGACCGGCAGATTCCACTTGCCGTGGTGTTCGGCGCCGACTACAAGAAGGAGCCGCTCGGCTGGGGCGTGAACCTGGCATATCGCCGGGGCGGCCCGGTACGCATGTCGCCGGAACAGAGCATCCTGCTGCAGGCGGACCGCGCCCTGGACGGGTATGTCCAGTATTCGCCCCGCAAGGGACTCGACCTGCGCCTGTCCGTCGGCAACGGGCTGGGCACGGACGACCTGGGTTATACGCGCTACCGGGACGCCGGCGGGACGAGCGAGACCTGGACCCGCGATCCCCGGTCGCTGGAACTGCGCCTGAACGTCGGCGTCAAGTTCTGACCAGGCTTACAGGATCTCGCGCACCAGGTCGGCGGGCCGGCACAGGCGCACGCCTTTCGGCGTCACGACGAACGGCCGGTTGATCAGGATCGGATGCGCGACCATCGCGTCCAGCAGCGCGTCGTCCGTCGTCGCCGGGTCGTCCAGCCCCAGCTCCGCGAACAGCGCTTCCTTGCTGCGCACCGCGGCGCGCACGGACAGGCCCGCGCGCGCGATGAGGTCCCGCAATTCGTCGCGCGACGGCGGCTGCGCGAGGTAGTCGACGACGCGCGGTTCGACGCCGGCCGCGCGAATGGTATCCAGCGTGGTGCGCGACGTGCCGCAGCGCGTGTTGTGAAAAATCGTGATGTCCATCTTGAAAGTCCTTGTTCGAGGGGCAAGGATGATACCGACGGGGCCGCCACGCTTCCAGTTTTTTCGCTTGTCCCCCTTCCTGCGGCGCTATAAAATGCCCGGTTTGCTTGCCAGGGCACAACGGATAGTACCGGGACAAGGCCCGGTTACAACACTGTCGAGACATAGAATATGGACGAATACCTGATGCGCCCCGCGGCGCTGCCGACCTGGGGCCAGCGCACGGCGCTGCGCCTGCTGAACGCGCTCGGCTGGAGCCTGCGTTACAAACCGCTGCCCGGCCCGCACGGCATCGTCGTCGTGTATCCGCACACGTCGAATTGGGATTTCCCCGTCGGCCTGCTCGCCAAATGGGCCCTCGGGCTGCATTTCCGCTGGCTCGCGAAGGACTCGCTGTTCCGCGGCCCGATGGGCGCCCTGATGCGCTATTGGGGCGGCGTCGCCGTCGACCGCAGCGCGCCGCAGGGCGCGATCGCGCGCCTCGCGCAGATGATGCGCGCGGCGCCGTGGTTCTGGCTTGCCATCACGCCGGAAGGCACGCGCAGCTACCGGCCGCACTGGAAGAGCGGTTTCTACCGCATCGCACTGGCCGCCGACGTGCCCGTGCTGCTCGTCGCGCTGGACTACGGCAAGAAAGTCGTGGACGTCACCCGCACCATGACGATGACGGGCGACGAAGCGGCCGACATGGCCGCCGTCGCGCAGGCGTACGACGGCGTGCGCGCGCTGTATCCCAAGGAGGCCGCGCCGATCCGCCTGGCCGAGCCGGCGCCGCGGTCAGACGAACCCCGCCAGCAGACATAAGCCCGCCGCGCCGATCGCGGCGCCGGCCCAGCGCCGCACGCGCGCGCCCGGCAGCGCGCCCGCCAGCATCAGCGCGCCGCTGGCGAGCAGGAAGCCCGCGCCGCTCGCCATCCCCGCCAGCTCGCGGCCGTGTGCCAGCCCGTGCAGCACGGCACAGCATCCCACGACGACGACCGCCAGCTGCGGCGGCACGCGCCGCTGCCAGCTCGGCGCGCACGCGCCGAGCCCGCCCAGCAGCAGCACGGTGGCGGCGATCGACGTCTCCAGCGCGGGCAGCACGAGGCCCGCGCCGGCGCATGCCGCACCCGCCGCCATCAGCGCGAGGAACACGGCCGGCAGCATGGCGCCGTGGCGCGGCGTGCGGCTCCACATGCCGACGGCCAGCAGGGCCAGCAGGTGATCCACGCCTGTCAGCGGATGCAGCAGGCCTGCCGTGAAGCCGGTCTCCGCATGGTACGGGTGCGCCGCGGCGGGCAGCGCGACGGCGAGGCCCGCCAGCATGATCGCCGCAGCGCCCAGCCGCGCCCCGGCCGGCGCGCGGCCGCCCATATCGTCATTCCCGTTCATGGTTGTCCTTTCGATGGGTGCCAGTGTCATTGGTCGAGCAATCCCTGCTCGCGGATGAAATTCACGACGTCGTCCACGCCGTCGCCCGTGCGCAGGTTCGTGAACACGAACGGCCGGCTGCCGCGCTGGCGGCGCGCGTCGGCCGCCATCACGTCCAGGTTCGCGCCCACGTGCGGCGCCAGGTCCGTCTTGTTGATGATGAGGAGGTCGGAGCGCGTGATGCCGGGCCCGCCCTTACGGGGGATCTTTTCGCCGCCCGCCACGTCGATCACGTACAGCGTGAGGTCCGACAGCTCGGGGCTGAACGTGGCGGCCAGGTTGTCGCCGCCGGACTCCACGAGCACCAGTTCCAGCGCCGGGAATTCGGCCTGCAGCCGCGCGATGGCTTCCAGGTTGATCGACGCGTCCTCGCGGATTGCCGTGTGCGGACAGCCGCCCGTCTCCACGCCCATCAGCCGCTCCGGCGGCAGCGCCTCGGCGCGCAGCAGGATCTCCATGTCTTCGCGCGTGTAGATGTCGTTGGTGATGACGGCCATGTCGTAGTGCGCGCGCATGCGCCGGCACAGCAGTTCGCACAGCGCGGTCTTGCCGGAGCCGACGGGGCCGCCGATGCCCACGCGCAGGGGATTCGATGTCATGGTGTTTGCCTCCTTCAGGAACGATACAACCGCCCATGCTGCACCTCGTGCCGCATCGACAGCATGGACAGGCCGGGGGCCCAGTTCGACAGCGCCTCGTCGGGCAAGGCGCGCGCCGTGGCGGCCGCGCGCTCCAGCTCCGGGCGCAGCGCCAGCAGCAGGCGCTGCCCCGCCACCTGCCCCAGCGGCACGGACTTCACGCACACGAGCACCTGGTTTTCGGCCCACGCGAACAGCAGCGCGAGCAGCGCCTCCTCGTGCGGGATGCCCAGCGCGCACACGGCGCATGCGTAGGCGGCCGGCAGCGGCACCTCGTCGCCCGGCGCGCCGACGTCCGCCACGCCCAGGTCCGCGAGCAGCCGCGTGAGCGAATAGCCCATCTGCACGGACTCCGCGCGCAGCTCGGCCGTGTCGCGCGACGCGAGGTAGCACGCGCTCCAGTCGGCGACGGCGGCCATGTCGCGCGCGGCGTACGCCTGCATCAGGCGCCACAGCAGAGGCCCGTCCCAGCGGGCCTGCACCTCGTCGAGGCAACGCACGAGCCACGCGTGGGCACTGGCCGCATCGTGCACGCTGCCGGCCTCGATGGCGGCCTCGAGGCCTTGCGAATAGCTGTAGCCGCCGATCGGCAGCGCGGGGCTCGCGAACTGCAGCAGGTGCAGCAGGCTCGCCGCGTTCATGCGTTCGTTGCCAGGTCGGCCGGCCGGTGGATCTTCTGCCGTACCGGGACGGGCGCCAGCAGCCCGCCGCCGTGGCCGTGGTGCCCGTCGTGACCGTGTCCGTGGCCGGCGTAGGCGCCCGCTTCCGGCTCGAACTTCGCCAGTTCCTCGTCGACCTGCGCGCCGAGGCCCAGCACCATCTCCTTCAGCACGGGGTCGACGCGGATGCGCAGCCAGCTTGGGCTCACCTGCACCTGCGTGTGGCGGTTCCCGAGGTGGAAGGCGCAGCGCGCGAGCATGGTGGGCGTTTCGCAGCGCACGACGTGCGTGGGCTCGAGCGCCGCGACGACGCGCACGACGCGCCCGCCCTCGCCCGTCAGCAGCTCGCCGTCGCGCAGCACGGTGCCGCGCACGAGGAACAGCGCGACCTCCTCGCCGGACGCGAGGCGCGCACGCTGGCGGCAGCGCTCGCGCTGGTCGTATGGCAGCACGAGCTCGTCGTGGACCGTGTCGGCGTGAGCGATTTTCGTATGCAATGACAACATCTAAGCTCCGATCATCGAATTCGTAGGGTGGACAGCTCCGCTGTCCACCCTACGTGAATCAAAACAGGAAATACCGTTGCGCCAGCGGCAGCACGGCGGCCGGTTCGCACACGAGCAGCCGCCCGTCCGCGCGCACCTCGTACGTCTCCGGGTCGACTTCCATGTGCGGCGCCGCCCCGTTGTGGATCATGTCGCGCTTGCGCAGCCCGCGCGTGGCGCGCACGGGGATCACGGTCTTGGCAAGCCCCAGCCGCTGCGCGACACCGAGGTCGAACGCGGCCTGCGACACGAACGTGAACGACGTGCGCAGCCCGCCGCCGAACGCGCCGAACATGGGCCGGTAATGCACGGGCTGCGGCGTCGGAATCGACGCGTTCGGGTCGCCCATCAGGCTCGCCGCGATCATCCCGCCCTTCAGGATCATCGATGGCTTCACGCCGAAGAACGCGGGCCGCCACAGCACGATGTCGGCGATCTTGCCCGGCTCCAGCGAGCCGACGGCGTGCGCGATGCCGTGCGTGATGGCGGGATTGATCGTGTACTTCGCCACGTAGCGTTTCACGCGCGCGTTGTCGCTGCGGGACGTGTCGCCGTCGAGCGGCCCGCGCTGCACCTTCATCTTGTGCGCCGTCTGCCACGTGCGCGTGATCGTCTCGCCCACGCGGCCCATCGCCTGCGAGTCGGACGACATCATCGAGATGGCGCCGAGATCGTGCAGGATGTCCTCGGCGGCGATGGTCTCGCGCCGGATGCGCGATTCCGCGAACGCCACGTCTTCCGCGATCGCTGGGTCGAGGTGGTGGCACACCATCAGCATGTCCAGGTGCTCGTCCAGCGTGTTCACCGTGTACGGGCGCGTGGGATTCGTCGACGACGGCAGCACGTTGTCGCGGCCGACGGCGGCGATGATGTCCGGCGCGTGACCGCCGCCCGCGCCTTCCGTGTGGAACGTGTGGATCGTGCGGTCCTTGAACGCCGCGAGCGTCGACTCGAGAAAGCCCGCCTCGTTCAGCGTGTCGGAATGCAGGGCGACCTGGATGTCCATGCGCTCCGCCACGGAGAGGCAGCTGTCGATGGCGGCCGGCGTGCTGCCCCAGTCCTCGTGCAGCTTCAGGCCAACGGCGCCTGCTTCGATCTGTTCTTCCAGCGGACGCGCGGCGCTCACATTGCCCTTGCCGAAGAAGCCGAGGTTCATCGGGAACGCGTCGGCCGCGCGCAGCATCGACTCGATGTGCCAGGCGCCGGGCGTGCACGTCGTCGCCGCGGTGCCGACGGCCGGGCCCGTGCCGCCGCCCAGCATCGTCGTGATGCCGGACATGAGAGCCTCCTCGATCTGCTGCGGACAGATGAAGTGGATGTGCGTGTCGACGCCGCCGGCCGTGACGATCATGCCCTCGCCCGCGATGATCTCCGTCGCGCCGCCGATGGCGATCGTCACGCCGGGCTGGATGTCCGGGTTACCCGCCTTGCCGATGGCGGCGATCCGGCCATCCTTGATGCCGATGTCGGCCTTGACGATGCCCCAGTGGTCGACGATGACGGCGTTCGTGATCACCGTATCCATCACGTCCGCGCGCACGCGCTGCGACTGGCCCATGCCGTCGCGGATCACCTTCCCGCCGCCGAACTTCACTTCCTCGCCGTAGATGGCGTAGTCCTTCTCGATCTCGATGACGAGGTCCGTGTCGGCGAGGCGGATGCGGTCGCCCGTCGTGGGGCCGTACATGTCGGCATAGGCCTGGCGGCTGATCGTCACCATTTACGCACCTCCGTCGAGCGGACCGCCGACGCGGCCCTGGAAACCGTGCACGATCCGGTCGCCCGCGAGGTCGACCAGTTCGACGGTGCGGCGCTGGCCCGGCTCGAAGCGCACGGCGGTGCCGGCCGCGATGTTCAGGCGCATGCCGCGCGCCAGCGCGCGGTCGAACTGCAGCGCGTCGTTCGCCTCGTGGAAGTGATAGTGCGAGCCGACCTGCACGGGGCGGTCGCCCGCGTTCGCGACGACCAGCGTGACCGTGCGCCGGCCCGCATTGAGGACGACGTCGCCGTCGTCGAGGAAGTATTCGCCCGGGATCATGCGGCCTCCGGCATCGACAGGGTCTTCGTGTACTCGGCCATCGCGCTGGCTGCGTCGCCCGCGCGCGCGTAGCCGAGGTCGCAAATCAGTGCCTCGGCGCCGCTGCCGGCCAGCGCGACGAGGCGCAATTCGCCGCGCCCCAGCGCGCGCGCCTCCGCTTCCGCGGCCCGTAGCAGCACGCCGCCGATGCCGCGCCGGCGCGCGCGGCTGTGCACCATCAGTGCCCGGACGAATGCCAGGTGGTCGCCATCCGGACGTTGGCACAGGTCCAGCTGCACGGTGCCCAGGAGTGCGCCGTCGTGCGTGGCGGCCAGCAGCACGCGCGTGCCCGCCGCGATGGCCGCGCCCACGTCTTCCCAGTAGCGCTGCACGTGGCGGCCGTGCGGGATCGCGGCGGGGTCGGGCGATGCGCCGTGCGCCACGGCGTCGAGCAGCAGGTCGGCCAGCTTGACGCGCATGACGCCGCAGGCCTCGGCATCGAGGAGGAGGATTTTCATGGCGGGCTCACGGGATCGGGTTGTGAACAGTGACGAGCTTGGTGCCGTCGGGGAAAGTGGCTTCGACCTGGATTTCCGGGATCATCTCCGGCACGCCGTCCATCACGTCGGCGCGCGCGAGGATGGTCGTGCCCTCGCTCATCAGCTCCGCTACACTCCTGCCGTCGCGCGCGCCTTCCATGATCGCGGCCGTGATCAGCGCGACGGCTTCCGGGTAATTCAACTTGAGGCCGCGCGCGCGGCGGCGTTCGGCCAGCAGCGCGGCCGTGAAGATCAGCAGTTTGTCTTTTTCGCGTGGGGTCAGGTCCATGGCGTTCCCGTTATGTGTTCCAGATGCGCGGCAACGTGGCCGGGCGGTCGAGCAAGTGCGGACGCAGCGCCTGCCACGCGCCCGCGAGCGCGGCGCGCGCGCGTTCGCCGTCGTCGCCTAGGAAGCGGGCCACGAACACCTGCTTCACCTGGCTGACGGCCAGGTCCGGGTCGACGCCGCGCACGACGTTCTGCAGCGCGGCGGGCACGGGCTTGCCGATGGCGAGCAACGTGGCGCACACGCTGCGGCCCTGCAGGCCCAGCGGGCTGGCCAGCGTGTCGGCCGTGACGGCGCCCTGCTCCCACCACACGGGCCGGCCGCCAATGCGGATGCGCGTGCGCTGCGCGACGCGCCCATGCGTGAAGCGCTCCCCGGACGCGCGCCGGCCGAAGCACAGCACTTCGCTGCCGATATAGACGGCGCCCGGCGCGAGGTCGACGTCGTGCGCGAGCATGACGTCGGCGCCGTCGTAGAAAATCGTTTCCTGCGGCAGCCACTCGATGGCCGCGCCCGCCGCGGCTTCCAGGCGCACGTCCTGGCGCGCGACGCGGCCATTGGCGCGATACCATTTCGTGGCGCCGGGCGACGTGGCGAGCACGTGGCAGCCGGCCTGCGCATCGAGCGCGATGTCGAGGCGGTCGCCGCCGACGATGCCGCCGGGCGGATGCACGACGATCACGTGGCAGGCGCCCGGCCCTTCCGGATACAGCGCCTTTTGCACGCGCAGCGGCCCGCGGTGCTCGCGCCGCACGAGGCGCGTGCAGGCGCCATCGCGCGCGAAGCCCAGGTGCAGGCTCGCGTGCCAGGAGGTGGTCGAAACGGGATCGTCGGCAGTGCAGTCGCGCATGCCGGATGAGTTAGCACGATGCATGCCAGTCGAAACGGGTGCGCGGCGGGCACCGCGCCGGGGCATGCGCTACCCGCGCGGGATGGCGCGCACCAGTACGGCGCCGGCGGCACCGCAACGGTGCGGGGGCGACGTGATCACGGACGCGCTCGGTGCACGCCCCGACCACGGACGGGCGCGGTGGCGCCGGGAAGCGAATCGGAATGGTGAAACGGACAGCCGCTCGAAAGCGGCTCGGAGAAGACGCGTGCTCGGCCGGCTGCGCAGCCGGTCAAGCCGGCGGGTGGCGACCGGGACCGGTCAGCGACGGCGGCGCAGCGGCCGGGCCACGCGGGCGGTGCGCAGGGCGCGCTCGCGGTCGGCGGCCTGCTTCGAGGCCGCCAGTTCGAACGTCAGGGCCAGGGCGATGCCGGCCGGGACGGCGGCGGCGAAACCGAGGACGAAGAGGACGACGGTTGACAACAGAATAACGATAGTGCTCGGGCGAGGCATGATATCCACCTTTTCTCTAAAACCGTGGTTCCATCCTGCCACAGCTGGGATGCGCTTGCAATCGAACGCCGTGCCGTGCGTCAACAATCCGAGTGGTTGCTGTGCTGAAAAAGATACGGCCCAGCTCACTGCATCGCCAGCTCGACGCAATTGCGACCGGCCCGCTTCGCGCGCGCGAGTGCGGCGTCCGTGCGCTGCGTCAGCGAATCGCCGCTCTCCTGCTCGCCCAGTTGGGCGACGCCGAGGCTCACCGTCACGTGGTCGCAGCCGGGAATCTCGGCCTGCTCGATCGCGACGCGCACCTTTTCCGCCATCCGCAAGCCGTCGATGGCGCTCGTGTGCGGCGCGATGATGTGGAATTCCTCGCCGCCCGAGCGCACGAGCACGTCGCTGGCGCGCAGCACGGCGCGCGCCGTGTCGGCCACGGTGCGCAGCGCCACGTCGCCGACCGGATACCCGTACGTGTCGTTGACGACCTTGAAACGGTCGATATCGAAGGCGAGCAGCGCGAGCGGCACGCGGTAGCGGCGGGCGCGCTTGATTTCCTTGTCCAGCAATTCCTCGCCGTGGCGGCGGTTCGCCACGCCCGTCAGCGCGTCCATCGTCGAGATGTACGTCAGGCGCACGAGCAGGTGTTCGTTTTCCTGGCCGATCGCGGCGAGCCGCAGGCCGAAGGCGGCCAGCCGGGCCACGTCCGCGAGCGTGCTCCACTCGTCGAGCGAGAACGCGCGCGGCGCATCGAACAGCAGAGACAGCGCGCCGCGCGGCGCGCCGGGGCCGTCGGCCGGAATCGGCAGGCCGAGCGCCATCGCCGCGCCGTGCGCGCGCAAGCCGTCGGCCAGCGCCGGCTCGCCCGGCTGCTCAGGTGCCTCGATGAGGGCGGCGGTACCGCTTGCGGCGGCCAGCAGGCCGGGGAATGCGTGACGCAGCGGCGCCTGCAGCAGCCGGTCCGTGCGTTGCAGCAGCGTGCCCAGCAGCAGGCCGTCCGGGCCCTGTTGCGCGACCAGTTGCAGGTCGTTGCCTTCCCTCAGCAGG
>Ga0207657_10005713_pt1 | contig 12983 bp, 8 predicted proteins | sample KBSC33metaG_FD_184316 | JGI IMG/M metagenome (GOLD analysis project Ga0207657, IMG submission 184316) | Corn rhizosphere microbial communities from Kellogg Biological Station, Michigan, USA - KBS C3-3 metaG (SPAdes) (version 2) | ecosystem: Host-associated > Plants > Roots > Rhizosphere > Soil ...
GCCGGCAGCCTGCAATTGCGCTGGGTCTATGCCATGGACGAAGGCGGGCGCCAGCAATTCAATCCCCTGGTCCATGACGGCGTGATGTTCCTGTCCAACAACCGCACCAACACGGTGCAGGCGGTGAATGCCAAGACCGGCGAGCTGATCTGGGAGAACCGCATCGGCCCGGTGCTGGACAATCTGGAAAACGCCACCCGCACCATGGCGCTGTACGGCAATCTTTTGTTCTACGGCGCCACCAGCGCCACGGTGCACGCGCTGGACGCGCGCACCGGCAAGGAAGTCTGGAAGACCGTGATCTCCACCTACAAGAACGACAAGGTGGGCGGCATGACCGTGATCCATGGCAAGCTTCTGGTCGGGTTGACGCGCTGCGACGATCTTTCGGTGCAGGATCATTGCTGGATCGCGGCTTACGACACCGCCAACGGCAAGCTGTTGTGGAAGACCTTGACCATCGCCGACAAGGGCACGCCGGGCGGCGACAGCTGGGGCAAGCTGACCAACGACCAGCGCGCCGGCGCCGATGCCTGGATCACTGGCTCTTACGACCCGGAGCTCAATCTCACTTATTGGGGAACCGGCCAGGCCAAGCCTTCGCGTCAGGTCGAGCGCGGCACCGACGGCGATGCGCTGTTTTCCAATTCCACCCTGGCGCTCAATCCCGATACCGGGAAATTGCAGTGGTACTATCAGAACGCGCCGGGTGAATCGCTGGATCTGGACGAAGTCTACGAACGCGTGCTGATCGACCATGGCGACCAGAAGGTCGTGCTGGAAGTGGGCAAGACCGGCATCCTGTGGAAGCTGGACCGCACCAACGGCAAGTTTCTCGATCTGGCGCAAACCGTATTCCAGAATGTTTGGGTCAAGTTCGACAAGAAAACCGGCCGGCCCACCTATCGCGATGACATCATTCACCAGAAGGCGGATGTGGCGATCGCTTCCTGTCCCAGCCCGCAGGGCGGCCATGACTGGCCCGCCACCAGCTATCACCAGCCCACAGATTTGTTCTTGATCCCCTTGAGCCAGACTTGCGCGATGTATGGTGCCGGCAGCCAGCAATTCTATGAAATGCCCGGCAGCAACGGCAATCTGGGGCGCATCTCCGCCTATGAGGCCAAGAGTTTGAAACAGGTCTGGACCCTCCAGCAGCGCGCGCCCTTTCTCACCAGCATCATCTCCACCGCCGGCGGCGTGGGCTTTGTCGGCGATTTCGACCGTGTGTTCCGCGCCTTCGACGTCAAGACCGGCAAGACCTTGTGGGACACACGGTTGGGCACCGGGGTGCAGGGCTTTCCCATCACCTTCAGCGTGGATGGCGAGCAGTTCGTCGCGGTCACCACCGGCACGCAAGGCGGCAGCCCGGTGCAAAAGCCCCGCACCATGTTGCAGGAGGTGCACCGGTCCGAGACCGGCCAGGCGGTTTACGTCTTCGCCTTGCCCAAGCAGCGCTGAAAGAAGCGTGGCCAGGATCGAGATTCCCGGTCTGTCGATGCACTTCGAGAGAGGCGGGCAGGGGCCTGCCTTGTTGATGATCCCGGGCGCCCTGGGCACCGGTGCGGGCGATTTCCAAGCCCAGATCGGCTGGTTCGCGGACCGCGGTTTTACCGTGATCGCGCCCGACCCGCGCGGCTATGGCCAGTCGCGTCCGCCGCCGCGGGACTTTCCGCGCGATTTCTATCATCGCGACGCCGCCGACATGTTCGCCCTGATGTCGGGCCTGGGCCATCAGCGTTTCGATATCATGGGTTGGAGCGACGGCGCCAATATCGCCACCATCATGGCGGCGCGGCAGCCAGAGCGGGTGAGAAGGCTGGTGGTGTTCGGCGGCCAATCCTTTCTCACGGCGGAGGAGATCGCGGCCTTCAACCATATTCGCCAGATCACCGCCTGGTCGCCGCGCGCCGCGCAGGCGATGCGCGCGGTCTATGGCGCGGAGCTGGACGCGCTTTGGAACCGCTATGTCGACGGGCAGGTGGCGCTTTACGAGGCGGGCGGCGATCTCTACAGGCCGTTGCTGCCTTTCGTGGCGGCCCCAACCTTGATTTTGCACGGCGCACGCGATCCGCTGGTGCCCGGCCTGCATCCGGACGTCATCCACCGCGGCATCGCCGGATCGCGCCTGCATACATTTCCCGACGGCAAGCACAATATCCACATGCGCTTTGCCGATGCGTTCAACGCCATGACCCATGCCTTCCTGACCGAGCCGGCCAAGAGCGGCAGGGCATCCGCCGGATAGCGGAAAAGCCTTATTTTACGGCTTTAAATCGCGCTCTTTTGCTTTATCATCGCAGCTCAGACAACAACAAGGTCCCCACGTGGCTGACAGAATTCTCTCGGTTTTCCCCACCAATATCCTGCATCGTCATCTCGACGGCATGGAAGAGGTCAACCGGCAGCTGATGGCGCTGGTGGCCGACATCGCGGCGAACGAGCCCAATTCCACCACCGGCACCACCACCGAGGGCGGATTTCAGACCAAGGAAGACCTGTTCCAGCGCGACAATCCGGGCATCGCGGCGCTGAAGCCGCACATCTTCAGCGCCGTGCAGGAATTTGCCGCCTTGACCATCCAGCAGGAATTGACGCGGCCGCCGCAAAAGCTGGACTTCATCCTGTGGGGTTGGGCGGTCAGCTATAAAGCGGGACACACACAGGGGTTGCATGTCCACCCGGGCGCCAATGTCAGCGGCGTCTATTATGTCTCCGCGCCGCCCGCGGCGCTGCAGCCGGGTGAAGCGGGCAAGATTTCCTTCTACGATCCCAGGCCGCGCGCCACCATGGCGCAGCTTCCCTTCCAGGCCACGCGCCACCGCGTCGCGCCCGTGCCGGGAGACATGTATCTGTTTCCGTCCTGGCTCGAACATTCGGTATCGGCTTTCCAGGGGGAGGGGACGCGCCTCTGCATCGCCTTCAACGGCAAGCTGATCCTGGAATGACGGTTTTTGGCTGACGCGCGATGAGCAACGCCGACAAGGTTGAACGCCTGCGCGCAAAAGCGACGCAACTGCACGCGGCCGGACAATTGGCCGAGGCCGAACAGCTTTACCGGCGGATATTGGACCTGTGGCGCAGCGATCTTTCGGCGCGTTACATGATCGGCGTGATCAAGCTGCAGCAGGGGCATGCCGCCGAGGCGCTCGAAATGCTCCAACCCCTGATCGCCGAAGCACCCGGCATCGCCGATATCCGCACCCAATGCGGCATGGCCCGGCAGGAACTGGGCGACCACCGGCAGGCGCTGGCGGATTTCGATTCTGTGCTGGCGCAGGAGCCGGGTAATGCCCTGGCGCTGCTCTATCGCGGCAATCTGCTGACCGAAACCGGATCGCCCGCCCAGGCTTTGGGGGACTATCGGCGGCTGATCGATCTGGCGCCGGACTATGACGAGGCCTGGTTCCGACTGGGCGGCGCGCTTTGGCTGCTGGAACGGCTGGAGGAAGCCCTGGCCAGCTTCGGCCGGGTGCTGGAATTGAATCCGGGCCGCTTCGGCGCCGCGTTCAACCGGGGTACCATTCTGCTCAAGCTCGAACGCTATGATGAAGCCTTTGCCGCTTTCGAGTCCGCGCGCGCCCTTGCGCCCGATCATCCTTATCTGCTGGGCGGCCTGGTCAGCGCGATGGAAGGCGGATGCGATTTCAACCGCTGGTCCGAATTTCAAGCCCTGGCGGTCGCCGCGGTTCGCGAAAAGCGCGCCGTGATCGCGCCGCTGGCCTTTTTCTCCTTGTGCGACGATGGCGCGCTGCGGCGTGCCTGCAGCGAGACGTTCGTCGCCCGGCGGGTTCCGGGTCCCCACGCCCCGCTATGGGCGGGCGAGCGGTATGATCATGATCGGATTCGCATCGCCTATCTTTCGGACGATTTTCGCCAGCATGCCACCGCCGAACTGATCGCCGGCTTGATAGAGCGTCATGATCGCACCCGTTTTGAAGTCGCCGCTTTTTCCTTTTGCCAGGATGACGGCAGTCCCATGCGCGCGCGCCTGACAAGGGCGTTCGACCGTTTCCAGGACGTGCGGCTGCACAGCGATGCCGAAGTGGCGCGGCTGCTCCGGGACGGCGAATTCGACATTGCCGTGGACCTGAAGGGTCATACCGAGGGCGCGCGGCCGGGTATCCTGGCGCAGCGCCCCTGTCCGGTGCAGGTGAATTATCTTGGTTATCCCGGCACCATCGGCGCGCCCTGGCTGGATTACATCATTGCCGACGCCACGGTCCTGCCATGGGATCATCAGCCCTTCTACAGCGAGAAAATCGTCCATCTGCCGCACTGCTATCAGGTGAACGATTCCAGCCGCGAGATCGCCCAGACGCCCAGCCGTCGCGACGCGGGATTGCCGGACAAAAATCTGGATGGGGGGTTTGTCTTCTGCTGCTTCAATGCGGCCTGGAAGATAACACCCAGAATGTTCGACATCTGGTTGCGTTTGCTTGCGGATGTGCCCGGCAGCCTGCTCTGGCTGCTCGCCGACAATGAAACGGCGCAGAGCAATCTGCGGGCGGCGGCATCGGCAAAAGGCGTGGATCCGGCGCGGCTTGTCTTTGCCCCCAAAATCCCGCCGCCGGCGCATCTGGCGCGGCACGGCTTGGCGGACCTTTTTCTGGACACCCTGCCTTACAATGCCCATACCACGGCCAGCGACGCCTTGTGGGCCGGACTGCCTCTGCTCACCTGCCGCGGCGATCAGTTCGACGGCCGCGTCGCGGCAAGCCTGCTGGAGACGATGGGGCTGGACGAATTGGTCACGCACGATCTGGAAGAGTATGAAGCGATGGCGCGGGCCCTGGCCCGGGATGCGGCCCGGCTGGCGTCCTTGCGGGCAAGGTTGGCGGAAAATCGTGGCGCCAGCCCGCTTTTCGACACCGACCGGTTCCGCAAGGATATCGAGGCAGCCTATGTGCGCATGATGGAGATTTCGCGCGCCGGCCGTATGCCCGAAAGCTTTGCGGTGCCGGCTTGATCGGGTTGCACTTGATCCGGTTGCTCTGGGAGTATGATTTTGTTTCAATCGCGGACGGGGCGATCCAGGCGGCGCAGAACGCCGGAAGCCCGTGTAAGGGGAAGCGCATGCGGTGTGTTTGGTTGCTTTTGGTTCCGCTGGCGGCGGTTTTGACGACGCCGGCGCAGGCACGACCGCGTGATGACGCTTTGGCCGGGGCTTTCCGCTGCGCCGCGATTGCCGAATCCCGGCAATGGCTGGATTGCTATTATGGCGCCGTGCAGCCGGTACGCGCCGGACTGGGCATGCCGCCCGCCCTTGCGGCCCAGATCAAGCTGGCGACCGCGCCGCCCTCGGGCGGCCAGCCGCATGACGAAACCGTGCGCGATGAGGTGATGTCGGCCGCCACGGGCTGCATCCGGATCACCGGCGAGCGCCCCTGGCTGGATTGCTATTACGCCGCGGCCGCGCCGATGCGCACGCTCTTGGGCCTATCGGCGCCGCCCTTGGCACCAAAGCCGCTGCCTCAGCTTGCTTATGTAGCGCCGCCGCCGGCGCATCCCGTCGCGCCGGCCGGGCCGCCGCCCATGCCGCGCAATGCCGGTCTGTTGGATGGCATGTTCACCGATAGCAAGCCGATCGTCCGCAACGTGCCGATGCAGTCTTTCAGCCTGGACCGCAAAGGCGCCTTTACCGTGACGCTGGCGGACGGTCAGGTCTGGACCCAGACGGCGGAGGATGAAATCTATCACCCGGCGCGTTGGCGCGAAGCCGGAGCCGACAAATTGGTCACGATCTCACCCGGTCCCATGCACACATTCACCATGACGGTGTCGGGCCAGTCGCGAATCTACAAAGTGCGCCGCCAGCGCTAGCGTTCAGGCGGGCGGCTATTCCGCCGCGAGCGGCCGGCGATTGGGGATCGGCGTGATCACCGGATAAAGCTTGTGCCGCAAGGCGGCCGCGGCGTCGAACAAGGCATCGAGAACTTGCTTCTGCCATGCTTCCGTCATGCGCTCGGCGCTGTCGGTGGCGGACAGCGCGGCCACCGCACGCCCCTCCTGATCCAGCACCGGGACCGCGACGCAACGCATATCGGCCTGGTTTTCACGGTCGTCCAGCGCGTAGCCGCGCTGGCGCACCGTCTTGAGCTCGGACCGCAACAGCGCGGGGCTGGTGATGGTATGGGGCGTAAGCGCGATCAATTCGCCGTCGAGAATGAAGGATTCCATTTGCTCATCCGGCAGCGCCGCCAGCAGCACCTTGCCCAGGCCCGAACAGTAAGCCTCCAGCTGGGCGCCCACCTGCGTGTGCACGGCAAAGGCGCCCGGTGTGGAGACCTTGGCGACATAGGTCACCATGCCATGCTCGAGCACGGCCAGATGGGCCGTGAGGTCCAGTTTCCAGGCCAATTCGGTCATCAGGGCATGGCTGGCGTCGCGCAACAGCGCCGCGAGCGTCACATTGTGGGAGAGCGACAAAAGCAGCAGGCCCGGCCTGTAACGGCCGCGCGGCCCCCGGGCCACCGCGCCGATTTCCTCCAGCGTCTGGATCAGGCGATAGCCGGATGCTTCCGGCAGATTGGCGCGGCGGCTGAGTTCGCAGCTGGTGAGCCATTCATCCGGATCGCGGAAGGCTTTCAGCAAGGCGAATGCCTTCATCACCGAATGGTTCTTGGGCGTTGCCACCGGTTCTTGTCCCCAACTCCCAGCGCCGCCAACGTTCAGCGCTCCATGAAACGCATCGCCCACGTTTCCCCTTGCCGCTTGTCGCGATCTTCGCCGCGGGCGATGCGGCGCAAATACTCGTCGTATTGTCACGATAGCTCAAAAGCGCCGGATGGTTATCTCTCATCAGTTGAGAGATCGTCTTTTAATGTGAGTGTGGCCTGCGGGTACCGGCGCATTGATATTGCGCGACTCCTTATAAGATATTGAAATTATAGCAGTTTATTATTCCGACTACGGATGGTATCGCGCACGGCTTTAGGCAAGCGCTGCCACTATCATCATACGAAGCGCAGCGAAAAATCGAATGCCCGCGTGTTAGCGCTAGCATCGATGCGGCGAGTCTTCGCTGATGAGAGCGGGTCTGAAATCCGTCACCGCTGATGCTGACGCGATTGATGACATCCGCCTGCTTTCGCACATCGCCTGGACGCATTGGCGTCGCCATCTTGTTGAACCGCCACGGACGGTATCGGCAATGCCTTTCCATCGGTGGAGAAGAGTGGGCGCATTCGCGGCGGGCACTTGCGAAAATGCTTGCAGAGTTCCCGAATTACTCAGACAATTTAATGCTCCTCCTGCCCGGGATAACGAGCGTTTCGGCGCCCGGCCGCCACTGCAAAGCGCACCTTGTTCCCCTAAGGACTGTGCGCAACTTCCCCACTGGCCTTACGGCCAGTGGGGCCTTTTCCAGAAGGCGGGATGGACGCAAGGCCGGAAACCCCCTGTTTTTCCGGCAAAGTCCTGCCTGAGTTCTGCACCTTCCGGGCAGTTACCCGCCCTTTTTTACCGGACATTCACCCCGTTCCCCCACACTCGCGGGGGAAGTGCGGCCACGGGCCCACATCCATTCATATTTGGGGCAGATGGCATGACCGCCGGCGTGGCTTTGTTTGTGATCGACGCGTTCGCCGTTGCGCTGCTGTGGCCCTTGACCCTGCGCCTGGCCCTTTCCGGCGTCGCCGTGCCTTACCTTCAGATCGTGATGTTCGCGCTGGTGCAGCTGGGCATGCTGTACGCCCTGGGCCTCTACCGCCGGGAGGGCGTGGCGGAACTGGACAAGGCGTTCCGGCGCATTCCGATGGTGACGGCGCTTTCGCTCGCCGCTTCCAGTTTTGCGACAGCGGCGCTGGGCTGGACCAATTCCATAGCATTCTGCATTGCCGCGGGCGCCTGTTTCGCGGCTTGCGCGGCGATCGCGCGTGTCGCCTTTGCGCAATTCCGGCGGCATTCGCTGTTTCGCTCGCGGCTGCTGGTGATCGGGGCGGGAGAACGCGCCTGGGACTTGCTGCAGATGCTGCGCGCCCAGGGCCGCAGCCTGCATTACGACCTGACCTTCGTGCATGAAGACAGCTTCGGCGCGGTCGATAAGCGCCTGGCGGAAGATCCCAACAGCCACATCATCCTGGCTTCCGGCAATCTCTTGAAACTTGCCGAGCGCGTGCGGGCGGAAGAAATCGTCGTCGCGCCCGATGACCGGCGCGGCATGGCGCTGGACTCGCTGATCACCTGCCGGGCAAACGGCTATCCGGTTTCCCAGTATATGAGCTTCCTGGAAAAAGAGATCTCGCGGATCGACATCAAGCGGCTGGACATGGCCTGGATGCTCTATTCCGACGGATTTCAGGTCAGCCCCATCGGGCGCGGCCTGAAACGGCTGTTCGATATTCTTGTGAGCCTGATGATCCTGATTCCCTTTTCTCCCGTCCTGCTGGCCGCGATGCTGGCCGTATGGCTGGGCGATCGCGGCGCGGTTTTCTACCGCCAGGAACGGGTCACCCAGGGCGGCCGCGCTTTCCGGATCCTGAAACTGCGCACCATGCGCAGCGATGCGGAAAAAGGCGGCGCGGTCTGGGCGGCGGCGGGTGACAACCGCGTCACCGCCGTGGGCCGATTCCTGCGGCGCAGCCGCATCGACGAACTGCCCCAGCTTTTCAACGTCCTGGCCGGCGACATGTCGCTGGTGGGGCCGCGTCCCGAGCGGCCGGAATTTATCGACCAGCTGTCCCAGCAGCTGCCGCTTTATCACGAGCGTCATGCGGTGAAGGCGGGACTGACCGGCTGGGCGCAAGTCAATTATCCCTATGGCGCCTCGCTGGACGATGCCCGGTCGAAATTGAGCTACGACCTTTATTATGTGAAGAATTTCAACATCCTGTTCGATCTGAGGATCGTCCTGCAAACCCTGCGCGTGGTGATGTGGGCGGGCGCGGACGCGCGCTAGCGCTGCGCCATCGCGAACCTGCAGCGCACTTGCGCTCCAGCCGGCTTGTGCCCAAGACTTCTTCCAGAGGTGCGCGCTTGACCAGACTGGCTTTCATCCTGTTGCTGTTTGCCGCCGAGCCCGCTTTGGGCGCGGAGGCCTGGAATTGCCAATTCCCGGGGCATGGCGGGGTGTGGCAGATCGACGGAAACGATCTGGTGGCGCCGCCTTCCAGTGGATCGACCCGTTTTCCCATCATGCGCAACACGCCGGACGCGCTGGTGGCGCTGACCGAGGAGTTCAGCGGCCGCCGCTTTGAAATGGTGGTGCTCGACCGGCGCAAGCTGTCGATCAAAATTCTTCTGGTCAATCTCGAGGCGGACGGCGAACAGCGCGAAGCCGGCAGTTGCGCCGTCCCCGACGCGCGTGCCGCCGCGGCGGCACGCAGCGTCGTCGGCGATGTCCGGCACCGTGTCCGCGACCTGGTGCAGCAGGCCGAGAGCCTGGCGAACCGGGGCTATACCACCGCCGCCAATCTCAAGCTGACCGAGGCACAAGGATTTGAACGGCTGACGGCGGATGAGTCCCAGCTGATCGGCCAGATGCGGCAATATATTGCCGGCAAGCCCCGCCGTTAGCGTCGATCGTCAGCCGCGAAAAAAGCCGTGCGAAGCGCCCCAGGCCAGAAAAAGTTTTGGCCAGATCGCCGTCGGTGTGCCCAGCGCGCCGCGAATCCCGAAGCCATGTCCGCCTTTTTCGAACAAATGCAGTTCGCTGGGGACCCCGGCTTTGCGCAGCGCTTCGAAAAAGGCGACCAGATTGGCCACCGGCACCTGGGGATCGTCGATATTCTGGCACAGAAAGCTTGGCGGCACGGCGGCGGAGACATGATGCAGCGGCGCGCGGGCCGCGATGTCCTGCGCTGAAGGATTGGGCTCGATATTGCGCCCACCCATCATCACCCCGGCATAGATCAGGCCAGCAAAGTTGGGCCGGCAATCCAGCGCATCGGCGGCGTCGACCGGCTCATAGGCTCTCACCTCGGGGCCACGGGTTGCCATGGTGGCGGCAAGATGGCCGCCGGCGGAAAATCCCACCACACCCAGCCGCGCCGGATCGATGCCGTATTGCGCGGCACGCGCGCGGATCAAACGCATGGCACGTTGCGCGTCCTGCAGCGGCACATCCTGGCTGTTGCTCCAGCCCTCGGGCGGCAAGCGGTAGCGCAGCACGAAGGAGGTGACGCCCGATTTGGTGAATTCCCATGCCACATCGGCGCCTTCCTTGTCGGTCGTGACATGGTCGTAGCCGCCGCCCGGCATCAGCAGAAGCGCGGAACCGTCAGGCCGGACGGGGCGGTAGACGGTGAGATCGGGTTGCGTGATTCCGGTTGTGGCCCGGTCGTGATAGCGGCCGGGGTCCTTGGAACGTTCGGTGATGGTCAGGCGGCGCGGACCGCCAAGCTCGCCGGGGGCCTTGCCGGGCCATAGCGGCAGCACCTCGCCGGAGTCCGCGATCTTGTCGGTGTCAAGCAGCGCTGCTTGCGCCTGCGCGCGCGATGCGCCCAGCAAGGCCGCGCCCAAAACCAAAGCCGATCGCCTGTCCATGCAAGTTCCCCCAAAAGAGTCGCGCAACGGTCTCGCACGTGCGAAACTAGGCCAGTCCCTCTATTTGAACAATCGCGATTGAATTTGAGACAAGCCGCGCCTAAGAGAAGGCGGCGAAGCGTGGGAGCGGTACCTTGTTTTTCCTCGGCAGAAACCCGGCATCCCTTGCCCGAACGGGCGTTGCCTCGCTTCTGATATGTGGCGGGCTGCTGGCGGCTATGGCCCATGCCGATCCGGCGCCATCTTCGGCCAAACCCTCGCCCCAAAATCCCGCGCCGGAAAATTCAGCCAAAATACGGACAGCCGCGGGCCGGGCGCAATTCGTTCAGGATTATTGCATCGCCTGCCACAATGCGCGCGCCAAGACCGGCGGGCTGGTTCTGGAAGGCATCGCCGCCAACCCACCGCCCGATCACACCGAAATCTGGGAAAAAGTCATCAAGCGCCTGGGCGCCGGCGAAATGCCGCCGCGCACCGTCACAAAACGCCCCGATCCCGCGCTGGCGCAGGAAATGGTCGCCGGCTTGATCCAGGAGCTGGATGCCGCCGCGCGGAAATCGCCCTATGCGGGCCGCACCGTCATCCGTCGGCTCAATCGCACCGAATATGCCAATGCCGTGCGCGATCTGTTGCAGCTGGATTTTCCCTATGCCGATCAGCTGCCGCAGGACACGGTGGCCGCCGGTTTCGACAATATCGGCGATGCTTTGTCCATGTCGCCGCTGCTGCTGGAAACCTATCTGAAGGTGGCGCGGCGCGTCGGCGATCTGGCGTTGGGCGAGGGCGATGCCTCGCTGGTGACCGAACGGTTCCCCGTCACCAAGAGCCAGGCGGTGTGGCAGGGCGAAGGCATGCCGTTCGGCACGCGCGGCGGCGTGCGGGCGCGGATGAATTTTCCCCGCGACGGAGAATATGAGCTTCGCGCCTTCCTCAACCAGGTCGATCTCACGCCCACCGAAGGCGTGCGCTTCTTTCATATGCGGGTGCCGGTCAAGGCGGGCGATCACACCTTCATCGTCACCTTTCCCGAGCGTCATGCGGTGACGGAGGGTCCCGTGCCCAATCTGGATGGTTCCGGCGGTGCAAGCCTTGGCGGTCCGGTTGATGCCAAGGGTTCGGCGGTTCGTCCTACCTTGATCTTCCTGCTGGACGGCAAGAAGCTCAGAGAATTCGAGATCAGCGGTCCCACCGCCGGCGAGGCGGTGAGCATCGAGGCGGGACCGCCCACCCTGGCGCGCGCCGAAGTCACGGGTCCCTACAATGCGGGCGCGGCGGTGGACACAAAAAGCCGCCGGGCCATTCTGGTGTGCCGGCCCAAATCCGCGGCGGCGGAAACGCCTTGCGCCCGGCGCATCCTGACGGGCTTGCTGCGGCGGGCCTGGCGCCGCAACGTCACGCAAGCGGAAGCCGCGCCGTTTCTGGCCTCTTATGCCAAGGCGCGGGCGTCGCGCAATTTCGCCGGAGCGATCTCCATCGCCTTGCGCGACATTCTGGTATCGCCGGATTTCCTGTTCCGGCTGGAATTCGATGCCAAAGGAGCGAAACCGGGCCAGGCCTATCGCGTCAATGATTTCGAGCTGGCATCGCGGCTGTCCTTCTTGCTGTGGAGTTCCATTCCGGACGACCGCCTGTTGAATGTCGCCGCTGCAGGGCGGCTGCACGAGCCGGCGGTTCTGGATCGCGAAGCCCGCCGCATGCTGGCCGACGTCAAGGCCGATGCGCTGGTCGACAATTTCGCGGCGCAATGGCTGTCGCTGGACGAGGCGAAGACCGCGCTCCCCGACGCCAGGGCCTATCCCCAGTTCGATGCCGCCCTGCGCGACGCCTTTATCACCGAGACCAAATTGTTTCTGCGCTCGATCATGCGCGAGAATCGCGGCGTCACCGACATTTTCAACGCCAACTATACCTATCTCAACAACCGGCTGGCGGATCTGTATGGCGTGCCGGGTGTCACGGGGCCCGGATTCCGCCGGGTGCAACTGGCCGGGAACTCGCCGCGCGGCGGTATCGCGGGCATGGGTTCGGTGTTGATGCTGACCTCGCATGCCGACAAGACTTCGCCTGTCCTGCGCGGCAAATGGATTCTCACCAATCTGCTCGATTCCCCGCCCAATCCGCCGCCGGCCGGCGTGCCGCCGCTCAATCTGGCGCCCGACAAGAACGGGCGGGTGATGACCACGCGCGAGCAGATCGAGCGCCATCGCGCCGCGCCGCTCTGCGCCACCTGTCATTCGCGCATGGACCCGCTGGGATTCAGCCTGGAAAATTTCGACGTCATCGGGCGCTGGCGCGACAAGGACGAGGGCGGTCCGATCGATGCCAGCGCGATCTCGGCGGGCGGCGAGGCCATCAGCGGCCCGGCCGGGTTGAAGAAGATGCTGGCCGCAAAGCCGGAGATCTTCGTCACCGCCTTCACCACCCGGCTGATGACCTATGCCCTGGGCCGCCCGGTCGAGGCCCAGGACATGCCCCAGATACGCGCCATTGTGCGCCAG
>Ga0207657_10005714_pt1 | contig 12980 bp, 9 predicted proteins | sample KBSC33metaG_FD_184316 | JGI IMG/M metagenome (GOLD analysis project Ga0207657, IMG submission 184316) | Corn rhizosphere microbial communities from Kellogg Biological Station, Michigan, USA - KBS C3-3 metaG (SPAdes) (version 2) | ecosystem: Host-associated > Plants > Roots > Rhizosphere > Soil ...
GCGCGCGAGGAGCTCGGCGGCGATTGCCTGGTGTGGAACGGCGACACCCTCGTGTCCGACGCGCTCATGCGCCGGGTCGTTGGCAACAGACAGCAGGGCGTCTGCGTCACCATCGACCGCAAGGATTCGTACGACGAGGATGACATGAGGGTCGTCGCGGCGGACGACGGACGGCTTCGCGCCATCGGGAAGCGGATCGCCGAGGGCGTGAATGCCGAGTCTATCGGGCTTCTCGCCTTCCGTGGCGGCGGCGCCGAACGGTTCCGCGAGGCCATCGAGCAAGCGATGCGAACGAGCGAAGGGACGACCATCTGGTACCTTCGCGTGGTCCACCACCTCGCGCAAAGCGGCGAGGTGTGGACGCTCGATATCGAAGGCGAGGAATGGGGCGAGGTGGACTTCCCGGCGGACGTCGAGACCGCACGCGCGTTGACCGCCCGCTGGGATGCGGCGAGGAAAGCGGCAGCCGCGTAATCGCGGCGCTTTCGAGCGAGACAGAACCGGCTTGAAACCCCTCCACGAAAGTGGACGTTCTTGCCGTTCCCAACAAGCGTATAGCGGCCCGTCACCGCTTTGAGTCGGAGCGGCGGCCTGTGAACCGCAACAGGGGGAACGGCCATGAACCGACAATCGAAATTCGCGCTGATGCTGGCGGGCCTTGCGCTGGTCGTGCCGCAAGGAGCGAGCGCCGAGACACCCAATGCCAAGCTGTGGAACGGCACCTGGCATCTCAACACCGCGAAGTCGAAGTTCACCCCATCGACCAGGGAACAAAGCGAGACGCGGACGTATGACATTTCGGGCGGCAAGGTGACGATGAAGTCGAGCTCGAAGAACGCGTCCGGGAAGGCTCTGAACTTCAGCTATTCCGCCGCTTACGACGGCAAGCTCTATCCGATGGTGGGCAACCCCAACGCGGACCAGATCTCGCTCAAGATGGTGAGCAGCCGCGAATTCTCTGCCGCTTCGCGTCTGCATGGCAAGTTGACGGTGCAGTCGACGGCAACGGTATCGGCGGATGGCAAGCACCTCACTCTCACCCGCAAGATGCTGCGACTGAAGGGTGCTCCCACCGACGTGCTGGAGTTCGACCGCTAGGCAAGGTAGCCCGGCAGTGAGATGGAAGGGCTGAGCATCCCGGTCGGCGACGGCAGCGTTTCGGCGCTGCTGATCCGGCCTGAGGGTGCGAAGGCGCTGTATCTGTTCGCGCACGGTGCGGGCGCCGGCATGAGGCACAAGGCGATGGCGTCGAACGCCGAAGGGCTGGCCGAGCGCGGGATCGCGACGCTGCGCTACCAGTTCCCGTATATGGAGAAAGGGTCGAAGCGGGTCGACCCGCCCAAGGTGGCACATGCGGCGGTGCGCGCCGCGGCGGCGAAGACTGTGGAGCTGGCCCCGGACTTGCCTTTGTTCGCCGGCGGGCGGTCGTTTGGCGGGCGAATGACTTCGCAGGCGCAGGCGGAAGAGCCGCTGCCGGGCGTGCGCGGGCTCGCCTTCATCGGCTTTCCGCTGCACCCCGCCGGCAAGCCCGGCATCGAACGCGCCGAGCATTTGGGGCGGGTCAAGGTCCCGATGCTGTTCGTCTCCGGCGCCCGTGACGCGCTGGCGGAGACGGATTTGCTGAAGCCAGTCGTGGAAAGCCTAGGCCACCGCGCCACACTGCATGTCATCGCCGACGCGGATCACAGCCTCAAAATACCGGTGAGGAGCGGCCGCACGCCTGTGCAGGCGGAAGCCGAAGCGCTCGACGCGATGGTGGAGTGGATGTTGCGGTTAAGCTGAGGGCGACAGGAAGCGCGCGGCGATGTCCCTCGCCAGCCGAGCCGGGCGTTTCGTGACCGCGTCGAGACAGCACCAGGTGCTCTGGATCTCGCTCAGCACTTCGTCGCCCCGGCGGAGCACGGTGTGGAAGAAGGCGCGGGCTCCTTCGACCTTTTCAGCGATGACCTCGGCGACGACATTGTCGGTCAGGAAGGTCGGGCGGAGGTAGGTGATCTCATGCTTCAGCGCGACCCACAGATGCTGGGCGACGGCGCCCGGCGGAGCGACGCTGCTCCAGTAGTCGACGACGGCTTCCTGCACCCATTTGAGATACACGGAATTGTTGACGTGACCCATGTGGTCGATGTCGGCTGGCAGGATGGCGACGGGGTGGCGGTACATGGCCGGTAGGCTGTCACTTGCTGACAGCGGTGTCAATTATGTTGCCAACGGTCGGTCGCGACCGACACTCTCCTCCCCTCGATTTCGAGGGGAGGTAGCAGGCGAAGCCTGACGGAGGGGTCTACTGCTGGCCTTGGGTCCTTTCACGAGCTTCGCTGGTTCCGCTCCCCTGCAAATGCAGGGGAGGAGAATGCTTAGCTCGTCACTTCCTTCACATTGTCGTCGCTGTTTCGGTCGATGTAGTAATTATAAGGATCGACGCCCGCGAAGGCCGGCTTCTTCGCGCTGTGGACGACGATTTCCTGAGTTCCGTTCACGATCGGCTTTCGCTCCATCATGATCACGTCCTTCGACGAGAAGGCGCCGAGGCCGGGGCGCGCGGTGAACAGGCCGATCTCGATCGGCTCGGCGAGTTTCGTGCGAGTTTCGACGCCCTTGCCGCTGGCGTAGAATTTGTCGGCCTTGACCGTGATCGTGGTGGTCCAGCCGGTCGCGTCCTTCTTCGTCTTCGCGTCGGCGACCTTGAGGTCGTAGATCGTGATCTTCTCGAAGAGATCGGTGATCAGCTGCTGCTGTTCCGGAGTCTTGGCTTCCTTTCGGAGCTCGGCGACGAGGTCGACCGAGCGGAGGTAGGGCGGACCCTTGAAGCGCCACTTGGCGAGGAAGCGGGAGAGGGCGCGGTCGACCGCATCCTCGCCGAGCCGCTCCTGGAGCAGGTACATGACGACCGAGCCCTTGCGGTAATGGATGTACTGCTGGTTCTCGACCCGCTCGAGGGGGACTTCCTCGATCGCTTCGGCCTGGCGGCTGCGAAGGTAGAAATCGAGCTCATATTTGAGGAAGCGGCGGATCTTGTCGGGCCCGTAGAGGTGCTTCATCACCATCAGCGCCGAATATTGCGCCAGCGTCTCGCTCGTCGCGGTCATGCCCTGCATCTCGGCGCCGATCACCTGGTGGGCCCAGTACTGGTGCGACATCTCGTGGGCGACGACATAGGTGGTGAAGTCGATCTTCTCCGGATCGTCGGTCTTCGCGTTGAAGCCAATCGACTCCGAATAGGGCATGGTGCCGGCGAACGCCTGGGCGAAGCTGTTGTAACCCGGGAATTCGATGATCCGCGCGTAGTTGAACTGGTACGGACCGAAATGGGACCGGTAATAGTCCAGAGACACCGCCATCGCGCGAAGCATCTTCTGGACGTTCCAGTCGTGGCCCGGAAGATAGAACACCGACAGCTTGATGCCGTTGTGGACGACCGAGGCGACCTTGTAGTCGGCTGACTGGATCGAGAAGAAATTGAGGATCGGCACGGTGCTGACGAAGGTCGCGGTGCGGCGCCCGTCGCTCGTCGCGTCGGAAATGCGCGCACCGGGCGCGATCGGGATCTGGCCCGCGTCCGTCGTGAGCCGGATCCGCGAAGTCACCCAGTCCGAGCCAATGTAATTCTTGCCGGTCGCGGACATGTCCTCGAGCTTCGGCACCCGAAGCTCGGCTGGAAGGTGCTGGCGGCGGCGCTGCGTGCGGTCGTCGAGCAGGATGCTGCGGTCCATCCCGATGATCGGCGCGAACGACGAGTTGTTCACGAACGTGCCGTTCTCGAGGAGGTCGGTCGCCGGGCTGGAAGCGCGGAAGCCGCGCCTCCACAGCTCCGACTTGAAGGTCAGTGTCGTGGTGGCGCCGGGCGCCAGCGGCTTGTCGAACTGGTAGATTCGGTAGCCGAAGTCCTTGTCGTCGCTGACGAGATGCGCCCCGGCAATGTCCAGCTTGAGCCACTCGAGCTGCTGCGCCCCCTTGCGGACGTGGATCTGGTTGATCGGCGCGTTCGTCTTGTTGACGAGGTCGTAGCGGCCCTCGGTGATGAGCAGGCGCTTCTTCGGATAAAGCTGCGCGTCAAGCTCGACATGCGTGATTGCGGGCTGCGGAAGCTTCTCATACTTGAGGTACTTCCGCTCGTAGTCCGCCGCCCATTTCTCGGCCTCGGTGCTTGTCTGGTAGCGGTTGAGGACCTTGATGTTCCAGTAGGCGTAGGCGCCGGTGCCGGCCATCGCCACGGCGGCGAGACCGATGATCCCGAGCGTCAGCCCGCTCGCCATGTGTGGAACGCGCTTGAGGCGGCTGCGAACGGACAAGTCCGTCCCGCGCGGCCACATCATGTGGGCGATGACGGCAAGGATGATGGCGAAGCACAGCCAGTAGAACTGGAAGACCTCGGCGCCTTTCCAGAAGCTGCCGGCGCCGACGAAATCGCTGAGCGGCGTGCTAGGGCCCCGTCCGTAATTATAGAGCGGGTTTCCATAGCCCATGTTCCTGAGGAAGATTCCGCCGATGAACCAAACGAACAGGATTCCCCAGCCGACATATTTGTTGGGGCTGAGCACCTGGACGAACACCGCGAGGATTGCGATCAGCAGCCCGTCGATCGCGGCCGGGACGATGAACCACAAGACATAGTCGAGAAGGCCGATCTCGCGAGCGCCCTCGATCAGCGCATAGACGATGCCGGTGAGCGCGCTGGCGACGTTGACGATGAGCAGGATGAGGAAGATGGCGAGCATCTTCGGCACCGTCATCACCCAGCTCGGCACCGCGGTGCTGTCGATCAGCTCGTTCATCTTGCGGTCGCGCTCGCGCCACACGAGCTCGCCGCCGTAGAAGGCCGCGATCAGCAGCAGGAACAGGGCCGAGCCGCCGGTGACCGCCGTGATCGTCGCCGAGACGGTCGGGTGATCGGGCGTGCCGTAGCTCGACTGAGCGAGGAACAGGACGACCCCGCTGAACGTGACCGCGAGCAATGTCAGGACGATGAGGCCCGGGCTGGTGAGGACCTGGCGCACCTCGACGCGAAGGCGGGTCAGGAATTGGGTGGCAACGGACGGCTTGCACTCGCGGGCGACAACCGACGCGCCGCCGAGCTGCGCCGGCGCGGCTGCGACTTGCGCTTCGCGCTGCTTGCGCTTCGCGAGCCTGCTCAGCCGCCATTTGGAGGGCGCTCGCTCGGTCATCGAGAAACGCCACAGGGCGAGGCCGAGGAAGGCGAAGCCGAGGATGACCACGTAAGCGCGGTTGAACAGGATGAGGCCGCTGAAATCGAGGAGGCGGCTGTTCATCTCGGACTGCGTCCAATAGCGGCTGGCTTCGATGACCGCGTTGCTGCCCATCGGTTCCCAGCGGGCGAACGTGTCGCGATATTCGAGATTCTGGCTGACGATGATGCCGCTGATCAGATAGGCCATCACCAGCGTGATCGCGGCGATATAGGCCGCCATCATTGAGCGAAGCACGGTCGCGACCGCGAACAAGACGGCGCTCATCAGGAAGATGTTGGGGACGCCAAAGACGAGGAAGTTCCAGGCGTAATAGCTGATGTTCTGCGGCCCGACCGTCTCCGGATCGACCCACGGCATCATGACACCGAACCCCATTCCGATCGGCACCGCGAGATAGCCGATCAGGGCGATCAGGAAGCCGCCGAGGAAACGGCCAATCACGATCTGGTTCGCGGTGACCGAGGTGGATCGGACGATGGGTGCGAAGCCGCTATTGTCGTCGCGGACGATCGCATTGGCGACGAACGCGGTGATCACGAAGAGGTAGAAGAGCGCGAAGGACGAGATTGCGACGGCGATTGCGTATGGCGCGTTCTCGTGAACCGCGCCGGGGGTCCCGATGCGGATATTCTCGCTCGCGGTGACTCCGAAGCCCATCAGGAAGAAGATGGCGATCGCGACCCAGAAGACGGGGTTGCGAAGCTGATAACGGATTTCGAACGCGGTGATGCCCCGGATCATCGACATGTTCCCCTCAGGCCGCGCGGCGGAGCGTGGAGAGGGTCGAGAAATAGACGTCCTCGAGGCCGCCCTCGACCGGGTCGAAGCCCTTCGGCCGCTCGTCGGAGAGGACATGGATCACCGAATTGCCAGCGAACAGGCGGGTCGAGATCACTTCATACTTGCCCTGATATTCGTCGAGCTCGTCGCGGGCGATGACCTTCTTCCAGATCTTGCCACGAGTGTTCGCGATGAGGTCGGCGGGCTTGCCTTCGAGCTGCACCCGGCCGTTGGCCAGAACCGCCATGCGCGGGCAGAGGTCGGCGACGTCGTCGACGATGTGGGTCGAGAGGATGACGACGACATTGTCGCCGATCGCGGCGAGGAGGTTGAGGAAGCGGTTGCGCTCTTCGGGGTCGAGGCCGGCCGTGGGCTCGTCGACGATGATCAGCTCAGGGTTGCCGATCAGCGCCTGGGCGATCCCGAAGCGCTGCCGCATACCGCCCGAGAAGCCGGCGATCGACTTGTTGCGGACGGACCAGAGGTTGGTCTGTTCGAGCAGGGTCTCGACGACCGACTTGCGGTCCCTGGCGCCGGTGATCCCCTTCAGCACCGCGAGCTGGTCGAGCATCGCATAGGCCGAGACGCGGGGGTAAACGCCGAAATCCTGCGGAAGATAGCCGAGCGTCCGGCGCAGGCGATCGGGATCGGCGAGGACGTCGATGTCGTTGAACCGGATCGAGCCCGCGGTCGGCTGCTGGAGCGTCGCGACCGTCCGCATGAGCGTCGACTTGCCGGCGCCGTTGGGCCCCAAAAGGCCGTACATGCCGCGCGGGATCGACAGGCTGACGTCGTCGAGCGCGACGGTGCCGTTGGCATAGGTATGCGACAGGTTCTGGATTTCGAGCATTCTTCCCCCCGGATTTGCCGCGTGTGATCAAGGGGATGGGCGCCGCCGTCAAGGCGGAGCGGACTCAATTTCGACGAGCCGACGAACGGTTGAGTGCTCCTCCCTAGCCGCAGGCTGGGGAGGGGGACCGCTCGACGAAGTCGAGTGGTGGAGGGGTTTGCGGCCGACCCCTCCACCATTGAATCTTCGTTCAATGGTCCCCCCTCCCCATCGCTGCGCGATGGAGAGGAGCTTAGTGGTAAGGCCGATCGAGGCCGCCGGGGCTCTTCGTGAAAATCTCGCAGCCGGCGTCGGTGATCCCGATCGAATGCTCGAACTGGGCCGAGAGCGAGCGGTCGCGGGTGACGGCGGTCCAGCCGTCGTCGAGCACCTTCACGTCGGGCCGGCCGATGTTGATCATCGGCTCGACGGTGAAGATCATCCCCGGCCGAAGCTCCGGCCCGGTGCCGGGGCGGCCGGCATGGACGACTTCGGGGCTGTCGTGGAACAGGCGCCCGACGCCGTGCCCGCAAAAGTCGCGCACGACGCTGTAGCGGCGCGCCTCGGCGTGGGTCTGGATGGCGTTGGCGATGTCGCCGAGGTGGTTGCCCGGCTTCGCCTGCTCGAGCCCGAGCATCAGGCATTCGTAGGTCGTGTCGACGAGCTTGCGCGCCTTAATGCCGACGTTTCCGACCAGATACATGCGGCTGGTGTCGCCGTGCCAGCCGTCGACGATCGGGGTCACGTCGATGTTGACGATGTCGCCGTCCTTGAGCGCGCGCTCGGCACTCGGGATTCCGTGGCAGACGACATGGTTGATCGAGATGCAGCAGCTCCGGGTGTAGCCGCGGTAGCCGAGCGTCGCGGGCACTCCGCCGCCCTCGACCGTCATCCGATAGACGACATCGTCGAGCTCCTGCGTCGAGACTCCGGGGACGACGTGCGGCGCGAGCGCATCGAGGATCTCGGCGGCGAGGCGGCCGGCGCGGCGCATGCCCTCGAACGCTTCGGGGCCGTGAAGCTTGATGACGCCGTTGCGCGATTCGACGCGGTCGTCGGCGGCGACAGAGACATATTGAGTCATGGCGCTAACATAGGCACGGGGGCTGGCGATGTCGAACAGCACCGACCAGTCGCGGCAGTGGACCGCAGCCCTCGTCGTGATCGGCGACGAGATCCTCTCGGGGCGGACTCAGGACAAGAATGTCGGGCAGCTTGCCACATGGCTGAACGATCATGGTATCCGCCTTGCCGAAGTGCGCATCGTGCCGGACGACAGCGGCCGCATCGGGGAAGCGGTCAATGCGCTTCGGGCGTCGCACGACTATCTCTTCACGACCGGAGGGATCGGCCCGACTCACGACGACATCACGGTCGACGCGATCGCGGCGGCGTTCGGAGTGCCGGTGATCGTCCATCCCGAAGCGCGGCGGATCCTCGAGGATTATTACCGCGACCGGCCGGGCGGGCTGACCGAGGCGCGGATGCGGATGGCGCGGACTCCCGAGGGCGCCGAGCTGCTCAAGAACCCGAGCTCGGGAGCGCCGGGGATCAGGATGGGCAATGTCTATATTCTCGCCGGCGTGCCGGGGATCGCGGCGAGCATGCTCGAGGCGCTGACCGGCAAGCTCGAGGGCGGGCGGCCGGTCGTCTCGGTGACGGTCGGAGCCCGGGCGCCGGAGAGCGACGTCGCTGACCTGCTGCGCGAGACCGAGGAGGCGCACCCGGGGGTCGCGATCGGCAGCTACCCGTTCTTCAGGGACGGCCGCTACGGATCGAACTTCGTGATCCGGTCGGAGGACGGCGACCTCGCGCGGCGCACCGGTGACAAGCTTGCCGAACGGCTTCGCGAGGCGGGCTTCGAACCGGTCGACGGCGGTCTCTAGACCAGCTCGCGAACCACGTCCTTCGCGATCGTCTTCGCGATCTTGCCGGCGCCGGAGGTGCCTTTCGCGAGCGCTTCGGCGAGGTGGATGGCCTGGTCGGGCGCGACCTTGGGCGGAAGCGGCGGCTCGTTGGGGTCGACCACGGCTTCGACGAGGAACGGGCCGTTGGCTTGCATCGCCTCGCGCAGCCGGTCGCCGCAAATCGCGGGGTCCTCGATCGTCACGGCCTCGAGACCGCAGCCGCGGGCCACCGCAGCGAAGTCGATCGGTTCGAGCTCGCAACCGAATTCGGGATTGCCGAGGAAGACCATCTGCTCCCACTTGATCTGGCCAAGCGCGTCGTTCTTGATGACGACCAGCCTGACGTTGTCGAGGCCATATTTCCTCAACGTGACGAGGTCGCCCATCAGCATCGCGGCGGCACCGTCGCCAATAACCGCGACGACCTGGCGCCGGGGGAAAGCCACCGCGGCCGCAATCGCATAGCCGAGGCCGTTGGCCATGCTCGCGAGCGTGCCCGAACAGCTGAACATCATCTCTCCGCGCATCTCGATGTGACGCGCGGTCCAGCTGGTGACGGTGCCGCTGTCCGTGATGACGATGGCATCGTCGTCGAGCAGCTTGTTGAGCTCGTGGGTGACGACCTGCGGCTTCATCGGCGTGTCGCGGCGCGTGCCGCGCTCGTCCATCAGTTCGCGCCAGTCCTTCATCGCTTTCTGCGCGGTATCGAGGAACTTGCGGTCCTTGTTCTCCTCGACGAGCGGGAGGAGCGCGGCGAGCGTTACCCGGCTGTCGCCGACGAGCCCCGCCTCGACCGGACAGCGGAGGCCGATTCGCTTGGGATCGAGGTCGATCTGGATCGCGCGCGCCTGGCCGGGCTCGGGGTAGAATTCGATATAGGGGAAGGTCGAGCCGACGATGAGGAGCGTGTCGCAACCCTGGAACGCCTCCTGCGAGGCGCGAGTGCCCAAGAGCCCGACTCCGCCGGTCGCGTAAGGGCTTCGATCGGGAATCGCACCCTTGCCGAGAAGCGCCATTCCGATTGGCGCCTTGAGCTTTTCCGCCATCGCCTCGAGCTCGGCGCGGGCACCGAGCGCTCCGCGGCCGGCGAGGATGAACGGCTTCTTCGCGGCGCTGAGGACTTCGGCGGCGTACTGAAGCTCGCGGGCGTCGGGGCAGTGTCCGCCGCTCGCCATCGTGTTCGAGACATGATGCGGAATGTTGCGCTTGGAGCGCTCTTTCTTGGACACCGGCATCGACTGGATGTCGACGGGGATGCTGATGTGCGTCGGCTGGCGGTAGCCGAGCGCGATCCGGCAGGCGAGCTCGGTGACGTTCTCGACATGCTCTGGTCCCATCACGCGGACGCTGTAGGCGCACGGCTCCATGAAAAGCTTGTCGAGCGCCACATCCTGCTGGGTGAAGGTCTCGAGAAGGTCGTGGTACTGGAGGCCGGTGATGGCGAGCACCGGCTGGTTATCGAGCTTGGCGTCGTAGATGCCGTTGAGGAGGTGAATCCCGCCGGGCCCGGAGGTGGCGATGCAGACCCCCAGCCTACCGGTCCACTTCGCGTACGCGCAGGCGGCGAAGGCGGCGGTTTCCTCGTGCCGGACCTGGATGAAGCGGATCTTGTCCTGCCGCGTGCGAAGCGCCTCGAACACGCCGTTGATTCCGTCGCCGGGGATTCCGAACACGACCTCGACCCCCCAGTCGATCAGGGTTTCGACGAGGATATCGCCCGCGGTCTGCGCCATTGTCGATGCCTCCTTGCTTCAGCGGTAACGCGCGGCCTTGCGAATGGTTGGGTGAACTGTGCGGGGAAGCTCGGCCCGGTCGGCTGCGGATTTGATTTTCGTCAATGACCTGTCCGTTGATCGGAAGTTGCTGATTGCGAATTGCTGTGTGACATCCCTGCAGTTCAGCAGGGGGAATCGGCATGAAGAAGGTCATCGTCTTTTTTTTCGCTACGGTCGCATTCAATCCGGCCCTTGCGGCGCAAGTCGCGAGGCCGCCGGTTCCCCCCGCGAAGCCCGTCACGGAAACCTTGTTCGGACAGAAGGTCACCGACCGCTATCGCTATTTCGAGCAGCAGGGCCCTGCGGTCACCGACTGGATGAAGGCGGAAGGGCGCTACACGCGCTCGGTGCTCGACGCGCTCCCGCGGCACGACGAAATCCTCGCCAAGCTCAGCGCGATGACCGGATCGATGGACGTCGTCACTTCGATCACTCGGAGCGGCGGCCGCACCTTTTACGAACAGCGAAGCGCGGGCTCGGACAATTACGACCTCATGGTTCGCGATCCCGACGGCCGGGTTCGAAAGATTGTCGACGTCGCGGCAATCCGGGCCGCCAATGGCGGCGACCCCTTCGCCATCAATTATTTCACGCCGTCGAACGACGGGACCAGGGTCGCGGTCGGAATCTCCGAGGGCGGCTCCGAGGATGCCTCGTTGTGGGTCTATGATGCGGCGACCGGGGCGAGAATCGCGGGGCCCGTCCCCAATGCGCAGTTCGGCATCGTCAACTGGCAGCCCGACGACCGCGGCCTGTTCGTCAATCTCCTGACTCCGCTCAAGCCTGGCGCACCCGAGACGGACAAGTACAAGTTCGCCAAGGATTATCTGTGGGACTTCAAATCGCCGCCGGTGCCCGTGCTCGGTACCGGAATCTCACCGGCAGTGCCTTTCAAGCCCGAAGAATTTCCCGCGATCGTCACGGTGCCCGGCGCGCCCATAGCGCTGGCCCTCAACGTCAATGGCGTTCAGAACGAGATCGCAGTCTGGACTGCGCCAGTCGCCGAAGCCGGCCGGCCGGACACGCCGTGGAAGGCGCTCGTCGCGCGCGATGACGACGTGACGAACATCGCTGTCGCAGGAAGCCGGATCTTCCTGATGAGCCACAAGGACGCACCGACGTTCAAGGTTCTCGCGCTCAATGCGGGAGAGCCGATCAGCGCTGCCAGGGAGGTCATCGCCGCGCGCCCCGATCGATTGATCGAGGGGATCGCGGCCGCTGCCGACGGCCTGTACGTTCGTGCCCGCAGGGGCGTCTATTCGCAGCTCATCAGAATCCCGCTGGATGGCGGGCCGGAGCAAATTGTCGAGCTTCCGTTCAAGGGCTCGATCGACGAGCTTTCAGCGGACCCGCGCTATCCCGGAGTCAACCTGATCCTGGACAGCTGGGCGGTGCCGCCCAAGGTTGTGGCCTATGATCCGGCGAAGGGATTTTCGGACCTGGGCCTGGGCAAGGCGCCCGTCGGGTTCGACCCCTCCCTGTATGAAGCGCTCGATCTCAAGGCCAAGGCGGCTGACGGGGTCGAGGTGCCACTCAGCTTCGTCACCGCCCGCGACGCCAAGCATCCGCGCCCCGTCATGCTGATGGCCTATGGATCTTATGGCATCTCGGAATTCCCGGCCTTCGGCACGCGGCCGATGGTCACCTTGCCGAACGGCATCGATTATGCCGTGTGCCACGTGCGGGGCGGCGGCGAGCTCGGAGAGGCCTGGCGGCTCGGCGGCAAGGACGCCAACAAGCCCAACACCTGGCGCGACCTGATCGCGTGCGGGGAGCAGCTCATCGCCGCCGGCTACACGACCAAGGACCAGTTGTTCATCATCGGCGGCTCGGCCGGCGGTATCACCATGGGGCGTGCGATGGAGGAACGGCCGGACCTGTTCGCGGGTGTCTTCGACATGGTCCCCGCGGCCAACACGATCCGCTCCGAATTCAGCCCGAACGGACCGCCCAACATCCCGGAGTTCGGGACCATCAAGGACGAGAAGGGATTCAGGAATCTGCTGGCGATGGATTCGGTCCAGCATGTGAAGCCGGGCGTCAAATATCCGCCGATCATGATCACGACGGGCCTCAACGACCCGCGAGTGTCGAGCTGGGAGCCGGCCAAGCTCGCGGCGAGCCTTCGTGCCGCGGGTGATCCGAACCCGGTCCTCCTGCGGATCGATGAGAAAGCGGGCCACGGCATCGGCTCGACCAAGACGCAGACGGATCAGCTCTACGCGGACGTCGCGACATTCATCCTGTGGCAGTCGGGCGATGGCGCAGCGGCCCGTTCGGGGGGCGAACGCGGCCGAAAGTAGGGCGTCGACTCCGCCGACTCGTTGACTGGAATTTGCGGGGGACCTAACTCACGCCGGACGGGCGCGGGTATGATGTAATGGTAGCCTGTCAGCTTCCCAAGCTGAACGCACGGGTTCGATTCCCGTTACCCGCTCCAGCCTAGCCAGTCCGGGGGACTGGCGTACGGCTGGAGCGC
>Ga0207657_10005715_pt1 | contig 12979 bp, 14 predicted proteins | sample KBSC33metaG_FD_184316 | JGI IMG/M metagenome (GOLD analysis project Ga0207657, IMG submission 184316) | Corn rhizosphere microbial communities from Kellogg Biological Station, Michigan, USA - KBS C3-3 metaG (SPAdes) (version 2) | ecosystem: Host-associated > Plants > Roots > Rhizosphere > Soil ...
CATGCTGCCTGGTGTGGGCAAGATCAAGGACCAGCTGGATGCGGCGGGTCTCGACGACAAGATCCTCACCCGCCAGGAAGCCATCATCCAGTCGATGACCAAGACCGAACGCGTGGACCCGGACCTGATCAACGGCTCGCGCCGCAAGCGCATCGCGGCCGGCGCCGGCGTGGAAGTCAGCGAAGTCAACAAGCTCCTCAAAATGCACCGCCAGATGGCGGACATGATGAAGAAGATGGGCAAGGGCGGCCGCATGCCGCAAATGCCCGGCATGGGCGGAATGCCCGGTGGATTGCCGCCCGGAATGTTTCCGGGACGGCGGTAAGCAACAACCCGATTTGAACTTTTAACTGCAAGGAAAAAACAACATGGCTCTTCGCATTCGTCTTGCCCGCGGCGGCACCAAGAAACGCCCGCACTACAACATCGTCATCGCCGACAGCCGCAATCCGCGTGACGGCCGCTTCATCCAGAAGATCGGCTTCTACAATCCGCTGCTGCCGTCCGATCACGCCGACCGCCTCAAGCTGGACCTGGAAGCCGCCAAGGAGTGGATCGGCAAGGGCGCCGTGGCGTCCGACCGCGTGCACAAGTTCCTGGCCAATGCCGGCCTGGTGAAGGCGCGCGTCCACAACAATCCGCAAAAGGCCCAGCCCAAGAAGAAGGCGCAGGAGCGTGCCGCGGCGAACGCCAAGGCCGCCGAAAGCGCCGAAGCGCCTGCAGCCTAACTTGGCGCGGGACGTCCTTCTTGCCGCCGTCATCGGCGCGCAAGGCCTGAAAGGCGAGGTGAAGGCAAAGCTCTTCACCGCCGCGCCCGATGCCTTGCCGCGCTATGGCGTGCTGCACACCAGGGACGGACGCAAGTTGAAGATCACCGCCTTTCGCCCCGCCAAGGAGGGCGAGGCGGTGATTGCGTTTGAGGGCATCGGTGACCGCAACCAGGCCGAAGCGCTCAAGGGCACGGAGCTGTTTGTGGCGCGTGACGCGCTGCCCGCACCGGCGGAAGACGAATTCTATCACGCCGACCTGATCGGGCTGGAAGCGCGCGACAGCGAAGGCCGGGTGCTGGGCAAGGTCGTTGCCCTGCACAATTTCGGCGCCAGCGATGTGCTGGAATTCGCCCGCGCCGACGGCGACAGCGTGCATCTGGCCTTCACCAGGGAAACCGTGCCGGTGATCAACGTCGCTGATGGATTCATCGTCGTGGCTGTACCCGAGGATGATGAAGACACCGACCATGTCGAATAACTGGCATGCCACCGTCCTCACGCTCTTCCCCGAAATGTTTCCGGGGCCGCTGGGTATTTCGCTGCTGGGCAAGGCGCGGGACAAGAATCTCTGGCGGCTGGAGGTGCGCGACATCCGCGAGCATGGCCTGGGCAAGCACCGCACCGTGGACGACAGCCCGGCGGGCGGCGGCCCCGGCATGGTGATGCGCGCCGATGTGGCGGCGGCGGCGATCGATGCCGTCGCACGGGACGGCCGCCCCCTGATCTATCTGTCGCCGCGCGGCAAAAGGCTGGACCAGGCGCGGGTGCGCGAGCTGGCGGCGGGTCCCGGCGCGATCCTGCTCTGCGGCCGCTTTGAAGGCCTGGACCAGCGCGCCATCGAGGCGCGGCAAATGGAAGAAATCAGCCTGGGCGACTTCGTGCTGGCGGGGGGCGAAATCCCTGCCATGGCCCTAATCGAGGCCTGTGTGCGCCTGATCCCCGGTGTGTTGGGAGACCATGCCTCCACCGACGAGGAAAGCTTCGCGGCAGGCCTTTTGGAATATCCGCATTTTACCCGACCCCAGGACTTCGAGGGCCGCACCATTCCGGATGTTCTAACATCCGGAAATCATTCAGAAATTTCAAAATGGCGGCTGGCGCAGGCGGAACGGCTGACCCGGGCGGCGCGTCCGGACCTTTGGACCCTCTATGAAAAGAAGAAGCCGTAGGCTATACGCGCCCGCTCAAATCCCGCTTTTCCCGCACGGAGACTAGGAAAATGAACCTTTTGCAGCAGCTCGAAGCCGAGCAGATGAGCTCGCTCAGGGCTAAGGCGCTGCCCGATTTCCGTCCGGGCGACACCCTCAAGGTCAACGTCAAGGTGGTGGACGTCACCTTTGACGAAAAGACCAAGCAGAACAAAACCCGCGAGCGCATCCAGGCCTTTGAAGGCGTGTGCATTGCCCGCCAGGGCGCCGGCCTCAACGAGGCCTTCACGGTGCGCAAGCTGTCCTATGGCGAAGGCGTGGAACGCGTCTTCCCGATCTATTCGCCGTTGGTCGACTCGGTCGTGGTGGTGCGCAAGGGCAAGGTCCGCCGCGCCAAGCTCTATTATCTGCGCGGCCGCACCGGCAAGTCCGCCCGCATCAGCGAGCGCACCGAGAATGCCGGTCCGGACGTCGCGGCCTGAGTCGCAACAAAAGCTTATAAATCGGGCCGCGCGGGCATTCCTGCGCGGCTCTTTTTTTATGGTCGCGCCGGCAGGCCCTACGCTGCGCTCCGGGTCCGCCGCTGCTCCCTCGCTTTTGTGAGCCCTGAAAACCCCGGTTTTTGGGGCTTTTCCACAGCACATATGGAAAAAGCCCCAATTTCTTGCGCTTTTTTGATCTCGACCCCCTTTATCTTGCGAGAAATGCCGTAAAATCGGGCCTCTCGTTGATTCGTTAAGAGGGAGAATCCCAATGGCAACCGCCGCTAAAGCAAAAGTTGAAACCGTTTCCACCCGCCAGCTCGCCGCTCAGCTCGCTGAGAAGCATGAGCTGTCGCAGAAGCTCGCCAATGGCATCATTGAAGACACCATCGCCCTGATCACCAAGCATTTGAAGAAGGGTGCCCGCATCCGTCTCAATGGCTTGGGCATCCTGGTTGTGCGCAAGCGCGGTCCGCGTATGGGCCGCAATCCCGCGACCGGCGAAGCCATCAAGATCAAGGCGTCCAAGAAGGTCGCGTTCCGCGCCTCCAAGGAACTGAAGGAAGCGATCTAAGCTTCTTTCTTCGTCATGAAGAGAAAGAAAGGCCGGGCATCTTTGATGTCCGGCCTTTTCTTTTTCGTGCCGGTCTTTTTGGTGCCGGCGCGCGGAGCTAGAGCCGCACCAGCCGCAGCCGCAGGGCGTTGCCGATCACCGAAACCGAACTCAAGCTCATCGCCGCGGCTGCGATCACCGGACTGAGCAGGATGCCGAAGGCCGGATAGAGAACACCCGCGGCGATCGGAACGCCCAGGACATTGTAAACGAAGGCCAAGACGAGATTCTGGCGAATATTGCGCATGGTGGCGCGGCTCAAGCTTCTGGCGCGCGCAATGCCTGTCAGGTCGCCTTTGACTAATGTGATCCCGGCGCTTTGCATGGCCACATCCGTTCCCGTGCCCATGGCGACGCCAACATCGGCTTCGGCAAGGGCCGGAGCATCGTTCACCCCGTCTCCCGCCATCGCCACGACGCGGCCCTCGCTCCGCAGTCGCCGCACAATGGCGTGTTTTTGTTCCGGCAGCACTTCGGCCTCGATATCGGTGATACCGAGCTTTGCGGCGACAGCCTGGGCCGTCAGGCGATTGTCGCCCGTCAGCATCACGATCCTGATGTTATTCGCTCTCAAGCTGGCGAGCGCCGTTGCTGTCGTGGGTTTGATGGGATCGGCGACCGCGATCAGGCCTGCGGCTTCGCCATCGACGGTTACAAACATGACGGTTGCACCGTCTCGGCGTAATGCATCCGCACGGCTGCTCAGCGCGTCGCCGATACCCTGATCGCCCAGCAGCTTGGCTGTCCCCACGCCCACGGCATGCCCGCCGACTTTGCCTGTCACGCCCTTGCCGGTCACCGAGGCGAATTGCGATACCTCCTGCAACGCGATATTCCGGTCGCGCGCCGCCGCGGTGATGGCCGCGGCCAACGGATGTTCGCTGGACCGTTCCAAACTCGCGCCCAGCGCCAGAATCCCGGCCTCATCAAAACCCTGCACCGGCACGACCGCGATCACGCGGGGCTTGCCTTCGGTCAGGGTGCCGGTCTTGTCGACCACCAGGGTGTCGACCTTCTCGAACCGCTCAAGGGCCTCCGCATTCTTGATCAGGACACCGGCGCCCGCGCCTTTTCCGATGCCCACCATGATCGACATGGGCGTGGCAAGGCCCAGGGCGCAGGGGCAGGCGATGATCACGACGGAGACGGCGGCAACCAGGGCGTAGCCGAAGGCAGGAGCCGGACCCCAAACCATCCAGGCCGCGAAGGTGGCTATGGCAGCGAGAATGACGGCGGGCACGAACCATGCCGACACGATGTCGGCGAGGCGCTGGATAGGGGCGCGGCTGCGTTGGGCCTCCGACACCATATGGACGATCCGGGCCAGAATCGTGTCCGCCCCGATCTTGTCGGCGCGCATCACAAGACCGCCGGTGCCATTGATGGTGCCGCCGATCAGTCGGGCGTCGAGGGCTTTGGCAACCGGCATCGACTCGCCGGTCACCATGGATTCGTCGACGCTGCTTGCGCCCTCGATCACGGTGCCGTCGACGGGCACGCTCTCTCCGGGCCGGACGCGCAGCCGGTCGCCGATTTGCACCTGCTCAAGGGCGATTTCTTCATCCTGCCCGGCATCGGTTATCCGCCGGGCGCTTTTCGGGGTCAGCTTCAGCAAGGCGCGGATGGCGCTGCCGGTTTGTTCGCGGGCGCGCAGTTCCAGCACCTGACCCAGCAGCACCAGGACGGTTATCACCGCGGCGGCTTCGTAATAGACCGCAATCATCCCCTCGTGCCGGATTTCCATGGGAAACAGGTTCGGGGCGAAGGTCGCAACCAGGCTGTAGAGATAGGCAACGCCGACACCCAAAGCGATCAGGGTGAACATATTCAGCGCGCGATTTCGCAAGGATGCCCAGCCGCGCGCGAAGAACGGCCACCCCGCCCACAAGACGACCGGCGTGCTGAGCGCGAACTGGATCCAGGTCGATGTCGCGGCCGGAATAATGGTGGCCAGGTTGAGCGACGGTATATGGCTGCCCATCTCCAGCACGAATACCGGCAGGGTCAGGGCCGACGCGATCCAAAATCGCCTCGTCATATCGATCAGCTCGGGACTGGGACCGGTTTGCGCGGTTGCCGTCAGGGGCTCCAATGTCATCCCGCAGATCGGGCAATTTCCCGGACCGGTCCGGCGGATCTGCGGATGCATCGGGCAGGTATAGATAACGCCGACAGAAGCAGGTTCTGGCGCAGCCTCATGTTTGGCGTATGCCGCAGGATTGGCGAGGAACTTCGATCGACACCCCGCGCTGCAAAAATAATAGGTCTCGCCGCCTTCGATCGTCCGGAATTGGCTGGTGGCGGGATCGACCATCATGCCGCAAACCGGATCACGGAACTGGTGCGGCTTATTTTCCATAGCGGCTGAAAAGTTCAACCAGCTCGGAGAATTTCCGGGTCTGATCTTTGACGTCCCCGCTTTTGATGGCGTGGGCGACGCAATGCGATGCGTGGCCCTTGAGGATTTCCTCTTCGACTTTTTTCAGAGCGGCCTTGATCGCCTGCATCTGGTTGAGGATGTCGATGCAGTAGCGATCTTCCTCGACCATGCGCGCAATGCCGCGCACCTGGCCTTCGATGCGCGAGAGGCGGGTCAAGAGCTTGGAATGTCCCGTCGCCATGCTTGTATACTCCCTGGGGGTATAGTAGACAGCGTCCCGTCCTTATTCAAGCCGCGGGTGAAACGCGGTCCTGAAACGCAACAGGGAACTCTCCATGCGCGCAGGCGCCTCGTTCGTTACGCTTGCCATGCTGTTGTCCGGCGCCATGGCGGCACAAGCGGCCCCGCCAGAGGCCATGGGCGACATGCCCGGCATGGCGATGCCCGGCAAAAAGCCGGCGCCCCAAAAAACCAGGTCGAAAAAACCGGCCCCACTCGCGCCGCAGCATGACACGATGCCCGGCATGACCATGCCGCGGGACGGCCAGCCGGCCCCGCCGCACAGCGACATGCCGGGCCATCATGATATGCCGGGCAGCGGCACGCCGCCCGCCGACAAGCCCGCGCAGGAGATGAGCCATGACATGCCGGGCATGGAGATGGGCGATGCGGGGCACACCATGACCATGCATGGTTTGCTGGGCGGCTATGGCATGTCCCGCGAAGCGTCGGGCACCAGCTGGCAGCCGCAGGCCGCGCCCCATTCCGCCATTCACCTGACGGCGGATGACTGGATGGTAATGCTGCATGGCCGGGTGAGCGGCATCGCCGACTGGCAAAGCGGACCGCGCGGCGGCGATCAGGTCTTTTCCACCAGCATGGTGATGGCGATGGCCAGCAAGGACCTGGCGAATGGCGATACTGTGGGATTGAAGGCGATGCTCAGCGGCGATCCCTTGATGGGGCGGCGCGGTTATCCCTTGCTGCTGGCGTCGGGCGAGACCGCCGACGGCACCACCCATCTGGTGGATCGCCAGCATCCGCATGATCTTTTGATGGAACTGGCCGCCAGCTACAGCCATCCCTTGTCCGAAAGCGACAGCGTTTTTCTCTATGCCGGCTATCCCGGCGAGCCGGCGCTGGGACCCAGCGCCTATATGCACCGCGCCTCGAGCAGCGACAATCCCATGACGCCGATCGCCCATCACTGGCTGGATTCCAGCCACATCACCTTCGGCGTGGTGACGGCCGGCTTTGTGCGTGACGATTGGAAACTGGAAGTCTCGCAATTCACCGGCCGCGAGCCCGATCAGTTCCGCTTCAATTTCGATGCGGCGCGTTTCGATTCCACCTCGGTGCGGCTGTCCTGGAATCCGTCGCCCAACTGGTCGTTGCAGGTTTCGCATGGCTGGCTGAACAGTCCCGAAGCGCTGGATCCGGATGTGAACGAGCGCCGCTTCACCGCCAGCGCGAGCTGGTTCAAGCCGTTCGATTTCGGCAGCGTCGCCGTCACCCTGGCTTTCGGCAACAAACAGCTCAGCGACGGCACCGGCGAAAATGCCGTGCTGCTGGAGGGGGAGTACAAGCCGGACGACGACTGGACCCTGTTCGCCCGCGGCGAGACCATCGAGAGCAAGGAGCTGCTCCCGGGCGGCCAGCTTCGCGGCGCCGGCGAGATCAGCCTGGGCGCCATCCGCGATTTTGCCCTGGCAGACCATTGGAAGTTTGGCCTGGGCGGCCTCTATGCCTTTGATTTTGCGCCATCCTCGCCGACCGCTTCCTATGGCAGCGCTCCCCATGGCGCCATGGCTTTTGTGCGCCTGGTGGCCGAATAATTCCGGCGATTCTGTCGCCTTGCCCTGACCTTTCAAGCGGGCTAGTTAGGCGCCCTTGTTTCAATTTTTGACGCGGCCCCGCACAGCGGACTCTGCTTCGTCATTTAAAGGTTTCGGGAAGATTCACATGGCGCGCAAGAAAATCGCTCTCATCGGCGGCGGACAGATCGGTGGCACTCTGGCGCATCTGGCGGCGCTCAAGGAACTGGGCGATGTGGTGATCTTCGACATCGCCGAAGGCCTGCCCCAGGGCAAGGCGCTGGATCTGTCCCAGTCCGGTCCGGTGGACGGCTTCAACGCCAAGCTCAGCGGCACCAACAGCTATGCCGATATCGCCGGCGCCGATGTGGTGATCGTGACCGCGGGCGTGCCGCGCAAGCCGGGCATGAGCCGCGACGATCTCCTGGGCATCAACCTCAAGGTCATGGCGGCGGTGGGCGAGGGCATCAAGGCCAACTGCCCGAATGCCTTCGTGATCTGCATCACCAATCCGCTGGACGCCATGGTGTGGGCGCTGCAGAAATTCTCCGGCGTGCCGCATGCCAAGATCATAGGCATGGCGGGCGTGCTGGACAGCGCGCGGTTCCGCCATTTCATCGCCGAAGAGCTCAATGTCAGCGTCGAAGACGTCAGCGCCTTTGTGCTGGGCGGCCATGGCGACACCATGGTGCCGATGCCGCGTTTCTCGACCGTCGCGGGCATCGCCCTGCCGGAACTGGTCAAGATGGGCTGGATCACGCAGGACCGTTTGGACCAGATTGTCACCCGCACCGCCAATGGCGGCGCCGAGATTGTCGGCCTGCTCAAGACCGGTTCCGCTTATTATGCCCCGGCCACCAGCGCCATCCAGATGGCCGAGAGCTATCTCAAGGACCAGAAGCGCGTGCTGCCCTGTGCCGTCCATGTCGATGGCGCCTATGGCATCAAGGATCTCTATGTCGGTCTGCCGGTGGTAATCGGCGAAAAGGGCGTGGAGCGCATCGTCGAGCTGAACCTGACCGATGCGGAAAAGGCCGGCTTGAACAAGTCCGCCGACGCTGTGCGCGGCTTGATCGATGCCTGCAGGAAACTGGAGCCGAAGCTGGGCTGACCGGTCTTCCCAGTCAGTTCGATTCGCCAAAGTCAGTTCAGTCCATAAGACACCAGGAATCCGATGCCCACATCGGGGCTTCCGGAGCTCAGACCCACCGTGCCATAGCCGGTCAGGGTAAGCTTGTCGTTCTGGATCCAGCTCAACGATCCCATGAGTTCGTGTCCCGCCGTGACCTGAGGCGCGTCGGCGCTGTCATAGTCGTAGGACACAACGGCCACCAGATTGTCCCGCAGCATATAACTGGCGCCCACCGCGACCGAGCTTGTGTCGTAAAAGGTAAAGCCTGTCGGCTGGCCGCGATTCAGGTAGCCAACGGTCACGAAAGGCGTCCAGTCTCCGAAGCTGCGCGAGACGTCCACATTCATGCCGAAATCGGCTTCACCGGTGTTGAGCCGGCGCCGCGCCGGGGCGGTCGGCAGCTTGGTGATGCCGGTGACCCGGACCTGGAAGTCGGCCAGCACGGCAGGCGGGATGGTGTAGGAGGCGCTGAGTGTGAGGTCGCCCCAGCCGGTGCGCACATCGGTCGGGCCGTTCACGCGCCGGTTGATGACGATGGGATTGCCGTTCGCGTCGAACACCAGGAGGCCTCGGCCGGAAATGCGCATATAGGGCAGGCTGGCGCTGAACTTGAAGCTGTCATTGGACAAAGAGAGGGTGGTCAGGCCCAGAAGCACGTTGGTGTTGTTCGGCGTGCCATAGGCGCCGTTGGTGTCGGTGACACCGACATTGGCGATCCAGTGCCATTCCGGATCCAGCATGCTCTGCTCGCGGATTTGCGCTTGCGCGATACCCGCCGGCATTATTGCAGCCGCGGCAAGTGCGATCACTGTCGCGCTTTTACAAACACTCAGATTCGAAATTGCCCGGCGCATCTTTCGTCTCACTGGCGTTGGCGTGCGCGAATGGCGTCACGCGCTTTGTTGCTGGGGGATTTGGTGGTCGTATTCTGCAGGTGAAGGACTTGGCTATGCTCCCCGTCCTCCAGGGTGAATTTCACTTCGTCGAAGGAGGGCTTGCTGAGGAAGGGTGTGGCGTCGCGCGAAAATCCGAACGGCTCCAGCGGCAGCCCCAGCCAGGACGTGTCCATTTTGTCGTTGGCATTGATGTCCTGAAAGGTCTGGATCGCGTAGGTGCCGGCGGGGACCGCATGGAAGGTAATGATAGTTTCGCCCGCCACGGCCGGGACATCGGCAGACATGACGGGCTTGGAATTGTCGTCGGGATAGCGGGCTGCGTCATACAGGCCCAGCCTGAGCACGCCGCCCGCCGGCAGGACATTTAGAACATGGATGGTCAGGTTCGCGGCGGCGGCTGCGGGCAGGGCCGGTCCGGCCAGAAAGGCCCCAGCCGCGAAAAGGACGATCCGGAACCGGGACCATGTCATTGCGAATACGGTTTTTGCAGAAATCTCTCGCGACTATCGCATTTGCCCTGGGCAAGAGCCACCTCCCAGCCGGTCGTTTCAACAGGGTGGCCGTTTGCCATGAAAATCGGCCCGGACAGCCGGCGAAAGGCCTGTTTCGCCATCTGTTGTTTTCAGGGCCCGCATGTTAGAGCGCTAATCTCTCATGCGTGATGCTCCCCTCTACCGCGACCGCGATCTCTACTTCTTCGTCAGTTCGCGATTCATTGCCACGCTTGCGATTCAGGTCCAGTCCGTCGCCATCGGCTGGCAGATCTACGACATGGAGCGTACGCCGCTGGCCTTGGGCCTGGTGGGCCTGTGCCAGTTTCTGCCCATGTTCCTCCTCACCTTGCCGGCGGGCGACATCACCGACCGCTTCAATCAAAGGCGGGTCTATAGCCTGGCGGCCGGCTTGCAGGCGCTATGCAGTCTCCTGTTCCTGCTGCTCAGCCTGTTTCGGCCCGGCAGCGCCTGGATGTACTATGTGGTGCTGGTGCTGTTCGGCGCGGCGCGCGGCTTTGCCGGGCCCTCCGGCTCGTCGCTGCTGCCCTTCCTGGTGCCGCCCGAGCGCATCGCCAAATCCATGGCCTTCAGCTCGTCCTTCTTCACGGCGGCGACCATTTCGGGGCCGGCGCTGGGTGGGTTTCTCTATGCGCTGGGCCCGGTGCCGGTTTATTCCATCTGCATCGCGGGCTTTATCGGCGCGGCGCTGATCGTGTCCCGGCTGGGCGGGCGGCGCTTCGTCCCGGAAAAGACCGACCTGACCCGCTATGAGCGGGTGGCCGAAGGGGTGAAATTCGTGCGCTCGCGGCCCGTGGTGCTGGGGGCGATATCGCTGGATCTGTTCGCGGTTCTGCTGGGCGGGGCGACCGCGCTGCTGCCGGTCTATGCCCGCGACATCCTGCATGTCGGCCCGCTGGGCCTGGGCTTTTTGCGCAGCGCGCCCGCGGCGGGTGCTTTCTCGATGGCGTTTTTCCTCACCCATTGGCCGATCAGGACGGCGGTGGGCGCCAAGATGTTTGCCGCGGTGGCGGTTTTCGGCGTCGCCACCATCGTGTTCGGCCTGTCGACCTGGTTTCCGGTCTCGCTGGTGGCGCTGTTTGTGCTGGGCGCCTCCGACATGGTCAGCGTCAATATCCGCGGCAGCCTGATCCAGCTTTCGACTCCCGATACCATGCGCGGCCGGGTGTCGGCGGTTTCCATGCTGTTCATCGGCGCGTCCAATGAGCTGGGAGAATTCGAATCCGGCACCACCGCCGCCCTGATGGGAACGGTGCCCGCGGTGGTGGTCGGGGGCATCGGCACATTGCTGATCGTGGGCTTCTGGATGAAGCTGTTCCCGCCGCTGCTCAAGGTGAACAAATTCGCAGACGTCTCGGTGCCTGTTTAAAGGTCGCTACGCGTTCGCCGATGCTCCGGTCTAGAACCTGTAATCCAGCGCCGCATAAACGCCGCCATCGGTGGGTGTCACGCCATAGCGCAATCCGGGCGCCTGATAGCGGGTGGTGAAGATCTTGCTGACGCCGAAGGCAAGACCCGCGCTGGCCGCCACATCGTACCAGTGATGCTTCTGCGCATCGACCCGGCTCCAGGCGACAAAGGTCGCGGCGGCATAGGCCGGCACGCCATAACGCCAGCCATAACGGTCCCATAGAAACTGCGCCGGGGCAAAGGCGAGCGCCGAAGTGTCGGATGGCATGGACTGAAAGTCGCTTTTGTCGGGACGCTGTTCGCGGATGACATGCTTGAGGCCATAGGCCAGGCCCACAGTGGCGACCGTGTCCACGGTCAGCTGCGCGGTGCCTTTCCAATCGTCCCTGGCCAGGGTGATGCCGCCCGCGATCAGCGGCAGGGCAATGGCGACATCGGTGCCCAGGCTTTCGCTGGTGCCGGCGCTGGCGGCTCCCGTTCCCGCCAGAAACAAGCAAGCGGCGGCAAAAAGACGGCGCATCAAACAATCCTTTGAACCGGGGCTTTCTAGTCCGGTTTCCGGTTCGGACATAATTGGCAATTGTTCAGACTCTAAGCCTTGACATAGACGTCGACCCGGTCCGTCGGCCCCGTATCGTCCACCCCGCCCATCGCCCGCACATCGATGCGGTCGGCCGAGACGCCGTCATCGATAAGGACCTGGCGGATGGACAGCGCCCGCTTCAAGGACAGGCGGCGCGCATCCGATCCCTTGTCGCCCTTGGTGCCGCCGAAAGCCTGCAGTTCGATTCGCGCATTGGGGCTGTTCATCGCCGCGTTGAGATCTCCGGCCAGGAATTTGAGTGCGCCCAGCGCCTGCGCCGCAGGGTCCGGCGCATCCTTGGCGAACAGGATCACACTGCGCTTGGTGAGGTTTTCCTTGCCCGTGGTGGGACCGGCGGGCGCCGTCTTGGGCACGGGGGGCGCGTTGCCGAACACATTGCTGAAGTCCGGCGCGTTGAAGGGGGTAGGGCCTGCCGGCGCCGGTGTCCTGGGCGGCGGCGGCTGGGCGCTGGCGACTCTTTTGGGTGGCTCAGGCCGGGGGGGCGGCGGTTCGGGCTTGGGCTGGGGTGCAGCCTCCGCGATCCGAGGCGGGGGCGCGGCGCGCGCCACCGTGCGGCGCGGCGCGGGCATGTGCAGCCGGATCGGGCCACCGCGTTCGCCGGGATAAAGCAGGGACGGCACCGTGCGGGCATATTCCCCGCCCGGATACAGCAGGACGCCGCCGCCGGGCGGGACGGGATTGACGCGGACTTCGAAGCCTGTGTTCACGTTTTGCGCGAAAGCAGGAGCCGCCAGGCCCAGCAAAGCCGCAACAGCAAGGGTTGACGTCAAACGCATCGGAATCCGACAGCTCGAAAATGAGGCCCGAACGCAGCCTAGCGGTAATCTAACACTTTGCAACCATTACCCAAATGGCCCACATTGCGCCATCCGAAGGGAGCTTTGCCAATGAAAACAAGAGCCGCGGTGGCCTATGCCGCCGGTCAACCCCTGGTCATCGAGGAGGTGGACCTGGAAGGCCCCAAGACCGGCGAGGTGCTGGTCGAGATCAAAGCCACCGGGGTCTGCCATACCGACGAATTCACCCGCTCCGGCGCCGATCCCGAGGGCCTGTTCCCGGTGATCTTCGGCCATGAAGGCGCCGGGGTGGTGGTGGATGTGGGACCGGGCGTCACCTCTCTGAAGAAGGGCGACCATGTCATTCCGCTCTACACCCCGGAATGCCGCCAGTGCAAAAGCTGCACCTCGCACAAGACCAATCTGTGCACTTCGATACGCA
>Ga0207657_10005717_pt1 | contig 12974 bp, 12 predicted proteins | sample KBSC33metaG_FD_184316 | JGI IMG/M metagenome (GOLD analysis project Ga0207657, IMG submission 184316) | Corn rhizosphere microbial communities from Kellogg Biological Station, Michigan, USA - KBS C3-3 metaG (SPAdes) (version 2) | ecosystem: Host-associated > Plants > Roots > Rhizosphere > Soil ...
CTTCGCGCTCGACGGCCCGGACATCCACTTCCACCACGAGTACTGGCGGCTGATCACCGGCGGCTTCCTGCACGCCGGCCTGCTGCACATCGGCTTCAACATGTACCTGCTCTACGTGCTCGGCCGGCTGCTCGAGCCCGTGCTGGGCTCGGTGCGCTTCGGGCTCCTGTACTTCGCCGCGCTCCTCGCCGGATCGGCGGGCGCGCTGCTCGTCACGCCCGACAGCTACACGGTCGGCGCGTCGGGCGCGGTGTTCGGGCTGATGGGCGCGACGTTCCTCGAGATGCGCGCCCGGGGCATGGACCCGATGGCCGGCGGCGTCCTCGGCAGCATCGGCGGGCTGATCCTCATCAACCTCGTCTTCTCGTTCGCCGTCTCGGGCATCTCGATCGGCGGCCACATCGGCGGCCTGATCGGCGGCGCGCTGGTGATCCTCGCCTACCAGCAGGCCGAGCGGATGCGCCAGCCGGCGCTGGCGTACGCCGGGGCGTTGGTGGTCGCGGGCATCGCGGTGGCCGTCGGAATCGCCGCGGCCGGCGGTAGCGGGCTCTAGCCCAGCAGCCGGTCGTAGAGGGCCTGGACGTTCTCGGCCAGGGCGGCGCGGGAGAAGCGGGCGCGGATGTCGGCGGCCGCGGCGGCGCCCAGTGCTTCGCGGCGCTCCGGGTGGGCTCTCAGGTCATCGAGGACGGTGGCGAGCGCGTGCGGGTCGCCGGGTTCGAAGAGGACGCCGGTCTCGCCGTCCTCGATGAGCTCCGGGATGCCGCCGTGGTTCGCACCCACGACGCAGCAGCCGTGCGCGGCGGCCTCGAGCGCGGCGTTCGGGAGTGGGTCGGGCTGCTTGGAGGGCACGACGACGACGTCGGCGGCCGCGTACGCCAGCTCCGGGCGATCAAGTTCGCCTATTGCGCGGATTTGATCGCCCACTCCGAGGCGGGCGGCGAGCTGGTGGAGCTCGCGGAGGTGGCGCTCCTCGCCGCGCCAGGGCGCGCCGGCGATGAGGGCGACCGCGTCCTCGGGCAGCTCGGCGAGCGCGCGGACGAGGACGTCCTGGCCCTTCCAGCCGCTGATGCGGCCGAGGACCGCGCAGACGAACGCGCCGGACGGCAGGCCGAGCTCGGCGCGGGCGGCGGCGCGCTCGAGCGGCTGCGGCTCGAAGGCCAGCCCGTCGTGGAGCACGGACGCCGCGGGCGCGCCGGCGAACTGCTCGCACGTGGCCCGCGAGACGCAGGGCAGCGCGTCGGCGGTGAGCAGCAGGCGGCGGTAGGCGGGGAACCAGCGATCGAAGCCCGCGTAGATCTCGCGGACGTGCCAGACGTGCGGGACGCCGGCGACGCGCGCGGCTGCGGCGCCGCCGAGCGTCACCGACGTGTTGGTGTGCACGAGCGCGACGTCGCGCGCGCGGGCCAGGCGCCCGAGCCCGCCGGCGTCCGACGCCCACGCGGCGCCGACCCGCGAGATGCCGCGCGGCGACATCAGCGCCCGGCGCAGCACCGCGAGCGGCCGGACGAGCACCTCGATGCCCGCACCGCGCAGGTCGGCGGCGAGCTCGCCGTGGTCGGGCAGCACGACGACCGCGCGATAGCGATCGGGGTCCAGGCCGGTGGCGATCGCGTGCAGCTGGCGGTCGGCCCCGTAGCGGCCGGCCGACGAGTGCAGGTACAGAACGGTGCGCGGGCTCAGCGGTCCTCGACGCGCTGCTTGAGCTCGCGGACGGAGACGCGCATCACGCCCTCGGTCAGCGCCTTGCGGATCGGTCCCGGCACGAAGCGCCCGGGATCGATCGCCAGCCGGTAGGTCGCGCGCGTCGTCCCGTCGCCGAGGTCCTCGAGCTCGTAGGAGCCGGACACCGAGCGGACGTCGCCCTCGACGTACTCCCACGACAGTCGCGACGGCGGCTCGGGGTGGTAGCGCAGCACGTAGCGGACGGTCTTGACCTTGGCGTCGATCCGGAACTCGACGACCGGGTCGCTGCCGTCCTCGACCACGCGCGCGTCCTTGACGGCCGACTGCCACTCCGGGTACGAGGCGAAGTCGAGCAGCGCGTCGAGGCACGCCTGCGGCGACGCGGCCACGACCTCGGCGTGCGCGGCCTCGCTGACCCCCACTAGATCGGGACGTCGAGCGCCGCGGCGGGCGCGTCGGGGAAGAGATCGGGGTGCAGGATGTGGGCGAGCAGCTCGAGCCCCTCGACCAGCCGCGGCCCCGGGCGCGAGAAGTACGCGCCGCCGTCGACTGCGACCACGCGCTTCGCGCCCGTTGCCGCGAGCTCGGACGCGTGCATCTCGGCCTCGCGGTAGGCGGTCTGGGCGTCGTAGCCGCACGGCATCGCCACGACCACCTCGGGCTGCGCGTCGATCACGTCCTCCCACTGGCGCTGCTCGGAGTGCTCGCCGGCCAGGCCGATCATGTCGATCCCGCCCGCGTACTCGATCAGCTGCGGCGTCCAGTGCCCGGCGACGAAGACCGGGTCGAACCACTCGATCGCGACGACCGGCACCGGCGGACGGCCGGCGACCGCCTTGCGGACGGCGTCGACGCGCGCGCGGATGTCGAGCACGAGCTGCTTGGCCGCGGCGTTCGCCTTCGTCAGCTCCGCCACCGTCTTGACGTCGCCGAGCGTCTCGCCGAACGTCTTGGGGTCCAGCGCGACGACCTTCGGGCACGACGGCAGCTTCTTGGCCAGCCCCTGGACCTCGTCGTAGGAGACCGCACAGACCGGGCAGAGCTCCTGGGTGACGATCAGGTCGGGCTCGAGCTTGCGCACCGCCTGCTCGTCGAGGGCGTAGATCGCCTCGCCGCGCTCGGTGCGCTCGCGGACCTCGCGGTCGATCTCGGCGGCGGACAGCCCCGGCGGCAGCACGTCGCGCGTCACGTGGGGCAGCGAGCTGGCCGCCGTGGGATGATCGCACTCGTGCGTCACGCCGACGACCTGCTCTCCGAGCCCCAGGGCGAAGAGCAGCTCGGTGGCATGGGGCACCAGGCTCACGATCCGCACGGGTGACGAGGATATGACCGATTGGCAGCACGAGGACGACGCGCTCGTCCGCGACTTCGAGTTCAAGGACTTCGTCGGGGCGATGTGGTTCGTCAACCGCGTCGCCGAGCTGGCGGAGGACCGCAACCACCATCCCGACATCCTGATCCACGGTTGGAACAAGGTCCGGCTGACGCTGTCGACGCACTCGGAGGGTGGCGTCACGTCCAGCGACCACGATCTGGCCGCGGCAATAGACGAGCTGTGAGGCGCGCGGCCGCGCTCGCCGTCCTCGCCGCGCTGGCGGCGGCGCCCGCCCATGCGAAGACCGTGCGCGTCTTCGCGGTCGGTCCCAAGTTCTCGACGTCATGGGTCGACACCCGCCAGCACTTCCACGACCACATCGTGGGGCTGGTCGACCGCAAGCAGCGCAAGGGCGCGGGCGTGCAACAGCAGGCCGACGACGTCGCCTCGCACCTGCTCAAGGGCGAGCACAACCTCGTCACGTTCCCCGAGGACCTCGGGCTGATGGCGATCTTCACCGGGTCCCAGGGTCGGCAGGCCCGCGGCGCCAGCGACGTGACGACCGCGATCGTCGACGTGCTCGGCGCCTACGCGCCCCAGACCGCCTACTACGCGGCGAAGTACCCGGAGCTCACACAGCGTCCGCTGCCCACGCGGCTGCTGGCGATCGCGGCGACCGACACGTTCGCCCGCGTCGCGGTCGAGACCTACGCCGAGATCGCCGCGAAGTACCACGTGTGGCTCGAGGGCGGGATCGACATGGCCCAGGACTGGCACGTCGTCTGCAACAGCAAGGCGACGATGCCCAAGCTCCCGGGCGGCGTCGGGTGCGACGAGGAGAACCCGGCCACGGTCGCGCAGCTGCGCTCGCCCGACGAGCCCAACCGGACCTACGCCTACGAGGCGACCACCGACAAGGCGTCGAACATGGCGCTCGTCTTCGACCCGACCGGCAAGCTGGTCTCCAAGCAGGTCAAGACCTACCTGACCCCGATCGAGCTGCAGTCCCAGCTCGACCTGCTGCCCGGCGAGGTCTTCACCGGCCTCTCCGCGCTGAAGACGCCGGTCGGCACGCTGGGCTTCGTCACCTCCAAGGACGCGTGGATGCCCGACGTCGTCGAGCGGCTCGACGAGGAGGGCGTCGACCTGCTCGTGCAGCCGGAGTTCTTCGTCGGCGACACGATCTCGACGAAGGGGCCGTGGGAGCCCGACAACATCCAGGGCGCGATGTACTCCGACGTGCTGCGCGCGCCGTCGATCGAGTCGGGCGTGCTGTCGTCGCTGACCGGCAACCTGTTCGACCTCTCCGCCGACCAGCAGCAGGCGGTCGCGGTCAAGCCGCGCGGGACGCGCACGCCGCGCGGCTACCTCGTCGGGCAGCCCGCCGCGCCCGGCTACGCGAACGTCGGCGCGTACGTCGCGAAGGACCGCCCGCGCGACCCGATCGCGGCGCGGCGCAAGCGGATGGGGCAGATCGGCGAGAAGCTCGTGCCGAGCTCGAACGCGCCGGCCTGCCCGACGCCCGAGGCGCGCGGGATCTGCCGCGGCGGCCAGGTCGAGGACGTCATCCACTACGACGTCCAGGTCGACCGGCATCCGAAGCTGCACCGGCAGCGGCGGCGCAAGCTCGGCAGGACACCCTTCGGCGTCGACCGGCCGCTCGCGCCGGCGGGCCAGGCTCAGCGCCACGTCGCGCTCGCCGCGAGCGGCCCGAAGCTCGTGGTCGCCGCCTACGAGCAGGCCGGCAAGGTCCTCGTCGCCCGCTCGCCCGACCGCGGGCTGTCCTGGGGCAAGCCGCAGACGCTGTCGCACGGCACCGCACGCTGGCCGGCCGTCGCGATCGGACCCGACAACACCGTGTGGGTCGCGTGGGGCGACGGCGACCGGGTCATGGTCGCGCGCTCGACCGACGCCGGCACGACGTTCTCGGCGCCGGTCGCCGCCGACGAGTCGGTCGCCAAGGGCGTGCAGCAGATGTACCCGGCGATCGCCGCGACCGGCGCCGGCAAGGCCGTGGTCGCCTTCGTCGACGACCGCGCGCGCTTCACGAGCGACGACCTGCCGCAGGCCGGCATCTGGCTCGTGCCGTTCGACGGCGCGACGCCGGGGACCGCCACGCGGATGGACTCGACCGCCGCGCCCAACGACAGCGCCCAGACGCTCGACAACTCCTGGGCGCCCGCGCTCGCTGCCGATGGACAGAACGTCGAGCTGACGTGGATCGACTTCCGCAACTACCAGTGGGACGCGTTCGCCCGCGAGTCGGCCGACGGCGGCGCGACGTGGGATCCCGAGCGGCGGGTCAACACGACGCCGGCGTCCGACGAGGCGCTCGAGGACACGCCCCGTTCGACCTTCCTCGACGGCAAGCCGCTCGTCGCCTACACCGACTGGGCGAAGTCCGCCGACTCGGCGACGAAGGCCAGCCCGCTCTACGACATCGACGTCGACGGGCGCAAGGTCGACGGCACCGGCGCCGCGCACGTCGACGCGTTCGCGCCGTCGATCGCGGCCTCCGGTTCGAGTGCCTACGTCGCCTGGGAGGACCACCGCCACGGCGACGGCGACATCTACATCACGCGCGTGGGCGGGCGTCCGGTGCGCGTCGACGACTCCGGCAACGCGCGCTCGAACCAGTGGCGCCCGGCGCTCGCGATCTCGGGCTCACAGCTCGTCGCGGCCTGGGAGGACGAGCGTGACGGGCCGCCGCAGATATTCTTCGCCCGTGCTCCGGTCCGCCGGATCGGGTAGGTGTTCCCAGTACACGTGAACGACGACGAACCACGAAGTCGTAGCGGGCGAGTCGCGGCGTGACCGCCCTCGCCCTCGTCGCGACGGCACTCCTCGTCGCGCTCAACGCGTTCTTCGTCATCGCGGAGTACTCGCTGGTCCGATCGCGCCGCCATCGCCTCGAGGCGATGCGCGAGGATGGCCTGCGCGGCAGCTCGTTGGCGATCCGGATGCTCGACGACCTCGGCGCCTACATCTCGGCGGCCCAGGTCGGCGTGACGATGACCTCGATCGGCATCGGCGCCCTCGGCGAGCCCGTGCTGTCGCGGCTGTTCGAGGACATCTTCGGCCACCGGCCGGCCCACGGGGTCACGCTCGTGCTCGCCGTGGTGGTCGCCTACCTGATCATCACCAGCGCGCACATCGTCTTCGGCGAGATCGTGCCGAAGCTCTACTCGATCCCGCACGCCGAGGGCGTGGCGCGGCGCATCGCGCAGCCGTTCGAGGTCTTCAAGCGCACGGTCACGCCGATGTCGTGGGTGCTGACCCGGGTGTCCAACCGCGTGCTGCGGACGCTCGGGGTCGACCCCGCCCAGGTCCGCGAGCAGGAGCAGACGCCCGAGGAGCTGCGATCGATCATCTCGGAGTCGGGCACGCTCGATCCCGGCGAGGCCGGCATGCTCGTCGGCGTCTTCCACCTGCACGAGCAGGAGGCGCGCCAGGTGATGACCCCGATCCCGGCGGTCGTCACCGTCGACACCTCGGAGGACGTCGAGACCGCGCTGCGGCGCTGCGTCTCGAGCGGCCACACGCGCCTGCTGGCCACCGAGGACCACAACAAGGACCGGGTCCGCGGGATCGTCCACGCCAACTCGCTGGCCCAGCTGCTGATGAGCGAGGGCTCGAGCGCCTCGATCGACGCGATCGTCACCGACGCGCCGATCGTCCCCGAGACCAAGCCGCTCGACGATCTGCTCGCCGACCTGCAGCGCGAACGCAGCTCGATGGCCGTCGTGATCGACGAATACGGCCGCGTCGCCGGGATCGTCACGGTCGAGGACATCATCGAGGAGGTCGTCGGCGAGATCGCCGACGAGACCGACCCCGCCGGCGGCGAGGTGCGGCGGCTGGCCAACGGCGACTGGTTCGTCCGCGGGCACGTCGCGGTGACCGACCTGCACGACTACGGGCTCGCGCTGCCGGTCGACTCCGACGCCTACAACTCGATCGGCGGGTTCGTGTTCGCTGAGCTCGGGCGCCTGCCGCGGCGGGGCGACACGGTCACCGCGGACGGCTACTCGATCCGCGTGGAGTCGGTCCGCGACAACCGCATCGAGGCTGTCCGGATACGCGAAAGACGCCGTCCCGCCGGGCTCTCGGCGACCCGCGACGAATAGGCGCAAGTTCTCCGCGGCACCGTCGTTGTGGGGATTGACCTCTCGCTCGGTGGGACGGCGTGAGGTCGAGGCGCAGCTGCGTCGCCCTCATATTCGGCGGCGAGGCTGCGCCACATGGAGATGAGGTGGATCGGGGTGGGTCCACCCGCACATACACAAACGGCCCGCTCTTGCGAGCGGGCCGTTTGTGGTTGTTTCGAGGAGTTGCAGTGCGAGGTACGTCGAACACCATGATCCGCCCGTAGTTCAAGGGTTGCTAAAGGTTTCTGCGACGCCCGTGCCCGATACCGCCCGCCTGCACCTGCGCCGCCCGCGCATGGACGACGCGGAGGCCTTCGCCGCGATCAACGCGGACCCCGAGGTCGCCCGGTTCGTCAACTGGACCGGGCCGCTGTCGCGCGCCGAGAGCGACCTGATGCTGCGCAAGACGATCGACCACTGGGACGACCACGGGTTCGGCTGGTGGATGGCCGACCTGCGCGAGACCGGCGAGCTGCTGGGCTTCATCGGCCTGGCCCGGCCGTTCGCGCTGGCGGCGCTGGCCGACGACGTCGAGGTCGGCTGGCGCCTGGCCCGCGCGCACTGGGGCAGGGGCCTGGCGACCGAGGGCGCGCGCGAGGCCGTGCGGTTCGCCTTCGCCGAGCTCGCGCTCGAGCGGCTCGTCTGCATCATCGACCGCGACAACGAGCGCTCGCTGGGCGTCGCGCGCAACCTCGGCTTCGAGCACTGGCGCGACATGGAGCACCCGCGCTGGCCGCGCGGGGTGCAGGTCTACACGCTCACGCGCGACGCGGCGGTGCGGGCGCGGCTCAGCCCGAGCACTCGCGCGTTCATGGAGGCGTTCGGACCCGCCTATTCAGGGCGTGACATCGAGGCACTCGAGCAGCTGCTCGATCCCGACGTCGAGATCATCGACCACCGGATCCTCGGCTGGGAGCCGATGCGCGGGCGGGCAGCGATCCGCGAGGGGATCATGGCCCAGCTCGAGCTCTCCGAGGGGGCGCCTGACGTCAGCGGCGACCTGATCGACGCGACCCCCGACGGCAACGCCTATCTCTCCCGGGACGTCTGGTCGAGCCGCACGACGCTCGGAGGGGGCGACGTCGAGCACCACTACTTCGTGATCGACGTCATCCGCGACGGCCGCCTGCTGCGCGAGGAGATGTTCGACGACGAGGCGCAGGCGCGGGCCGCGTTCGCGGCGCTCGGCTAGGCGCCGTCGTACGCGTAGAGGCCGCGGCCGGCCTTGCGGCCGAGCGCGCCGTCGGCGACCAGCGCGCGGACCCGCTCGGGGACCGTGACGCCGATCTCGTCGCCGATCGCCTCGGCGACGTCGAGGCCGACGAAGTCGAGCAGCTCCAGCGGGCCCATCGGATGCGAGGCGCCGAGGCGCATGCACTCGTCGATCGCCTCGGGCTTCAGCCCACTCGACTCCATGAGGTCGACCGCGCTGAACAGGTACGGGAACAGCAGCCGGTTGACGACGAAGCCGGGCGCGTCGGGGACCTCGACCGCGACCTTGCCGAGATCGGCGCACAGCGAGAGGGTGCGGTCGCGGGTCTCGCCCGAGGTTCCCTGCGGGAAGACGACCTCGACGAGCTTCATCTTCGGGACCGGGTTGAAGACGTGCAGGCCGACGAAGCGGTGGGGGTGGGTGCCGGCCTTCGCGAGGGCGCCGACCGACAGCGATGAGGTGGTGGTGGCCACGACCGCGTCGTGGGCGACGTGGGCGTCGAGGTCGGAGATCAGCGCGGCCTTGGCGTCGTGGACCTCGGCGATCGCCTCGACGACGTAGGTCGCCGCGCCGAGCTCGGCGAGGTCGGTGACGATGCGGACGTGCTTGGCGTTGACCGTGCCGGAGAGGCGGCCGCAGACCTTCTCGACCGTTCCGTGTGCCCGCTCGGCGGACTCCTCGGAGCGCGCCCAGAGGAGGACGTCCTCAGAGAAACGCGCGGCCGTTGCCGCCAGCCCGCAAGCGATCGCGCCGCTGCCGGCGATGCCCAGCCGCTCCTGCATTCGCCGGTAGGCTACTGGCAATGAGCGCACTGAACGGACGCGAGGTCGTCATCGTCGAGGCGGCCCGCACGCCCATCGGCCGGGGCCACCTGGAGAAGGGCTACTACAAGGAGACCCATCCCAACACGCTGCTGGGGACCGCCTACCGGGCGGTCATCGAGCGCGCCGGGATCGAGCCGGGACTGGTCGAGAACGTGATCGCCGGCTGCGTGCAGCAGTTCGGCCCGCAGGGCCTGCACGTCGGCCGCAACGCCTGGCTGCAGGAGGGCTTCCCGATCGAGACGTCGGCCACGACGATCGACCTGCAGTGCGGCTCGGCCCAGCAGGCCGTCAACCTCGCCGCGTCGCAGATCGCCTCCGGCGTGCACGACATCGTCATCGGCGGCGGCGTCGAGCACATGGGCATGCTGCCGTTCAGCGCCGGCATGAAGACCCAGGAGCTCTTCGGCTTCGCCTTCACGCCCGAGCTGATGGAGAAGCACAACATCGTCGGCCAGGGCATGGGCGCCGAGCTCATCGCCGAGGAGTACGAGACGCCGCGCTCCGAGCTCGACGAGCTCGCCGTCCGCTCGCACCGCCTGGCCCACCAGGCGACCGAGGAGGGCCGTTTCGAGCGCGAGATCATCCCGATGGAGATCGGCTCGAACGGCGACACGCAGACCGTCGTCACCGACCAGGGCATCCGCCCGGACACCAACCTCGAGTCGCTCAGCCAGCTGAAGACCGTCTTCAAGGAGAACGGCGTCATCACGGCCGGCAACGCGTCGCAGATCTCCGACGGCGCCGCCGCCGTCCTGATGATGACCGCCGAGAAGGCCGCCGAGCTCGGCCTGACCCCGCGGGCGAAGATCGTCGACCAGACGACCGTCGGCTGCGACCCGGTCAAGATGCTCGAGGGCCCGATCCCCGCGACCGCCAAGATCCTCGAGCGCAACTCGATGTCGATCAACGACATCGACCTGTTCGAGATCAACGAGGCGTTCGCGCCGGTCGTCGCAGCCTGGCGCCGCGTCCACAACCCGGACATGGACCGCGTCAACGTCAACGGCGGCGCGATGGCGCTCGGCCACCCGCTCGGCTCCACCGGCGCCCGCCTGATCACGACGCTGCTGCACGAGCTCGAGCGCTCCGACAAGGAGATCGGCTTCGTGACGATGTGCTGCGGCGGCGGCCTCGGCACCGGCACGCTGATCCAGCGGGTCTGACCCTTTCGCGGCCTCCGCGGGCTCAGGGATGTCGCCTGAGCCCGCGGAGCACCGCGTCCGCGTCGCGGTGCGGCGCGCGCAGCCCGATGCCGACGAGGTCGAGGTCCGCGGTGGCGACCGCCCGGACCGCGGCGCGGTTGTCGGCGTCGTTGCCGGTCTCGAACATGTCGGCCGTGTAGATCGCGAGCGGCACCTCGCGCCGCTCGGCGCGGTCGCGGACGGTACGCAGCTTCTCGCCGTCGGCGCAGAGCACGAGCACCGGCTGCACCAGCAGCGGGAGGTAGTGCCGCCCGCCGGCGTCCTCGTAGGGCTCGCCGATCGCCTTGGCGCCCGCCGCGGCCGCGACGCCGCTCATCAGGAACGCGGTGACGTTCAGTCGCTGCCAGACCGCGAGATCGTCGCGGACGACGACGGCGACCTTGGTGTCGAAGTCGGTGACGGCCACGGGGGCAGGATCGCGCCGGGGCGGCCCGCTGTCTTGAACGAAGTTGCGCGCGCGTAGCGGCCCGGCGTGATGCCGACGGCCTGGCGGAAGACGCGCGTGAGGTGGGGCTGGTCGGCGAAGCCGCAGCCGGCCGCGACCGCCGCGGGCGGCTCGCCGGCCGCCAGCAGCGCCCGGGCGCGCTCGATCCGCAGGTTCGTCTGGAACGCGTGCGGGGTCAGGCCCATCTGGCCGCGGAAGCGGCGGACGAGCTCGAACCGGCTGAGCCCGGCGACGGTCGAGAGCTCGGCCAGGCGCACGGGCTCGGCCCAGTGCTCGCGCAGGTGGGCGGCCGCGCGCCGGACCGCGGCGTGCTCGGGACGCCCGCGCCGTGGCTCCGCCGGTCCGGGCAGCAGGTGCGGACGCAGGCCCGCGACCGCGGCGAGCAGCGCCTCGTCGACCGCGAGGCCCGTCGGGCCTTGCGCCAGTGCGCCATGGGCGCGCAGCAGCGCGTCGCGCAGGGCACGGTCGCGGAAGACCGTCCACCGCGCCGCTCGCGGGCCGGCCGCGTCGCTCTCGCCCCAGGCGGGCAGCAGCTCGGGATCGACGTAGAGCACCTTGTACTGCCAGCCCTCGGGCACGGCGGCCATGCCGGTGTGCACCGCCTCGGGCTCGAGCACGAACAGCTCGCCGCGGTCGGCCCGCTCGGCGCGCTCGTCGACGGTGAACCGCGCGGCGCCGCGCTCGACCACCGCGACCGTCCAGGTCGGATGCGAGTGCGGCCGGTAGCGGTGCTCGACGAACCGCGCGTGCAGCGCCTCGATCCCATCGAGGCCCGGCGGACGGAAGTACGCGGCGTGCTCTGCCATCAGGACCGCAGGCGGCCCGGCGTGACGTCGTCGCCGAGCAGCCGGGTGATGACCTCGCGCGAGCGCCGCAGCGTGTCCTCGATCGCGTCCCGCGTCGCGTCGTCGTCGCCCGATTCGAGCGCGTACTTGGCCACGGCCAGCCCCTGCGTGATCGCGTCGTTGGCCATCAGCGCCCGCGAGAGCGTGTCGCGCTCGCGGTCGAACGCGCGCGCCTGCATCACGGCGGCGGCGATCGTCGGCACGAAGGCGAGGACCGTGTGCCGGGTCTCCTCGTCGAACGCGCCGACGCGCTTGCTGTCGACCTGCACGACGCCGATCGGCGCGCCGCCCATGATCAGCGGCGCCCCGAAGTAGCTGCGCACGCCACCGCTCAGACCGGCCTTCCGCCCCTCGGGATGCACCCGCTCGTCGACGGTCACGTCCGGGATGTACACCGGCTCGCCGGTCAGCGCGATGTTCCCGGACACGCCCTGCCCGACCGGGATGCGGACCTCCTTGGCCGCTTCGCTGAGCTCCGGCTCGGCGGCGACTGCGACGAGCGCCCCGTCGTCGATCAGCTGGATGGCGCCGCCGTCGAACTCCATGAGCCGCCGCAGCGCCGCGAACGAGCGTTCCAGCACCTCCTGGAGGTCGACCGTCCCGGTCACGTGCCGGCTGAGATCGAGGAGGACGCGGGTGTCCACGAGCCGAGTATCTCGGGCCGGGGGTTGATCTGCCAGGGCCCGTCCTGCGAATACACGCACGATGGCTCACGGACGACCTTGGAAGCAGGACCTCAAGCCCTACCTGGCGATCGACCGCAGGCGCAGCCTCGGGCAGATCGCGAGCGTGCTGGTGCCCTATCTGGGCGTCTGGCTCGTCGTGGTGCTCACCCGTCCGGGCCCGGTCGCGGCGGTCGCGCTGGGCCTGGTGGCGACCGGGTTCCTGGTGCGGATGTACTCGCTCTTCCACGACCTCACGCACAACTCGCTGTTCCGCACGCGGAAGGCGAACGCGCGCTGGGGGCACGTGCTCGGCTACCTGCTGTTCACCCCGTATCGCTGGTGGCAGCGCCAGCACGCGCTGCACCACGCGAATACCGGCAACCTCGACGCGCGCGGCCCCGGCGAGATCTACACGATGACGCTGGCCGAGTACGAGCGGGCGTCGCGGCTGCGGCGGGCCGGCTACCGGCTGTACCGCAACCCGCTGCTGATCCTGCTCGTGGGCCCGGGCCTCGTGTTCCTGTTCGAGCGGCGCTTTCCCCAGCGCGGGATGACGCGCCGGATCCTCGCGAGCGTGCTGGCCACGAATGTCGCGCTGGCGGGCTGGGTCGCGCTGTGGATCAGCCTGGTCGGC
>Ga0207657_10005718_pt1 | contig 12973 bp, 11 predicted proteins | sample KBSC33metaG_FD_184316 | JGI IMG/M metagenome (GOLD analysis project Ga0207657, IMG submission 184316) | Corn rhizosphere microbial communities from Kellogg Biological Station, Michigan, USA - KBS C3-3 metaG (SPAdes) (version 2) | ecosystem: Host-associated > Plants > Roots > Rhizosphere > Soil ...
GCTGCAACCCGCATCCGCACGTCTTCTCCGACCGGCTGCTGCGCCCGGGCGACCAGGCGTTCTTCGACATCATCCACTCGTTCATGGGCTACCGGACGTGCTACTACCGCACCTTCAACGTCGGCGGAGTGACGCACGCGCAGCTCGACGCCTATGCGCGGTGTCGCGAGTGGCTCGATGCCGCGATCGACCTCGTCCGTCCAGGAATGACGACGGACAAGATCGCCGCGGTCTGGCCTACCGCGAAGGAGCTCGGCTTCTCCGACGAGGAGACGTGCTTCGGCCTCCAGTTCGGCCACGGCATCGGCGTCGGCCTCTACGAGCCGCCCATGATCTCGCGCGTGCACTCGCTCGACCATCCGGTCGAGATCGAGGAGGGGATGGTCTTCGCGCTCGAGACGTACTGCGCGGCGGCCGACGGCCGCTCGGCGGCGCGGATCGAGGAGGAGGTCGTCGTGACGGCGACAGGCTGCGACGTGATCACCCGCTTCCCTGCGGAGGAGCTGCTGGTCGCCGGAAAGGTCTACGTTCGCGGCGCCGACCTGGTCCGCGACGGTGATGCGGGGCACGACGGAGCCGCGGCTGCGGTGGCTGCCTCGGCGGTCGTGGGTGGAGTTCCGCAGGCGTGAGCTCCGAGACCGGAACCCGCCGGCTGGCCGACGGGATGCCGTCGTACCGGTTGGTGCGACGGGAGGACGCGCAGTTCGCCGAGGCGCTGCCCGGGCATGCGCGCGGCCTCGAGTCGTGCCGCCTCGTCGACGGCACGCTCGGCTCGACGCACATGGCGATCACGCTCGTCTCGCTCTCCGACGGTCATGTCGACAACCATGTGCACTCGTACGAGACGGGGTTCTACGTGCTCGAGGGAGAGCCGGTCGTCTTCCTCGACGGGCGCGGCGTGCGCCTCGAACCGGGCGCCTGCGGCGTCTTGCCGGTCGGCGTGCCGCATGCATTTCGTTCCGAGGAGCGTGCGCTCTGGATCGAGATGGCCTCGCCGCGGCCCCGGACGGACGGGACCGACACGTTCTTCCTCGGCACGGCGCCGGACACGCAACCGGAGCCGCTCGACGTTCGCGATCCGCGCAACCGCAATCTGTTCCTCCTCGGCGAGGGCCAGATGGACCTCGACGTCCTCAAGCACGGCGCGGCGGTCGGCGCGCCCACCGTCTCGTCGAGCATGGCGACCGCGGTGCTCGCCTACAGCGGCATCGCCGTGAAGATGCTCGTCGACCAGCGTCTCGACGCACAGCTGCACACGATGTTCATGGTCGATTACCAGCCCGGAGCGGTCGCGCATCCGCACGACCACCCCTTCGAGGAGTCGTACTACATGTTCGAGGGCGAGGTCGACGTCGTCGCGGACGGCGACCGGTACACGTTGCGGCCGGGCGACTTCTTCTGGACCGCGGCCGGTTGTGTCCACGCGTTCTACGAGGTGCAGGGAGGGCGCGTGCGCTGGCTCGAGACGTCGGCGCCGGCGCCGCCGGCGCGACATTCGTACAGGTTCGAGCGCGACTGGGACTACCTCGCGGAACGGCTCGCCGCGGATGGTGCTCGGTGAGCCGCGCGAGCGCGCCGGTGCTCGAGGACCTCGAGCTGTACACGCGGATCTACCGCCAGATGCTCGTGATCCGGGGCGTCGAGGACCTCGTGCAGTCGCTCTTCCTGAAGGGTGAGGTGTACGGCACGACGCATCTGTACTCGGGGCAGGAGGCGGTGGCGACCGGCGTTGCGAGCCTCCTCGAGGACCGAGACCGCGTCGCGGCGACCTATCGCGGGCACGGTCACGCCCTCGCACTGGGCGTCGACCCCCAGTCGCTCCTCGACGAGATGCTCGGGCGCGCGACCGGCGTGAACGGCGGCCGCGCCGGCTCGATGAACATCAACTCGCCGGCCGACCGGCTCATCGGCTCGTTCGGGATCGTCGGCGGCAGCATCGCCGCCGCCACCGGCGTTGCGCTCGCGCTTTCGCGGACCACCGGCGGCGTCGCGGTCGCGTACTTCGGCGACGGCGCGATGAACCAAGGCTACGTCTTCGAGTGCCTCAACTTCGCGCAAGTGCAGAAGCTGCCGCTCGTCCTCGTGTGCGAGAACAACGGGTACGGCGAGTACACGGCGTTCCGTGACGTCACCGCCGGCGAGATCCGCGCCCGGGCCGAGGTGATGGAGGTGCCTGCCGAGACGATCGACGGGATGAGCGTGTGGACCGTTCGCGAGGCTGCGGCGCGCGCTCTCGCGCATGCGCGGGCCGGCGACGGCCCGGCGTTCGTCGAGGCGATCACGTATCGCTATGTCGGACACTCGCGCAGCGACCCCGGCGCCTACCGTCCCGCGGGCGAGCTCGACGAATGGAAGGCGCGCGACCCGATCGTCCTGCTGCGCGCACAGCTCGAGGCCGACGGTGCGGTCCCTGCTGCGCTCGACGATCTCGAGCGCGCGGTGGCCGACGAGCTCGAGCGGATGCGCGAGCGCGGTCTCGCTGCTCCGTTCCCGTCTGCTCTCGAGACGAGCGAGTTCGAGGGCTGATGCGCCATGCCGGCTGAGCTCACGATGCCCAAGCTGTCCGACTCCGAGGCCGACGCCGTCGTCCTGCGCTGGTTGAAGGCGCCCGGCGAGGGGTTCCGGCGCGGCGACGGGCTGATCGAGGTCGAGACCGACAAGGCGACTGTCGTCTACGAGGCCGAGCAGGACGGCACGCTCGAGTCGATCCTCGTCGCCGAAGGTGACACGGTGTCCGTCGGACAGCCCATCGCCAGGCTCGCCGGCCACGGCGCGCCGGCAGCGGCGGCAAAACCTGCGACGCCTGAGCCCGCGAAGCCCGTGCCTGCGCCCGCTGCGACGAACGACGCAGCTCCTGCGGGCGCGCACCCCAACGCGACGCCGGTGGCGCGGCGGACGGCGGTCGAGCTCGGCGTCTCTCTCCATCACGTGGTCGGCACCGGCCCCGGCGGCAGGATCACGCGCGAGGACGTGCAGCGCGCGGCTGGAACAGGCGCGCCCGCGGCGGGGCGGACGGCAGACGCGCGCGGGGACGTTCGCGTCGTCGAGCTGACACCGACGCAAGCGACGATCGCGCGCCGCATGGCGCAGTCGGCGGCAGAGATCCCGAGCTTCACCGTGTCCGCGGACGCCGACGTGTCGGAGGTCGTCGCGCTGCGCCGCGGCGCGCGCAAGGAGTCAGCGGAGGCTCCCTCGCTCAACGACTTCGTCGTCAGGGCGGCCGCCCTCGCGCTGCGCGAGTTCCCGCGCTTCAACGCCTCCTTTGCCGACGGCAGGATCGAGTGCTTCTCCCGTGTCAACGTCGGCGTCGCGGTCGCTACCGACGATGCGCTGCTCGTGCCCGTCGTCGCGGACGCGGACCGCAGGACGCTCGCCGAGATCGCAGCCGAGACGCGGCGGCTGGCCGAGGGCGCCCGTAGACGCTCGCTCGGGCCCGACGAGCTGCAGGGGGGCACGTTCACCGTGTCGAACCTCGGCATGTTCGGCGTGCGCTCGTTCACCGCGATCGTCGACCTGCCACAGACCGCGATCCTCGCCGTCGGGTCAGTGCGTCGCGCACCCGTCGAGGACGGCGGCGGCGGCGTCGTCTTCCGCGACGTGATGACGCTCACGCTCACGTGCGATCACCGAGTCGTGTACGGCGCCGACGGCGCCCGCTTCCTGTCCCGCCTCTGCGAGCTCCTCGAGCGGCCGCTCGTCCTCGCCCTCTGATGACGCCGATTCCCTTCCGCACCGCAGTCCGGGACGCGCTCGACGAGGAGCTCGCAGCCGACGAGCGCGTGATCCTCTTCGGGGAGGACGTCGCCGTCGCAGGCGGCGTCTTCGCTGCCACGTCCGGCCTCTACGACAAGTACGGCTCGCAGCGCGTGTTTGACACGCCGATCTCCGAGCTCGCGCTCGCAGGAGCCGCCTTCGGCTCCGCAGTGATGGGGCTGCGCCCCGTGATCGAGATCATGTTCGGCGACTTCCTCACCCTCGCCATGGACATGCTCGTCAACCAGGCCTCGAAGTACCGGTTCCTGACCCAGGACCAGGTGAGCGTGCCGCTCGTCATCCGCTCGGTCGTCGGAGCGGGCGGCCGCTTCGGTGCGATCCACTCCCAGATGCCCGCCTCGTGGTTCATGGGCGTCCCCGGCCTGAAGATCGTGGCGCCCTCGACTCCCGCGGACGCGAAGGCCCTCCTCAAGGCCGCGATCCGCGACGACAACCCCGTGCTCTTTCTCGAGCACAAGCGCCTGTACACGCTCGAGGGAGAGGTGAACGACCGGGCCGGGAAGCTCGGCGAAGCCGCGGTCGTGCGTGAGGGCAGCGACGTCACGCTCGTCACCGCGATGAAGAGCGTCTTCGACGCGCTCGAGGCGGCGGAGCGGCTCGAGCAGAACGGCGTCTCGGTCGAGGTGATCGACCTGCGCACGCTGCGCCCGATCGACGTCGACACCGTGCTCGCCTCGGTGCGCAAGACGAACCGCCTCGTTGTGGTCGAGGAGGGGCCCCTGACCGGCGGCTGGGCGGGCGAGGTCCTCGCCTGCGTCACCGAGCAGGCCCTCGGCCACCTCGACGACGCGTGGCGGATCGCGACGCCGAACACGCCGATCCCCTACAGCCCTCCCCTCGAGGACGCGTTCTTGCCGGGCGCGGATCGCATCGTGGCGGAGATCGAGCGTCGGTTACGGTAAAGGGAGTGGCCGTCGCCGACCGCAGTTCCGAGCCTTCCAAGGTCGGCAGCCGGCTGCGCGATGAGCGCAAGCGGCGAGGGATCAGCCTGCGCGAGCTGGCTCGGCGCGTCGGCGTGTCGCCGAGCCTCGTCTCGCAGATCGAGCTCGACCGTGTCAACCCGTCGGTGAGCACGCTCTACGCGCTCGTCACCGAGCTCGGGATAACGATGAGCGAGGTGTTCAACGACGGCGCCCCCGAGCCGGCCCCCGTTCTCCGCGCGCGCCCCGAGAGCAACGGCATCACGACGGACCCCGGCACGCGCAGCGTGGTCAACCTCGCCTCCGGCGTGCGCTGGGAGCGCCTCACGCCGCACAGCGACCCGAACGTCGAGTTCCTCTACGTCGTGTACCCGGTCGGCGCGGAGTCGTGCCCGGAGGACGCGCTCGTCACGCACGGCGGCCGCGAGTACGGGTACGTGACGAGCGGGACGCTCGGCGTCCGGGTCGGTTTCGACGAATACGAGCGCGGGCCCGGTTCGTCGATCGCCTTCGACTCTTCCTCGCCGCACCGGCTCTGGGCGATCGGCGACAAGCCCGCGCACGCGGTCTGGGTCGTGATCGGCCGTTCGGCCGATTGGCGTTCCGAGACGGACTGAGCTACGACGCCGACGCTTCGAGCCCGAGCCGCCGGCGCGCGGCCCGGCCGCGCTCGATCATCTCGGGAGCCTGGTAGAGCACGAGCGCGAGCAGGATCAGTGCCCCGATTGTCATGTCGGCGTACTCGGCGGGTTGCTGGAAGAGCGGGAGGACGTTGTTGATCTCGGTGAGGAAGAGCGCCGCGAGCATCGTCCCGACGAACGATCCCTTCCCACCGGCGAGGCTCGCGCCGCCGAGGACCGCCGCCGCAATGCTCTCGAGCGCCTGGTTGCCGATGATCGGTGAGCCGACCTGCACCTCGGCCGCGAGGAAGAAGCCGGCGAATGACGCCATCACCGAGCACACGACGAACGCGAGGAGGACCGTGCGTCCGGTCGACATCCCGAGCCGTCGCGAGGAGGTGGGGTCGAGGCCGACCGCGCGGAGCGCGAGACCGGAGCGACTCCGGTACAGCCAGTAGTCGGCGAGCACGGCGAGCACGACGACGCCGATGAATGCGAGCGGCAAGAAGCCGACCGTGGTCGTGAGGGTGCTGGTCGCGTCGGTATTGATCGCGCCCTGCGGGAAGCCGCGAAGCAGCAGCGAGAGGCCCTCGAGGACGCTGAGGGTCCCAAGTGTCGCGACGATCGAGGGCAGGCGTAGCACCCGGATGAGAATGGTGTTGAAGATGCCGGTGGCGAGGCCGACACCGACGAGCGCCAGCGCGCCCAGGAAGAGGGCGGGGCCTGATGTGCTGGGCGTCATCGTGAACGACGCTGTGACGACGCACAGAGTCATGAGCGCTGCGACCGAGATGTCGAAGCCGCCGACGAGGAGCGCAGTCGCCTGTCCCATCGACACGAGGACGAGCGGCATGGCCGCGAGCAGCAGGTTGGTCAGGTTCGACTTGCCGAGGAACGTCGACGAATGCACCTCCGAGTAGGCACCCAGGGCGACGATCAGCGTCGTCATCAGGGCGAGTGGCAGCCAGCCCCGCCTCACTGGAGCAATCCTTCGCCGTCGGTCGCGGGTGTCGTGACGCCGACACGCGAGCCGACGATCGCCTCGACGATTCGCCGCTCCCCGAGCTCGTGCCGCGGGATCTCTTGCACGATGCGCCCGCGCGACATGACCACGACGCGGTTGCACAGGCCGGCGAGCTCGAGCGGGTCGCTCGACTTGACGATGGCGGCGACGCCTTCGGCGGCCTTCGCGCGCAACGCCTCGTAGATGTCGAAGCGGGAACCGACGTCGACGCCCTGCGTCGGCTCCTCGGCGAGGATCACCTGGACGTCTCCGCGCAGGAACGGACGGATGAGCGAAACCTTCTGCTGATTGCCGCCGGAAAGCGACTGGACGGGTTGCTCCATCGACCCCATGCGGACGCGCAGGCGCTGGACGAGATCGTTGATCGCGCCTCGCTCGCGGGCGCGCCCGACGACGCCCCAGCGCGCGAGCCGTCCGAGCACCTGGACGGTCGCGTTGGCGCGCACACTCAGAACCGGGAAAAGGGCTTCGCCGCGGCGGTCGCCGCTGAGCAGAACGACACCGGCGCGCAGCGGCCCGACCGGTGAGTGCATGTCATAGGTCACGCCGTCGCACGACGCGCTGCCGCTCGCGCGCTCGACGCCCGCGAGTGCGCGCAGGAACTGCACCTGTCCATTGCCTTCGGCGCCCGCGATCCCGAGGATCTCCCCCTTGCGCACGACGAGGTCGATCGGACCGAAGCGCTCGCCGCGCAGGCCCGACACAGCGAGCACGACCTCTGTCTCCTCGGGGAGTGCGCTCCGTTCCGGGAACGCGACCTGCAGGGGCCGGCCGATCATCAGCGCGACGAGCCCCTCCTCGGAGACGGATGCAGCGTCGAACGTTCCCTGGGCGACGCCGTCGCGGAGCACGGTGACGCGGTCGGTGATCGCGAGCACCTCGGGCAGGCGATGGCTCACGTACACGATGCCGACGCCCTCCCGCGCCTGCTCGAGCACGAGCGTGTGGAACTGCTCGACCTCCTCGGGCCCGAGCGCCGTTGTCGGTTCGTCGAGGAGCAGCACGCTCGGCCGTGTCAGCAGGGCCTTCGCGACCTCGAGGAGCTGCCGCTCGGCGAGCGACAGCGAGCCGGTGAACGTCGTAGCGGAGATGTCGAGCTTGAACGTCGCCAGCGTCTCCTCCGCCCAGCTCTGCATGCGCCCGTACGGCGGCCTGTCGTCGGCCGCCATCGCGAGATAGAGGTTCTCGGCCACCGACAGGCCGAGCACGTGCGAATAGTCCTGGTAGGCGATGCCGAGCCCGAGCCGCCGGGCCGCAGCGGGGGAGTGGTGCTGGAGGCGGCTCCCCCCGATCTCCACGGTTCCCTCGTCCGGTGCGAGGAAGCCGCTCGCGATCCCGAGCAATGTCGATTTCCCGGACCCGTTCTCCCCGACGAGGGCGTGGATCTCACCCGCGCGGCAGTCGATGCTGACATCGGAGAGCGCCTGGACTGCTCCGAATGCCTTCGACACCCCACGAATGGACAACACGTCGGGGCTAACGGGACCGGGAATCGACATTGCAGGAATCAGCTTCCGGATCGTCCTACGGATACATCTGGTGGAGCAGGCTCAGCGGGATGAGCGAGGTCGGGGATGCCGTGTCCGGATACCCCTTCGTGCACATGGACCGCCGGGACTGGTTCTGGAGCTGGATCGGCAGGACGATCGTCGGCGGGATCTTCGCCCCGGCGAGCTTCATCATGTCGGCGGTCAGGGCCTCGCGGATCTGCGAGTTGCCTGCCGTGTAATAGAAGACCTTGAGCTTCGGGTCCTTCAGCTTGTCGGCGAGACAGCCCATCCCGGACTCGTCGGTCCTGTAGGTGAACACGCCCTGGTAGGGGATGCCTGCGGCCTTGTACGCCGCGTAGCCGCCCTGCGACATGAACAGTGCGTCTTCGTAGCTCACGCCGGCCAGGTTGGGTGTCTTCGCGAGGATGCCGGAGACGATCCCCTGGACCTTCGAGGGATCCCAGTTCGTCGGCTCGTTCGCCACGACCTTGATCGACGACTTGAGTGCCGCCTGCTCGCACTTCTGCCAGCCGAGCGACAGCGGGTTGCCCGGGAAACCGCCGAGGAAGGCGATGTTGCCGGACTTGACCTGCGTGTTCATCACATACGCGAAGGTCTTGCCGAGCTTGCACGTGTCCTCACCGACCACCGTCGTGTAGTTCTGGCCGGGCCCGGACACGTAGCCCCAGGCGTACGTGGAGACCGGGATGCCGGCCTTCGTCGCCTGCTGGAACACCGGGATCATCGCGTCGCCGAAGTCGGGGTAGGTCACGATCGCGCTCACGTGCTGCGCGATCATCGACTTGAAGTCCGCGATCGCCTGGTTCAGGTCGGAGTGCGCGCTCCGGTAGATGATCTTCCCGATCTTGGGATACGTGAGCGCCTGGAGGATGAACTCCATCTTCGACATCTGCCGGAAGGTGTTCTCGCCGAAGCCTTCGACGTACGCGACGGTGAGCTTGCCGCCCGTGCCCGTGCTGCAGCCGTTGTTCTTCCAGCACTTGAGCGCGAGCGTGTAGTTGACGGTCTTCGTCGAGCGTCCGAGGGCAGCCAGCGTGATGTTGCGCGCTGTCTTGTTCGTCGGAAGCAGTCTCGCGTGGAAGAGCGTGTGATCGAGGGTGGTGGACGGCGCCGTGTAGCTCTCGCCGAAGCCGCCGCCGCTCCCGATCGTGGTGCCTCCCTTGCCCACGAAGCCCGAGGGGCCGGACACAGTGGAGTGCTTGCTGCTTGCCGTGCCGCTCGCGGCTGCGATCAGACCGATCGCCGCCGCTGACACGACCGTCATCACCGTCAAGAACCGGCGATTCCGTCTCATCTGTTCCTCCTTACGTTGCTGCGTGATTGACCGTTCTTCGACCATCGTCAGGTTCACGTGCGCTCCCCTCATCCGACGGCATCGGGCGATCCTCGGTGCGGCCTTCCCGGTCGCAGCCCGCGGCCGAGTACCGCGGCGACCCGGTCGCCTGACACGACCATCCCGGCGATGATCGCGGCGCCGAAGACGATGTACTGCATCGCCGTCGAGAGGCCCATGATCACGAGCATCTGCGTCAGGAGCGTGAGCGCGAGCGCAGCGATCCACGTCGACGTCGCGCTCGCGAGCCCGCCCGAGAGCGAGGCGCCTGCGATCACGACCGCTGCGATCGGCGCGAGCAGATACGAGGAGCCGAAGGCGGGATCGATGCCGATGCTTACGCCTGCAAGCAGGACGGCGGCGACGGCGTAGAGCGTGCCCGCCGCGGTGTAGGCAAGCACGACGTGCGTGCGGACGTGGAGGCCTGCCATCCACGCCGCCCGCGGGTTCGCGCCCACTGCCTGGAAGCGCCGCCCGGCCGTCGTGTAGCGCAGGATCAGCGCGACGGCGAGCGTGAGCGCGGCGCCGGTCCAGAAGACGCTGCTGATCCCGAGCGGCTTCGACGTCGCCCAGGACGACAGTCCGCTCGGCACGTTCGGCTGGTTCGTCACCACGTCTCGCGAGTACTTGCTGCTCCACGCGAGCACGATCTGTCCCACCGCGAGCGTGACGAGCAGCGGGTTCAGGCGCAGCAGGCCGACGAGCACGCCGTTGACGAGTCCCACGAGCATGCCGACGCCGAGGCAGGCGAGGATCGCGACGGGCAGCTTGTGGTCCGAGCCCGCTCCAACGCCGGCGACAAGGTTTCCGCCGAAGGCGATCACTCCGGGGGTCGAGAGATCGATGCCCGCATGCATGACCACGAGCATCTGGCCGAGCGCCGCGATGGCGAGGACGGTCGCCAGGGGGAGGACGTACGACCACGAGGTGCTCTGCAGAGCGGCCGGCGCGGCGAACGCGGCGATCACGACGAGCGCGCCGGTGGCGAGCCACACGGGCAGGAACCGGGCTGCGACGAGAGCGGTCGCGACGAACATTCGACCGGGTGCGGTCAACGCCCTCCCTTTCGGGTAGGGCGACGGGGATGGGCTAGCCGCGGCCAGGGGCCTCATTGTCTACAAGTTGGGGCCAGCAGTGTCAATAGTGGCCGTACGCGGTTCGCGATCGTTCCGCTTTGTACATTTCAGCTGAACGCAAGCTTTGGCCGGGGATCGGCATTTAGGGGGATCGCTCTTCGCCCAGAGGGCGTTGACGCGTCACGACCGGGACGTTTATGCTCACTGGACAGTGAGGCGGCGCAAGCAGCGGTTTACTGCAGTCGAGCCGATGGCAGCCGCCTAGGTCGTTACCCCCTCAGGCCCGGCCCGCGCCCTTCGGTGGGCGGAGCGTGTCCACGACTACGCGCGAAAGGAGAATGCGAATGGCCGCAGGGAATGTCGTCATCGTCGGCGGCACGCAGGGGCTTGGCCGCGAGCTCGCGCAGTCCTACGCCGACGATGACTGCGACGTGGTCGTGACCGGGAGAGACGCCGCCGGGGCGGAGGCGGCCGCGAGCGAAATCGGCGGCCGCACCCGCGGCATCGGATTCGACCTTGCCGAGCCCCACGCGATCGCGGATCGCCTCGCCGACGTGGGAACGGTCGACTGCCTCGTGCTCGCTGCGATCGAGCGTGACTCGAACTCGGTTCGCGAGTACGACATCGACAGCGCTCTGCGGCTTGTCACGCTCAAGCTCATCGGCTACACCGAGGTGATCCACACGCTGATCCCGCGCTTCGGCGACGATTCGGCGATCCTCATCTACGGCGGTCTCGCGCGAGACCGCCCCTATCCGGGCTCGACCACGGTCACGACCGTGAACGGCGGGGTGACGAGCCTCGTCCGCACTCTCGTGACCGAGCTCGCACCCACCCGCGTGAACGGGCTCCACCCGGCCATCGTCGGCGACAGCCCGCAGTGGCGCGACATGCCCGCGGAACGCCTGCAGGCGCTCGTGCAGCGGACGCCGATCGGGCGTCTCGTGACGATGGCGGAGGTCGTGGCAGCGTCACGCTTCCTGCTCGAGAACGAAGCGATCAACGGCATCAACCTCGTCGTTGACGGCGGTTGGACGTGCGTGTGACCGAAGAGACGACTCACGAGGACGAACAGATCGCGCCCATCTCCAACAAAGCTGGAACTCTCTACCAGGAGGTTGCAAGATGACCGACACGAGCCCGCATGCCGAGGACTTCGCTCCGGGCCGGCCGATCGTATTCCGCAACGGCATCGTGATCACCGTCGACACCCCCGGCGTGATCCTCGGCGGCGACGTGCTGATCACGGGCGACACCATCACCGCAGTGGGCGAAGCGCTGCAGGTGCCGGACGACACGGTCGAGATCGACGCGAGCGGGGGCATCCTGATGCCCGGCATGATCGACACCCACCGCCACATGTGGCAGACCGCCCTGCGCGGCTACGGTGGCGACTGGGCGCTCAGCCAGTACTTCGTCTTCTACTACCTGCAGCACGGACAGGTCTTCCGTCCCGAAGACATCTACGCGGGCAACCTGCTCAGCGCGCTCGAGTCGGTCGACACCGGAGTCACGACGACGCTCGACTGGTCGCACGCCCTGCGAACACCGGACTACGCCGAGGCGGCGTTGCAGGCCTTCGGCGAGATCCCCGGCCGGTTCGTGCTCGGGTACGGCAACTATCTCGGGGGCGCCTGGGACTGGATGAACACCCCCGAGTTCGACCGCTTCGTCGCGGAGCACTTCTCGAGCCCGACCGACATGCTCGGGCTGCAGATCGCCTTCGACGTGACCGGCGCCGAGGGCTTTCCCGAGAAGGCGGCCTTCCAGAAGGCCCGGGACATGGGGCTGCGCGTCACCACCCACGCCGGGGTGTGGGGCGCGACGACCGACATCGGCATCGACCAGATGTACGACGCCGGCTTCATGACGCCCGAGATCACCTACGTGCATGCGACGACCCTCAAGGCCGAGAGCTACCAGAAGATCGCCGCGACCGGCGGCACCGTGTCGGTGGCGTGCGAGAGCGAGCAGAGCGCGGGCCAGGGGTATCCGTCGACGTGGGAGATCCGCAAGTACGGCATTCCAGCGTCGCTGTCGATGGACACGAGCGTCTGGTGGAGCGCGGACTTCTTCTCGGCCATGCGCGCAACGCTGAGCGCCGACCGCTCGCGCGACCATCTCGAGGCTCACGCCAAGGGAGAGACGATCACGGCCAACCGGCTCCGGGCCGAGGACGTCGTCTGGATGGCGACCATGGGCGGCGCGAAGTCGCTCGGCATGGAGGACATGATCGGCTCGATCACCCCGGGCAAGAAGGCCGACCTGCTGCTGATCAAGAACGACCAGTCGCCGGCCATGACGCCGATCCTCCATCCCTACGCCCACGTGGCCTACCAGGCAGGCACCGCCGACGTGCACACCGTCGTCGTCAACGGCCGGGTGGTCAAGTACGACGGCACCCGCATCGACCTCGACATCGCACCGGCGCGCGACGCCGTGGCGAAGTCGGTCGAGTACGTGCGCTCGCAGATCGGCGAGGTGGCCTGGGAGGAAGGCATGCATCCCGTGCTCGAGCCCGCGGCCGAGATCGAGAACCCGTACAAGTACACCGAGGGCACGGCGAAGGCCAGAGCGCAAGGCTGAGCGCCGAGCCCAGCGACCTGCCTACTTCGGCCGGCCCGGCGATCCCGTCGGGCCGGCCGCTGGGGACGAGCACGACCATCAGCCAGGTCCATCCTGTCCGCGTCATGAGGTGCATCGAGTGCCGTTGAG
>Ga0207657_10005719_pt1 | contig 12972 bp, 12 predicted proteins | sample KBSC33metaG_FD_184316 | JGI IMG/M metagenome (GOLD analysis project Ga0207657, IMG submission 184316) | Corn rhizosphere microbial communities from Kellogg Biological Station, Michigan, USA - KBS C3-3 metaG (SPAdes) (version 2) | ecosystem: Host-associated > Plants > Roots > Rhizosphere > Soil ...
GCCGTTGGCTCGTCGAGGATCAGGATCGGTGCCTGTTGCGCGAGCGCGCGAGCGATCATCGCCAGTTGCCGCTCGCCCCCGGACAACTCGGTGATCGGACGCGACGCGAGCGCGTCGATGCCGAGCGCCGCCAGCGCGGCGTGCGCGCGCTCGCGATCGATGCGGCCGGGGCGCGCGAAGACGCCGAGGTGCGCGGCGCGGCCCATCAATACGCTTTCCAGCACCGTGAACGCGTAGGCGGGGGTGTGCTGCTGCGCAACGTAGGCGATGCGCGTCGCGCGCGCGGAGGCCGACAACGAAGCGATCGGGACGTCGTCGATCTCGACGTGCCCGGCGCGTGGCGGAAGCACGCCGAGGAGCGTGCGCAGCAGTGTCGACTTGCCGGCGCCGTTCGCACCGAGTATCGCGAGCGATTCGCCGGACGCGAGCGTGAAGTCCACGTCGCGGCCGACTTCCCGCGACGTAAAGCCGAACGCGAGGCTGCGCGCCGCGAGCATCAGGCGGAGCGCCGCGCGAGCAGCGCGAGGAAGAGCGGCGTGCCGACGAATGCGGTGAGCACGCCCGGCGGCATGTCGATCGGCGCGACGGCGCGCGCGAGCGTATCGATGCCGAGCGTGAAAATGGCGCCGAACAGTGCCGACACGGGCAGGAGGCGCGAGAGCTCGGGACCGGTGACGAGCCGCGCCATGTGCGGCACGACGAGGCCGACCCAGCCGATGATCCCGCACGCGGCGACGCTCGCCGCGGTGGCCAGCGTCGCCGCGACGACGACGACGCCGCGCAACCGCGCCACGTCGACGCCGAGCGCGCGCGCTTCGTCCTCGGCGAGCGCGAGCAGGTTCACGCGCCATGCGAGTGCGACGAGCACCGCGAACGCGACCGCGACCGTAAGCCCGACGATGCCGACTTCGCCCCACGTCGCCGCGGCAAAGCTTCCGAGCAGCCAGAACGTGATCGCCGGCAATTGATTGTAGGGATCGGCCACGAACTTCGCGAGCGACACCGCCGCGCCGCACAGGCTCGCGACGACGACGCCGATCAGCACGAGCGTCAGGATCGGGTCGTGCGCGCGAATGCGCGTCGCGAGCAGCATCACGAGCGCGACGGTGAGAAGCCCTGCGCCGAATGCGGCGAGTCCGGCGACGAGCGCGCTTGCGCCCGCGAGGATCGCGACGACGGCACCGAGCGCCGCACCCGACGACACGCCGAGCGTATCGGGCGCGACGAGCGGATTGCGAAACAGATGCTGGAACGCCGCACCCGCGGCGCCGAGGGCGAAGCCGACGAGACCCGCCAACGCGATGCGCGGCAGGCGAATCTGCCACAGGACCTCGTCGGCGAGCCGCGGCATCGAATCGCCCGTCGCGCCGCGCCAAAGACTGCGGGCGACGTCGCCCGGCGTCAGCGGATATTGCCCGGAACCGGCGGCGATGAGAGCGACCGCGACGAGCAACGCAACCGCGAGCGCGACGGGGCCGCCGATGCCGGCCCGCGGATCAGCTATCGGTGCCTGCGTTGGGGAAGAAGAGCTGCTCACCGCCGATCGTGTAGCTCGCGATCGCGGCCTGCCCGCGCGCCGACACGAGCCAGTCGATGAACCGCTGGCCGAGCGCCTTCTTCACGTTCGGATGCTTGTGCGGATTGACGAGCATCGCCCCGTATTGGTTGAACAGGCGCCTGTCGCCCTGCACGACGATGCGCAGATCGCCCCGATTGTGGAAATTGAGCCATGTGCCGCGGTCGGACAGGATATACGCATTCATGCCGGCGGCCGTGTTGAGCGCGGGGCCCATGCCCGATCCCGTCTCGCGATACCAGGGCCCCTTCGCGCTCGCGATGTCGACGCCCGCCGCCTTCCACAAGCGTAATTCTGCGGAGTACGTGCCGCTCTTGTCGGCGCGCGACACGAACGGCGCCCTGGCGGCGGCGATCTGCCGCAAGGCGCTCGCGATGTCCTCGCCGCCGGCGACGTGCGCAGGGTCGCCCTTCGGGCCGATCAGCACGAAATCGTTGTACATCACCGGATAGCGCGCGACGCCATTGCCCTCGGCGAGCCACTTCAGCTCCGCCGCCTTGTCGTGCACGAAGACGACGTCGGCGTCGCCGCGGCGGCCGATGTCGAGCGCCTGGCCCGTGCCGACGGCGACGACGCGCACGTCGATGCCGGTGTCCTTCGTGAACGCAGGCAACAGATGCGCGAAAAGTCCCGATTGCTCGGTCGACGTCGTCGACGCCACGACGATGTACGGATGCTCGGCGCCGGCGCAAGGCGCAAGCAGCATCGCGCAGCCGAGAAGCAGAAGGCCGAAAGCCCGTTTCATCACAGTCGCTCTCCTTCGAGAAATGCGCGGCCCTGCAGCGAGCAGGGCACCGCGAAGAACTGCCTGGCGGGCGTGCACTCCGTCACACGCCCGGCGTCGAGGACGACCACGGCGTCGGCGAGACGCTTCGCCTGCGCGAGGCTGTGCGTCGTCATCACGATCGTCGTGCCGCGCGCATGGATCGCCGCGACGATCTCCTCGACTGCACGCGTCGACGGCGGATCGAGGCTCGCCGTCGGTTCATCGAGGAACAGCACGTCGGGCTCGAGGGCGGACGCGCGCGCAAGCGCGAGTCGTTGCTGCTCGCCGCCCGAAAGCACGCGCGCGGCGCGATCGGCGAGATGCGCGAGGCCCACGCGCGCGAGCGCATCGTGCGTGCGCGATGCGGCTTCATCACCTCGAATGCCGGCGAGCGCGAGCGCATGACGCACGTTGGCGGCGGCCGAGCGGCGCAGCAGCACCGGCCGCTGGAACACCATCGCCTGGCGCAGCGGCCGCGTCGTCTCGCCGGCCCACGTGACGTCACCCTCGTCCGCACGAATCAACCCGTGCAAAAGCCGCAACAATGTGCTCTTGCCCGAACCGTTCGGTCCGAGGATGAACGTGCACGAGCGTGGCGCGACGGTGAGATCGACGCGGTCGAGGACGCGCACGCCGCGGCGCACGACCGACGCGCCCTTCGCGACGATCGGCTGACCGAGCGGGATTTCCGCCTCACCCAAGGCGTGCCCTCGCCCATCCGCGCGTGACGTGTGCGCCGACGTTCAACGCCATCACGAGCGTGATCAGCACGATGCCGAGACCGAGGGCGAGCGCGAGGTCGCCCTTGCTCGTCTCGAGCGCGATCGCGGTGGTCATGACGCGCGTGACGCCGTCGATGTTGCCGCCGACGATGATCACCGCCCCGACCTCCGCGGCGGCACGGCCGAACCCCGCGAGCAGCACGGTGAGCAACGACCAGCGTGCGTCCCACAACAGCGTGAGCGTCGACTGCCACCACGTGGAATGCAGACTCTGCAACTGCTCGCGATACTCGGTCCACACGTCCTCGACGATCTGGCGCGTCAACGCGGCGACGATCGGGACGATCAGGATCGTCTGCGCGATCACCATCGCCGGCGGCGTGAAGAGCAGCCCGAATTCGCCGAGCGGACCCGCGCGCGACAGCAGCAGGTAGACGGCGAGCCCGACGACGACCGGCGGCAGCCCCATCGCCGCATTCAGCGCGACGATCAGGACGTGACGACCCGGAAAGCGCGCAATCGCCACCGTGGCGCCGAGTGGCAGTCCGATCAGCGCCGAGCAAAGCGTCGAGCTCAGGCTGACCGTCAGCGAAAGCGCCACGATCTGCGTGAGCTGCGGATCGAGATGCGCGAGCATCCGCAGCGCGAGCGCCACGCTCTGTGAAATCGTGTCCACGGGACGATTGTCGCCGGCACTGCAATTTCCTGCAATCCTTCCCTTAACGAGTCGAAGAAATGACAGTCAACTCGCGGTTTCACGAAAGGTAGCGTCCGAGTCCACGTTCCGGCGCGCGCCGGAGTACGCCGAGCCCGGCGCTACGTTTCGACCCGGGTCGGGCGCTTCTATCCCAGCTGGCGCAGGACGCGCAGCGGCGGCTCGCGCAGCGTCTGCCGCGTGCCGAGAATGCCGGCGATCAGCACGGCAAGCGCGCCGCCGCCGATCCCGTACAGCCAGACCAACGGGTTGCCGGCGAACGGGATGTTGAAGACACGATCGGCGAGCGCGGCACCGATCGCCGTGGCGCCCGCGGCGCCGAGCAGGCCCGCGACGGCACCGAGCAACGCGAACTCGGCCGCCTGCGCCGCCGAGAGCTGCCGGCTCGACGCGCCGAGCGTGCGCAGGATCGCGGCGTCGAAGCGTCGTTCGTCCTGCGTCGACGCGATCGCCGCCTGCAGCAGCACGAGGCCGGCGGCGAGCGTGAACAGGAACACGAACTGCACCGCGTGCGCGACGCGATCGAGGATGCCGTCGATCTGCGCGAGGATCTCCGCGACGTCGATCGCGAGGATGTTCGGATAGCGCCTGACGAGCGTCGACAGCCACGCCGTGTCGCCTTCGGGCGCGCGGAACGCCGCGATGTACGTCGCGGGCAGTGCATCGAGCGCGGCGGGCGCGAAGAGCGCGAAGAAATTTACGCGGAAGCTGTCCCAGTCCACCTTGCGCAGGCTCGTCACCGGCGCGCTCACGCGCATGCCGCCCGCGTCGAACGTCAGGCGATCGCCGACGTGCACGCGAAGCGTCTGCGCGATGCCCTCCTCGAGCGAAATGCCCGCGTCGGCGCCGCGCGCATCCTGCGCCCAGAAGCGACCGGTGACGACGCGATTGCCGATCGGCAAGCGATCGGTCCACGACAGGTTCCACTCGCGCTCGGCGAGGCGTCGCGCACGCGGATCGTCGTAGCGCGCCGCGTCGAGCGCCGCCCCGTTCACCTCGACGAGCCGGCCGCGCACCATCGGCTTGAACTGCGCATCGACGCGCAGCTGCGACGCGATCCACGTGCGCGCATCCGCGACCTGATCGGGCAGCACGTTCACGAGGAACTGGTTGGGCGCGTCGGGCGGCAGGCTCGCGCGCCAGTTCGCGAGCAGGTCGCCGCGCACCAGCGTCAGCAGCAGCAACGCGGTGAGGCCGAGCGCGAGCGCACCGATCTGCAAACTCGACGCGAGCGGCCGCCGACGCAGGTTCGCGAGGCCGAAGCGCCACGACAAGCCGCGCACCGGCAGACGCTTCAGGCCGGCCAGCAGCAGCCACGCGACGAGCCCCGACGCGACGAGGATGCCGCCGACGCCGCCCAGCATGACGAGCGCCGCCTGCGCCTCGCGCGCCTGCCAGCCGACGAGGAGCGCGATGGTGCCCACGCCCGCCGCATACGCGAGAACACCGTTGCGCCGGGGCAACGGCAAGTCGCGGCGCAGCACGCGAAGCGGCGTCACGCCGGCAAGCGCGACGAGCGGCGGCAATGCGAATCCGAAGAGCAGCAGCAATCCGGTCGCCACGGCGACGATCGCGGGGTATACGCCAGGCGGTGGCAGCGATGCGACGACCGCGCCGGACATCAAGGCGGCGAGCGCCTGCTGCGCGAGCAACGCGAGAGCGAGGCCGATCGCGCACGCGCAGACGCCGAGCACGGCGAACTGCACGACGAAGAGCGCGAGCGTTCGCGCGCCGGGTGCGCCGAAGCAGCGCAGCATCGCGGCGGTATCGACGTGGCGACGCAGGTAGCGCGATGCCGCGAGCGCCACCGCGGCGGCGGCGAGCAGCACGGCGACGAGCGCGGCGAGCCCGAGAAAGCGCTCGGCGCGCTCGAGCGTCTGCCGTACCTCGGGGCGCAGATCGCGCACGGTCTCCATGCGCTGCCCCGCGGCGAGGTTCTTCGTCAGGTACGCACGAAAGCGATCGAGCTCACCAGGCGCGCGCTCGGCGACGAGCAATCGATACGTCGCGCGGTTGCCGGGTGTCAACAGATTCGTCGCCGGCACGTCGTGCAGGTTGAGGAGGAGCTTCGGTCCGGGGGCGAACGTGAGCCCCGCGATCTCCGGTTCCTGCGCGACGATCGCCGACACGACGAGCCTTGCGTCGCCGACCGACACTTCGCTGCCGACGTTCGCGCCGATGCGGTCGGCGAGGCGCGTATCGATCCACGCTTCACCGTGTGGGGGAATGCCGGTCGCTTCGCGCGTCGTCTTCGGTCCGGTGACGAGCGTGATCGCGCCCCTGAGCGGATACGGCGCGGCGACCGCCTTCACGTCGGTGAGCACGGCGCTCGCATCGGATGCACGCGCGAGCGCGACCATGCTGTTGAAGCGAATCGCCGGCGACGTGGCGAGGCCGAGACGTGACGCCTCCTCCGCGTACGCGGGCGGCAACGGACGATCGCCGCTCACCATGAGGTCGGCGCCGAGCAGCTTGTTCGATTGCAGCACGAGACCCTGCTTCACGCGATCGGCGAAGAAGGCGACCGTGCCGACGCTCGCGACGGCGAGCACGATCGCGACGAGCAGTACGCGGAGCTCGCCGGCGCGGAAATCGCGCATGACGAGGCGCAATGCCAGGCGCAATGTGTTCATCCCCTGTCCCATCACCCGCCGCGCTGCGCTCGGCTCCCTCTCTGCGGGGAGAGGGTTTGTTGCGAGGTGAGGGGGACGCGCGGCGTCACGTTGCGGCCACCCGACGGGGGGCACCGACGACGTGCGGCGTCGCGCGGCGCTCGTCCGCGACGAGCCTGCCGCCCGCAAGCGACAGGCGGCGCTCGCAGCGCGCGGCAAGCTGCGCGTCGTGCGTGACGAGAATCAGCGTCGTCCCGTGCTCGCGATTGAGCCGGAACATGAGCTCGGCGACTTCGTCGCCGGTGGTCGCATCGAGATTGCCGGTCGGTTCGTCGGCCATCAGGATCTTCGGCTCGCCCGCGAACGCACGCGCGATGGCGACGCGCTGCTGCTCGCCGCCGGAAAGTTGCCGCGGGTAGTGCGTCGTGCGTCGCGCGAGCCCGACGCGGGTCAGCCACTCGCGCGCTCGCGGCGCGGCGTCCGCGGCGCCGGCGAGCTCGAGCGGCAGCATCACGTTCTCCTGCGCCGTCAATGCCGGCAGCAGCTGGAACGACTGGAAGACGAAGCCGACCAGGCGCTGGCGCAACGCGGCGCGCCCGTCCTGGTCGAGCGTCGAAAGCGACACGCCGTCGAGCACGACGTCGCCCGACGTGGGATCGTCGAGGCCCGCGAGAAGGCCCAGCAGCGTCGTCTTGCCCGAGCCGCTCGCGCCGGAAATCGCGACCGTCTCGCGCTCGTCGATGTCGAACGCGACAGCGTCGAGAATCGTGAGCGGCGCATCGCCGCTTTGCACGATCTTGGACAACGCGATGGCGCGAACCAGCGGAGACGGCATGGCCGTTGGATTCTACGCGGCAGGATTCGTGCCGCCCGCGATGCGACCGACAGTTACAATCGGCCGATGCGCCCTTTCGCGTTCCTCCTCGCATGCATCCTGCTTGTCGCGCCGGCGTTCGCGGCGCCGCCGCAGGCGAATGTCGCAGCGCCGGTGCTCCTCGTCGTCGGCGATTCGATCTCCGCGGGCTATGGCCTCGCGGCCGGCGAGAGCTGGGTCGATTTGCTCGCGACGCGGCTGCGCGAGCAGGGCTATCGCGAGCGCGTCGTCAACGCGTCGATTTCCGGCGACACGACGGCGGGCGGGCACGCGCGGCTACCCGCGCTGCTGCGCGAGCATCGTCCGGCGATCGTCGTGATCGAGCTCGGCGGCAACGACGCTTTGCGCGGCGGCAACCTCGACGCGACGCGCGCAAACCTCGACGCGATGGTCAAGGCCGCGCTCGCCGCGCACGCGAAGGTGCTGCTCCTCGGCATGCAAGTGCCGCCGAACTACGGCACCGCGTACGCGCGTCGCTTCGAGGCATTGTTCGCCGACGTCGCAAAGGCGAATCGCGTTGCCGTCGTGCCCTATCTCTTCGCCGGCTTCGGCGACGACCTCGCGCAGTTCCAGCCCGATCGCATCCATCCGAAGGCGGAAGCGGAGCTGCGCATCCTCGACAACGCGTGGCCGGCGTTGCTGCCGCTCCTCGGCAAGCCGGCGTGATCACCACGATGAGCACGCCGCTGCCGCCAGGTCCTCCGCCGCGTCCTGCCCGCCGCGTCACCGTCGACGACGTGGCGGACCACGCCGATCGCATCGACGTGCGCTCGCCCTCCGAGTTCGCCGAGGACCATCTGCCCGGCGCGGTCAACCTGCCGGTGCTCGACGACGACGAGCGCGAGCTCGTCGGCACGATGTACGTGCAGCAATCGGCGTTCGACGCGCGCAAGTCCGGCGCGGCGATCGTCGCGCGCAACATCGCGCGAATCGTCGAATCGCACCTACGCGACAAGCCGCGCGAATGGGCGCCGCTCGTCTACTGCTGGCGCGGCGGCCAGCGCAGCCGCGCGCTCGCGCACGTGCTGAGCGAGATCGGCTTTCGCGCCGTGCAGCTCGAGGGTGGCTATCGCGCATATCGGCGACACGTCGTTGCGATGCTCACGCACCTGCCCGAGACGTTTCGTTATCGCGTCGTCTGCGGCCTGACGGGCTGCGGCAAGTCGCGGCTCGTCGAGGCGATCGCCGCCGAGGGCGGGCAGGCGCTCGACCTCGAGGCGCTCGCGCGCCATCGCGGCTCGCTGCTCGGCGATCTTCCCGGCTCCCCGCAGCCGTCGCAGAAGGCGTTCGAGACCGCGCTTCACGACGCGCTCACGCGCTTCGATCCGGCGCGGCCCGTGTACGTCGAATCGGAAAGCCGGCGCATCGGCCGGCTGCAGGTCCCCGAAGCGCTGCTCGTCGCGATGCGCGGAGCGCCGTGCGTGCGCATCGAGACGCCCCAGGCGCTGCGCGTCGCGATGCTGGCGGACGACTACGTCCATTTCGTGCACGACGACGCGGCATTGGGCGCACAGCTCGCGCCGCTCGCGAAGCTGCACGGCAACGCGGTGATCGCGCGCTGGCAGGCGATGATCGAGCGCGCCGAATTGCACGCGCTCGCGGCTGAACTTCTCGAAACGCACTACGACCCGTGCTACCGGCGCGCGATCCAGGCGAACTTCCCGCACTTCGCGCAGGCGCCGGTGCTTCGAGTCGCCGACGTTTCGCCCGCGTCGTTTCGCGCGCTCGCGCGGAAGGTCCTCGACGATCCCGCGCTTTCGCGCGCCGCGTGAACGTGGCCACCTACGCCTTTCGCATCGTCAACGTGTTCGCGGAAACGCCGCTCGGCGGCAATCCGCTGGCCGTGTTCGAGGACGCGCGCGGGCTCGACGCCGACACGATGCAGGCGCTCGCGCTGCAGTTCAACCTGTCGGAAACGACGTTCCTGCTTCCGTCGTCGTGCGCGAGCGCCACGGTGCGCATCTTCACGCCGACGTTCGAGATGCCGTTCGCCGGGCATCCGACGCTCGGCAGCGCGCATGTCGTGCGCGACGTGCGCGGAGGTGGCGACGGCGTGACCCTCGAGATGCGCGCAGGGGTGATTCCCGTGCGCGCGGTTGGCGACCGCTGGACGTTGACGGCGAACGCGCCGCGACACCGCGCGCCGGCGGCCACGCGCGACGACGTCGCGGCGATGCTCGGACTCGCGCGTACCGACGTATGCGACGGCGGGCTGTGGGTCGACACCGGCAGCGAGCAACTCGTGGTTCCGCTCGCCTCGTACGGCGCCGTGCGGCGCGCGCGGCCGTCGGCCACGGCATTGGAGCGTCACGCCCGAAAGGGCGAACGCGCGTTGGCGTACGTATTTGCGCGCGAAGGTGACGAGGTGCTCGCGCGTTTCTTCTTCCTGAAGCACGGCGCGATCGTCGAAGACCCGGGCACCGGGTCTGCGTGCGCGAACCTTGGCGGCTGGTTGCTCGCGACGCATGCGCCGCTTCCGCAGCGGCTGCGCGTGGATCAGGGCGAAGCCGTCGGTCGCCGCTGCCGGCTCGATCTCACCGTCGATGCGGATCGCGCGATCCACGTCGGCGGACGCGTCGTCGAGCTCGGGCGCGGGACGATCACGCTCTAGCGAGCCCCCGGGATCCGACCCGGGTCACGCCCTTCATCGGTCGTCCCACTTCGCCGCGAACGCGCGCCAATGCGGCGCGTCCGACGCCGCGATCTTCTCGCGCACGAGCGAGATCTCGGCCGCGTAGTCACCGGCGTCGATCTCGCCGCGCATGAGGCGAAAGCGCTGGTAGACGAGGTACGTGTTCATCACGTCGCATTCGCAATAACCGCGCACTTCGTCGATGCGACCGTCGGCGATCGCCTTCGCGACGTCGGCGCCGTGCATGCCGACCTTGCCGGGGAAGCCGCACAGCCGCGCGAACGCGTCGAGCCCCGCGCTCGCGCGCAACTGGTATTGCGCCATCACGTCCATCAGGTCGAGATGGCGCGTGTGAAACCGGTTCAGGTAATTGTTGAACCTGAATTCGCGGTCGTCGTCGCCCCAGTCCCAATAGCGCGCGGCCGCGATGCCGTGCACGAGCGCGCGATGATTGAGCACCGGCAGGTCGAAGCCGCCGCCGTTCCACGACACGAGCTGCGGCGAGTAGCGCTCGATGCCGTCGAAGAAGCGGCGGATCAACTCGGGCTCGGGATCCGATGCGTCACCCACGGACCAGATCCGCAGCCCGTTGCCGTCGCGCATCGCGCAGCCGATCGCGACGATCTTCTGCAGGTAGAGCGGCGCGAAGTCGTTCCCCGTCGTCGCGCGCCGTCGCTGCGCGTACCACGCGAGCACGCCGTCGTCGTCGACCGCGCCGGTCACCTCATGCGCGCGTCGGATGCCCGCGACATCGGGCACCGTCTCGAGGTCGAAGACGAGGAGCGGCGTCATCGTGCGCGCGTCAGCCGGCGCGCGGGGCGCGCGGCCTCCGCTCAAGCGGGGAACACGCCGGTCGACAGATACCGATCACCGCGGTCGCAGACGATGAAGACGATCGTCGCATTTTGCAGTTGGCGCGACACGCGCAGCGCCACCTCGCACGCGCCGCCCGAGCTGATGCCGCAGAAGATGCCCTCCTCGGCGGCGAGCCGGCGCGCCATCGTCTCGGCCTCGCCCTGCGTGACGCTCTCCATGCGATCGACGCGCGATGCATCGAAGATTTTCGGCAGGTATGCAGGCGGCCACTTGCGGATGCCGGGAATCGACGCACCTTCGGCGGGTTCGGCACCGACGATCTGCACCGACGGCTTCCTCTCCTTCAGGAAGCGCGACACGCCCATGATCGTGCCTGTCGTTCCCATCGCCGAAACGAAATGCGTGATGCGGCCTTCGGTGTCGCGCCAGATTTCGGGACCGGTGCCGCGATAATGCGAAAGCGGATTGTCGGGATTGGCGAACTGGTCGAGGATCGTGCCGCGGCCTTCGTCGCGCATCCGCGCCGCGAGGTCGCGCGCGCCTTCCATGCCGCCCGCCTTCGGCGTCAGCACCAGCTCGGCGCCGTAGGCGCGCATCGTCTGGATGCGCTCTGCCGTCTGGTTTTCGGGCATCACGAGGACCATCGTGTAGCCGCGCATCGCGGCCACCATCGCAAGCGCGATGCCGGTATTGCCCGACGTCGCCTCGATCAGCGTGTCGCCGGGCTTGATCGTGCCCCGCTTCTCCGCCTCGACGATCATCGAGAGCGCCGGCCGATCCTTGACGGATCCCGCCGGATTCGTGCCTTCGAGCTTCGCGAGGACGACGTTGGACGTATCGCCGGGCAGGCGCGCGAGGCGAACGAGCGGCGTGTTGCCGACAGCGTCGGCGAGGCTGTGGTACGCCATCGCCTGATTGTACGCGCACGACATGCAACGCCGCCGCGTCCGCCCCGACGACCGGGCGCGTGACACCCGGTCGCCGGGCGCGCGCTACTTGGGCGTCTTCGCGTCGCCCTTCGCGGCTGCAGCCGGCTTCGCTTCGCGCGCCGCGGTCTTCACCGACGGTGCGCTCACGGTAAGCTCCGACTTGAGCTTCTCGAAGCGTCGCGCGCCGATGCCCTTGACGTCCTTCAGTTCGTCGACCGACTTGAAGCCACCGTGCTGCGCGCGGTAGTCGAGGATCGCCTGCGCCTTGGCGGGGCCGATGCCCGACAGCGCGACGAGCTGCTCCTTGGTGGCGGTGTTGAGGTCGAGCGCGGCGTGCGCGAGCGGCGCGACGAGCGCGATGACGAGTGCGAGCAACCAGGCTTTCATCGGGGACTCCTTTCGTGAGGGTCGAGGATGCGATCCGCGATGCGGCCATTGCACGCTCGCGTGATCGGGTCCGAGCTTACGAACGGGAGGCTGGCCGCGAAATAAGACTTTCGACGTAGCGTGGAACGCCGGCTTCGACGGGCATCATCGGCCTCGCGTAGCCGGCGTCGCGCAAGCGCGTGAGATCGGCCTGCGTGAAGCTCTGGTAGCGGCCGGCGAGCTCGGCAGGCATCGGCACGTAGGTGATCGCCCCCTCGGCGACCAACTGCTCCGTCGATAGCGGCGCGCTGCCCGCCGCCTGCCGGCACGCGTTGATCGTCTCGCGCGCGACCGAGTTGAACGTTGCAGCGTTGCCCGTGCCGACGTTGAAGATGCCCGAGCGGCCGCGATGCTCGTAGAAATCGAGATTGACGGCGACGACGTCGTCGACGTGGATGAAATCGCGGCGCTGCTCGCCGGCGTCGAAGCCGCCCGAGCCTTCGAACAGGCGCACGCATCCGCTGCGCCGATACTGCTCGTGGAAGTGATGCGCGACCGAGGCCATCCGGCCCTTGTGCGCCTCGCGCGGACCGTAGACGTTGAAATAGCGAAACCCGGCGATCTGCGCGGTGCGCTCGGGCAGCACGCGCCGCACGTACGCGTCGAAGAGCGCCTTCGAGTAGCCGTAGACGTTGAGCGGCACCTCGTGCTCGGGCGCTTCGCGAAATTGCGGCCCCGCTCCGTACACGGCGGCGCTCGACGCGTACAGGAACGGAATGTCGTTGTCCTGGCAATGCTCGAGCAGCGTGACCGAGTAGCGATAGTTGTTGCGCATCACGAAACGGCCGTCGGTCGCCGTCGTATCGGAGCAGGCGCCCTCGTGGAAGATCGCCTCGACGTCGTCGTCGAAATCGCCGTCGGCGATGCGGCCGAGGAATTCGTCCTGGTCGAGGTAGTCGGCGAT
>Ga0207657_10005720_pt1 | contig 12971 bp, 10 predicted proteins | sample KBSC33metaG_FD_184316 | JGI IMG/M metagenome (GOLD analysis project Ga0207657, IMG submission 184316) | Corn rhizosphere microbial communities from Kellogg Biological Station, Michigan, USA - KBS C3-3 metaG (SPAdes) (version 2) | ecosystem: Host-associated > Plants > Roots > Rhizosphere > Soil ...
GGTTGGATGCCGGCGGAGGTGTGCGGGCTGCGTACGGACGCCGCGGCGGAGGCGACCGCCAGCCGCAGGCAGCGCTCGACCGCCCAGCCGTCGTGCAGGCCCAGGATGACGCCGGCGGCGAAGGCGTCACCCGCGCCTATGGTGCTGCGGACCTGCTCGCGCGGCAGCCGGACCGAGCCCTGGCGCCAGGTTCGGCCGCCCGGGGCGGCGGCGACGCAGCCCGCCGGGACGTGCACCACCGCGAGCGCCGAGACGCCGTGCTCGATCAGGCCGAGCGCCATCGCCTCCAGCGCCGGCCAGTCCGCCGGCCCGTCCGCGGTGGGCGCCGGAGCGTCGATGCCGGTCAGCGCGCCGGCCTCGAGTTCGTTGATCACGATGCTGTCCAGGTAGGGCAGGCAGGGCCGGGCGACCTGGGTGGTGCGGTCCGGTGCCAGGCTGACCATTTCCATGTTGGTGTGCAGGCCCGCGGCCTGGGCCCGCTGGAGCAAGGCGGACCAGCCGTTGCCCCCGCCGGGCTGCGGGCGGTCCATGACCGGGTGGATGCCGGGTGCGCCGGCGTGCAGGACCCGCGCCCGCCCCAGGTCGGCGGCCGAGGCGTCGAAGAGCGCGTTAGCCCCGCTGTGGTGGAAAAAGGTCCGCCGGCCGCCCTCCCGCTCGATCATCCCGTCGGTGAACGAGGTGACCGCGCCGGCCAGCTTCCTGACACCGGTCACCTCGATGTCCAGCCGCGCGCACTCGGCCAGGATGAAGGCGCCGTGCTCGTCGTCGCCGACGGCGCCGAGCACCCCTATCGGGAATGCCGCCCCGAGCATGCGCAGGTCGACGGCCATGTTGAGGCCCGGACCGCCGGTGCTCATCGATATCTGCTCGATCATGGCCAGATGATCGAGGGCTGGGTAGGCGTCGATCACCTTGGCGACATCGACGAGAACCGTCCCGGCGCACAGGACCCCCTCGCGGCTCATCTGGGGCGGCTCATCCGGCACGCAGCACGGGATCGGTCACCTCCAGGTCGGCCTGGAGGTCGCGGTGCGGGGCGATCGTGGCCTTGGCCAGGGCATCGTGGTAGGCGCGAACGGCGTCGGCCGGACTCAGCTCGCCCCGCAGCACCGGCCGCATCAGGCCGACCAGGTCCAGCTGCGACTCCGCGTGCTGGATCTTGCGTCCGAACAGGGCGACCCGCGCGCCGTGCCGTTCGGCCTGGTGCAGCAGCTCGAAGGTGTCCCGGGTGGTGCCTGCCGACCCGCCCAGGATGCCTACCACCAGCGACGGATCGTACCCAGCCAGCTCGGCCAGTGCGTCCGGGCCGTTGTAGGCCACCTTCAGGAACAGCGGCCGCTGCGCCACGGTGACCCCGGCCAGGGCACGAGTGATCGAGTCGTTGACGAACGCGCCAACCTGACCGGGCGCCAGGGCGGCCGGCGCGTTGGGGTTGAAGACCTCGAGGAAATGCCGGATGCCCAGTGCGGCGGCCTCCCGCCGGAAACTGCCGTACGCCTCGAGCGTGGCCAGGTCGTGGTCCAGCTCGTTGTTGAAGGTCATGGAGTACAGCACGAGGTCGCAGAACGGACGGACGGCGGACAGGTCGGCCGTCCGGAACGGCCGTGACGGCAGGGCGGGGTAGCGGCCACCCCGGCTGTTCCAGATGTCCGTGCTGTCGTTTCCCCGCACGGCCAGGGTCATATCTCCCAGCGAGCCGTCCTGGGCCAGCCGTTCCCCGTTGGCCGCCGAGGTCAGCATGATGTCGAGTTCGCCCTGGGCGACCAGGGCTCGCATGTCGTCGAGGAATTCGCCGCGCGTGCGGTACCGGCCGGACCCGGCCGTGCGGGCCGGTCCCGTCGGCCCGGCCGAGGTGAGGCCGAACGCCATGTCGGCGTCCTTGGCGTCCGCGATCACGAAGTCGCCGGGGGTGTACCGGCCCGCCGTGATGGCGCCCAGCTTGCGGTCCAGGCGGCGGACGGCTGGATCAGACAGGGACACCGGATCAGATATGGACATCGGTCAGCCTCTCGGGTGAGTCGACGCTGACGAGGACCTTCACGTGCTGACCCGACGAGGCCAGCGCGAAGGCGTCGGCGACCTGAGCCAGTGGCCGGACGGCGGTGATGAAATCCGCCGCCCTGACGGCTCCCCGGCGCAGCAGGTCAGCCGATTCGGCGTAATCCGGGGGAAGGTAGGTGGCACTGCCCTGGATGCGGATCTGGTGGTCCTGCACGATCGGCAGCGGGACGGTGACCTCCCGGGCCGGGACGCCCACCACCATGACCGTCCCGCCCTTGTCGGCGATGGCGATCGCCTGATCCAGCGACGACTGGACGGACACGCAGTCGAAGACGATGTCGGCGCTCCCGCCCAGCGCCTCCCGCACCTGCCGGGTGACGTCGGGCGAGCGCGCGTCGATGGTCGCGTCGGCGCCGAGGGCGGCAGCCCGCTGGCGCTTGGCCAGGTTCGGATCGGTACTGACGACCGTGCCCGCTCCGTGCGCGCGGAGCACCGCGAGGGTGAGCAACCCGATGGTGCCGGCGCCCAGAACGGCGACGGACCGGCCGGCCACGTCGCCGGCCAGGCGTACCGCGTGCACCGGCGTGGACAACGGCTCGATCAGCGCCGCGGCATGATCGTCGAGCACGTCCGGCACGGGGTGCAGGCGGTTCGCGGGCACGGTGAAGTAGTCGGCCATGCCGCCCTGAGCGTAGCCGCAGCCGAAGAACTGCAGGTTCTCGCACAGGTTCTCGCGTCCGGTGGTGCACATCTTGCACGTCCAGCAGGGCAGGTCGGGTTCCACGATGACCCGCTGGCCTGGCGCCACCCGGGCCGCGGAGCCCGCGGTCTCGATGACCCCGACGACCTCGTGGCCCGGCCGGTACGGCAGCGGGACGAACGGATGGCTGCCGCGGGCCGCGTGCAGGTCGGATCCGCACACCCCGGCCACGAGCGTGCGGACCAGGGCCTCGTTCGGGCCGGGGGCGGGGATGTCCGCTGCCTCGACAGCGATCCGGTCCGGGTAGACAACGACGCGTCGCATGCTAGTCAGGGCGGCTTTCTGGAGTGGCGTAGTGGTCAAGGTCGGCGAACGTCTTCCTGACGCCCCCGTCCAGCAGGGCGGTCAGGATCGAGCTGTATACCCGGGTGAACCGGGTGTCGTCGGCTAGGTCGCCGAAGACCGCGCGGTTGTCCTCGAGGAATGCGGCCGGGTGCCCCCGCTGCCGTGCCGCCGCGGCCCGCAGTTGCGGCGCGAGAATGTCGTCGATCTCGTACCTCTCGCCGTTCTCGTCGATGCCCTCGGCGTAGCGGGCCCAGCTGGCCACGACCGCCGCCGACCGGGTGACCGGACCGCCGGCCGCGAGCTGGTGCCGGATGACCGGGAGCAGGAACTTGGGAATGAGATCGGAGGTGTTGGCGCACAGCCGGGCTACGGTGTCGCGCACCTCCGGGTTGGAGAACCGCTCGATGAGCTGGCGGGCGTACCGATGAACGTCGATGCCGGGCACCGGCCGCAGGGTGGGGATGGCTTCGGCGGTCATGTAATCCATCAGGAACCGGTCGAACAGCGGGTCCGTGGTGACCTCGTGCACGAGCCGGTACCCGGCCAGGTAGCCCGGATAGCACAGGGCCTGGTGACTGGCGTTGAGCAGCCGCAGCTTCATCAGCTCGTAGGGTTCTACGTCAGAAACGATCCGCACGCCGGCGTCCTCCAGCGGCGGCCGGCCGTCGGCGAAATCGTCTTCCAGCACCCACTGGGCGAACGGCTCGCAGAACACCGGCCACCGGTCCTCCAGGCCGAACCGCCGGCTGAGCTCGGCCCGGTCCTCATCGGTCGTCTGCGGCGTGATGCGGTCGACCATGCTGTTGGGGAACCGGACGTGACGGGTGATCCAGTCGGCCAGCCCGGGATCGCGCAGGCGAGCGAACGCGGTGAACGCCCGCTGGCTCACGTGGCCGTTGCCCTGGATGTTGTCGCAGGACAGGATGCTGAAGGCGGGGATACCCCGGTCACGGCGGCGGGCCAGCGCCTCGGTGACCAGCCCGAAAACGGTGCGCGGCGTGGCGCCCGGCTGCAGGTCGGCCAGCACCGCTGGATCGGACCCGTCGAAGTCGCCGGTGACCGCGTCGAGGTGGTAGCCGCCCTCGGTGACGGTGAGCGACACGATCCGGGTCGCCGGCTCGGCCATCTTCTCGATCGCGGCCCCGGGATCGTCGGGCGCGAACAGGTACTCCACGATCGACCCGATCACGCGGGGCTCCCAGGTGCCGTCGCCATGCCGCAGGACCAGCGTATACAGGCCATCCTGGGCGGCCAGCGCGTCGCGCATCGTGGTGTTGGACGGCTGCACCCCGATACCGCAGATGCCCCAGTCCATCGCCGCGCCGCGGTTCATCAGCGTGTCGATGTACATGGCCTGGTGCGAGCGATGGAAACCGCCGACGCCGATGTGCACGATCCCCGTCGTCACCTGGCGGCGGTCATAACCAGGCACCGGCACGTTCAGCTCGGCCAGCGTTTTCCCGGTCACCGTGGTCATGCGGCTCCTTCCCCCGTCAATCGCAGGGCCCCGTCAATCGCAGGGCCGGGACGATATGCCGGAACCTGGCGTGACGTTCCGCGTGGAAGGCGGTCATGGCCGGGTCCGGCTCGGCCGCCAGGCTGGCCGGCGGAGCCAGCGGTCCGGTGATGTCGTCGAAGCTCAGCAGGCCCGCGGCGTGGGCGCCCAGCAGGGCCGCGCCCCGGCCGGACGCGGCGGGCACGTCCACGGCGTACAGCGGCCGCCCCAGGACGTCCGCGAGCAGCTGCCGCCAGCCCGCCGCCAGGGTGCCTCCGCCGGCCAGCCGCAGCCGCGCCGGACCCGGCCCGCCAGACAGGCCCCCGCCGAGCCGATCCTCGCCGAGCAGGGCGTCGAGCGCGTCGCGGATCGCGAACGCGGTTCCCTCGAGCGCGCTCCGCAGCAGCGACGTCCGGTCATCGGCCAGGGACAGCGCGGTCCAGGAGCCGCGCAGCGCCGGATCGCAGTACGGTGTCCGTTCCCCCGACAGGTGCGGGACGAAGATCGGGTCGCGCGGCCGGCCAGGGCGGCCGACGCTGGCGTACACCTCCGCCCAGCTGGCGTTCATGACTTCGCGCACCCAGTTCAGGCTGAGCCCGGCGCTGAGGGTGGCGCCCATCTGGTACCAGCCATCCGGCGTCGCCGACCGGTACAGGTTGACCCCGGCGTCCGCCCGGCTGTCCGGCGCGTCCAGCAGCCGGAGGACCTGCGCGCCGGTACCGACGGTCAGCTGGACGTCGCCCAGGCCGATGCCGCTGCCGAGGGCGGCCGCGGCCGTGTCCCCGGCTCCGGCCGCGACCGGGAGGCCCGCGGGCAGCCCCAGCTCGGCCGCTGCCGCCGCGGTGAGGTGCCCGGCCGGCGCACCGGCCGAGGGCAGCACGGCCGCCAGCAGCCCGGCGTCCAGGCCGAGCGCGCCGACCACGTCGAGGTCCCAGCGGTCGCCCGGCACGTCGTAGAGCAGGCTGGCGGATGCGTCGCTGGGCTCGGCGTGGATCTCGCCGGTGAGGCGGGCCCGCAGCCAGTCCTTGGGCGCCAGCGCCCAGCGCGCGTCCCGGTACGTCCCCGGTTCGTGCTCGGCCACCCACATGAGCAGCGGCCCGGTCATCCCGGGGGCCAGCGGGTTGGCCAGCCGGGCCAGCGCGGCCGGCTCCAGGCGGCGGTAGGCAGCCAGCGCCCCGGTGGCCCGGCTGTCGGCCCAGAGCAGGGCCGGCCGGAGCGCCTCGCCGTCGGCTGAGGTCAGCACCAGGCCGTGCATCTGCCCGGAAAGCCCGATCGCCGACGGCCGCGCGCCGCCCGCGCTGACGGCGGCCTGGACGGCCTCGCAGGCGCAGGCCCGCACCGCGCTCCACCAGTCGCCCGGGTCGCTCTCGGCGTAGCCCGCCTTCGCCGAGATCACGGCGTAGCCGGCCGACGCTTGCGCCAGGACCCTGCCCCCCGTATCGGTCACGACCGCCTTGGCCGAGCTGGTGCCAAGGTCAAGACCCAGGGTGCAGACCGCGTTCATCCCTGCCAGCACTCGATGATGATCTTGTGGACGGTCCGGTCACCGCGCAGCGTATCCAGGGCGCTGGCGTAGTCGTCGAGCGGGAAGCGGTGCGTGATGAGGCCGTCGGTCCGGGCCCGCCCGCTGCGCAGCGCCGCGATCGCGGCCGGGAACGCGTTGATCTCGGCGAAGGACCCCTTGATGGTGATCTCGCGCCGGAACACGTCGTACGGGCTGACCCGCACGAGGTCTTCCGGCTCGGTCACGCCGTAGAACATCACGGTCCCGCCGCTGCGGGTCAGCGGCACGCACTGCTCGGACACGACCGCCGACCCGGTGGCGTCGACCACGATGTCGAACCCGCCGCCCGAGGCCGCCTTCAGCTTGGCCGCGTCGCCGGCCAGGTCCGCGCGGTCCATCAGGAACGTCGCGTCGAGCCCGAGGTCCTCGGCCCGCTTGAGCTTGAACGCCGTCGAAGCCGCCACGGTCACGCTGGCCGCGCCGCCGCGCGCGATGAGCTGGGCCAGCAGCAAGCCGGTCGGGCCGGCGCCGAAGACCAGGGCCGAACTCCCCGGCCGCGGGCTCAGCGTCTCCACGCCGTGCGTGGCGCACGCCGTGGGCTCGGTGAACACCGAGATGTCGGGATCGATGCCGTCCACCGAGAAGACCAGGCTGGCGGGGACCGTGACGTATTCGGCGAACGAGCCGGGCCAGTTCGTGCCGAGCCCCTTGAGGTTGGCGCACAGCAAGGTGCGCCCGGTCCGGCAGTACTCGCAGTGCCCGCAGTTCATGTTCGGGTTGACCGCGACGTACTCGCCGACGCGGAACCCCTCGGTGCCCTCGCCCAGCGCGTCCACCGGCCCGATGAGCTCGTGCCCGGGAGTCAGCGGGAACTCGGCGAAGAACTTGCCGTTGTGGATGTGGAGGTCCGTGCCGCAGATCCCGGTCTGGCGGACGCGGACGCGGACCTCCCCGGGCTCCGGATCCGGTGTCGGGATGTCCCTGATCGCGAAGCTTCCCGGGGCATCGTAGACAACGGCTTTCATGCTGCTCCTTCGGCGAACGGGGACGGGGCCGGGCGGACCGGGCGACCCCGGGCGAGGCGGGCCCGGGACTCACTCCCGGGCCGGATCCCCCTGCCTGCTGATCATGCGACCCAGCAGGCCGCTCACCCTCGGTGGGCCACCGCGCAGGGCGGCGGCGCGCCGCTGCTGGTCGACGTAGACGGCGGTGATGAGGACGGCGCCCACCACGACCTGCTGCCAGAACGGCTGGACGCCGATGATCACGAACCCGTTCTGCAGCGTGGCCGGGATGAACACCCCGATGACGCTGCCGAGGATGGACCCGTAGCCGCCGAACAGGCTGGTGCCGCCGATGACCACGCCGGCGATCACGCTCAGGTTGGTCGCGGTCTGCCCGCCGATCGTGGTCGACTGGAAGAACGCCAGGTTGAGCCAGCCGGCGAAGCCGGCCAGCAGGCCGGACAGGGCGTAGATCATGACCAGGTGACGGGGGACGTTGACGCCGGCCCGCCGGCCCGCCTCGGGGTTCGAGCCGATCGCGTAGGTATGCAGCCCGAACCGGGTCCGGTGCAGCAGCACGATCCCGAGCACCACGATGACCGCGGCGATGACGGCCAGCCACGGTATCTCCCCGACGATGTTGCCGAAGCCGACCGAGTTGACCATGACGGTCGGGACGTTGCGCAGGTCCACGCCGCCGGTGATGACCTCGGCCAGGCCGAGGGCCATCCCCAGGGTGCCGAGCGTGACGATGAGCGGCGGCACCTTCGCCCGCGCGACCAGGAACCCGTTGAGCAGCCCCCAGGCGAGCCCGCAGCCGATGGCCACCAGGGCGCCGATGATGGCCGAACCCCAGCCCTGGCCGCCGCCGATGTTGGCCATCACCTTGTCGGCGACGACTCCGCTGAAGACCAGCACGCTGCCTATCGACAGATCGATGCCGCCGGTGATGATCACGAAGGTCATCCCGACGGCCAGGACCGCCAGGATGGCGGTGTTCTGCACGATCCCGCGGATGTTGAACACGGTCAGGAAGGCGTTGGGCTTGAGGATCGAGAAGATGACGACGATCACGGCCAGCACGATGATGATCTGCAGCGACTGCAGCCGGGCCAGCCGCGCGAGCCGGCCGGTCGGTTCTTCCTCGGTCGGCGCCGCGCCGGCCGGCGCGGCGCCATCAGGAACAGGGGGCGGCACGGTCGTCTGCTCGGTCATGACTGGATCTCCCGCATGCCGTTTTCCTGCGTCCTGTCATCCTGGGTCACGGCGCCGGTCATCGCCCCGACTAGCTCCTCCATCGTCGTATCCTTCGCCCGGAACGTGGCCACCCGGCGGCCGAGCCGCATGACCTGCACGTCGTCGGCGACCTGGAGCACGGCCGGCATCTGGTGGCTGATGAACACCACGCCGAGCCCGCGGTCGCGGACCCGGCGGATCAGGTCGAGCACGCCCTTGGTCTGCACCACGCCGAGCGCGGCCGTGGGCTCGTCGAGCAGGATGACCCGCTTGGCCCAGGCGGCGGCGCGAGCGACCGCGACCGCCTGTTTCTGCCCGCCGGACATGGCACCGATGCTGCCGGAGAAGTTGCGCACGGTCGCGCCGAGCTCGTCGAAGGCCTTCTTGCTGCCGGCGCGCATTTCCGTGTTGTTCATGAAGCCCAGATGCCCCAGCAGGCCCGGCCGCATGATCTCGCGGCCCAGGTACATGTTCTGCACCGGGTTGAGGTGCGGGGCCAGGGCCAGGTCCTGGTACACGGTCTCGATCCCGTAGCGGCGCGCCGCGAGCGGGCCGTCGATGGTCACCGGCTGACCGTCGACCAGGATCTCGCCCGAAGTCGGCGTCTCGGTCCCGGACAGGATCTTGACCAGCGTGCTCTTGCCGGCCCCGTTGTCCCCGATGAGCGCGGTCACCTCGCCGGCCTTGACCTCGAAGTTGGCGCCCGACAGCGCGCTGACGTGACCGTACACCTTCGTGATGTCGCGTGCTTCCAGCGCAACGCTCATGGAACCACTCCTTATCGACTGCGGCCCTGACTCAGCTGTGAATTCAACGCTGATGCCGCAACCGGCCGTAACCGTGCCGCAATGTTTAGCAAGAGGGTCCCCTGTCATGTCATCGATGTCAATAGCTGGAATCAAAACGATACATGCTGCCTGTAAGCCCTGTTCAAGCTCGGTAATAGATCATCGGTCGAGTGGTATTGACATCGGTGACATAGCTGCTGCAAGATCAGCCCGTATGTTTCCGAGAGGTTGCCAGAAGCTGAACATGCCGGTCCGCGGGGACACAGCTGCCATCGCAGGACCGGCAGCCGAACCCAGAAATCACGCGAAGGAGCAGGTATGAAGCGGTCTTTGGCGAAACCAGCCGCGGGGGCGACGGCAGTCTTGCTGCTGACCCTCACGGCGGCGGCGTGCTCGTCCTCGAGCTCGTCCAGCGCGGCCGGCGGTTCCACCGCCACCGGCGGCTCGACCAGCGGCAAGTCCTACAAGATGACGTTCATCCAGGGCGTGGCCGGTGACGGCTTCTACGTCACGATGGGCTGCGGCATCCAGTCCGAGGCCAAGAAGCTCGGCAACGTCACCGTCAACATCCAGGGCCCGTCGCAGTTCGACGCCACGCTGCAGAACCCGATCATCGAGTCGGTCACCGCGGCCAAGCCCGACGCGATCCTGATCGCCCCCAACGACGTGTCGGCCAGCCGGCCCCCGATCGCCGCGGCCATGGCCGCGGGCATCAAGGTCGTCCTCGTCGACACCACGCTGACCGACCCGTCCGGCGCCGTCTCGCAGATCTCGTCGGACAACACGGCCGGCGGCGGCTACGCCTTCAGGGCGATCCAGCAGCTCGTGCCCGGCGGCGGCGAGGTGCTCGTCGTCAACGTCAAGCCCGGCGTCAGCACCACCGACCAGCGCCAGGCGGGCTTCGAGGCCGCGGCCAAGGCCGACCCCAAGTTCAAGTACGTGGGCACGCAGTTCGACCAGGACAGCGCGTCCGTGGCCGCCCAGGTCACGCTGGCGGCGCTGCAGAAGAACCCCGGCATCGTCGGGATCTTCGCGGCCAACCTGTTCTCCGCCGAGGGCGCCGCCACCGGTGTCCGCCAGGCCGGCAAGTCCGGCAAGGTCAAGATCGTCGGATTCGATGCCGAGCCCGACGAGATCACCGCGCTGAAGCAGGGCACCGTGCAGGCGCTCATCGCCCAGTCTCCGTTCGTCATCGGGACCAACGCGGTGGACCAGGCCTACAAGGCCCTGACCGGCAAGCCGACCACCCCGAAGATCGGTACCAAGTTCACCATCATCACGCAGGCCAACCTGACGTCGCCGCAGAGCCAGGCGGCGATCTACAAGACCGCCTGCTGAAAAGCCCGCTGACACACTGTGCTGATTCGTAGGGCGGCCGGAGACTACCCGCCATGACCACCATGCGTGACGTTGCCCGCGTCGCCGGAGTCAGCGCCAAGACCGTGTCCCGGGTCTTCAACGATGACCCTCACGTCACCGAGGAGACCCGGGACCGGGTCCGCTGGGCCATGCAGAAGCTGAACTACGTACCGAACATGCTGGCCCGCAGCTTCCGGGTCGGCGCGGACGCCGCGGTGGGGCTGGCCATCCCCGATATCGCCGACCCGTTCTTCGCCGCGATGACCAGCAGCATCGAGGTGGACCTGGGCGGACGCGGGATGGCGGTCGTGGTGACCAGCCTCCGTCAGGGCGCCGAGCACGAGCGCTCGGCCCTGGAGTCGCTGCTCCGGCGCCAGATCAGCGGCCTGATCGTGGCCGCCGTCAGCCCGGACCAGTCCTACCTGGCCCCTTGGCAGCAGCGGACGCCGGTGGTGTTCGTGGACCGGGCCCCCCGGGGGCTCTCCAGCATCTACGTGATCGAGGACGACCTAGCCGGCGCGCGCGAGGCCGTCCTGCACCTGGCCAGCCACGGCCACCGGCGGGTGGCCTTCTTCGATATCTCCGAGCCGGTCATGACGACCCGGCGCCGGCTGAAGGGCTACCGGGAGGCCGTGGCCGAGGCCGGCCTGGACGACCGCCCCGACCTCGTCTGCACGTCCGGCGGATCACCCGAGGAATCCGCCGCCAAGCTCGTCGGGCGCCTGACCGAGCCGGACGCCCCCACGGCCGTGTTCTCCTCGAACGTCCCGTGCACGATGGCGCTCGTCCTGGCCCTGCACAAGGCGGGGCGCACCGACGTCGCCGTGGTCGGGTTCGGCGACGTCCCGCTGGCCGCGGCGCTGTCCCCGGCGATCACCGTCATCGACCAGGACCCGGCCGGGCTGGGGCGCATCGCGGTCGAGCGGCTCCTGCGGCGCATCGAGGACCCCGGCGCGCCAGTGCGCCGCCGGACGGTCCTCCCGGTCCGGCTGATCCCGCGCGGCTCGGGCGAGCTGCCCCCGCGAGCCTGAGCGAGAAGGGGAGAAGACCATGAGCGAGCCAGGCCCAGGGCAGCCGGGAAGGGGACAGCCGGGAACAGCGCAGCCGGGAACGGGGCCGTGGCGTGCGGCCGAGGCCAGCCGGCTGATCGAGTTCGGCCGGGCGGCCGCGCTGCCCGACGGCGGCTTCGGGTGGCTCGGCACCGACGGCCGCATCGACCCGGCGCAGCCCCGCCCGCTGTACATCAACGCACGCATGACGTACGTGTTCGCGCTGGCCCACCTGACCGGGGTGGCCGGCGCCGGCGCCCTGGCCGCCTCCGGCCTGGACGCCCTGGCCAGCCGCTACGCCGACCGCGAGCACGGCGGCTGGTTCGCCAGCCTCGACCCGGCCGGGAACGTCCTCGACACCGCCAAGGCGAACTACGCCCACGCCCACGTCCTGCTGGCCGCCTCCAGCGCGCTGGCCGCCGGTATCCCCGGGGCCGACGCCGCCCTCGACGCCGCCACGGCCGCCATCGACCGGCACTTCTGGTCCGACGCGGAAGGCCTCGCGCTGGAGAGCTGGAACGCCGGCTTCACCGAGCCCGAGGCGTACCGCGGCGCCAACAGCAACATGCACTCGGTGGAGGCGTACCTGGCGGCGGGCGACGTGACCGGCCGCCCCGCCTGGCACCAAAGGGCCGCCTCGATAGCCGGCTACCTGGTCAACGTGCAGGCCCGGGACCATGCCTGGCGAATACCCGAGCACTACGACCAGAACTGGCAGCCCCTCCAGGACTACAACGCCGACCGCCCCAACGACCCGTTCCGGCCGCCCGGCACCACCCCCGGCCATTCCTTCGAATGGGCCCGGCTGCTGCTGACCCTGGAGGCGACCCAACCCGCTTCCTGGCTGCTCGAGGCGGCGACCGCGCTGTTCGACACCGCCGTCACCGACGCCTGGCAGCGGGACGGTCACCCGGGCTTGATCTATACCGTCGACGGCGGCGGCCAGCCCGTGGTGACGGCCCGCATGCACTGGGTCGCCTGCGAGGCCGTGCTCGCCGCCGACGCGCTGCACCGGCGCACCGGCGAGGACCGCTTCGCCGCCCTCGCGGCCCGGTGGTGGGACGAGATCGACCGCTACTTCCTGGACCGCGAGCACGGCGGCTGGTGGCAGGAGCTGGCTCCGGACATGACGCCTGCCACCTCCACCTGGTCGGGCAAGCCGGACCTGTACCACTCCTACCAGGCCCTGCTGCTCCCGTCGCTGCCGCTGAGCCCGACCGCGGCCACCGCGCTGGCCCGGCCCTGAACGGACTCGCCGCCGTCCTGATCGGCGGGCCGCCGGCCACCGGCAAGAGCACGCTAGCCGCCGCCCTGGCGCCGCGTCTCGGCGCCGCCCTCCTAGACCTCGACGTGGCCACCGGCCCGCTCGTCCGCGTCATCTCCGGCCTGACCGGCGTGCACGACCTGGACGACCCGGCCCTGGCCCGGCTGACCCGGGAGGCGCGCTGCGAAACGCTCGTCGGGCTGGCCGTCGGCAACCTGCGTGCCGG
>Ga0207657_10005721_pt1 | contig 12970 bp, 8 predicted proteins | sample KBSC33metaG_FD_184316 | JGI IMG/M metagenome (GOLD analysis project Ga0207657, IMG submission 184316) | Corn rhizosphere microbial communities from Kellogg Biological Station, Michigan, USA - KBS C3-3 metaG (SPAdes) (version 2) | ecosystem: Host-associated > Plants > Roots > Rhizosphere > Soil ...
CGCCGGCGATGATCGGGTTGATGTAGGTGCCGTCGCCGCGGTCGGCCTTGCGCTGGTTTTCGATGCCGCGGCCCCAGCTCGGGGCGGCCGGCGGGCAGGCGGGCGTCTTCGCTGGCGCGGCTTGCGCGGGCAGGATGCCCGGCATCGATGCGGCGCCGGCGCCGGCCAGCAGGGTCTTGAACGCGTTGCGGCGGGATGGGTTGGTCAAGCTTACCTCCGTATAATTATGTAATGTTGAGCGTCATCCAGATTATATGAAAACGATTTCATAAACAACAGAGGTGTCTTAGCGCTTGCCGTAATTGACGAATTCCGCCAGCAGGGCGTTCGTGGACGGCAGGACACCCGTGAACGCGAGACCGACGCGCACGTCGGCGTGCACGAACACGCTGTTGGTCGCCCGGGCGTTCAGGTCGAGGCGCTGCACGGCGCCGCCGCTGAACAGGGAAAAGCCGACGCGACAGGTCGTGCCGTCGGGCAGGGGACACGGCAGCAGGATGGCCATGCCGTCGCGGCCGATGTCGACGGTGACGGCGGAGAGGGTGGGGCCGCCGGGCACGTCGACGACGGCGCGGAGGCGGCAGGTGCGGCGCGGCGACCGGCGGTCGTCGCCATGGGCGTCGGCCCGGAACGTGCGATTGGAATCCACAACAAGACAAGACAGGTGGCTGAAAAAACGTCCGTATTGTTCCTGTTCGGAATGTATTTTTGGTTGTCAGTCAGCCACTTAGAAGGTTTGCTCTAGTTTATGCAGGGTGCATAAACGGTTATGACACCATCAAGGACGTCTTGCCCGATATGCCCGGATAATAGACGCGAAGCCGGATTGTGTAACGCCGTCCCTTGAAGAGGTGATGGACGATACTGGCGTTTCGGTCTTCTCCACTGTCATCGTCGCCGCATATATACCGGGGATCATTGTCAATATTTTCAAACAGGACAAGGACGGTGTCAGTTGCCCCCTTGGTCTCGATGCGATAACTCCGCGATTCTGCAGGCTCGAAAACATAATCGATTTGTTGACCGGCAGCGAGGTCGGCACTGACCATGTCGAATGGCTGGAGCGTTGGGAGTTGTGCGCTCAACGGCGGATACCACTTGCGAACCCATTCCTCGTCAGCGGCGGAAAGTGTTCCTGGTGGGATGAGACCATCCTTGTCATATTGCTCCGGTTCATCGATCAAGCCAGGCGCAAACTCATACTCCATAATCGAGTCCGGATTCCACGTCGAGCCCTGAACCTGTTGTGGAGAAAGTTTCTCTAGTATGTTGTGATAGGTCGTTGCACGATCCCAGTTGTTCGGCGGTTTGGCAAGCGCAGCGTAAACGGCTTCCACATGCCATTTGATGCCAGCGTAAGGATTTTGATGTTCATGTTCCATGCCCAGGACATGTCCGAGTTCATGGAGTGCGGTGCCACGGCCATACGGAGTGGTGAGATCCCATCCATACACGGTGGTCGGCTCGTTCAGCGGTATGGTTAATATTTCTCGTCCAACAGCCGACGCAGAAGAACCATCCTCCTCGGAGTAGCCGATTCGTATTTCGGCCTCGCTCAGCTGATCGACGGCTTGAAATTTCAGGCCGATTCCGAGACCCTGCCAGGTGTCGAAGGCTTTGTGGATGGCGTCCATTTGCACCTCGGGAACGGCAAAGTGGCCGTCCTTGAAGAACGAATAGTGCAGTACCGTACCATTCACCCATTTCGCCCGCATGAGGATAATCGCCGAAGCGCGACGCTGGTTGGCCGTCACCGAAGGATGAAGTTGAGGAATCGGCCTCGGCAAATTCCGGCACAGCGGCTTCGTAGTGGTGTTCGGTTGATAGGATTTGGCGTTTGTCATTGGAAAACCCTCCTGTTGATTTCCGATATTCACCGACGAGCAGTCCCCTGCAATATGACCGGCGTCGTGAAAGTAGGTTCAATGAGCAAACGAATGGGGCGGCCGCAGCCGCCCCTTGCGCCGACCGTCAGGTCTGGCGACGCTCAGGCCTTAGTTGGCGTACTGGATACCGCGGGCACCTGGGGCGACATACAGCCTGCCGTAGGTGTTCCAGTCGCCCGCGATCGGGCCGATGCCACCGAACTGGTGGTTGTCGTCGTTGAAGCGGGTCCAGGTGCTGCCTGCATTATCGGAAGCCCAGATGCCCCACTGGCCGCCGATCACACCCACGACGTAGACCGCCGCCGAGTACGACGCGCCGGTAGCGGCCTTGCCGAGCGTCACGAAGCTGGCGCCTTGCACGTCCGGATACGACCAGGTCTCGTGAGTGCCCCAGATCGATGCGAAATTGCTGAGCTTGGTCCAGTTGGCGCCGGAATCGGTCGAGTGGTACACGGCATTGCCGTCCGCCAGCCAGATGTCGCCCTCGGCGTTCGGGTTGACCGTCATCGTGGTCACTCCCCACGGATTGGCGCGCAGGTTCGCGTTGACGGAGCCCTGGCTCAGCGTGAAGGTGTGGCCGGCATCGGTCGAGACATAGACCTTGCCTGGAGAGCCCCACCATGCGCCGCCCGAATCGTAGGCGTAAACCTTGTTCGGGTTCTTGCGGTCAGCCGCCAGCTTGTAGGCGCGCGGGAAGCCGCTGATCGGCGACAGCGCGGGCAGGTTGGTCGAGGTCCAGCTTGCGCCATTGTTGGTCGTGTATGACGGCACCGAATCGGATGGTGCAAAGACGGCGTTGTTGCGCGAGGTGACGGCGATGTTCGACGCATTGGCCGTATTCGTCGACGCGCCGTTTGGCAGGGAGGCGAACTGCGTCCACGTCAGCCCGCCGTCGCCGGACGAGTAGCCATAGCCACCGCTGTTGTTGACGCCGACCATGGCAATGTATTGCGGATCGGACCAGGCCATGTCAGCCGAGTTGCCGTTGCTCCCGCCGGTCGAAGGATGCCGGGTCGCCTTCGTCGCGAGGTCCGTCTGGACCCAGGTACCGACGTCGCCCGCGCTGTTGATCAGCTTGTACGACGCCCCGGCCGGCGGCGTGGCAAGCGCCAGGGTGACGGTTTCCTCGAGGTTGTTCACCTTCATGTTCCAGGATGGCGTCGCCGAGGACGCGTTCGTCGTTTCCCAGATGCCGCCGCCGAATACGTGCATGATGTGGTCGCGGTTGTTCGGATCGATCTCGACGTCGTCGATCCAGCCCCAGTACTCGTTGCCTGCCGGCGAGTGCGGCATCATGGACGAGATTTCGCGCCAGGTGCTGCCGGCGTTGTCGGACAGCTTCACGAGCTTCTGGCCGGAGAAATCGCCCCAGCTGCCGCTGATACCCAGCGCGATGCGGGTGGTCGCGCCCGTGCCGTAGACCGACAGGCCGCTGTAACCGCCCCAGTCGTTGGGGCCGGTGTTGGTACTGAGCAGGGTCCAGCTGCCGCCATCATTGTTGCCGCCATACCGGTACAGGTAGCTGGGGCCTCCGGCGCCCGGGCCGGCATCCCTGTTGAACACGATGTAGTAATAGCCATCGGCCGCGCGTACCATGTGCGGGATGTGGTACCCGGTCACGGCGGACGGCACCGTGATCGGCGTCCAGTTGTTGCCGCCGTTGTTGGACTTGAGGAAAACCGACCCCAGGCCCGCCGCGTTGGCGTAGTCCGGTGCGACGGCGGCAAACATGACCCAGGTCCCCGATGTGCCGGTCGCCGTCGACGTTTCGAACATGAGATGCTCGACGCCGATCGCGCTGTTGCTCAGATGGGTGGTCGACAGGCCATTCATCTGGTACCAGGTGTGGCCCGAGTCCCAGCTTCCCCACAGGCCGTCCTGGCGCGAGCCGTAGAACATCGTCGCCGGATTGTTCGGGTCGACCTTCAGGCGCTCGCCGATCGCCCGGCCGGAGTCGTTGCCCTTCACCACGAAGGGCACGTCGACCCAGGTCCAATTGGTGCCGCGGTCGCTCGAGATGAACAGCCGGCCGTTGCCGCTGCAGCCGGTCATCATGTAGAGCTTCTGGTCGTTCTGCGGATCGACGGCCATGCTTTCGACACAGTGGGAGCCGCCGTAGGCGCCGAAACCCACGCCGTCCGTGATCGGCGTCCACGACCCCGCGGCCTGGTTCCAGCGATAGGCGCCGCCGACGTCGGTGCGGGCGTACAGGACGTTCGCGGAAGTCGGGTGGTAGATCAGGCCGGTGACATAGCCGCCGCCGCCGAACTTCACGCTGTTCCAGGTGGTCCCCACGGCCGCGAGAAGACGGCTGGCATGGCCCGAGTCGGCCACGGGAGTCGTGCCCGTCTTGCTGCCCGACCCGCCGCCGCAGGCCGCCAGGGCGGCCGCGACGCTGATCGAAAGTATGGCAATTCTGGTGCTGAATGCTTGCATACGTGTTTCCTCCAAAAAATTATTTGTGATTTGTAATCCCCAGTCATCTGCCTGGCGGTTACTGCCGACTGGATCGCACCGATCCGTCGTATCGCTTTCTTCGTGCGATTGGCCATTCTGCGAGCCGCATCAGGCCTTGTTCAATTACGAAGATCGTCAACGCGGCGAGGAAATCACGGAATATTTTGAGAGAATTTACTATTTCTGAATAGAAACGAAAATACACGCAGGGGTGCTGTTCGAAGTCATGCCGGCTTTATCGATTGCTTGTGTCAGCACAATTCGTGGACGGCGATACCGCCGTAGTCATCACACGCACCGAAGTCCATTACGAGGTCGGGCAGCAGGGGCAGCAGGGAGGATCAGGCGCCCATGGCGGGCGCCCGGTACGGCACGAGGAATTCCAGCCGCCGCCGGGCGGCGGCTGGCGATCAATCGATCTTAGTTGGAGTACAGCACGCCGCGGCCACCACCGGAGAAATAGATCCTGCCGTAGGTGTTCCAGTCGCCCGCGAGGTTGCCGATGCCGCCGAACTGGTGGGCATCGTCATTGAAGCGGGTCCAGTTATAGCCGGAATCGTCGGACTGCCACACGCCCCATTGGCCGCCCATCACACCCACCACGTAGACGGTGGCCGTGTACCACGCGCCGGTGGCGGCCTTGCCCAGCGCCACACTGGTGGCGCCCTGCACGTCCGGCCACGAGTTGGAGCCCCAGATCGAGCCGAAGTTGCCGACCTTGTTCCAGGTGACGCCGGAATCCCATGAGTGGTACACGTAGTTGCCGTCTGCCAGCCAGATATCACCCTCGGTGTTCGGGTTCACCGCCATCGAGGTGACGTGGAACGGATTGGGTGCCAGGTTTGCCGACACCGAACCTTGGCTCAGCGTGAACGTGTGGCCGCCATCCGTCGAGAGGTAGACCTTGCCCGGCGTGCCCCACCATGCGCCGCCCGAATCGTAGGCGTAGACCTTGTTCGGATTCTTGCGGTCCACCGCCAGCCGGTAGCTGCGCGGGAAACCGCCGATCGGCGTCAGGGAAGGCAGGTTCGTCGCCGTCCAGGTAGTCCCGTTGTCGGTGGTGTACGACGGCACCCCGTCGGCCGGCGCCCAGATGGCCTTGTTGCGCGCGGTGACGACGATGTTGGAGGCATCGTTGGGGTTCGTGCCGCCGGCCGGGACGTTGGCCATCTTCGTCCACGTGACGCCGCTGTCGCCTGACCAGTAGCCGGAGCTGGTGTTGTTCTTTTCCCCGATGACGGCGATGTACGTCGGATCGGACCAGGCCATGTCGGCCGAATTGCCGTTGTTGAAGACGCCGCTCGGGCCCCTGGTCGGCTTCTGCGTGAGGTCGGTGTGGACCCAGGTGCCGACGTCGCCCGAGCTGTTGATCAGCTTGTAAGGCGCGCCGGCGGGCGGCGTGGCGAGTGCCAGGGGGGCGATTTCCTCGAGGCCGTTCACCTTGAAGGTCCAGTTCACCGGCGCGCTCGAGGCGTTCGTGGTTTCCCAGACGCCGCCGCCGAACACGTACATGATGTGGTCGCGGTTGTTCGGATCGATCTCCACGTCGTCGACCCAGCCCCAATATTCGCCAGCGACGTTATGCGGCATCTGGGACACGATTTCGCGCCAGGTGCTGCCGCCGTCGTCGGACAGCTTCAGGATCTTCTGGTTGGAGAAATCGCCCCAGCTGGTGATGCCCAGCGCGATGCGGGTGGTCGAGCCGGTGCCGTAGACCGACAGCCCGCTGTAGCCGCCCCAGTCGTTGGCGTTGTTGGAGGTGTTGAGCAGGGTCCAGGTGTTGTTATGACTGTTGCCGCCAAACTTGTACAGGTAGCCGGGACCGGCGGGGCCCGGGCCGGCGCTCGTGGCGAACGTGATGTAGTAATAGCCGTCGGCGGAGCGCACCATGTGCGGGATGTAGTAGCCTTGCACGGCAGCCGGTACCGGGACCGGCGTCCAGCTACCGCCGCCGTCGCTGGTCATGTACAGGGTCGACGTCAGGCCCGCCGCCTGTTTGTAGTCCGGCGCGATGGCCGCATACTCGATCCAGGTTCCCCCGGTGCCGCCCGTGTTCGCGGTTTCGAACATGAGGTGCTCGACGCCGGCCACGCTGGAGGTCGAATGGGTGCTCGACAGCCCGCCCCGCTGGTACCAGTTCTGCCCGCCGTCCCAGCTCGTCCACAGGCCGTCCTGGCGCGACGCGTACCACATCCACTGCGGATTTTGCGGGTCGATCTTCAGGCGCTCGCCGATCCCCCGGCCGTCGTCGTTGCCTTTCACGACGAACGGCAGCGTGTGGTCAGGGGTATTGACCGGCGTCGTCCAGGTAGCGCCGCGGTTGTTGGAGACGTACAGCTTGGCCTTGCCCTTGCAGCCGCCGACCATGTACACCATGTTGTCGTTTTGCGGATCGAGGGCGATGCTTTCGATACAGTGGTAGTCCGAGTCCTTCGCACCCTGGAAGTCGGTGATGGGTATCCACGTCGACGTGGCCTGGTTCCAGCGGTAGGCGCCGCCGATGTCGGTGCGGGCGTACAGGACGTTCGGGGAAGTCGGGTGATAGATCAGGCCAGGGACATAGCCGCCGCCGCCGAACTTCGCATTGCTCCAGCTGGTTGCCGCGGCCGCCATGACGCGGCTGGCGTGGCCCGCGTCGGCCACGGGGGACGTGCCCGTTTTGTTGTTCGACGTGCCGCCGCCGCAGGCTGCCACGAAGGCTGCGGTGCCGATCGAGAGTATGGCGAGTCTGGTGTTGAATGCTCTCATACTTGTTTCCTCCAAGAATTAATGTGTGATTGATATGTAGTCGCGGCTACCGCCGTGCGGCCGCCGTCGGCCGGATCGGACCGATCCGCCGCGTCGCCATCTTCGTGCGCTCGGCCATTCTGCGAGCGCCATCACATGTCTTTCAATTACGAAGATCGTCAATGCGGCGAGGAAATCACGGGATATTTGGAGAGAATTGACTTTTTCTGGATAGAAACAAAAATACACGCAGAGAGGTTGTTCGAAGTCATATCGACTTTATCGATTATTTACGTCAGCGCAATTCGTGGGATCCCGGCTGTGCTTCGGGGACATGCGCAAGGCTTCGTTTTTTGACCCGGCCCGGCAAGCGTGAACACTTACGCTATATCCCGGCAAGATCGCATCTGCCCGGTCTTGCGCGGCCGATCATCATTATTTTCAAGGGGGTAGTCCATGGGCAATACAATCCACGTCGATAGCCAGAGCCATCAGGCGCTTCACGAGATCCAGCAATTGCAAACGGAATTAAAAAGCGGCAAGCTCAACAAACACGAGTATGAGAAACTGCTCCAGCAGATACTCGCGAGTCTCCACAAAAAGCTCAGCCAGGGTACGCACGGCGGCCACACCCCAGAGGAGCAGAAACGCGATCCGGCAACACAGGCACCCTCTACGCCGTCAAAGCCACACAACGTGAGCGGGACGTATCGCTTGTCCGAATCGAAGGTTCGCGTGGATAGAGTCGGTACAAATTACATTTCCGACAGCATGCTGCGTGATGCTAAAACCAGGGGCGGCCAATTGAAAACCAAGGCGGATTATGACGCTTTCATTGATGCAAACGCGGCTAAATTTGGCCTGGATCCGGAAGTCGTAAAACGGGAATATCGCGTGGAATCGAACGGTGACCCAAGGACGATGGGGGATACTAACCGGAACTGGTCTCAGGGTGGGCCGTCAATCGGTTTGCTTCAGGTGACCAGCGGAATTCTTGCTGGTGGGGTGTGGGCAAAACCCGGAATGACCACCAGCTCCGGACGGCAACTGTCCAGCGACGATTTGAAAAATAGCCCGGCCGTCCAACTGCTTGCCGGCATGCAGCACCTGGCGGATTACAAGAATCAGGCAGGCGCGCATCAGGGAAGAGGCGCCTCGCCAAGCGCCATTTACACGGAAGCTCTCGGCAACTATGTCGGTCACGATCAGGGGGCCTACATCCACAATATCGAAAATACAAAGCTGTCTTGAGCTTTGGTGTTTCAACGCAGTTCGTGAATGGCAATGCCGCCAAACCCATTCCACGCACCGAACTCCGCCTCCAGCCCGGGCAGTAGCCCCATCAGCACGCTTTTGTCGTTGTGAAACGTCGTCGCACTGCCGTCAATGGTGCGCGTGGATTGCAGCCGGTAAAGCGCTGCGCCGGCCGCTTCCAGCGGCTGGCGCAGCAGAACCAGCACCCTGCGCCCGTTGATGTCGACGGCCTGCAGGTCGCCGGTCGTGGCCTTCACGTAGCGCCGCTGGACCTCCGGAGCGATGCTGCCCGCCTCCAGCGCGATACGCACCTGGCGCCCGTGGCCGGCGGCCCAGTCGAGGAAGGGGATGGCGAAGTCGACGATCTGGCCGCGGTCCGTACGGTAGTCCATCACGGCGAGGGCATCCGCGTGCGGCGCCAGTGCGTCCAGCAGCGCCTGGTTCCTGCCCCACCAGAACGGCACGACAAATTCCAGGCGTAGGCCGGGACCGGCGGCGGCCTTCAGCGCGCGCGCCATGTCGACGTAGGCGGCGTCGCGCCGGGCTGGCGCCAATACGCTGTCCGGCAACAGATAGGGTTCGACGTCGAATTGCACGCCGCGCAGGCGCGCCTCCGGTGGTTGCGACGCATTGTAGGCGGCATAGGCCTGCACGCGGCGCGCGGCGGCCGGCACCTCGCCGGCGAGCACCATGTGCGGGTCGCCGTCGACGCTGAATACATCGATGCCGCGCCCGTGTGCCGCGCGCACGAAATCGGCCAGCAGGTCGGGCGCGCGCACGGCGCTGCCGTCCTTCAGCGGCACGGTGACGAACAAGGTGCGGATGTCCTGGTCGTTCGCCCAATCGAGCAGCACGTGGCCGCCGTCGATCCAGTCGCCCGGGCGCCAGACCCAGGTCGCGCGCGGCGCGGGCTGCGGCAACGCGGCCGGTTCCAGTGTCAGCGAAGCGATGTCGATGCTGGCCTGCGCGGCGGGGCACAGCAGCACGAACTGGCGCCAGGTGGCGCGGTCCAGCCGGGGCGGCAGCGCGAGGCGCGCGGCCTTGTCGGCAGCCAGTAGCGGGCCCAGGTCGAATGCGTCGTCGCGCGCGCGGCGGGCCTCGTCGGCGACCTGCCACGTGAACGGTGCGCCTTGCGCCGTATAGCTCGTGGCCAGCCGGACGTTGGCGCGCGTCATGAACCACGGTCCCGTGAGGATTGCGCCGGCCGCGCGCTGGCCCGGGCGGCAGGTCACGCGCAGGCGGCCGTCCGCCAGCGTCGCCTGCACGCGCTCCTCGACGCCGAACGTGCGCACGCGCATGCCGGCCAGCAGGTTCGCATGCAGCGGCATCGGCGCCGGGCGGACCAGGCCCGGTGTCGCCCGCGGCAGGTCGTGCTCGCTGACGGCGAAGCGGTCGTCCGCCACGTTGCCTTGGAGGAGGATCACGTCTTCCGGCACCTCGTCCGGCGCGAGCGGATAGAGCGTCTCGACCTGCGCGCCGGGCGCGAGCGCGACGCTCGTGCAGCCGGGCACGCGGGCCTGGTCGCTGGCGACGTAGCGCAGCGCGGCGCCGTCGGGCCCGCTCGCCTTCGCCTCGGCCTGGATGGCGCCGCCGGGCCCGGTACTGGCGGGGCATTCGTGCAGCCAGGCGGCTTGGGCCGGGGCGGTCATGGCAAACAGCGACAAGGGCAACAGATAGCGCAGCATGGGATCGGGATCAGGAGCCGGGCGTGCTCGCCTACCAGTCGCCCTTGCGTTTCATCGTACCCCAGGTGGATTCCTTCTGCGTGATCCAGCGCCACAGCCCGATCAGGCGCCATATCGTGTTGAGCTGGCGGTAGCCGAGGTTTTCCAGCAGCACGACGCCGGCCAGCGCCAGCAACTGCTTGCCGCGCGGGTAGATGTGGAACGACATCTCTTCCAGCAGCAGCCCGGAGGCCGACAGCAGGATGCCGAGGCCGATGGCGACGAACATGAAGGTGGTGAACGCCTGCCACGAGATCTCGCCCGTGAGGAAGGCCCAGATCATGAAGACGTAGCCGCCCAGTTCGACCACGGGGCCGAGCCATTCGAACAGCAGCATGAACGGGAAGGCGAGCCAGCCGGGCACGCCGCCGTTCTTCGAGAACATCAGGCCCCAGTTGGCGCTCAGGCTCTCGGCCAGGCCGCGCTGCCAGCGGATGCGCTGGTTCTTCAGCGTCTTGTAGTCCTCCGGCGCTTCCGTCCAGCAGACAGGATCGGGCACGAATTCGACCTTGTACGGCTGGCGCTTTTCTCGCAGCAGGCGGTGCATGCGCACGATCAGTTCCATGTCCTCGCCGATCGTGTCCGGACGGTAGCCGCCCGCCATGATCACGGTATCCTTGCGGAACACGCCGAACGCGCCGGAGATGATCAGCATGCCGTTCACGGACGACCAGCCGAGGCGCCCGAACAGGAACGCGCGCAGGTACTCCACCACCTGGAACAGCGCCCACACGTTGCGCGGCAGGCCGACCTTTGTGAGGAAGCCGCCCGTCACCTCGCAGCCGTTGGCGACGCGGATCGTGCCGCCCGTGGCGACGACGGTCGGGTCGCGCAGGAACGGCTCGGTGACCTTTTCCAGGCTGTCGCGCTGCAGGATCGAGTCGGCGTCCACGCCGCACACGAGCGGATAGCGCGAGGCGTTGATGCCGGCGTTCAGCGAATCGGCCTTGCCGCCGTTGTCCTTGTCGATCACGCGCAGGTTGGGAAAGCGCGTGGAGCGGTAGATCTGGCGGATGTCCTTCGTCGGGATCCGGCGGCGGTAGGCCTCGGGGAAGGGCAGCAGGCCGAACTCGCGCTTCAGCACGTCCAGCGTGTTGTCCTTCGAGCCGTCGTTCACGACGAGCACCTCGTATTCGGAATACGTCAGCTGCAGCATGGAGCGCACCGACGCGGCGATCGTCGCCTCCTCGTTATACGCCGGCACGAGGATGCTGACGGGCGGCTCCAGGCCGGAGTACGCCCGCGGCAGGTCGTCCAGCATCTCTTCCTGGCCCTTGCGGTGCAGGGTGCGCAGCGACAGCATGTTCAGCACGAGGTAGCCGCCGTTGAGCAGGATGAAATAGCACAGCACGAACCAGGTGACGAATTGGATGAGCAGGTAGTGCGTCATCAGGCGGTCCCTCCGGGAGAGCGGTTTTCCGCGATCACCTGCGCGAGGATGTCGGCGGCGAAGCGGTCGGCGAGCGCGGCCTGCAGGGCGTCCAGTTCGGCGGCGCCGAGCCACGGCAGTTCGGCAATGGCCTGGGCGGCGCGGTAGCGCACCCACCATTCGCGGTCGGCCAGCAGGGCGACGAGGCGGTCGACGTCGGAGCGGTCGCCGATCCGGCCCAGCGCCTTGGCGGCCAGCACGCGCACCTGCCAGTCCGGATGCGCCAGCAACTCGCGCACTTGCGGCAGCAGGCCGGGCGTGCCGACGATGCGCAGGGCGGCCGTCACCAGCTCGATGTCGGCGGCGGCGAGGGCGCCGGACAGCAGGTCGTCCGGCAGGACGATGCGCAGGGCTTCCGCGATGCGCAGCGCGCGCGGCAGGCGCTCCGGCGGTAGCGCGGGCAGCAGGTCGGCCAGCACGCCGGCGACCGGCGCGCTCGCTTCCTTCAGGATGCCGGCCACGTGCGACATGGCCCAGTCGTCGCGTTCGATGAACAGCGGCGTCAGGTAGGCGGCCGCGGCGGGCGGGTCGATGCGCACGAGCGCCCACAGCGCGCTCAGCGACAGCGTGACGTCGGGGCTGTTGGTCATGTCGCGCAAGATGTCCCACGACTTGCGGTCGCGCAGGTGGCCCAGCAGCAGGGTGGCGAGCAGGCGGTCGGTGCGCGGGCCGCGCGCGAGCATCGCGCGGGCGTCGATCGCCACGCCGAGACGGCGCGCGACGGCGTTCAGCGCGAGACTCGCGTCGCCGCGCAGCGACGCCTGCAGGTGCACCCACAGCTTGATGAAATGCGGGCGTTCCGAATCGGAGAGGCGCGGCAGTTCCTCGGGCGTTTCGCCGATGATGGCGGCGCTCAGCACGGGACGCCAGCGCGCCAGCGCGCGCGCCTCGCGCCGCTCGCGCCGGCGCAGGGCCATGCGCAGGCGGACGATCTGGGCGCCGAGCAGCAGGGTGAGGCCGAGCGCGCCGATGCCCGTCCAGTACGCCGCCGCCAGGATCGGGTCGGACGGCGCCGTGAACGCGACGGCGAGCGCATGGGCCGGCAGGATGCCGCCCGTCGGCAGGATCATGCGGCCGTTTTCAGGAAGCGGCGCAGGCGCGCGAGCAATTCCTGCGGCTGGAACGGCTTGATGATGAAGTCGTTGGCACCGGCGTCGAGGGCGCGCACGGTGTCGCGCTCCGTGTTCTTGGCGGTCAGCATGAGCACGGGCACGGCTTCCCAGCCGGCCTGGGCGCGGATCAGGCCCACGATCTCGAACCCGTCCACGTACGGCAGCATCACGTCCAGCAGCACGAGGTCCGGCGCCGGCTGCGACACGACGTGCTGGACGGCGGCGCGGCCGTCGGCCACGTGGATCACGCGATAACCCTGGCGCTCCAGCATGAAGCTGAGGACGTGGGCGATGTGGACGTCATCCTCGACGACGAGGACGCTGGGTTGTGCGCTCATGGTGGTGTCATCGAAAAGTTTCTGTGAGGCTTCATTATAGCGG
>Ga0207657_10005722_pt1 | contig 12970 bp, 13 predicted proteins | sample KBSC33metaG_FD_184316 | JGI IMG/M metagenome (GOLD analysis project Ga0207657, IMG submission 184316) | Corn rhizosphere microbial communities from Kellogg Biological Station, Michigan, USA - KBS C3-3 metaG (SPAdes) (version 2) | ecosystem: Host-associated > Plants > Roots > Rhizosphere > Soil ...
CGGACCAGGTACTTCCCCGCGAACTCGACCGAGCGAATCTGCAGCACCTTCGATCCCTGGCTCGCGAGCTCGAGCATCTCCTCGAACGTGATCCGTTCGAGCCGCCGCGCCTCCGGCACGATCCGCGGATCGGTCGTATAAACGCCGTCGACGTCGGTGTAGATCTGGCATTCGGCGGCCTTCAACGCGGCCGCCAGCGCGACCGCCGACGTATCGGATCCGCCGCGCCCGAGCGTCGTGACGTTGCCTTGCTTGTCGACGCCCTGAAATCCCGCGACGACGACGACCTTGCCATGCGCGAGATCGCGTCGAATGCTTTCCTCGTCGATGCTGAGAATGCGCGCCTTCGTGTGCGCGTCGTCGGTGAGGATGCGCACCTGCGCGCCGGTATAACTGCGCGCCTTGAGCCCCAGGTCCTGCAGCGCGATCGCCAGGAGGCCGATCGTCACCTGCTCGCCCGTCGCGGCGATGACATCGACTTCGCGCGGAGCGGGATTCGTCGACAGCTCGCGCGCGAGTCCGAGCAGCCGGTTCGTCTCGCCGGCCATCGCCGACACGACGACGACGAGCTGATGGCCTTCGCGCTGAAAACGGGCGACACGTCGCGCGACTTCGCGGATGCGCGCGATCGACCCGACCGAGGTGCCGCCGTACTTCTGGACGATCAGCGCCACGCCAGGGCCTGGTGGCCGGTAGGGAAATCGGTAGTGTCTGGCTCGCTCTCCGATCCGATCGCTGCGTTGGCGCTGCTTGCAAGGGGGCCTGCCATTGCCGCGCAGCGCCGCCTTGCGCTCGGGCCGGATAGCGTCGCCCTCACCAAGGCATCGGAGGCGCCGCACCCATGTCCAGACTCAAGACGCCCGGAAACAACCTCTTGACACTTCACAACGAGTCCACCTTGCGCAGCGCGATCGTCGCGTTGGTGCCGCCGAATCCGAACGAATTCGAAAGCGCGGCGCGGATGGGCATCGGCCGTGCGACGCGCGGAACGAAATCGAGGTCGCATTGCGGGTCGATGTCGACGAGGTTGGCCGTGGGCGGCGCCACCTGGTCGCGAATGGCGAGTACGGTGAAGACGGCCTCGATGCCCGCCGCGGCACCGAGCAGGTGGCCCGTCATCGATTTCGTCGACGAGATCGCGAGCTTGTAGGCGTGCTCCCCGAATGCGCGCTTGACCGCCAGGCATTCCGCGACATCGCCGAGCGGCGTCGACGTCCCGTGCGCGTTGATGTAGTCGATGTCGGTGGTCGCCAAACCACCGTTGCGAAGCGCGTTCTGCATGCTGCGCACCGCGCCGCGGCCGTCCTCGGGCGGTGCGGTGATGTGATGCGCATCGGCACTCATCCCGTAGCCACCGAATTCGCAGTAGATCGTCGCGCCGCGCGCTTTCGCGTGCTCGTATTCCTCGAGCACGACGATGCCCGCGCCCTCGCCCAGCACGAACCCGTCGCGGCCGATATCCCATGGCCGACTCGCCGTTTCCGGATCATCGTTACGCGTCGACAGTGCACGTGGCGCCGCGAATCCACCGACGCCGAGCGGCGAAATGCACGCCTCGGCGCCGCCCGCGACCATTACGTCGGCGTCCCCGTATTCGATGAGGCGCGCCGCTTCGCCGATGCTGTGGTTGCCCGTCGAGCAGGCGCTGACGGTGCCGAGATTCGGTCCCTGGAAGCCGTAGTGAATCGACACGAGGCCGGCGACCATGTTGCTGATCGTGCCCGGGACGAAGAACGGTGAAATCTTGCGCGGCCCGCCCTGCTGATAGGCGAGGTGCATTTCCTCGATCAGCGGCAGCCCGCCGATGCCCGAGCCGATGCATACGCCCACGCGTTCCTTGTTACCGGCGAACGCGTCGAGCTTGGCATTGCCGACCGCCTCCATCGATGCGACGAGGCCGTAATGGATGAACGTGTCGTAGCGGCGTGCTTCCTTCGCCGACAGCCATCTCGACACGTCGAAATGCTTCACTTCGCCCGCGATGCGCGTGGTGAACGCGGTCGCGTCGAAGCGCGTGATCGGAGCGATGCCGCTTCGGCCGGCGAGGATCGTGCGCCACGCTTCGTCGACGCCGATGCCGACGGGCGAAACGATGCCGAGGCCGGTGACGACGATGCGACGACGAGACATGGAATGCGCGGTGTGCGAGTAGTCGAAGCGATGCCGCGCGACCGCGGCACCTGCGGCCGCGCTGCGAATGCCGCGGCCGGGTCGAGGGCGCGCGCGACGCGCCTACTTCTTCAGATGGGAGCCGACGTAATCGATGGCCTGCTGCACCGTGGTGATCTTCTCGGCGTCGTCGTCGGGAATCTCGGTTTCGAATTCTTCCTCGAGCGCCATGACGAGCTCGACGGTGTCGAGCGAATCGGCACCCAGGTCATCGACGAACGACGATTCGTTCTTGATCTCGGCTTCGTTCACGCCGAGCTGCTCGGCCACGATTTTCTTGACGCGCTGTTCGACGTTTTCCATGCATCTCCTCCCCGTGCGTGGGGTCAAGAAGGGTCTTCAGGCAACAAAACCGGCGGATTTTACCAGAGCGCCGGTCGCTCTACGGCATCAGCATCCCGCCATTGACGTGCAGCGTCGTGCCGGTGATGTAACCCGCAGCCGGGGTCGCGAGGAACACGACGGCGGCGGCGACGTCGTCCGGCTTACCGAGGCGGCCAAGCGGGATGCGCGCGAGCAACGCTTCGCGCTGCGCGCCGGTCATCGCGCGCGTCATGTCGGTGTCGATGAAGCCGGGTGCGACGCAGTTGACGGTGATGTCGCGACTGCCCACTTCGAGCGCGAGCGACTTCGTGAAGCCGACGAGCGCAGCCTTCGCCGCCGCGTAATTCGCCTGCCCCGGGTTGCCGGACGTGCCGACGACGGAGCCGATCTGGATGATGCGCCCATAGCGCGCCTTCATCATGCCGCGCAGCACCGACTTCGCGAGATGGAACGCCGGCGTGAGATTGGTCGCCATGATCGCGTCCCAATCGTCGGCCTTCATCCGCACGAGCAGGTTGTCGCGCGTGACGCCCGCGTTGTTCACGAGAATCGCAATCGCGCCGTGCCGCGCCTCGGCGTCCTTCAGCACGGCTTCGATCGCCGCACTGTCGCGCACGTCGAGGCGCACGCCGTCGCCTGAGAACGGGTGCAGCGTCTCGGCGATCGATCGCGCGCCTTCGTCGGTCGTCGCCGTGCCGATCACGCGAGCGCCGCTCCGGGCGAGCGCCAGCGCGATCGCGCGGCCGATGCCACGCGTGGCGCCGGTGACGAGCGCGACCTTGCCGTCCAATGGCCGCCCGTCACCCGTCTTGCTGGCGCTCGGCTCCCGCTCCCCGCCTGCGGGGAGCGGGCTGGGGTGAGGGGCGCCGGCATTCCCGCTCATGCCGCGAGCGCCGTGCGCGCCTCGGCCAGCGCAGCCGGGTCGGTGAGCGAATACGTCGTGAGCGAGTCGTCGACGCGGCGTGCGAGTCCCGCAAGCACGCGGCCCGGCCCGCATTCGACGACGTTCGTCACGCCATGCGTGACGAGGTACCGGATCGTTTCGGTCCAGCGCACCGGGCTCGCCGCCTGGCGCGCAAGCGCGTCGCGTATCGCGTCGGCCGCACCGCGCGTCGTGACGTCGACGTTGTGCACGACCGGAATCGACGGTGCGTTGAAGTCGACGTCGGCGAGGCGCTTCGCAAGACGCTCCGCCGCCGGTGCGAGCAGCGAGCTATGAAACGGCGCCGACACGGGAAGCAGCATCGCCCGCTTGGCGCCGCGCGCCTTCGCGGCAACCATCGCGCGCTCGACCGCGGCACGGTGGCCCGCGATGACGACCTGTCCCGGCCCGTTGTAATTGACGGGCTCGACGATCTCGCCCTGCGCAGCTTCCGCGCAGGCTTGTGCGATCGCCTCGTCGTCGCCGCCAATGACCGCCGCCATCGCACCGACGCCTTGTGCCACCGCGTCCTGCATCGCTTCGGCGCGAAAGCGCACGAGCGGAACGGCGTCGCGGAATGCAAGCGCGCCCGCGGCCACGAGCGCGCTGTATTCACCGAGGCTGTGCCCGGCCATGAACGATGGCGTCGCGCCGCCCGCCGCATGCCATGCCCGCCAGATCGCGATGCTCGCCGTGAGAAGCAGCGGCTGCGTGTTGCGCGTGAGGTTCTGCGCTTCCGCCGGTCCTTTCGCGGCGAGTTGCCACAAATCCTCGCCGAGGAGCGCGGACGCTTCGTCGAACGTCGCGCGCACGGCGCGATCGTCGGCGTACGCGTCCATCATGCCGACCTGCTGCGAACCCTGCCCGGGAAAGACGAATGCGATGTTCATTTGACGACCCTCCGCTCTTCGAGCTTCGGGGCTGATTCGCGCTTGCGACGGCCCTGCACGCTCACTGGACTACCCTCCGCGCTTCGCGCTTCGGGGCGAATTCGCGCTTGGGGGCGGCCCGGCGCGCTCATGCGACGACCTCGATGCGCAGAACGACGACCACTACCAGCGAAGAAAAACCGAGCCCCACGTGAAACCGCCGCCGACACCGACCAGCATCACGTGCTGGCCCGGGCGAATGCGCCCGTCGCGCACGGCGACGTCCAAGGCCAGCGGAATCGACGCCGCCGACGTGTTCGCGTGCTTGTCGACGGTGGAAATCACCCGTGCAAGCGGCACGCCGAGCTTCTTTGCGGTGGCGTCCATGATCCGGATATTCGCCTGATGCGGAATCAGCCAGTCGATGTCGGCCGTGGTGCGGCGCGTCGTGGTCAACGCTTCGTGTGCAACTTCGGCCAGGACCTTCACGGCAAACTTGAACACCGCGTGGCCATCCATGCGCACGAATGGAAGGCCGGCCACGCGCCCGTTCCTGACCTGTCCAGGCACGCAGAGAATCTCGGTGTAGTGGCCGTCGGCGTGGAGGTGCGTGGTCAGGATGCCGGGTTCTTCCGAGGGAATCAACACGACCGCACCGGCGCCATCGCCGAACAGCACGCACGTCGACCGATCCTCCCAGTCGAGGATGTGCGAGTAGATCTCGGCGCCAATCACCAGCGCGTTTTGCACGAGGCCGGCCGCCACCATGCGATCGGCGACGGCGAGCGCATAGACGAAGCCCGAGCACACGGCCTGCACGTCGAACGCGGGCCCGCCGCGCGCGCCGAGCTTCGCCTGCAGGATGCACGCGGTCGACGGAAACACGACGTCGGGGGTCGTCGTCGCGACGATGATGAGGTCGACGTCCGCCGGCGCGATCGCGGCGGCGTCGAGCGCGTTGCGCGCGGCGTTCAATGCAAGGTCCGACGTGCGCTCGTCGGGCGCGGCGATATGGCGCTGGCGAATGCCGGTGCGCGTCGCGATCCACTCGTCGCTCGTCGCGACGCGCCTCGAAAGCTCGTCGTTCGTGAGAACGCGCGCGGGCAGGTAGCTGCCGGTCCCCGCGATGCGGCTATGCATGCGCGCGGAGTGACGACGATGAATCGCCGTTACCGCGCACGAGCGGCGGCATTTCGGCGATGCGCTGTGCAATTCGGTCGAGCACGGCGTGCTCGACCTCGGTCGACGCCCGGGTCAACGCGTTGCAGAAGGCGAGCGTATCGGCACCGCCGTGACTCTTCACGACGACGCCCTTGAGGCCGACGAGCGTCGCGCCGTTGTATCGGCGCGGGTCGATGCGGCCGCGAAAGCGCATCAGCACCGGGTAGACCACCGCGGCCGCAAGCCGCGTCGCGATGTTGCGCGTGAACTCGGCCTTGAGGAACTCGTAGAGCATCTGCGCAAGGCCTTCCGACGTCTTCAGCAGCACGTTTCCGACGAAGCCGTCGCACACGACGACGTCGCTCGTGCCGTGGTAGATGTCGTCGCCCTCGACGTTGCCGACGAAGTTGAGCGTCGAGCCGCGCAGCAGCTCGGCCGTCTCCTTGACCACGTCGTTGCCCTTGATGTCCTCCTCGCCGATGTTCAGCAGGCCCACGGTCGGCCGCTCGATGCCGTCGAGCGTCGTGACGAGCGCACTGCCCATCGCCGCGAATTGCACCAGTTGCTCGGAGGTGCAGTTGACGTTCGCGCCCAAGTCGAGCACGAGCGTTTCGCCGAATCGCGTCGGCAATTGCGACGCGATGGCGGGGCGATCGATGCCGGGCAGTGTCTTCAGCACGAAGCGCGCGATCGCCATCAATGCGCCGGTGTTGCCGGCGGAGACGCAGGCGTCCGCCTCGGCCGCCTTGACGAGGTTGACCGCGACCCGCATCGACGAATCCTTCTTGCGTCGCAGCGCGTCCGCCGGCGGCTCGTTCATCGCGACGACTTCACTCGCGGCGACGATGCGCACCCGATCGCGCACTTCGCGATGCCGCGCCTTACCGAGTTCGGCCTCGATCGCCTCGACATTGCCGACCAGCACGATGCGCGCGGATGGCGTCGATGCGAGAAACGTCAGCGCCGCCGGAACCGTAACCGACGGCCCGTGGTCGCCGCCCATCGCGTCGACGGCAATGACGGGCATGCGGGGAGATCCCGGTTATTCGTCGTCCTTGGTCCGTACGACCTTCTTGCCGCGGTAATACCCGCTCGGGCTGATGTGGTGGCGAAGATGCACTTCGCCGCTCACCGGCTCGACGGCGAGCGGCGGCTTCGAGATGAAGTCGTGCGCGCGGTGCATGCCGCGCTTCGACGGCGACTTCTTGTTCTGCTGGACTGCCATCAGGTTCTCCTTGTCGTAGAGCTGTCGCACGCGTCGTCCGGATGACGGGGCGCGAACGGCAGCGCGAGTACGAGTTCGTCCTCGACGAGCGCGCGCGGATCGACCGGCCCTTCGGCGAGCACGACTTCGAGGCTGCTATCGGCGTCGAGCGCCGCGAGCTCGGCGTCGTCGCGCGCGAGCAGCACCTCGGTCGACACGTCGACCGACCACGCCAAATCGTCGAGACAGCGCTGGCACTCGAGCGTGACGCTGCCGAGCAGGCCGATTCGCAGCGCGGGCCGGCCGGCGGGATCGCTCGTACCTTCGATCCGCCAGGCGACCGAGCCGGGACCGGTCAGCCGATCGGCGATTCGCGACAGTGCGTGCGGATCGACGCTACCCTCGATCACGCCGCACTCGCGCGCAAGACGCATCGCGTCGAATCTCTGCGCGGAACCCTTGCGCACCATGCCGCCTGCCCCAGAACCTTACGCCGCCTCGCAAACGCGCTCGCAGGATCGAAGCCGCGCCAGACGAAAAAACGTGAAATGATACTGCGTACACCGAACGCTGTCAAAAATTGCGAGCAAAAACAATGGAGAACCGCCCGATCGTCCTGGGCTCGACGTCGCGCTACCGGAAAGCGTTGCTGGCCCGGCTCGGCGTCCCGTTCGAGACGGCCGCCCCCGACGTCGACGAGTCGCCGCTCGACGGCGAAGCACCCGCGGCGACGTGCGAGCGGCTCGCGCTCGCCAAGGCGCGCGCGGTCGCGTCGCGTTACACCCGTGCGTTGGTCATCGGCAGCGATCAAGTCGCCAACGCGGACGGCGTGGCGATCGGCAAGAGCGGCGGTCGCGATGAAGCGATCGCGCAGCTTGCGCGTCTGTCGGGACGCGCGATCGTCTTCCACACCGGCGTCGCCCTCGTGGACGCGGCGAGCGGACGCTCGCACGCGGCACGCGTGGACGTGACGACGCGCTTTCGCACGCTTTCGCGCGCCATGATCGAGGCGTACGTCGATCGCGAGCAGCCGTTCGACTGTGCGGGCTCGATCAAATCGGAGGGACTCGGCATCGCGCTCGTGGAGGCGATCGACAACGCGGATCCGACGGCGTTGATTGGATTGCCGCTCATCACGGTCGTCGATCTTTTGCGCCGCGAAGGCTTCGACGTCGTCGGCCGGGCATGCGAGCCGCAGCTTCCTTGAAGACACTCGAGCATTTCAACGAGTCCGAATCCTCGATTCAGTGATGTCGGGAACGCTCTATCTCGTCCCCAACCTGCTCGGCGCCGTGCCGCCGGCGAACGTGCTGCCTGCGCGCACGATCGAGATCGCCCGGCGGCTTACGCATTTCGCCGTCGAGACGCCCAAGGCCGCGCGCGCCTTCCTTAAATCGCTCGACGTCGCACATCCGATCGCGCATCTCGAGATCGTGCCGTTACCCTCGGCCGACGCGGCGGATGCGCGCGATCCGTCGCTCGCGGCGCTGCTCGCCGGCCACGACGTGGGACTTCTGTCGGATGCGGGATGTCCGGGCGTCGCCGACCCGGGCGCGTGGCTGGTACGCGCGGCGCACGAGCACGGCGTGCGCGTGGTCCCGCTCGTGGGGCCGTCGGCGATCCTGCTCGCGTTGATGGCGTCCGGCATGAACGGACAGGCGTTCTGCTTTCACGGCTATCTGCCGGTGAAGCCTGCCGCCCGCGCCGCCATGCTTCGCGCGCTCGAAGCGCAATCGCGCCGCGAGCGACGCACCGAGATGTTCATCGAAACACCCTACCGCAACGTCGCGTTGCTGCAGGCGATGACCGAAACGCTCGACGCGAAGACGCGCATTTGCGTCGCCGCCGACTTGACGCTCGACACCGAAACGATCCAAAGCAGAACGGCGCGACGGTGGCGCGGCGAGAGCGCGGAGCGCTTCGACAAGCGCCCGGCGATATTCCTCCTCACCGCGTGAAAAGCAGGGCCAGACCCTGCTTCTCGCATCCGACCCTGCGTTTCACACCGCCGCTTCCTCGTCCGGCCAGCTCTTGATGTAGCTCTTCAGCATCCGGTTTTCGAAGCTCTGGTCCTCGTACACGGCTTTGGCGACGTCGTGGAACGAGACGACGCCGAGCAGCGTCGTGTCCTCCATCACGGGAACGTAGCGCGCGTGGCGCTCGAGCATGACGCGGCGCAGCTCCATCACGTCCAGATTCGGCGCCGCGACCAGCGGGTCGCGCCGGTACAGATCCTCGACCGCGAGGTCGTCGAGCGTGCCGCGGTGCTGCGCGAGCGCCTGCAGCACCTCGGCGAATGTGAGCATCCCCGCCATGCGCCCGTGCTCCATGACGACCAGCGAGCCGATGTCGTGCTCCGCCATCACCTCGACGGCGGCCAGCGCCGGGCGTTCCGGCGGCGTCGTGAACAGGGTGTTGCCCTTGATGCGCAGGATCTCGCTCACGAGCATGGGAACCTCCTTGCGAACGGCCCGACGAGGGTTACGGTGTCGCGACCAGCGTACTCCGCGCACCAGTTCGAGGCAATCGTGCGGCCGGCTCTTGCCGCCGCAGGCGGCTTCTCCGATACTTCGCCCTGTCGCCGAGCCAAAGACGGCGGACCCGAAGCGCGAGGCGTGGAGACCGGCACGAAAGATCGGCAGCGCCACCTTCATCACACGTCATTTCAAGGAGGGAACTCCATGGACGAGAAGACCCCCGTCCCGGCGTCCACGCCGGTAGCCGAACCTGCACGCCGCCGCCTGTTGAAGACGGCGGCCGTCGCGGCCGGTGGCGCGGCCGTCGTCGGCGCGCCATTCATCCGCAACGCGAAAGCGGCGGAGACCACTGTATGGAAGATTCAGACGTCGTGGCCCGCCGGCGTCGGTCTCAACACCTTCAAGGCCTGGGCGAACACCATCAAGGAAAAGACCGGCGGTGAGCTGGAAATCAAGCCGTTCGCGGCGAAGGAGGTCGTCGGCGACTTCGAGCTCCTCGACGGCGTGCGCAACGGCGTGCTGGAGGGGATGAACTCGTTCTGCGTGTATTGGGTGGGCAAGATTCCGGCGACCGCGTTCCTGTCCTCGTACCTGATGGGGTTGCGCTACCCGCACGAGTGGGACATCTTCTTCTACGGCAAGGGCGGCGTGCAGATGGCGCGCGAGATCTACGCCAAGCAGGGGATGTACTGGGTCGGGCGCGTGCACCACGGGCCGAACATCGTCCACTCGAAGAAGCCGATCCGCACCGCCGAGGACTTCAAGGGACTGAAGCTGCGCGTCCCGGGCGGAATGATCGCCGAGGGCTTCGCGGCGATCGGCGCCCGCACCACGCTGCTGCCGGGCGGCGAAGTGTTCTCCGCGCTCGAGAAGGGCACGGTCGACGCCGCCGACTACACGGGGCCCGCGGTGAACTGGGACCTGGGATTCCAGCAGGTCACGAAGTACATCTGGATGGGCCCGGTGGGCCTCGAGTCGATCTACCAGCCGGTCGACCTGATGGACATCGTCATCAACATGAACGTCTGGAACAAGCTCTCGCCGAAGATGAAGCTCTGGTTCGAGAACGAAGTCGAGGCGTACTCCGCCCTGCACTTCGGGGCGATCCAGAAGGCCGACCTGGAGGCCTGGGACAAGTTCAAGAAGGCCGGCATTCAGATCAACCGGCTGCCGTTCGAGGACCTCGACAAGTTCCAGCGCATTGCCGTGCCGATCTGGTTCAAGTGGGCGAACAAGGACAAGGATGCGGCGCGGTTGTTCAAGGCGCAGCTCGAGATCATGGAGTCGCCGAGCTGCGGCTACGTGACGCCCGATATGTACAAGGGCCTGAAGATCGAGGTCTGACCCGGCCCTTGCGACCGGGCCTTATCTGCAGCACCTGAACGACTTTGCGGCGACCGAAACGGTCGCCGCAAGGTTTATGGACGCCTCATGCCCGCTCTGACGTTCATCCTTCCGCACTGGCTCTACTGGGCCGGGCTGCTGATCTTTCCGCTGATCGCCGCGTACCTCGTGCGCCGGCAGATGAGAATGACGCCGCATTCGCGACCGAAGCTCTTCATCGCGTACCTGTTCTGGCTGACCGCGGGCTTCATCGGCATCCACCGCTTCTACCTGCGAAGCGCGCTCGGCTTCGTATTCATTCCGGTCTTCCTGTTCATCCTGTACTGCAACGCTCAGGTGCGCGAAGTGCGGGACGACACGTCGCGCACGTTCGCCGCCCTCGAGCGCGTGCAGCACGCCGCCGACCTCGCGAAGCCCGACACGGCGACGCCGACGCCGGAAGCGGCCGAGGCCTACAAGCGCGTGCAGGAAGATCTCGCCAAGACGAAGGCGGAATACGACACCGCGCAGGCGGTGACTGACGCTTGGTACGGGCGCGGGCGCTGGGGCGCGATCGTGCTCGCGATCATGCTGCTCGTCGACGCGGCCCTGTTGCCCGGCCTGGTGCGCAGGCGAGGCGCGTACGAGGTGGACCACCCTCCGCCTGCCGAGGCGATTCCGCCAGGCATTCCCGCGGTGGCCGAGCCGGTGCTCGCCGAGGATCCGACGCTGCACTTCCATTCGCGCGTGACCGACTGGATCGAGGCGATCAACGTCAAGGCCGGGGAATACGTCGCCTGGTGGTCGCTGATCGCGGTGTTCGTCTACTACTACGAAGTGGTCGCGCGCTACGTCTTCAACTCGCCGACCAACTGGGTGCACGAGAGCATGTTCCTGATGTTCGGCATGCAATACATGCTGTCGGGCGCCTACGCGTACCGCGAGGACCAGCACGTCCGCGTCGACGTCATCTACGCCAAGTTCTCGCCGCGCGGCAAGGCGATCGCCGACATCGTGACGTCGGTGTTCTTCTTCATCTTCATCGGCACGATGTTCGTCACGGGCATCCGCTTCGCAGCCGATGCGGTGAATGTCAGGGAAGTGTCGTTCACCGAATGGGGCATCCAGTACTGGCCGGTGAAGCTGGCGATTCCGATCGGCGCGGGGCTGCTGCTGCTGCAGGGCGTCGCGAAACTTCTGAAGGACGTGCTGTTCGTCGTGCGCAGGGGAGCGTAACGAATGGGCCTCGAGATCGGGATCGGATGGTTGACGGTGTTCCTGTTCGGCGGGCTCGCGCTGCTGCTCGCGCTCGGGCTGCCGATGGCGTTCTGCACGGGGAGCCTCGCGACGATCTTCCTCTACCTGTTCGGCACGAGCGCGGTGCTGAACATGATGCCGTCGCGGATCTTCCCGTTCATGACGGACTATCAGCTCTCGGCGGTGCCGCTCTTCATCTTCATGGCGGCGGTGCTCGAGAAAGCGGGGATCATCGAGGAGCTGTTCGACGTCATCTACAAATGGCTCGGCGCACTCAAAGGCGGGCTCGCGTCGGCGACCGTCGTCGCGTGCACGCTGCTCGCGGCGATGGTCGGCGTCGTCGGCGCGACCGAGGTGACGATGGGGATGATCGCGTTGCCCGCGATGCTCAGGCGCAAATACGACCCCAAGCTCGCGTGCGGGTCGCTGCTCGCCGGCGGCACGCTGGGGATTCTGATTCCGCCGTCGGTGATGGCGATCGTGTACGCGGTGGTCGCGCAACAGTCGCTGGGCGAGCTTCTGATCGGGTCGGTGTTTCCGGGCTTGCTGCTGTCGGGGATGTACATCGTCTATATCACGATACGCTGCTACATCAATCCGTCGCTCGGGCCCGCGCTGCCGCCCGAGGAGCGCGTCGACATGCGCGAGAAACTGCGGCTCCTGCGCAACACGATCGCGCCCGTGCTGCTGATCATCCTCGTGCTCGGCGTGATCTTCGTCGGCATCGCGACGCCCGTGGAAGCGGCGGGGATCGGCACCTTCGGTGCCCTCGCCGTGTGTGCGCTGCATCGCCGGCTCACGTGGGTCGCGATCTACGAAGCCGGCATGGCGACGCTGAAGGCGACGGCGATGGTGATGTGGATCTTCTTCGGCGCGACGATGTTCGTCGGCTTCTTCATCATCAAGGGCGGCCAGACGTTCGTCGCCGACCTCATCATCGGCACTGGTCTGCCGCCCTACGGCATCCTGCTGCTGATGATGGTCGTGCTGTTCATCCTCGGGATGTTCCTCGACTGGGTCGGCATCATGCTGCTGACGGTGCCGATCTTCCTGCCGATCCTCGTCAGCCTGTCGTTCCCGGGCATCGCCGGCATCGCGGGCGTCGAGCCCAAGGACATCTCGCTGTGGTACGGCGTCATTTTCATGGTGAACATGCAGATGGCGTTTTTGAGTCCACCATTCGGCTATTCGCTGTTCTATCTGAAGAGCGTCGCGCCGAAGGAGATCACGATGGCGATGATCTTCCGCTCGGCGATGCCGTTCA
>Ga0207657_10005723_pt1 | contig 12967 bp, 11 predicted proteins | sample KBSC33metaG_FD_184316 | JGI IMG/M metagenome (GOLD analysis project Ga0207657, IMG submission 184316) | Corn rhizosphere microbial communities from Kellogg Biological Station, Michigan, USA - KBS C3-3 metaG (SPAdes) (version 2) | ecosystem: Host-associated > Plants > Roots > Rhizosphere > Soil ...
ATACGTAATTTGAACTGGTCTGTATGAGTTTGGTTTTATATCATATTTAAAGCTTATCCAATTCCCATTACGATCTCGAATTTCCGTTAACAACCATATGTAAGGAATGCCAGCTCTTATTACTGTATTAGTTTTTACAATTCCATCTTGCTTTTCTAAATCTGTCTCGTAACCGTTGCCATATAAATATATTAAACCATCTTTTCCTTCAACTCTAATGTAAGAAATGCCATTAATAGGATCTCCCTCAACCCGTTCAACGATTATTCTTTTAAAACTATTATTTTCAGTTCTATATTCAGTTTGATCACCTCCATACGTGTCCTGATTATTCAATAATACCAATCGTTGTCCATCCAATTGAAGCTTATCGTCAGTGTCAAAACCAACAGGTCTAGTTTTGGAGTCTATAGCAAAAATATTGGACGCCCTGCTTATATAAGATAAACCATTCAACGACCAACCTTCACCCAATATACTTGTTGATCCATTAGAATTGTAAGAAACAGAGATTTGAGGTGTAATTCCTGCAACTCCTGGTGTAGTTACAATAGGAATATTATAACTTGAAGCACCATTGTCAGTTACCGTAAAAGAGCCTTTAAATCCAGAGTATAGGGGATTTTTATCTGATTGCAACGTTTTTAAATAGTTGATTGCATTGGTTTGCTGATAGGAAACCAAGTATATGAATAGCCCAATATAAGATAAAAAAATTTTTTTCATTATATGAATTTTGATGAAGTATTTCATTTATCTAACATGAAGAATACCAGGAAGTCCTGATATGGCTTGAGGCGTACATTTCAGTGAATTGCTTATATAAAAAGATAAAGAGAAATCGTTTCATAATGCTTTAATCTTCTGCAATTCTTTAGCGAGTCTTATAATGATCTTAGCGGCCTGTCCTTCAATAACTTTCCTTGTAAAAAACTGATACAAAACTTCTGGAATGACATCAGAGAGATTGATTTCGCCATATTTCAGAATTTTAATTTTTTAGACGAAATCACTTTTTTATTATTTTAATTCGTGTCCACAGCTTTGTTTCTTCGCAAAATATTTCTACAAAATCGAATTCATCTTTGGAACTAAGATCATGGGTTACTTCCAATTGTTGGTGAGTTGGACTTAAAGGAACCGTTCGGTGAATTGTCACTGGAAAAATATTTTAGGCTGGAAAGTACGATTGCCATTTTCGATAGATGTCGGTACAATTCCATCATGAACTTTTGCCTTGATCACGAGAACAAATCCAGTGATGCCACTTTCAATGGTAGCAGATGTAGATTGATAACAGGTCATAAAATTGAATTTTGAAGTGAATTGATAAATAAACTATGAAATTTTTTTTAAGATATATTTATTATTCAGTACTGATTAATTTTCGTCTCTTTTGTATCGCATGATGCACAATCAGTTGCATTTAGTATTATATTCATGCATATCCTTTTCCTAGTTTCTTCTACCAAAGCTATTTCGTCTCTTGATCATTTCACAAATGTTAATCCACCATTCCGCTCATGGAAAACCACTAAACATTTCATGAAAAAACTTCCTACCCAATTTTCTCCCTTTAGCAAATGACTACCATCGCCTTAATAGATGATGATGTACCAGGTACAGTTGTTCTATTTATTGCCATATCAGCACTACGAACACAGGCGTCATCAATGGTAATTTATCGCTGATAGTTACATTGTCAAATCGTATGGTGCCAGTCTTATTCGTTGTTTGCTCATCCGGTTTTGTACCAATATCATCTTCAAAATGTTTTGCTAAACGTTGGGCAAGCCCCGAGTTAAAAATTACATCTTACTGTGCCTGTTTTAGGATGTCGGCAACTTTCCTGCACTACCTTTCTTTTGTAATAAACTTACTTATAACACTGGTCCAGTCATCAGATTTTGACGTCCCCGATTTAAATATTTTAGTTTGAAGCGGTGCGTGTTTCTCTGCTGCGGTTTTGAATGCCTTTTGACGATTTGGATTTTTGGTAAGTCTATCCACCTGGCTTCTCAGGCTGGTTCCGAAATCTTTCATTCCCTCCAATTCCTTTGTAACAGGTTTTGTTCCTCCAAAAAAAGTAGCCTGGTACCATTTTTTTGTAACAGTGTCCCTCCAGCTTATGTAGCCATTCTTTTTTATTTCACAAGGTTGGGTAATAGAACCGGTATAGCTGTATCTAACTCCATTTACTGCCTGGGGATCATAAAAGTTAGGAGTATAAAAATCACTCATCAATATACCATTGATGCTATATGCAAAGGATGCATCTTCGCATGGATCGCATACTTCTACAAGGAAGTTTACTTTAGATAATCCAAGCTGCTGGCTTCCCGCAGATTGAAGTTTATTGCCGTAAGGATCAACTAACATCTCACACATCTCGTGACTGCATGTTAATTGCCATGTGTCATCCAATTCAACAAGAGAATAAGGTTGATGATGCTTATCGGTATGAAACCCGGCAGCACCGGGGTCTTTAATATTTTCAGTAATGATAATAGGCCAATATCCAAGCGGTACACTTTTAAGATCAGGGAAATAATCTACAGTTGCCTCTATGCTCCAAATCGGGCCTAAATCCCTGGTGGCCTGTTTTTGTAAAGAAGCTGCTGTTTGTGATAATTCTGAAGGAGTAAGTTGTTTCGACAAACTTACCAGTGCGACGTGTTTGGGAAGCATAATGATAGTTTTTTGCCTACTCTAAATCCGTTTTCGGCTATCCGTTTTTCGAAACTAATGCATCACTTAGTGATACAACTAATGAAATAACCTAGATTCTATCATGGAAAATCATGAAAATTTTCATGAAAATTCGACGTCATTAATATTTTATCTTCGCCCTATGACTCAAATTGCCCTAATAGATGATCATAAAATTTTCTGTGAGTCTCTATCGAGTCTTATTAATGATTTTGAAGGATTTTCTGTAACCTGGTGCGCACAGGATGGAATGAAGGCAATTCAATTGTTAGAGAATGCTCAACAGGTTCCGGACATAATTTTACTGGATATTAAAATGCCTGTAATGAGCGGCCTGGAAGTGGCTAAATGGTTATTTGAAAATAAAAAGGAAATAAAAGTTTTAGCGCTTACTACAGAGGAAGATGATAACACGGTAATACAAATGTTGCAGTACGGTATTAAGGGTTATTTGCTTAAAAACATGGGCGCGGAAGAGTTGTTGCTTGCTTTGCAACAGGTGGTAAAGTTTGGGTATTATTATACGCCTATCATCACAGGCAACATCCATAAGCAAATAGAAAAAAGAATCATTAATGGGACTGCTCCCGAGCTAAGCGAAAGAGAAAAAGAATTACTCGATTATTTATGCACCGATTTGAGCTACGCCGAAATAGCAAAGAAAATATTTTTAAGTGAATCAACGGTGGATACCTACCGGGCAAGGTTATTCGAAAAGTTTGAGGTAAAAAACCGCATTGGTTTAATATTAAAAGCGGTACATCTTGGGCTGGTAAGCCTATAATAATCGTTAGAATAAAGCATTTAAGTCGTGAGTTGCGTGAGTGCTTATAATCTCTTAAATACAATTCAATCACAGCTCTGATTCTTTTCTTTTTTGCTTGAACAAAAAAGAAACAAAAAATTCAAGGACAACCCGATCGCTCCGCGCGTTTGTCCGGCCATCCCACCGCTTGACCGCAATGTCTCTAACTAATCTTCAGCCTTTTCAATTATTTAGGGCCTTAATGGTTTCTTAATAAAAATGCTTGTCATCTTACAATTTGTTAGAAGTCACAAATTGGTCCAAAACAAGGGAAAAAACCAAGAAGGTTTCCGTTGAGATTCTGCGAGCAGCGCATACTTTGAAAAAAACCTTCTTGGTTTTGAAGCTCATTCCTTCGACAAGCTCAGGATGACGACCTATAACGGCACTTCAATATTTATCATGGTTCCTTTACCATGTTCAGACTTTAAAGAGAATTTTCCGTTCAAATAATTTACCCTGCTTTCTGCGCTTTGTAGGCCAATGGAATTTTTCTGTTTGTCGGCCCGGAAACCCTGACCATCGTCAAAAATATGTACATCAATCATTTTTTCTCCCGCAGTTAAGGAGACATTGATCTTATCCGCATTACTATGCTTCGCTGCGTTTAATACCAGTTCACAAATAATCCTATAAATATTGATTTGCAGATCCGGCTGAAAAATAGATTGCACATCGTGATCAAAAACGATCGATTTATTATAGACGGTTTCCATATTTTCAAAATAATCTTTCAAGGCATTTATCAATCCTTTGGAGGTAATACCTTTTGGCATCAGGTTGTGTGCAATGTCGCGAATCTCCAGGATGGAACTGTCAATGATGTCTTCCGTTTTCTGCACCAGTCCATTCTGACCTTCTTTACTATTGATGATCCTGTTGAAATTAATTTTCAATGCGGCAAGCAACGGCCCGATATTATCATGCAGATCACCGGCAATTCTTTTACGCTCGTTGTCCTGCACCGTAATGAGTTTTTTTAAAGTGTCCGCCTGCGCAAGTTCCAGCGCCAATACCTGGATTTCTCGTTGCTTTCTTTCCTGCAATAGATTATAAAACAATCCAAATGCAATGATGATATTTTCCAATAAACTTCCCATGGTGATGCCATGTTCTTCTATAAAAAAATTATTGATCAAACCCGAATTGACCAACAACTGAATGATCGTCATGGTACAGATAACGAACATGGCGGTGGAAATTATTTTTGCCGTAGCGCCGGATTTAATAAAACTGATCGGGGTAAGCGCCACTATAAAAAGTGCCAAAATCAGCGCAGTATGCCAGGCTACAAGCAACATGTTTTTGATGATGTAATGAAGCCCTGGAATCAATAATAAAAACATACCCGCAATGAGGAAGGGCAACACATTCAGCATCGTCCTGATCAATCGTTGACGGGTTTTATGTGATTGTAATTGTTGGCTGAATACCAGGCTCATCACCGTCAGCAGAAAATAACCCGCTCCGAGGCTGCTGACGGGTTTAACGATTTCATTAATCACGGGCACCCGCGGATATACATAAGGAAACAGGTATCCGTAATGCGACATAATCCACGTGAAAGCGCATACAATATATCCGAGGTAGGCTGCAAATACCACTCTTTTAAATAAAAATAACGCCAATAAAATTATGATGATGATCAAACAAACAACACCGGTATAAAAGAAAACAAGCCGGTCGTGGAATTGGTATTTTTGCTGAAGCTCTTCCCTGTCCAGTATCTCATATCTCACATTGATATTTTTTTGCGAAGCTTTCATTGCCATAAGATAAAAGGACAACATATTATTTACCACGAGAGGCATGGTGTGCCAAACGTATTTGTTTTTTTGGTCGAAGGGAACAAGAGTGCCCGCGCGGTATGCCAGGCTACTTTTATTATTGTCATCTATTCCGTAAACAGACAGTGTGTCAAGGCTCGTATTGTCTATTGATAAATAAAGATCTTCATTAATGGCGGTTGTATTCACTTTAAGCAGGATATAATTATATCCGCTTCCTACCAATCCAAAATTGACACGATTATCAACAGCTTTTGCAAAATGAATTTGAGAAAAGTTGATGTTTTGAATAATTTGTTCAGGACGGTCTTTAGTAGTGATGATGGCAATACTATCATTAAAAGTCACATTCTGGGTGAAACTTTTCGATGCCATCCCGCAAAGGAAAAGACATAAGCATAAAAGCCGGGTTGTCTTTGCGAATCTCATTATTGAAAATTCTTTGGGTTGAGAGCAGGTTTTTCTAACCCTTAATTGCGCTGGTTCATTTTAGAATCTTCACACCAAAAGGTCTGTTAGTATAATGAGATTTTATTTGGCTTTAGCTTTGGGATAATGGACAAAGAGAAATTATTGTAAAAACATTACAGGAGGTGATTTTTGAGGAGTCGCTTAGGTCTTTTAAGAGATTGGACATACTAAATTAATGTAAAGTTCCGAATGTCACATTAATTTTTATTTTCATTCCTGCGCTGAGATGCTAACGCGGAAACGCAACAGTAAACAAACAAAAAAAGGGATATTTCTATTTTTTAATTTGCGTGGCGGCACGTCGCTTATTTGGATTAGTAACGAACTATCACAGGTCAGGAGGCCTGCGCCAGTTGGGGAACGCAACAGTAAACAAACAAAAGAAGGATATTTCTATTTTTTAATTTGCCTGACTGCACGTCACTTATTTGGATTAGTAACGAACTATCACAGGTCAGGAGACCTGCGCCAGATGCTTATTCCGAAGGAATTCTTTGTGCCCCTTCGTGCTCTTGGTGGCTTAGTGTGAGAGAAGACTTTTGCGAAGCAAAAACAAAAACATTTCTCATTCCTATTCAGGTTAAAGATGCCTTCCGGTACACCAACCCCGTCTGACTGTGTCCCCGTTCGACCTGACCATCCCCGCCTGAATGATTCAGTCGGGCAGGCGGGCGGGTTTCGGGCAGAAAATATTACCGAATCTGCTTTTTCAATTGCAAATAACTCCAAAGCGTAAATGGCAGCAATACCAGTAACAGGAAGGAATAGCCGCTTTTTGTAATAAAAAAAGTGATCAGAGTGATTGATAAAGTATATAATGGGTAGAGAAAAAATAACAGGCCGATCATGATAGAATCATAATGTTCTATAGCGCGATTTTTTATGAACAGGTGAATTGCAAAATATAATGGTGCGTTTATAACAAATCCAATGATTGCCGGAATAAACAAAACAATTTTTTTTAGTAAAGATTGTTTTACATAGAAATGGTCTTTGATATTTTTAGTATCATTTTTATCAATTTCATAAACAAGATCTTTTAACTGAGTGTTCAGTTTTTCATTAAATTCTTTAATGGTATTTCCCTGTGTAAGATCTCCCTGTATATCTTTTTGATAAATGATGTTTCCAAAATTGAGTACCATATTTTTTCCATAAAACCGGAACGAACTATAGTTGATTCCTAATGGTAATACCTTTAAAGGAACATTATTTTGCCATGCATTGAAAGCCAGGCGTGCAGTTCCTTTTTTCAGCGGACGTAAATGCCATTCATTCATACATTCCCCTTCACTGAAAATAAGGACGATTTTATTTTGCTGAAATAACTTTTCGCAAGCATCAAAAGTGGTGTAATTGTGCTCCAGGTTTTCTACACCTTCGCTGACGCGATACACAGGGAGCATATTGAGTGATACCAGGGTTTTTGAAACTATCTTTCCTGCAAACGCGTCGCCACGCGCGAGGGAGTAAATAGGATTTTTGAAAATTGAATCCAGGATAATGGCATCTAAAAAAGAATTGGGATGGTTGGCTGCAATGAGCAAAGGGCCTTGCTCACGCAGCATTGCTTTATTATTGATAATAATTTTGCGGCAATAAAAATATACGGCAATCCTTGAAGGAATTAAAAGTATTTTATAAAGCAATCGTTTTTTTTGCCACAAATTACACGAATTGACGCGAATTATTTTTTAGCTACGCCTGCCCGACTGATTCGTTCAGGCGGGGATTACACGCTTGCCTGGCTGAAGACATTCAGACAGGGATTTTTTCATACGCCTTTCGTAGGTATGAATTAAACATTTGGTAGATGGAAAGATCGTAAATTCGTAACGTGCAATAAAAAATTATGCCATGGCACTTATAATTAATTTAAATAAAACTACCGAAGAATTACTACAGGAAATAGATAAACTGGAACCCCTGGAAAAGGAATCGGTACTGGCATATATTCGTGCTCTTAATATAAAGAGAAAAAAAAGAAAGCCAATTGCTTCTCCGGAAAAGGGAGTAAAGCCACTTACAATGGCCCAAATAGATAAAATAAAGCACATAGTAAGAAATCAATATGCGGATAAATAGGTATGTTCTGGATGCCAATATTTGGGTCAGCTACCTGATTACCAACAATGAGCAAATCCTCACAAACATTGTCGTTGAACATAGAATAACATTTTATTATTGTGCGGAATTGATAGTAGAAATAAAACGTGTATTAGATTATCCCCATCTTAAAAAATACCATATCAATGTTGGATATGCTGTTAATTTCATTAAACAAATAGGTGTGGATTTTGCATTGATTAAACCAATAAAATCTTATATTCCTGATGATGAAAATGATGATTATGTAGTAGCGCTTGCGCTCCAAACTAATTCAGGATTTATAACAAGTGGCGATAAACATATCCTATCTCAAAAGTCCTTCCTGGAAACGAAATATAAAAAACTTAAAATCCTTACTAAGGCGGAATTTGAAAAAATGTTTAAAAAGAAATAGTCCTGGGTAAGTGATTATTCTCAAAAGGAAACTTCCCATTCTAATTCAATTGCGGATCCGTAGGATAATTCGCCAGCATTTTGTAATCGCCACCGAGATGGTTCAAAGATGCTTTCCAGGTTTCTTCAGCGGGCGTTCCGAATATCAGTTTTCGGGTAGCCTCTGCCGTTAGCCAACTTCCTTCTTTCATTTCCAGGTCAAGCTGCCCTTCGGCCCAGCCGCTGTAGCCTATAAAAAACCTGATCTTATCTTTAGTGATATCTTCATTTTTCAGATGAATGATTAAGCTTTCAAAATTGCCTCCCCAGTACACTCCATCAAAAACTTCTTCGCCTCCGCTCACCAGATCCGGATATTGGTGCAGAAAATGCAAAGAATCACCCTGCACCGGGCCACCGGTATATACCGGGAAATTAATGCCTTTTAAGTCCGGGATAATGTCGCCCAGCTTTTGAGGAAATTGTTTATTTAACACAAAACCGAAGGTGCCTTCAGCGGCATTTTCACATATAAAAATAACTGTCCTGCTGAAATTAGGATCTTTTAAAAATGGGTTGGCGATTAATAATGTTCCTTTAGCTGGTGAAATCATAAATCTAATTTATATTTATTTGCTCGAATTCTGAAAATGATTTTCAATATTCATAAAATAAACGATAAGAGATAGTTAAAAAACCGTAGTAACAGCGCTCCGATAATGATTTAGTGGCTGTGAAGTTTAAATTTGCCTGCATGAAAAAAATTTTCTCTCTGATTATTGTTCTTGTTTTCATTTCCTTGATGGGGATTATTTTTTTTCAGTATGTATGGATAAAGCAGGCGCTCCAGGATAAAGAGCAGCAGTTTGAAGAAACGATAACGATGGTAAGTGTAGATGCAGCGAAGGATTTGATCAATGAAAGAGAAAAACTATCACCGTTTGACAGGCGAAAAAATGCAGACCTCTTATTTCCGCTAAACGTATTTCCAACTACTATCGCTCATAATTTTTCGAGACACGAGATAAGGAGTATCATTAATAAATACTTTGAAAAAAACAATATTAAAAATATTGATTTTGAATTTGCCATTACCACCACATCAATGATTGGCGATGATCTTCAGTCGAGGAATTTTTACAACGCTTATAAAGACTCTGCCAATAGTTTTTCTACTGTTTATCCATTAGATCCGCCGGGAGGAAGCCTTTCAGAAGGAATCGCTCCGCAGGAGCTTTTGTGGATAGTGGTTCCTCGTGTCAGAAGTCTCGTCTGGAAACAAATGTCATGGATGCTTATAGGAGCCGTAATTTTTACCTGTATCATTTTCGCTGCTTTTATTATTACGATCAGAGCTTTGCTGAATCAGAAAAAATTAAGTGAAATAAAATCAGACTTTATCAATAACATGACTCATGAATTTAAAACACCACTGGCAACAATTTCTCTTGCGGTAGATGCTTTAAAAAATGAAAAGGTAATTAATGATAAATCTAAAATGGATTATTTTTCGGGCATCATCAAAGAAGAAAATAAAAGAATGAACAAGCAGGTGGAAACTATATTGCAGGCTGCTTTGCTTGATAAACAGGAAATCCAACTAAATGTGGCTTTACTGCACGCACACGATTTAATAAATGCTGCTATCAATAATATTCAGTTGCCGCTGAAAGCAAAAAACGGCCATCTTGAAAAGCATTTTAATGCTACTAACGATCTCTTCATGGCCGATGAGGTACATTTCACCAATATCATCAATAATCTTTTGGATAATGCTGTTAAATATTCCAATGATAATCTTAAAATTAAAATAAGCACTTCGAATTTTAATGGCCACCTGCGCATCAAAATAGAAGACACCGGTATTGGTATGAATAAAGAAACATTAAACCGGGTTTTTGAAAAATTTTATCGTGCGCACACTGGTAACATTCACAACGTAAAAGGATTTGGGCTTGGGCTTAGTTATGTCAAATCTATCGTAGATGCTCATCGCGGTAAAATAAAAGCTGAGAGCACTCCCGGAAAAGGAAGTTGTTTTACGCTTGATTTTTTGGTTTTGAAAAGCAATAAAACATTAGCCTGATTACTTTTTAAATTACCTTTTATTCAATATTTTATTATCCATGACCAGTGTCTCACGGGCTGGTTTTGTTTTTTGATCATACACCATTCGCGAGACACGAGTTTGGGAAAGCAGGATTAACCAGTAAACGAACAATCACCAGTGATTTTTATTTTCTTCTGCAACCTCGTATTTCATAGTTTTTTTCAGACGAAGCCACGAAGTTCGCAAAGAATTTTTTCATCCTGAACTATGCTTCGCAAGGGCTAAATCGGTGAGTTTTTTCTTCGCTAAAAAATATTTTTTGTGGAGCAAAAAAATACAGTTTACACACGAAGCCACCAAGAGCACGAAGATTCCTTCGGAATAAAGGCACTAAGAAAAACCCGCCTGACAGGCCAACTGGGCAGGTTTCGCTTTTTCTTACTTTTTTCGCAGAAAAAAGCCTTCGTGTTTCTTCGTGCTCTTGGTGGCTTAGTGTGAGAAAAAAATTTGCGAGGCAAAAGAGAGAACACAGTTTTTCATACAAAATCCAGAAAGGGAATGCTCTGACATATATTCATCAATTCCGGTTTCAAAGGATAAAAAATGAATTCATTGTTTTGTTCCTTGCGCAGTGTACTATCTCACGCATCGGTTTCTTTTTATTGACAAACATTTCGCGTCAGTCAAAGAAAATCTGTTCTTCTTCTGATTTTTTATCCACACTAATTCACGCTTCATTCACAAGATTTCCACACTGTTATAAGTGCTTTTTGTAAATGAACCCCCGTTGTCAGTTGGTTTAACGTGCGTGGATAAAAAAGTTTTCCCATAATTTGTTGGAAAAGTGGGAAAAAGTGTTAATTTGTGGTAATTATTAAAATTTAAGTATTAATCAACTCATAATGGCAGGCTTTATAGGTGAATACGAAGCTACATTAGACGCAAAAGGGCGCTTTCTTCTTCCGGCAGGTTTTAAAAAACAATTGCCCGAAGAGGGAGAGAATCTTTTTGTTATAAACAGGGGTTTTGAAAAATGCCTTAGTTTATACACATCTGCGAGCTGGGAGCCTGTATTTTCTGAACTGGGCAAGTTGAATGATTTTGAGCCGAAGGTAAGGCAATTTAAAAGGTATTTTTTGAATGGCGCCACACAGATAAGCCCGGATAGTGCAGGACGTCTTTTAATGCCAAAAAACCTGATGGAATATGCAGGGCTTGAAAAAGATATTGTACTCGTTTCGGCAATTGATAAAATAGAGATTTGGGACAAAATAAAATATCAACAGTTCTTTGAAACTTTTTCACCGGAAGCATTCAGCGATTTGGCAAAAGAGGTGATGGCGGGTGACAAAACATCCAAACAGTAATGAAGCAAAAGGGCATATATCATGTGCCTGTATTATTGCAGGAGGTGATAGACGGCCTGAAGATAATTCCATCAGGAGTCTATGTTGATTGCACTTTTGGAGGCGGAGGCCATAGCAGAAAAATTCTCGAAAAATTGGATGGTTCGGGTAAGTTGATTGTTTTTGACCAGGATGAAGATGCCAAAAAAAATGTACCCGAAGATGAGCGTGTAATTTTTGTACCTCACAATTTCCGGCATCTGCAACGCTTCCTGCGCTTTCATAAAATTTCAAAAGTCAATGGCATTCTTGCAGACCTGGGGATTTCGAGTCACCAGATAAACGAGGCGGAAAGAGGGTTTTCTACCAGGTTTGATGCGGCTTTGGATATGCGGATGAACCGGGGTGATTCTAAAACTGCGGCAGATGTAATCAAAAGTTATCCGGAAGAAGCGCTGCATAAAATTTTTGAAAGATATGGCGAGGTCACCAATTCAAAAACGCTGGCAAAAACTATTGTTGAAATAAGAAGAACACAGCCCCTCGGTACCATTAATGAATTTAAAAATGCGATTTACCCGATCGTAAAAGGAAATCCTGAAAAATATTTTGCACAGGTTTTCCAGGCATTAAGGATAGAAGTGAATGATGAATTGAATGTGCTGAAGGAAATGTTGACGCAGTCTGTTGATGTGTTGGAGGACGGCGGAAGAATAGCTGTAATCACTTTCCATTCTTTAGAAGACAGGATCGTTAAAAATTTTTTCCGGGATGGAACTTTTGATGAAAAAGAAAAAGACGTATTTGGTAATTCAATGCAAAGTGAATTAAAGGTTATTACAAAAAAGCCAATAATTCCTACAATGGAAGAATTGAAAAACAACCCAAGATCAAGAAGCTCAAAGTTGAGGATTGCTGAAAAAATTAAAATTTCCCAAAAATAGTTTTAACAAAATAAAGGATTATCTAAAAAAATGATACCCGAAGAAAATATAGAGGAAGATAAAAAAATAAACAAGCGCCCGAAAAGGAAGCGCAGGGTTTTGCATTACAATAAATGGCTGGTGAAGAACATTCCTTTTTATTTTTTTATATCTGCTATTGCTATTGTGTACATAGCTAATGGCCATTATGCGGATAATGCGATGAGAAAAATAAATTCAACTTCAAAGCATCTTAAAGAAATGGAGTATGAATTTAAAACGGTGAAACAGGATGTAATATTCAGAAGTAAAGAGAGCGAATTGGCGAAGGCTGTAGAGCCGCTGGGCTTAAAACCTTTAATGGCTCCGCCTTTGAGGATTGTTGATACGTTGGT
>Ga0207657_10005724_pt1 | contig 12966 bp, 14 predicted proteins | sample KBSC33metaG_FD_184316 | JGI IMG/M metagenome (GOLD analysis project Ga0207657, IMG submission 184316) | Corn rhizosphere microbial communities from Kellogg Biological Station, Michigan, USA - KBS C3-3 metaG (SPAdes) (version 2) | ecosystem: Host-associated > Plants > Roots > Rhizosphere > Soil ...
GACGCCGCCGTGCGCGTTGACGTAGTCGAAGTACGCCTTCGCACCAGTCAGTACGGGCTCGTACGCGGCCTCCGCGCCCGTCAGCGGCCCGGTGCCCCCGAGGACGATCTGCGTCTTCGTGATCCCGGGCGCCGTGCGCACCGACGCGAGCCGTCGCGAGGCGGCGGCATGCGAGACCGCTTTCTTCAGCACCGAGAGCTTCAGCGTCTCCTTGCCGATCGTGATGCGCGCCGACGGGTCGCTGACCGCGGCGATGTAGAGCGGGTTGCCGTTCTGGTCGAGCGACGTCGACGAGAGATAGACGACGAGCTTCTTTCCGGCCGGGAACGCAACCGACTCGTCCATCAGCTTGATCGTCACGGTGCCGGACGTGGCGGTGACCCTCGCGCCGCCGGCCGTGATCGGCGTCGTGCTTCCCTGCACGGCGAGCACCGCGACGAGGCGGTCCCAGTTCTGCGCGCCGGAGTACTTGACCGTCACGGTCGAGTCGCCGAACGTCTCGTGCGGCCCGCCCGTGATCCGCACGCTCCGGACGACCTTGCCGCTCGCGCCGCTCATCGTCGTCGAGCCGGGCAAGTTGACCGAGATCTTCTTCGTCGGCGGCATCGCTGCGTACGCCGTCGTCCGACCGTCCCACGGGTCGTGCGCGAGCACGATCTTCGTCTTGTCGATGCCGTTCGGCGTCCCCTTGACGAAGCGGTCGAGCCACTTGACCGCCGTGCCGTAGAGCGTCGGCAGCTCGGCAGCCGGATTCGGGGCGGGCGAATGTCCGATGTCGCCGACGTACAGCGCCTTCGGGCCGCCGAGCGAGCGATAGGCCGCGAGCGCCTGGTCGATGTCGAAGAGGAAATCGTGACGGCCCTGGACGAGCAGGGTCGGCGTCGTGATCGTCGAGAGCTTCGGGAGCGGCGACCGTGCGGCGCCGAGCGCGGTCGCCGCGCTGAGGTCGACGCTCGTCGTCAGGCCGGGGGACGCAGCGAGCAGGTCCGACTCCCATTTGCTCGTCGGCACGAGGCCCTCGAGGTAGCCGAGGAGGCCGGACTTGGAGAGGTTCTGCGGCGCGAGCGCGGTGATGAGGTTCGTCCACGTGATGATCGGGACCGCGGCCTTGAACGGGACGCCGCTCGTCAGCGCGTTCCACACGGCGCCGCCGCCGAGCGAGATGCCGAGCGCGGCGATCTGCGTGTCGCTGATGTCCGGCCGCGCGATCAGCCACGCGAACAGGTCCTTCGTGTCCTGCACGTCGCGCGGGCCGTCCAGCCCGAACTGGCCCTGGGACGTGCCGTGACCGCGCGCGTCGCAGGCGAGCGACGCGTAGCCGGCGGGGGCGAGGAACCCGGTCGCGATCGGCTCCATGTCCTGATGCTTGCCGCCGAGCCCGTGGAAGAGCATGACCGCGGGCCAGCCGCCGGCCGGCGGCGTGCCGTCGGGCAGCGTCAACGAACAGGAGAGCTGTGCGCCGTCCGATGCAGGAATCGTCAGCTGCTGCGGCGTGGCCGCGTTCGCCGACGCGGTCCACGCCAACGCGAGCGCCGCCACGACCAATGCCCTCCGAAGCACGGCGTCAGGGTAGCCTCCTCGCAATGGATCCGCGTCCCGTCGGCGTCTTCGACTCCGGGGTCGGCGGCCTCACCGTCCTCCACGAGTGCCTGGTGACGCTGCCGCACGAGGATTTCGTCTACCTCGGCGACCACGCTCGGCTCCCGTACGGGCCGCGGCCGCTCGACGAGGTGCGCGACTTCTCGCGCGAGATCGGCGCCTTCCTCGAACGACGAGACGTGAAGCTGATCGTCGTCGCGTGCAACACGGCGACGTCGGCCGCGTTGCCGCAGCTGCAGGCAGAGCTGACCGTCCCGGTGCTCGGCGTGATCACGCCGGAAGCGCACGCAGCCGTGCAGACGACGCGCAATCGCCGCGTCGGCCTGCTCGCGACGCAGGGCACGGTGGACTCCGGCCGCTACGCGTCGCTCGTGCGTGCGCTCGACGCCGGCGTCTCGTTCCACCCGGTGGCGTGTCCGCGCCTCGTGCCGCTGATCGAGAGCGACGACCCGTACGGGCCGGCGACCGAGGAAGCGGTGCGCGAATACGTCACGCCGTTGAAGGCGGCGGGCGTCGACACGGTGATCCTCGGCTGTACGCACTACCCACTGATCCGGCCGATCCTGCAGCGCGTGCTCGGGCGCGACGTCGCGCTCGTCTTCTCGGCCGAGGAGACCGCGCGCGAGGTCGCGGAGACGCTCGAGCGCAAGGGAATGGAGAACGAGACGGGACGCGAAGGTGTGTACCGCTTCCTGACGACCGGCGATCCGGCAGCATTCCGGGAGATGGGACGGAGATTCCTGCAGCTGCCGATCGGCGACGTCGAGCACGTGACGCTCGCCGAATTGAGCGCCGTATGACCCCCCGCAACGACGGACGCCGCGCGGATGCGCTGCGGCCGCTGACGATCGAGCCGGACTACCTCGAGAACCCGCACGGGTCGGCGCTGATCACGCAGGGGAAGACGATCGTGCTGTGCACGGCGATGGTGCAGGAGGAGGTGCCGCGCTGGCTCCGCAACCAGGGCCGCGGCTGGATGACGGCGGAGTACTCGCTGCTGCCGGCGTCGACCGGTGACCGCGTCGACCGCGAGGCGTCGCGCGGGAAGCAGCAGGGCCGCACGATCGAGATCCAGCGCCTGATCGGTCGTGCCCTGCGCGCGGTCGTCGACTTCAAGGCTCTGGGCGAGCGCACGTTGTGGCTCGACTGCGACGTGCTGCAGGCGGACGGCGGCACGCGCTGCGCGTCGATCTGCGGCGCCTACGTCGCGGGCAAGCGCGCGCTCGACCGCTTCGGTCTCTCGCGGGCGTTTGCCGACTCGGTCGCCGCCGTCTCGGTCGGCGTCGTCGACGGCGGTCCGCTGCTCGATCTCGATTACTCGGAGGACTCGAACGCCGACACCGACATGAACGTCGTCATGACGGGCGACGGCCGGCTGATCGAGGTGCAGGCGACGGCGGAGAAGGATCCGTTCACGCGCGAGCTGCTCGGCGAGCTGCTCGACCTCGCCGAGCGTGGCTGCAGGCTGATCGGCGAGAAGCAGGCGGATGCTGTTACTCGCGATCTCCCTTAGCTGGCCGCACGTCCTGCTGCGCTTGTCCGTCGCGGCGGCGCTCGGCGGTGCGATCGGCCTCGAGCGCGAGCTGCGCGAGCGCGGCGCGGGCCTGCGCACGCACCTCGTCGTCTGCGTCGGCTCCGCCCTCTTCACCCTCGTCAGCGCGTATGCCTTCGTCGGGCCTCACGTCGATCCGACGCGGATCGCCGCGCAGATCGTCAGCGGCATCGGCTTCCTCGGCGCCGGCGCGATCATCCGCCAGGGCCTCTCGGTTCGCGGGCTGACGACCGCGGCGACGCTCTGGCTCGTCGCGGCGATCGGCATGGCGGCCGGCGCCGGCTACTACGACGCGGCGATCATCGCGACCGGCGGCGCGCTGCTCATCCTCGGGCCTCTTCGCATCGTCGCGTACCGCCTCACGCGCCGCTTCCGCTCCGAGACCGAGCGCCTGCTCGTCGAGGTCGCGGCGGGCGGGAGCCCGGCGCCGGTGATCGAGGCGGTCGAGCGGTACGGGCGCGTCGTCTCGCTCGACGTCTCGCAGGAAGGCGACCGGCGCGGCATCGCGATCGACGTCGCGCTCCCGGGCGAGCAGAGCTCTCCACGCGTCGTCGCCGCCGTCGCGGAGATCGACGGAGTGCTCGAGGTGCGATGGAGCGAATGACCCTCTGCTCGCGCAACGCGCACAAGGCGCGCGAGCTCGAGGTGCTGCTTCCCGGCTGGCGGATCGATCCGCTCGACGCCGACGACTATCCCGAGGAGACCGGCACGACGTACTACGAGAACGCACTGCTGAAGGCGGCGTTCGGGCACGCACGCGTCGGCGGGTGGACGATCGGCGAGGACTCGGGCATCGAGGTCGCTGCGCTCGGCGGCCGGCCGGGCCTGCACTCGGCTCGCTACGCGCCGGAGGGCGCGCCGGCGATCGCAAAGCTCCTAGGCGAACTGGCCGGCGTCGAGGATCGGCGTGCGACGTACGTCAGCCAGCTCGTCGCGATCGCGCCGGACGGGGACATCCTCCTCGGCACCGGGATCGTCGAGGGGGCGATCGCGAACGCGCCGCGCGGCAGCGGCGGCTTCGGCTACGACCCGATCTTCATCCCCGACGGCGAGACGAAGACCGTCGGAGAGCTCGGCGACGCGTGGAAGAACGAGCATTCGCACCGCGCGCGGTCGGCGAGCGCGTTACGCGAGGCCCTCGAGCGCCGGCTCGGTGCGACGTAGCCGCACGCGCTCCGACCGCCACCAGTTCAGCTCGGCGCCGAACACGATCACGTTCGCCATCACGTACAGCCAGAGCAGCAGGATCGCCGGGCCGCCGAGCACGCGCAGCGTCGGGTTGACGCCTGCGAGGCGGACGAACACCGGCAGGATCTGAAACGACGCCTCGAGCAGGATCGCCGCGAGCAGCGCGCCGGGCAGCGCGTCGTGCGGCCCGACGTCGGCGGTCGGCAGCAACCAGTAGACCGCGAACAGGAAGAGAAACACGCCGAGCAGCGAGACGGCGATCGACACGATGTACGCGACGACGGCGTTCGCGACGAAACCGGGCGCGTAGCGCTTCAACACCTCGACGCCGAGCGAGCCGACGAGGAGCGACACGAAGAGCAACGTGATCGTCGCGATCATCAACGTCGCGGCGAGCGCTTTCCCTCGCAGGAACGAACGGTTCGGCAATCCGTAGACGATGTTGAACGCCGACTCGAGCGCGCTGAACAGCGACAGCGACGTCCAGAGCAGCGCGATGCCGCCGATGATGCCCAGCGTCGCCGCATTGTCCTGTACCTCGTGGAGGAGCTTGAGGATGCTCCCGAGCGACGTGCCGGGGAACGCGTGCGACAGCTCCTTGACGAGGAAGTCCGAGGCGTCGGCGCGGTGCGCGAGGCCGAGCAGCGCGAGCGCGAGGAACGTCAGGGGCACGAACGAGAGCAGCGCGAAGTACGCGACCATTGCCGCGAGGTGCGTGCCACGATCGGCGAAGAATTTCGTCACCAGCTGCCGCTTCCGAACCACCTGCGCAGTTTCGCAGGCTGTTAGCCTGCGGCCGTGGATGCCGCCCAGGCTCTCGCCGACCTCACGGAGATCTCGTCCCAGATCGAAGCCGCAGTGCTCTTCGACGCGGGCGGCGCCGTCGAGGGCTCGACCCTCGCCGACGAGGCGAAGGCGCAGCGGCTCGCCGACGCCGCCGCGCACCTGCTCGAGCGTGCCGACAGCGTGCGCAGCGAGGATGTGGCGGTGACGCAGGTCGAGGCTTCGCTCGCCGACGGCTGCGTCTTCGTCGTTCGCGACGGCGACCGCCGGATCGCGGCGACGACGGTCGCCAATCCGACCGTCGGGCTCGTCTTCTACGACCTCAAGTCCTGTCTCCGCGACAGCGTTCCGGAAAAGCCGAAGCGCAGGCGCACGACGACGAAGAAGACGGACGACGATGAAGCGTAGGCTCCTCGCGCTGCTGGGCTTCGCGACGGGCGTGCTCGCGGGCAGCGTCGTGCTGCGGCGGCGGTTCGGCAAGCGGCGTGACCGCGTCGAGGTCTATTTCGACGACGGCGCCATGGTCTCGTACGCCGACGGCGCTCCCGAGGCGTCGCCCCTGCTCGACGCCGCGCGCGACGCGCTCGACGCCGCGCGGTGAGCGACGAGCTCGGCGAACAGCTGAAGGCCGCCGCGTATCTCGAAGGCGACTTCCTGCTGCGCTCCGGCAAGCGGTCGAAGTACTACCTCGACAAATACCGCTTCGAGACGCGCCCGGAGCTCTTGCGGCCGATCGGCGAACGGATCGCCGCGGTGGTGCGCGAGCACGTCGCCGACGCGACGCGGCTCGCCGGCCCGGAGCTGGGCGCCGTCGCGCTCGCGGCGTCCGCCTCACTGGCCTCGGGACTGCCGTTCCTGATCGTGCGCAAGGCCGCCAAGGACTACGGCACGTCGAAGCGCATCGAGGGCGTGTACGACCACGGCGAGTGCATCTGCCTCGTCGAGGACGTCGTCACGTCCGGCGGCGCGCTGCTCGAGTCGGTCGACGCATTGCGCGAAGCCGGCCTCATCGTGCACACCGCCATCTGCGTTGTCGACCGCGAGGAAGGCGGTGCGGACGCGCTCGCGCGCCACGCCGTCAGGCTCCGACCGCTCTTCCGCGCCGGCGACCTGCTGCGGTAGGGTCCCGTCCGATGACGAAGCAGGAGTTCGTGGCGGAGGTGGCCAGGCGCAGTCAGTTGACGACGCGCGACGCGGGGAAGGCCGTCGAGGCGTTCCTCGAGACGATCACCGACCAGCTGAAGCGCGGCGGCGAGGTCAACTTCACCGGCTTCGGCAAGTTCACGACGCAGCAGCGCGCGGCGCGGACCGGCGTCAATCCGCGCAATCCGTCGGAGAAGGTCGAGATTCCGGCCGCACGCGTGCCGAAGTTCTCGGCGGGCAGCTCTCTCAAGTCGGCAGTCAAACAGAGCTGACGCATTTCTCCGACCGGCTCGGCCAGGCTGTTGAGCGAAAGCGCTCGCAGCTCGTCGTCGGTCTCGACCCGTTCCCCGATCGCGTCGACGATCCGGAGGCGTTCTGCAGGCGGATCGTCGACGCCGTCGCGCCGTATGCGGTCGCGGTGAAGCCGCAGTCCGCGTTCTTCGAAGCGCGCGGCTGGGAGGGGGTGCGCGCGTTCGAGAACGTGTGCGCATACGCGCGGGACGCGGGCTTGCTCGTGATCGCCGACGTCAAGCGCGGCGACATCGGGACGACTGCCCAGGCGTACGTCGATGCCGTTCGTCCGCACGCCGACGCGGCGACGGTCAATCCATATCTCGGCGGCGATGCGCTGCAGCCGTTTCTCGATGCCTGCCGCGACGGCTTCGGGATCTTCGTGCTCGTCAAGACGTCGAATCCCGGCAGCGGCGACGTGCAGGACGCACGCCTTGCAGACGGTCGCCGTGTGTGGGAGCTCGTCGCCGAGCACGTGGCGGAATGGGGGCGGGACGTGCCGTCGGTCGGCGCGGTCGTCGGCGCGACGTATCCCGAGGAGCTCGCGACGGCGCGCGCCCTCCTACCGCGGGCGCCGTTCCTCCTGCCGGGCGTCGGCGCCCAGGGCGGGACGGTCGCGGATTGCGCGCCGGCGTTCGCCGGTCCAGCGCTCGTCTCGAGCTCGCGGGCGGTGATCTTCGCGGACGATCCGGCCGCCGAGGCCGAGCGGTTGGCGCGCGAGGTCTGGGATGTCGCGCACGCGGCGTAAACCGAAGCCCCGCGGGGTTGCGCATTACGCGGCGCCGGTCGCGTTCCTCGCCGGCGTGACCGTCGCAGTCCTCCTCGTGCACTCGGCGCTCTCGAGCCACGCGACGACACAGGCCACGACGACGTCGCCGCAGATCGTGGTCAGCGTGACGACGACGGGCGCGAAACCCGCGAAGAAGCGGTTCTACGTCGTGCAGGCCGGCGATACCTTCGGCACGATTGCGTCGAAGGAGGGAATCACCGTCGAGCAGCTCCAGGCGCTCAACCCCGGTGTCAGTACGAATGCGCTCCAGGTGGGTCAAAAGCTTCGCGTCAAGTAGCGCTGCGGCGCTCGCGCTCGCCGCGTCTGCGCACGCGTCGCCGCAGCTCTCTGACGCGCGTGCGTGGTACGTCGTCAACGGAACGACGGGTGAGGTGCTCGCGCAGCACGATGCGAACGAACGCGTGCCGATCGCGAGCATCACGAAGCTGATGACCGTGATCGTCGCGCTCGAGCATCTGAAGCCGAGCGACGTCGTCACCGTGACGAGCGGCGCAGCGCAAGTCGGCGAGTCGCGCATTCCGCTCTACACCGGCCAGCGGATCAGCGTGCACGACCTGCTCGAGGGCGCGCTGATCCAGAGCGCGAACAACGCCGCCGACGCGCTTGCCGCCGCAGCGGCGGGAGGCGACGTGACGACGTTCGTCGGCTGGATGAACGAGCACGCGCAGAAGTACGGGCTGCGCGACACCCATTTCGTGCGGCCGGACGGGCTCGATGCGCCCGGACACGTGTCGAGCGCGCGCGACGTCGCGCTGCTCGCGCGCATCGCCATGCACTCGCCGATCGTCCGGCAGATCGTGCGCAAGGAGACCGACGTGATCGAGAACGGCCACGTCACCGTGCACACGTGGAACGACCTGCTCGGCGTCTTTCCCGGGCTGATCGGTGTGAAGACCGGGCACACGGACGACGCCGGCTGGTGCGAGGTCGGCGCCGAGAGACATCTCGGGCAGACGATCTACGCCGTCGTGCTCGGAGTGCCGACCCGCAGCGCACGCAACGCCGACCTGCAGCAGCTCTTGACCTGGGCCGACGCGCAGTACCGCACCGCCTGGCTCGTGCGCGCGCGGACGTACGCGTGGACGGACGTCCCGTACGGTCGCTCGAAGCTCGCCCTCGTCGTGCGAAAGCCCGAGCTCCAGGTCGTGCGGCGCGGCCGGCCCGTCATCGAGCGGATCGTCGCCCCGACCGCCGTCTCGCTCCCGGTCCGGAAGGGCCAGGCGCTCGGGCGACTCGAGATCTGGCGCGACGGAAAACGCGTGCTTTCGCGGCCGCTCGTGGCCGGCCGCACCATCGCCAAGCCGGGCGCGGGCGGCAGGGTCGGCTATTACCTCGGCCGGACCATGCATCATCTCCTTGGCGTTTTCCATTGATCGTCACAGTCACCCTCAACGCGGCGATCGACCGCACCCTCACCGTTCCGAACTTCCAACCGGGTCACCGCCACCGCGCGAGCGGCGGCCTCACCTCGGCGGGCGGTAAGGGAATCAACGTCGCGCGCGCGCTCAAGCTGCTCGACGCACCGGTCGTTGCGACGGGGCTCGCGGGCGGCGCGACCGGTGACCGGATCATCGAAGGGCTCGGCGGGGAGGGGCTGCTGAACGACTTCGTGCGCATCGGGGACGAGTCGCGCACGTCGACCGCCGTCGTCGACCCGACCGCCGGCGCGCTGACGCTGATCTACGAGTGGGGCCCTGCGGTGCGCGCCGACGAGCTCGACATGCTCCTCGACAAGCTGCACTACCTCTCGCGCGTCGCGACGTACGTGGTCTTCTCCGGCACGCTGCCGCGCGACGTCGCGGACGACTTCTACGCCGAGGCGATCCGCGACCTGAACCGCCGCGGAGTGCAGTGTGTCCTCGATACGGAAGGCGAGCCGCTGCGACGCGGCGTCGAGGCGGAACCGTTCCTCGTCTCGCCGAATCAGAGCGAGGCCGAGAGTCTCGTCGGCCAGGAGTTCCAGGACGACGAGGATTTCCGCGTCGCGCTGGACGCGATCGTCGAGCTGGGCGCGCGCAACGTCCTGATCACGCAGGAGACGGCGTGCTTCGCGCTCTTCCGCGAGGATCGGGTGACGCGGCGGTACCGCGCGGCGATCGACCGCATCGAGCCGGTTGCGGCAGTCGGCGCCGGCGACGTGCTGCTCGGCGGATTCCTCGCAGCTCGCTTCAACGGCGCGCCGGTCGACGCGGCGCTACGGCAGGGCGTCAGCTGCGCCGCCGCCTCGGTGCTCGAGCTCGGGCCCGGCCGCTTCGACGCGCGCGAGGCAGCGCGTCTCGCCTCGGTGGTCGAGCTCGACGAGCTTCAGCCTCTGCCGCTGACGTAGATCGCGCGGATCCGCGCCTTCCCCAGTACGTTCTCGGCCCACGCGAGCCGTCCGCCGTCGAGCGAGAGGCCGATCGGCGTCGCTGCGGCGGTCGTGAGCAGGCGGGACCGGTGCGATGCGACCGAGACGCCGCGGATCGACCTGCCGACGCGGAAGACGACCAGCTGGTCGCTTGCCGTCAGCCACGCGCTCGTCGTCTTCGGCACGGGGATGGAGCCCCGTGCATGACCGGTGGCGGTGTCGTACCACGCGAGGCGCAGCCCGATCGGCGTGCGCTCGAGGGTCGCGAGCACGTGCGCCGACATCGCGATCGCGAGCGGCACGCCCTGGGGGACGACGCTCGCGACCTGTTGGCCGCTGCCCGCGTCGACGATCTCGATCGGCAGGTCTGCCGTCGCCTCCGGCCGTCCGTTCTTCTCGAGCCGGCCCGCCGGGACCCAGGCGATGTCGCCGGCGGCCGTGGCGACCTCGACCGCAGCACGCGTCCCCGGGATGCGAACGGGGAGTCGGCCTCGTACGACGTAGACGCCGCCGCCGGTCTTCGTCAACGTGCACGGGCTGGTGCCGGCGAGGCAGCCCGCCTCGTCGTCCCAGTCGACGGAAGTGACCGCGTAGGCAAGCGTCGATCCGCTGCCGGCGACACCGCCGAGCCACTGGCCGACGCCGCGTGCGTTGTGGGCGGCTTCGAGGAAGCGGCGTTCGGCGAGCTCGGACTTCGCGACGCCGGCGCCCAGCACGTAGTCGAGCGGCAGCGGCGAGTCCTGGGGCAGCGCCCAGAGTGCGTGCACGCCGGCGAGCGCGAGCTCGACCGCCTGCCGCTTGCTCCACGCGAAGTGGCAGGTGACGTTCTGCGTCTTCTGCGACGGCAGCTCGTAGCCGGCGCCGAACTGCAGCGACTGCAAGTGCACGGTGTTGCAGCCCGCGCCGTGCGAGCCGACCCACGCGATGTTCTGGCCGTCCTGCGCGAACGCGGCGATCACCGTGTTCGCCGGTGTCCAGAGCGTCTGAGGAGCTTGGGTTGCCGCAGCGGACGACGAAAGGACGGCCGCCAGCGCGGCCACCGCGACGACGACCAGGGAGCGCATCGCGGTCACGGTACCCCGGGCCTGTTATGAGGGTGTCAGGACGCCTTGGTACCCTGGATCGACCTTGGACGTCGAACTCCGCCCTGGTCACGAAAGCAGCGCCGAGCTCGCGCGGCTCGTGGCGCTAGACCGGAAGTTCGCGAAAGAGGGTCTCACGTTCGACGACGTCCTGCTCGTCCCGGCCGAGTCGCAGGTCCTGCCGAACGACGTCTCGACCCGCACGCGCCTGACCGGGACGATCGAGCTCGCCATCCCGGTCGTCTCGGCGGCCATGGACACGGTCACCGAGGCGCGGCTCGCGATCGCGCTCGCGCGCGAGGGCGGCATCGGCATCGTCCACCGCAACCTCTCGATCGAAGACCAGGTCGCGGAGGTCGACAAGGTCAAGCGCTCGGAGTCGGGGATGATCGTCGAGCCGGTCACCCTGCCGCCGAGTGCCCTCGTGCGCGACGCCTTGGACCTGATGGCGCGCTACAAGGTCTCCGGCGTCCCGATCACCGACGGCGACAACGTGCTCGTCGGGATCCTCACCAACCGCGACCTCCGTTTCGAGGACGACGTCGAGCAGCCGGTGTCGGCGCTGATGACGTCGCGCAACCTCGTCACCGCGCCGGTCGGAACGACGCTCGCGGAGGCGGAAGAGATCCTCCACCGCAACAAGATCGAGAAGCTGCCGGTCGTCGACAGCGACGGGCGGCTGCGTGGGCTGATCACGGTCAAGGACATCCAGAAGAAGATCCAGCATCCGGAGGCGACGAAGGACGATCGCGGCCGGCTGTGCGTCGGCGCAGCGGTCGGCGTCGGCCCGGATGCGCCGGAGCGCGCGCAGGCGCTCGTGTCTGCGGGCGTCGACGTCCTCGTCGTCGACACGGCCCACGGGCACTCGCGCGGCGTCATCGACATGGTCGCCAAGGTGAAGTCGCTCGTCCCGGTCGACGTGATCGCCGGCAACATCGCGACCGCCGAGGCTGCGCGCGCGCTCGTCGACGCAGGCGCGGACGCGGTCAAGGCGGGCATCGGGCCCGGGTGCTTTGCGGCCGGGACGCGCGTCCTCATGGCGGACTCGACGTACAAGAACATCGAGGACGTCGTCGCCGGCGATCGCGTGATCAACATGCACGGCGAGCCGGTCGACGTTCACAAGGCTTGGTGCACGGGCGTGCGCGACGTGATGGCTCTCAGGCATGTGGCCTCGCCGGTCGAGACAGTCGTCACGCCTGATCACAATTTCTGGGTCGGCGATTTGTCCGCGGTCGGTGCGGCCGCCATCGGGTCGCGCGGGCATTCGCACGTACTCGAGAAGCCGAACAGGCGCGGTGAGTCGAGGTTGCATTGGCAGGAAGTCGGCGATTCGCGCCTCGACACGCTCCTCGTGCCGCGACAGATCGCGTTCGACCTCCCTGATCACTTCGCCGTCGATCTCGGAGGGTTCGCAGAGCTGGAATCGCGTCTTGCGCGTTGCCGCAGCTCGATCGAGGATTCCTACACGCTCGGCTACATGCTCGGGACGTTCCTCGGTGACGGCAATGCGTTCCCGAATGCCGACGGCCGCTCCGAGATCGGCACGGTCTCCTGGACATTCGGCCCTGGAGAAGAGGAGATCGCCGCGAAGCTCGCCGAATGCGTCGAGGCGGTAACCGGCGTCGAGCCGAGGATCGCATTCGGCACGAATATCGAGGTCCGTCTGTTCTCGTTGCAGTGGGCGCGCTTCACCGAGCGCCGCCGCAAAGAGCGGATGAAGGACAGCGTCCTTCGCAAGCACATCGAGAAGGAAGCGCCCGCGCTGCGCCTCGTGACCGAGGAAGACGCCGCCGCGGCGTCGAGCGACGAAGACGAAGTGCCGCTGATCCGCGAAGTGCGCGGCCGCGGGCGATTCCAGATCCGCAAAGTGACGAAGGCCGACCTGCGCAAGGCCGCCGAAGCGTTGTCGGCGCAAGAGACGCCCGATCCGTTCGTGCTCTACACGAAGAGCCAGCCGGCGCCGCCGGTCATCGAGGACGACGAACCCGAGCCGGAGCGCGAGTTCGAAGAGCCGCTCTTCCTCGAGCCGGCCGCCCCCCCGCCGCCGCCCGCCCGTCCGAAGCCGGCCATTCCGCGTCCGGCGCAGCGCAAGGCGAAGGAGACGCGCAGCGAGCCGTCGCGGATGTCGAACGACCTCCTGCCGAGCGCCGAGCTGCTGACGCAGGGTCCGAAGCAGGACCAGATCAAC
>Ga0207657_10005727_pt1 | contig 12961 bp, 10 predicted proteins | sample KBSC33metaG_FD_184316 | JGI IMG/M metagenome (GOLD analysis project Ga0207657, IMG submission 184316) | Corn rhizosphere microbial communities from Kellogg Biological Station, Michigan, USA - KBS C3-3 metaG (SPAdes) (version 2) | ecosystem: Host-associated > Plants > Roots > Rhizosphere > Soil ...
TTATAATAAAAAACTGATGCATGCATTGGTTGATAACAACATTACACTTATAGATTATGAATGCCTGGAACATGAAGATGGACAGCGCATTATTGGTTTTGGATTCTTTGCTGGTGTTGTTGGTGCGCATAATGGTGTAATGGCTTTTGGTAATCGCACAGGTGCATTTGAATTGGGAAGAGTTTACAAACACAAAGATTACCGCGAATTAATTCATACCTATTTTGGATTGCGGTTACCAAATATAAAAGTTGCTGTTACAGGAAGTGGTCGTGTGGCACATGGTATTCTTGAGATCATGAACCTGATGGGTGTAACAGAAGTGGAACCCGATGAATATCTTGAAAGAAAATTCAATTATCCTGTTTATGTGCAACTGAAGGGACATGATCTTTATACGCACAAAGAATTGAAAACATATAAGCGTGAACATTTTCATGAACATCCGCAGGAATACAGAACACGCTTTTTGCCATTCACAAGATGCACGGATGTTTTGATGAATGGCATTTATTGGGAAACAGGTATTCCGCGTTTATTTGAGCGGGAAGATATTGATGAAAATTTTCGTATCAAAAGTATAGCAGACATTACTGATGACGCAAATGGTTCTGTGCCTATCAACGTGGGAGATCAAACAATTGAAGACCCGGTTTACGGTGTTGACAGAAATACTTTTGAAAAAACAGCACCGTATTTGTCCAACAGTATCGATGTGATGGCGGTGGGAAATTTGCCAAATGAATTACCCCGTGATGCAAGCAGGTATTTTGGTGAACAACTCATAAAATTTGTGTTGCCTGATCTCGGGAAAGGAAATGAAATTTTAGAAAGAGCCACAATACTAAACAATGGTAAGCTTACAAATCAATTTGAATACTTGAGTGATTACGCGATGCATTGAGCGTAAGTAATAATTAATAATTTATTTCCTTACGAACATTATAATTCTAAAACTTTATTCTTGAAAAATTTTATCTCCTTCCTAATTGGTTTCGCAGTCCTGTTTTTGATATACCATCTTCCTGAATTTTTTCAAAATTATTATCAACTACCGTTAATATGGTTGCTTGAAATTGGGATGCTCGTTTTTGTGATTGCTTCATTTATTGTAATTAAAATACAAAAGCATGAAGGGTTTGCAGCTTATGGTTTATTTCAATTCAGGAAATATAAATTCAATTTATTGAAAGGAATCTTGCTTGGGTTCGTATTTGCCGTTTTTGCGAATTTTATTTCTGTATGGTTGAAGTGGAATACTTTTTCTACAAATTTTTCTTTTGCTCAAATCATTATTCAAACATTAATTTTTGCGATAGGCACTTTGCTTCCTTCTCTTGCGGAAGATATTTTAACAAGAGGATATTTATTTGCTCATTGGAATAAAGGATGGAGCAAAAATTTATTTGTATTTATTTCAGCGCTTGTGTTTGCACTCAATCATATTTTTCGATTGACACATGCAGATGTGATGATATACATTTTCATTCTTGGTTTATTGCTTGCATGGTGTCTTGTTTATACTCGTTCGCTCTGGCTCACACTTGGGATACACTGGGGCTCAAATATCGCTTACCAGTTTTTTGCCAATGTGATTTCTTTAAAAACATTAAAAGAAACAGGATTGGATAATTATCTTCTCGCTGCATGTTATTTTATTGGATGGATAATTGCGATGGCTTTATACAAGGCGAAAGCATTTGCAATTGCGGATCGCAGTGTTGCCATGAAAACGGAACGTATAAGTGAGTGACACAACAGAAGCTGAGAAAAAAGCTATAGCTCGTTACCAAAAAAATATTTTAGCTTCCCCACAAATTATCCGGATACTCGCCGGACGCTACAAGCTTGTTAATTTCTTCCTGCACAATGGGCGCATCTTGTTTGTAGGTAACACCAAACCACTTTGCATCGGTAGGAACAATCTCAATTATTCCTCTGCCTGATTTAATGAAGCGATCTGCTATTGTTGGAATCAAGAATTCTGCCTTGGGATTATGCAGATTCTCATCAAGAAATTTTTGAAATTCTTCTTCACACAGTTTTATATAAGACGGAGCTAAACAAAAAAAATTCATGCTCACTTTTGTATCGGGTTGAAGTTCTACGAATGTGCCATTTTCATCATCCACAATCTTGCTGCCCTTTCTATAAATCTTCAGACGCTCAGTGATGCCTGTCATCTCATTTTTTTCATTTGTAGAAATAACGCCACGACTTACACTTCCATAATCACTTAATGTGTTGTCAAGTTCATACGCGATAACTGCAAAATGTTTGTCGTTGCATTTGTTGAGCGTAAAATCATACGCTTTTTGAAAAGCATCACGACCGTAAAAATCATCGGCATTAATTACAGCAAAAGGTTCGTTCACCGTTCCTTCGCAACAAAGAATGGCATGCGCCGTTCCCCACGGTTTTACACGTTCATCGGGTATTTGTCGATTATTGGTAAATGAAGTGAGCTTTTGATACACATACGCAGTTTCTATTTTGCCTTTCAGCTTAGGTTCAAATATCTCTTTAAAATCATCTGCAAAATCTTCGCGGATTATAAAAACGACTTTTTTAAAACCGGCCTGAACGGCATCATAAATTGCATAATCCATAATGGTTTCACCCGAAGGGCCAAAGGATTGGATCTGTTTCATACTTCCATACCTGCTTGCAATTCCTGCCGCAAGAATAACCAGTGTTGGCTGCATAGGTGTATCTTTAAATTTGCGAAACTAATTGTTTACCGTTAAGTGGCAAATAATTATTGTTGCATTTTATTAAAATGGAAAATTCCCTGCACTTTAAAAATATTTTCACTCAAACTCTTCAGGCAGATTGGTTACAAAAAAATAATGCCCGCCTTGATGTGCTGAGGCTTGATAAATTTCATGAAGTGATAAGCGGCAATAAATGGTTCAAATTGAAATATTATTTGAGCGATGCAAAGCAGAAAAATTGCGACACTATCGGAACATTTGGTGGCGCATTCTCTAATCATATTGTAGCGACAGCATTTGCATGCCATGAAGAAGGATTGAAAAGCATTGGTATAATAAGAGGTGAAGAACCTGCGGTACTTTCACATACCTTGCAAACAGCAAAAAGCTATGGAATGCAGCTTGAGTTTGTTACAAGGGCATTGTATAATGATACAAACGTTATTAAAGAGGCATTTGAAAATGTTTATTGGATTGAAGAAGGCGGATATGGAGCCAACGGTGTAAAAGGTGCAAAAGAAATTTTAGATTTTTGTAATGAGCCGGGAAAATATTCACACATAATTTGTGCCGTGGGAACAGGAACAATGATGGCGGGCATTATTCAAGCTGTTAATTTAAACCAAACGGTAATTGGTGTTAGTGTAATGAAAGGTAATTATACATTAACTGAAAAAGTGGAAGCGTTACTTCAAACGACGGATAAACATAAATCGTATAGCATAGAGCAGGATTATCATTTTGGGGGATACGCAAAACATCCGCCGGAGCTGATCGAATTTATGAATGAAGTGTGGAAGCAACATCAACTGCCAACAGATATTGTTTATACTTCAAAAACATTTTATGGCGTGCAACAAATGATCATCAACAATACTATTCCGGAGGACAGTAACGTTTTAATGATCCATAGTGGTGGTTTGCAGGGCAATTTTTCCCTGCCCGAAAAAACATTAGATTTTTAATAAGAGCAGCGGGTTATATTTGCAAACAATATTTTTTGAAAAACAATGCGCAAATTATTTTTATTGATTTTGGTCTTGATAATTTTTTTCAACACCGCAAAATCTCAAAACCCTCTTCCTGATTTTTCTGTTGAAGATGTCGGCAAAAACAAAACACGTATTTCATGGAACAATCAATATGGAGAAGCTTGTATTCAATTAACAGTGCAGGCATCTCTTGATAGTGTTCGCGGATTCAAAACAATTTTTTCAACTGAATCGCCTCAACTTCCTCTGAATGGTTTTGTATATACGCTGCCTTTTCCCGGCAAGTTTTATTACCGTATTGCGTATATTCTTAACGGCAATGCATTTTATTTTACTCATGCAAGAACGCCGATTGCTGCAGGTGTTATTCAAGGACCTGAACAGCTTTTGGCAAGCAGTGACTCTTCCAGGATTATTACTATACGCAAGTATGATTCTGTGGTTACACAAATACCATATTCGAAATACAAAATGTACAAGGATTCCTTAACCTTGAAAACGAAAGATACATTGCTTATTGTCTCAGAAAATGAAATAATCATCAAGCCATACAATCCTTCCAATTTTTATAAGGCGTCCCTGTATGTTGTAAATAATCCTGATGGTTTTATAGAAATAAAATTACCTGATGCAACAACAAAAAACTATAAGCTCGTTTTCTTTGACACGGATGGGAAAAAATTATTTACGATAAATAAGATCACCGATACAGATCTTGTTATTGATAAATCAAATTTTCAACACGCAGGCTGGTTCAATTTTGAATTATATGAAGACGGAAATCTGAAAGAGCGTAATAAGATTTTATTACAAAAAGATTTTTAGTACAACTCTTCAAATGGTCAATGACTTATTGTTTATCTCCACCTCAAACACTCTTTCAAAATTTTTTTTAATTTTTTCTTTTACTTCATTCATAGGAACCGAATGCCCTAATTCTTTTTCAAGAGAAGTAACTTTTTTATTTGCTATTCCACAGGGCACAATGTAATTAAAGTAGGAGAGGTCTGTATTTACGTTAAATGCAAAACCATGCATGGTAATCCATCTGCTGCAGCGAATGCCCATCGCACAAATTTTTCTTTCACGTCCTTTTATCGAAGATTCAATCCACACACCGGTTTCGCCTTTGCTTCTATCCCCCTGTAAACCATATTCAGCCATTGTTAGAATGATCACTTCTTCCAGGCTTCTCAAATACCAACCTAAATCGGTTTTAAATTGATCAAGATCAAATATCGGATAGCCAACCAATTGCCCCGGCCCGTGAAACGTAATATCACCACCCCTGTTGATGTGAAAATATTCAATGCCTTTTTGTTTTCGTTGTTGTTCACTCACCAAAACATGCATAGTATTTCCATTCTTACCAAGCGTGTACACCGGCGCATGTTCAGTGAACAACAGATAATTTGTTGTGTACTCTCCATTCCGTTTATGTTCTACATTTTCATGCAAAAGCTTCTCCTGGTAATCCCACACTTCTTTATAACTGCTTGCACCAATATCTTCAAACAAAACTTTTTTCATACTGCAAAAGTAAAAATGTTTTACGTTTTGTGTTTTGGATTGTACGATACTTCATTTTAAAGTTGAAGAATTAGAAACGTAAGCTATACATAGAAAAAACTATATGATACTTATGTGACTATGTTTCTATGTGGTTCAAAACCTTCGGTCTTTATTTTATGTTTTCCTGAACGATTGTACTATTTCAATTTTAAAGGAGCAATAAGCCCACAGAGAGCCGCAGAGGAGGAGAGGAATGCAGAGGTATTTTCTGTGGCTCTCTAATTCTCTGTGTTACTCTGTGGCAAAAAAATGTTATGCTTTGCATGATCAAACATTATTAGATCACTTCAAACTCGCTCATCTCTTATTTTTGCACGCGATACAAATGCAAGAAAATGTCTGACGAGCAGGAAATACAACAAGAAGAAACGGGTGAAGAGTTATACGAAAGAAAATCTTTTCGTGTTGATAAAGGACAAGAACCTGTTCGCATTGATAAATGGGTGCAACAAAGAATAGAAAATGCAAGCCGCAATAAAATTCAGCAAGCTATCGATGCAGGTTTTCTCACGGTGAATGGTCATACAGTAAAAACAAATTATAAAGTAAAACCTGGAGATGAAATTATTTTATTAAGTTTTGTAAACCCTGAACAAACAGAAGTAAAACCTGAACCCATCACTCTCAATATAATTTATGAGGATGATGCAGTGCTGGTGCTAAACAAGCCGACTAATATGGTTGTTCATCCCGGTGTAGGAAATTATACAGGTACTTTATTAAATGGTATTGCTTATTATTTGTTGCAACAAAATCCAAATCTTACTGAAGAAGTTTTGCCTCGTTATGGTTTGGTGCATCGTATTGATAAAAACACAACAGGCTTATTACTTATTGCAAAAACAAGTGAAGTAGCTGCTAATCTTGCAAAACAATTTTTTAATCATACAGTGTCAAGAAAATATGTTGCGCTTGTTTGGGGCAATGTAGAAGAAGACGAAGGAACAATAGAAGCGCATGTGGGAAGACATCAACGCTACAGAAAAATGTTTGATGCTTATCCCGAAGGTGAACATGGTAAACATGCGATAACTCATTATAAAGTGCTTGAAAGATTTAATTATGTAACACTTGTTGAATGCAGATTGGAAACTGGTCGTACGCACCAGATACGTGTGCACATGAAGCATATCGGTCATACACTTTTCAATGATGCAGAATATGGCGGTGATAAAATTTTAAAAGGAACTATTTACACGAGGTATAAACAGTTTGTTGAAAATTGTTTTGCCATTTGTCCGCGTTGCGCATTGCATGCAAAAACACTTGGATTCAAACATCCTGTTACAAAAAAAGAAATGTTCTTCGAAGTTCCGTTGCCTGATGATATGAATAATGTGATTGAGAAGTGGAGAAGATACAGCGAGGTTTGAACCGCGATGCGGAGCAAATAGCATGTAAAGGTGTAATTGGTATTTTAATAGAAGCTAAAATAAGAGGTTTAATTCCGCTTGTAAAACCTATGCTTGACGATCTTGTCAATAATTTAAAATTTCGTCTCTCAGATAAAATTTATAAACTCGCTTTACAAAAAGCAGGAGAAGGATTTTGATTTTTCCCTCAGAGAAGTTCCAAATGTTGAAATGAGTGATCCTTCGACAAGCTCAGGATAAACTGCTACACTCAGTTTCCATAAAAGTGGGACTTTGACCTGAGCGTAGCAACAGGCGACGCCACAAAGAACAAATGCTTGTTACATAAAAAACACAAAACTCAAAACCCAAAACACAAAACTCTCTCTTATCTTCGCCAACAAAATTTTTACTTATGAATCTTCACGAATACCAGGCGAAAGAATTATTGGGTAAATACAATGTGCCGGTGCAGGAAGGCATTGCAGTTGATACGGTAATGGCTGCAGAAGAGGCGTACAGGCAAATAAAAAGTCAAACTGGAAACAACTTTGCGGTAGTGAAAGCGCAGATACATGCAGGTGGACGCGGCAAAGGAAAAATTATGGGCAGCGAGCAGCGCGGAGTGGCTGTGGGTAAGAATTTGGAAGAGATTGATACGATTGTAAAAAATATTTTGGGACATACATTGGTAACGCTTCAAACAGGAGCAGCAGGAAAAAAAGTAAACAAAGTTTTGATAGCGCAGGATGTTTATTATAAAGGACCAAATCCAACCAAAGAGTTTTATTTATCCATCTTGCTTGATCGTGCGAAAGGAAGAAATGTGGTAATGTACAGTACGGAAGGTGGCGTGAACATTGAAGATGTTGCTCATTCAACTCCTGAAAAAATTTTTAAAGAATGGGTGCATCCATCAGGAGGATTGCTTCCGTTCCAGGCGCGTAAGATTGCGTTCAATCTTGGTTTAAGCGGTGAGGCATTTAAGAACTGTGTGAAGTTTGTAACGAATCTATATAAAGCATACATTGGTTTGGATTGCAGCATGCTTGAAATAAATCCTTTGTTCAAAACAAGTGATGATAAAATTATTGCAGTCGATTGCAAGATGAATTTAGATGAAAATGCTTTGATGCGTCATGCGGATCTTGCTGCGATGAGAGATATTACAGAAGAAGACCCAACTGAAGTTGAAGCCGGTCAATACAATTTGAATTTTGTAAAGCTTGATGGTAATGTTGGTTGCATGGTGAATGGTGCAGGTCTTGCAATGGCAACGATGGACATGATAAAACTGAGTGGCGGTGAGCCTGCCAACTTTCTTGATGTTGGCGGTACTGCAAATGCACAAACTGTTGAAGCAGGGTTTCGTATTATTTTAAGAGATCCGAATGTAAAAGCAATTCTCATCAACATCTTTGGAGGTATCGTACGCTGTGATCGTGTGGCAGCAGGTGTCATAGAAGCTTATAATAAATTGGGCAACATCAATATTCCGATCATTGTTCGTTTACAAGGAACAAATGCTGAAGAAGCAAAAAAATTAATCGATGAAAGCGGACTGAAAGTGCAATCAGCAATTTTATTGAGTGAAGCCGCAGAGTTGGTAAAGAAAGCAGTGGCATAGTTTGTCCACAGGACTCTGAGAGTAGTTTACAGTTTGTGTTTTTTTGTATTCACTATAAAAACTCTCACATCAGTAGTGAGAGTTTTTTATTTGAAATGAAGATTTGTTCTGCAGGTTTTCAACTTCCATAAATATTCTTCTCTAAAAATTCATTTCTGAATTTTCCTTTCGAATCAAACTCTGCAACTACTTTTTTAAAATCATTCATCTTTTGATATCGCGATGCAAGTGTTGAAGGCGACATTGTAAAAAGCTTGCCCCAGTGCGGCTTTGCATTGAACGGCGCTAATTCTTTTTCTATTGCAGGTAATAATTTACTTACTGCATTCCATTCTTGTTTCCATGTGAAATGAATAGTAACAGAAGGCTGTTTGTAACAAGGGCTCATCCAAAAATCATCAGCATCGATGGTGCGTATCTCTGAAATAAAAAGATGCGGACCTATTTCTTTTCCCATTTTCTGAATCGCTTGTATTGCTTCTACTGCATGTTCATGCGGCACAAAATATTCTGCTTGTAATTCTTTGCCGCTGCTTGGTGTGAAACCCATTTTAAAGTGCGGTAATCTTTCATACCATGTTCCCGGCACGCCCATTTGTTCCGTACAATTTTCTGCAGGAAGTTCAATAATGGGATGAACATTTTTTGTTGCAGGTGCAGCACCAAAAAAATCTTTCTTTGCTTCAGCATTTGATGCATCATCAACAAGACTTTTTATCCAAACCTCGTTGATGCTTTCATTTTGCCAATCGGTAAAAAGACTTACACTATAACCTGAAGAAACAATCTCATCAAAATGTTCTTTCATTTGCTGCAGTGGCATTTTTGTGTACACCCATTGGCGCATCATAAATGCAGATTGAATATTCAATGTAACTTTTGTGATCACTCCAATTGCACCAAGACCAACAACTGCCGCATAAAATTTTTCTCCGTCTTTCTTTGAAAAATTTATTACATCACCATCAGCAGTGACGATTTCCAATGCTTCAACAGGACCGCAAAGATTTTTATTCCTTACTCCTGAACCATGCGTAGCTGTTGTAATTGCGCCGGCAACGGAAATATGCGGTAGTGACGCAAGATTATGCAACGCAAAACCTTTATCGTTCAGCCACGGGCAAAGCTCACCGTATTTTATTTCTCCTTCCACAGTAACTGTTTTTGCATTTGCATCAAGTGACACAATTTTCTTCATCTCTCTCAACGAAATAAAATTGTATTTACTGTCAGCAATCGTATTAAAGCAATGCCTTGTACCAAGCACTTTTAATTTGCTGTACTTTTTCACAAGTTGCTGCACTTCTTCGAGTGATTTCGGGTAATCAATTTTGCTGGTACTGTATTCTAAATTACCGGCCCAGTTTTTCAATTTTTCATTCTGCGCCCAACTTTCAAATGGCGCAATCAAAGGTGCAGCAACTAAAGCGGAAGATAATTTTATGAATGTTCTTTTCTTCATAAAAGCAGAATAGTTTTTCTAAACTACATATTTAATCTGAGAGTTGATAGCGGAATATTTTTATGAGCCCAACTGCAGTGCATGAATTATGCTTTCGTTGCGTCGCACACTTATACTGCAACAAAACTGTGAGCAATGGCTGCAAGCTTCGGGCTTGATTACTTGCGGCTCACAGCTTGTTGAATATTGTATTAGAACGTGAAGTGAGTAACCCTTCGACGAGCTCAGGATAAACTCCACAGGCGATCATCAAAGTACATAAGCCCGGAACATAATAATTATAAAAACTTGCACTATCTTACAAATTGATTCAATTTTGATAGCTTTTATATTTTCTCTCTTTTAAATTTGATAAAGCCAATACTTAAGCAGCATTACCGCTGAAGAATGATTTAAGCAGTAGCGACAAAGAATTATTTACCGCATGATAAACACAGTTTTTTATTTATCCTATATCATGAAATGCAATTCTAACCTATGTTAAAGCGGGAGATAGTTTTTTGAAACTATTCCTTCACATTCTCAGAGTTTATCTTTTCATCATTAAATCCGCTGTTATGAAGACAAGAGTTATCACAGGAACAAGCACAGGCATCTTGCTTTTGTTGTTGTTGCTAATCACAATACCGGAATCTTGTTACAGGAAATTCTATAAGGTTGCTGACAATTCGGGTTCATCAAATGTGGATAGCACACTGCAGGGTCAAAAACAAAAGAACAAATATCTTATACTTCGTTCGGGCTTTGATGCATACCACATGAAAAATGTTGTGCTCAACGAAGACCATAAATCTCTGACCTGTACTTTGGACACCTTGTCGCAAATGCATCAGTTATATCTTTCAACTAATAAAAAAAAGGGGATACCTTTTAAACAATCAAGAGAATCTGCAGTATTAAACGAGGTGCATATTTATACAACACAAGAAGAATCTTTTCATCACGATTCCACTTACACGCTTGACTTTAATAAAATCTCCAAAATTGAAATTCTTGAAAAGGATAAAAGAAGAACTACAACAAGCACTGTCATAAGCACTGTAGAAATTGCTGCTGTAGTAGCAGGTACGATTGCAATTATTACATCATCATCCAACTCTTCAAGCAGTTCTGGAGGTGGTGGGGGCGGTGGAGGTGGTGGAGGAGGAACCGGCAGTAGCAATTCTTGTCCCTATGTAAGTACCTATAATGGTGATGAATTTATTACGCAGGGCGAGTTGTATCCGGGAGCGGTGTACCCACAACTTGCGAGAAATGATTATCTCCTGCTAAAGATGCAACCTGTAGGTGATGGAAAACTTCAGATCAAGATCAGCAACGAACAGCACGAGATTCAAAACACTGATCTCGCAGAGTTAATGGTTATAACTCACGATAAGAATGTTCAGATGCTTGTCGATGAAAATGGAAAACTTTATTCTGTATCAAAACCGCAAACACCTGTTGCCGCAATATGTAACGATAAAAATATTCTGAAGGCCATTGCTGCACAGGATGATGATATTGTGTATGATTATGATGATACATCTAAAAATATGGTTGATCGTCCCGTTCAATTATCGTTTAATAAAGAAACCAACAGTAAAAAAGCGAAGCTGATATTGAATATCAAAAATAGTTTCTGGATAGATTATGTTATTAATAAATGGACGGAAGGTTATGGAGTTTATTATCCTCAGTTCGTAAAGCAGCAACATGAGAAACCGGCTGAAAAACTGATTGCATGGAGAGACGCACAAAAAATTCCTTTAACCGTATCCGTCCTGACAAATAATGGCTGGCAAAAGCTTACAAATATCAACCCTGTAGGGCCGCTTTCTTTCAGGCAACTGATCGTGCCTTTTGGTCTTTCAAATATTGCAGGAAATACTGTTCATGTGCAATTAAGCAGCGGCTTTATGTTTTGGGAATTGGATTATGCAGCCATAGATTTTACGGAAGATGAAAATTATACTATTGAAAAATTGTTGCCCGCAAAAGCAATTGATGAAAATGAAAAAGATGTAACAGCGATATTGTCTATGGCTGATAAAAATTATCTTATACAACCGGTAATCGGAAACATTACAACCATCGATTATGCATATACTCCGGCTCACTTAGAAAATAAAACACAAACTTATGTACTGCATTCAAAAGGTTATTATGAGTATGTGCGGGATTACAAAAACAAACCGAACGTAAAATTTTTAAAGCAGTTTAAAAACCCGGGAGCATTATCAAATTACAGTATGGTGTTGTATAAGCAAACAATAAACGGAAATAACAGCGTAGCAAGGAAATAATTTTTATGAACCCGGCGTATGTATTTCATAGCGTCGCCTGTTGCGTCGCACTCTTGTGCTGTTGAAACGTAAATCGTCAATCGTGAACTACTACATAACCATATGACTACTTATCATTGACCGCTCACTATTGACAATAAAAACAAAAGCTATGGTTTATCAACAACTACCAATAAAAAACGATCATCAAAATGAAATTTCTGTTTGGAATTCTAAAGCAGAAGAAGCTTCTCATGCTCGCAGCAAAGTCAACTCTGTTGAAAAGAAGCTGATATTTTTTCTGATGAATGTTGAAGCAATCTTTATTGCATGTATAACGCTGAAAAACCCTAAACTTATAATTACCGCGCTGCGTAAAATGAAACAATTGATTCAAAGTCTTTGGGGCAATTCCATTCAAAGAATACAAAAGATCAACGGCAAATATTATTTTCATTTGTATGCCCCTGCATGGCCTTCCTCGGCGCGCAGGCAAATGATACGAAAAGAATTTTTGCATCTCGCTTATCCAAATAAATATCCCGACAATAAAACATTTATGTTTCTTGCCATTACTTGCAAATGTCCTTTAAGATGTGAGCATTGTTTTGAATGGGACAATCTTAACAAGAAAGAAATTTTTTCAAGAGACGATCTGATACAAATCATAAACTATTATCAGCAACAAGGCATACTGCAAATTTATTTCAGTGGCGGAGAACCGATGGTGCGCTTTCGCGATCTCTTACAACTTATCAATTATGCAAAAAATAAAAGTGAATGTTTTGTACTGACTTCAGGATTTAATCTTACCGCAGAAAATGCAAAGCTGTTGAAACAAAGTGGTTGCACCGGTGTTGAAATAAGCATCGATCATTATATTCCTGATTTGCATAATGCTTTTCGTCATAACCCGACAATTTTCAAGCAAGCCGTTGACGGAGTTCACGACGCACTGAAAACAGGCGGCAGGCGACG
>Ga0207657_10005728_pt1 | contig 12960 bp, 15 predicted proteins | sample KBSC33metaG_FD_184316 | JGI IMG/M metagenome (GOLD analysis project Ga0207657, IMG submission 184316) | Corn rhizosphere microbial communities from Kellogg Biological Station, Michigan, USA - KBS C3-3 metaG (SPAdes) (version 2) | ecosystem: Host-associated > Plants > Roots > Rhizosphere > Soil ...
CAGGTCGGCTTCCCACATCGGCGTGCCGGATTCGCCCACCGCGCCCGCGACCCAGAGGGCGCCGCTCTTGATGTCGGCGAGGTAGCGGGCGAGGTTCGGCACGACGGCGACCGGAAGGTGCTCGACCGCTCCGGCCGACGAGCGGCAGACCGCAGCGGTGACGCGCGCCGAGCCGTGCGCCGGGACGACGACACCACTCGCGCCCGCTCCCTCGGCACTCCGGATCACGGCGCCGAGATTTCGCGGATCGCTGACCTGGTCGAGGCAGGCGAGGAGCGGTGCCGGCCCGGCAGCCAGCTCGAACGCGTCGGCGTAGCGGAACGGCTCGCACCAGGCGACCACTCCCTGATGGTCGCGCGTCCCGGCGGCCTCGGTCAGATCGCGCTCGAGCTTCGTCTGCACCCGCGGCCGCTCGAGGTCGCGCAGCCATTCCTCGCTGCGCACCGCCCGCTCGCCGGCCCACAGCTCGAGCACCTCGCGCGGCCCGCGCAGCACCTCGCGTACGGGGCGACGCCCGTAGACCAGCTCCCGGGTCACGAGCGACGGACGAGCCGGTAGCCGGGAGGCTCGGCGACATCGCGCACCTCCCAGCCCGCGGCCGCGATCTCGTCACGGAGCCGGTCCGCGCCTGCGAAGTCCTTTGCGTCGCGGGCCTCGCGCCGCTGCTCCGCGAGTTGGGCGACCTCGGCCGGCGCCTGCTCGACCTCGGTGAGCGACCCGAGCCCGAACACGCCGAGGCCCCAGCGCAGCGAAACCCATTCCTCTCGATCTCGCCACGCGTGGAAGAGCGCGAGCGCCTCGGGCGTGTTGAAGTCGTCGTCGAGCACGGCGGCGAGCTCGTCCGCGAGGATCTCTTCCCCACCCTCGTCTCCCGGACGCTCCTCGAGGAAGAAGTTGCGGAACGTGTCGACCTGCGCCTTGGCCTGCACGAGGACGTCGTCGCCGAACTCGATCGGCTTCCGCCAGTGCGCGCCGAGGAAGAACATCAGCGCGACTTCCCGGCCCCAGGTGTCGAGGACGTTGCGGAGTGACACGTCGTTGCCGAGCGACTTCGACATCTTGTCGCCGCCCATGCCGCCGACCATCCCGTTGTGCATCCAGACGCGCGCGAACTCGTGGCCGAGCGCGAGCGACTGCGCGACCTCGTTCTCGTGGTGCGGGAACACGAGGTCGAGCCCGCCGCCGTGGATCTCGAACACCGGCCCGAACGCGTCCTCGGCCATCGCCGAGCACTCGATGTGCCAGCCCGGACGGCCACGCCCCCAGGGCGAGTCCCACGCCGTGTCCTCGCCCGGCTTGTTCGCCTTCCAGAGCGCGAAGTCGCGCGGATCCTCCTTCAGCGGGTTCGGCTCCTGCTCCTCGACCTGGTCGGGCCGCTGACCCGAGAGCCGGCCGTAGCCGGGGTCGCTCGCGACCCGGAAGTACACGTCACCCTCCACGGCGTACGCGTGGCCGGAGTCGACGAGCTGCCCGATGAAGCGGACGATCGAGGGGATCGCATCCGTCGCCTTCGGCAGCTCGTCCGGCATCCCGAGCCCGAGGTCGGAGGTGTCCTGCAGATACCAGTCCGTCGCGCGCGCGGCGAGCTCGGCGCTCGCGCCGGGGGCGGCGTCGTAGATCTTGTCGTTGACGTCGGTGATGTTGTGGACGAGCGTCGCGTCATAGCCACGCTCGAGGAGCCATGCGCGGAGCCACATCCCGAGCACGAAGGGCCGGGCGTTGCCGATGTGGGCCCGCTGGTAGACCGTGGGGCCGCAGAAATACATGCGGATCGGGCCCGGCGGCTCCGGCAGCTCCTCGAGTTGCCGCGACAGGGTGCTGTAGACCCTCATCGCTCTAGCCTAGAGAGCAGCTCGTCCCGCGGGAGGGCGGCGATGACGGCGGCGAGCTCGGGACCTCGCTGCTGACCGGTCAGCGCAACGCGGAGCGCTTTCAGGTCGCCGCCGACCGCTTTCAGCTCCCGGACGATCGCCTTGGGGTCCAGACCCGCTTCCACGAGCTCGCGGGCGCGGGCAAACGTCTCGGGGGAGTCCACTTCCGCGGGCGTCGGCTCGAGGACGAGCTCGGCATAGGCCCGCGCCTCGGCTAGATCCCGCGCCCCACGCAGCACCGGCGCCACCGAGACCGGCACGCCGACCCGCGCCGCGAGCTCCTCGTCGCTCAACGCCGCCAGCGTCTGGGTCGAGAGGCGTCGCACCCGCGTGAGATCGAGGTGGACGTCGTGGCGCGGCAGGCCCAGCTCCTCGAGGTACGCCCGCACGGCCTCCGCCGGGATCCCCTCTTCCCGCAGCGAAGCCACGCTCCCGCCCGGCGCCCGCTTGGCGAGCTTGCGGCCGTCCGGCCCGAGAATCAGCCCGTGGTGGACGAACTCCGGCGGCGTCGCGCCGAGAGCCTCGAACAGCCGCCGGTGGAGCGGCTCGTTGGGACGGTGGTCGTTGCCGCGCACCACGTGCGTGATCCCGAAGTCGATGTCGTCGACGACCGATGCCAGGTGGTACGTCGGTGAGCCGTCCTCGCGCAGCAGGGTGAGACCGTCGAACCGGTCGCCGAGGGGAGCGGCCGCCTCGCGGTGACGGTCCGCGCGCTCGGTCTGGCGTACGGGGCCTTCGTCCCAGGCGACCCCGAGCCACTCGAGATCCCGCAAGATCGCCTCTTCGCCGCCGGCGAGGTTGCGCGCCGGATCGGTGTCATCGATCCGCAGCAGCATCCAGTCGCCGAGCCGCCGATTCGCGACCGCGCTGAGGGCGTTGCCGAGATGGAGCGAGCCCGTGGGGCTCGGCGCAAAACGGACCCGGACCGGCATCCGGCGAGTGTAAGGTTCTGCCCGCGATGGAGTCCTGGCGCGCAACTGTGCTCCGCCAAAACGGCTAGTCCGCCGCTTCCCACTCAAGCGTCCTAGGGAAGCGGCGGGACGCGACGCGTTCCGCCCCGACACACGGAGGTGTACGTCGCGATGCCGATGCCACATCGCACCCAGCAGCAACTGATCAAGCGCCGTCTCGTGGGCAAGGACGGCTCGGAGCGGATCCGCGAGCTCCGCGCGATCCTCGCCGACCTGCCCGGCTACCGCAACGGCCCGTACGCCGACCTGCGGAAGTGGGTCGAGAGCGAGATCGAGGCGGCACGCACGCGGAAGAAGGTCGTGCACCGCGACTCGATCGCCGTCCGGCGCGAGGGCGCGGCGCAGATCGCGCTCGTGGGGCCGCCGAACGCGGGCAAGTCCTCGCTCCTGCAGGCGCTCTCGGCGATCCAGATCAAGACGGGCGACTACGCGTTCACCACGACGCGGCCGGTCGCCGCCACGACGCGGCTCGGCGGTGTGCTCGTCCAGCTCGTCGAGATCCCGGGCCTGATCGAGGGAGCCGCCGAAGACCGCGGCGGCGGCCGCACGCTGCTCGGCGTGCTCCGGAACGCGGACGCGATCCTCTTCTGTCACGCCTGCGAGCGGCCCCTCGCGGAGCTCGAGGTCATCCGGAACGAGGTCGCGGCCGCGGGGATCGAGCTGCCTGCGCTCCTGGCGGCCACGAAGTGCGACGAGGGGCCGCCGCCCGAGCATCCCGAGTTGCCCGTCGTGCCCGTGTCGGTGCTCGACGACGCGAGCGTCGAGCGGCTGCGCGAGGAGCTCTGGGGCATGACGGGCCTCGTCCGCATCTACCTGCGCGACGGCGGGGATCCGGTCGCGCTGGAACCGCCCGCCACCGTGCTCGACGTCGCCGACACGATCCACCACGAGCTGCGCGAGCGGTGCACCGGAGCCCGGGTCTGGGGACCGTCGGCGCGGTTCCCGGGACAGCAGGTCGGGCGGGAGTATGAGCTGAGCGACGGCGACAGCGTGGAGGTTCTCGAGCGCTAGGCAGGTTTGGCTTCTCGGGCGCGCCGGAATCGATAGGTATGGGCGACGTCGTCGTCATCACGGGCGCCTCCGGCGGGATCGGCCGCGCAACTGCGCGCCGGTTCGCGCAGGACGGGGCGAAGATCGCGCTGCTCGCGCGCGGCGAAGCGGGGCTCGAAGGCGTCGCGACCGAGGTCAGGGAGCTGGGCGGCGAGGCGCTCGTCCTTCCCACCGACGTCGCCGAGGCCGATCAGGTCGAGGCCGCGGCGCAGGCCGCGGAGGCCGAGCTCGGCCCGATCGACGTCTGGGTCAACGACGCGATGGCGACGATCTACGCGGAGTTCCTCGACGTCGAGCCGGACGAGTACCGGCGCGCCACCGACGTCACGTACCACGGCATGGTCTGGGGCACGCGCGCCGCGCTGAAGCGGATGGCCGAGCGCAACCGCGGCACGATCGTGCAGGTCGGATCCGCCCTCGCGTTCCGCGGCATCCCGCTGCAGGCGCCGTATTGCGGGGCGAAGCACGCCTGCAAGGGCTTCACCGAGTCGGTGATCACCGAGATCAAGCATCACGGCTGGGACATCCACGTCACGATGGTCCACCTCCCCGGCGTCAACACGACCCAGTTCACATGGGGCCGCACGAAGCTGCCGAAGCAGACGCAGCCGGTGCCCCCGATCTACCAGCCGGAGGTGGCGGCGGACGCGATCCACTGGGCCGCGTACCACAAGCGGCGGCAGATCTACGTCGGTGCGCCGACCGTGCTCAACGTGCTGGGCGAGCGCGTCGCGCCGTGGTTCCTCGACTGGTATCTCGCGAAGACGGGGTACAGCGGGCAGATGACGAAGGAACCGCTCGACGACGGCCCGGATCACGACAACCTCTTCCATCCTGTCGACGGCGACGAGGATCGCGGGGCGCACGGGCCGTTCGACCAGGAAGCCCACGAGCACAGCTTCCAGACGAGCCTCTCGAAGCACCGGCGGCTCGCGGGCTCGCTCGCGGCGGGGGTCGGCGCGGCCGCGACCGGCGCGGCGTTGCTCCGAAAGCGCTAGGCGACCGCGCGCCGCAGCTCGGCGGCTGCAGGACCGAAGCCGTCGGGGTGCTCCTCCTCGAGCACGGCGACGAGGGCACGCACCTCCGCCTGCCCGAGCGTCACACGCCCCGATTCGAGCGCGCGGTTGAGGTGGAGCGAGAGGTCGCGATGGCGCTCGGAGACGCCGGCGCGGGCCGCGGCCGCCGCGGCGATCGCGCTCACCACGTCACGCGGGACTGTCACGACCTTGCCGTCGAGGCCGACCTCGATCGCGGCGGCTTCCATGTCTACCTATGACCCCGTGCGAGAGCCATGCAACCTACTTACGAGGGCTGAACGCGTACACCTTTCCCCAGCCGACGAGATAGAGCCGCTGTCCGTCGGTCACGACGGGAGTGAATGCGCCGTCGGGATACGTCCACACCTGCTTCCCGGTGAGCGCGTCGAGCCCGTACGTGCGCCGCTTGAGCGTGGCGAAGTAGACGATGCCGTCGACGACGGTGGCCGAGCCCGAGATCGGGCCGTTCGCGCGGAACTTCCAGAGGACTGACCCGGTGGCAGCGTCGAAGGCGTAGAAGGTGCGGTCGTACGAGCCGACGAAGATGCGGTGGTGCCAGACGGCCGGGGAGCCGTAGACGAAGCCGCCGGTCTTGTACGACCAGCGCAGCTTCCCGCTCTGCTCACCGAAGGAGTAGACGTGCCCGTCGGTCGAGCCGAGGTAGACGCGGGAGTAGGCGACCGACGGCGTCGAGTAGAACTGGCCGTGGTTGCCGAGCCAGTCGCGATTCGACTCGGCGCGCCAGACCGGCTTGCCGTCGCTCGCGCGCAACGCGTAGAGGCGGCCGTCGTAGGCGCCGAAGAAAACGCGCCCACGGTCGTACGCGATCGCTCCCTTCACGTCTCCGCCGGCGTGGAAGGTCCACAGCGTGTGGCCGTTGAGCCCGCGCAGACAGTAGACCGTTCCGTTGTAGTCGCCGATGTACACGCGATTGCCGACGATGGTCGGCGACGTCTCGGTCGCGCCGAGGTGCCTCCGCCAGCGAACGCTGTGCGAGGGCCCGGCCGCGACGACGAGGATCTGGCCGTCTCCCTGCTGTGCGGAGCCTCTCCCGCAGGGAACCTTGTTGAGGAACGTCTCGAAGACCGAGCCGCGCCCGAGCCGGTTCACCGCGGGCCCGGCCGCCTCGCAGCGGCCCACGTGCACGGTCCAGAGCCGGCGTCCGGTGCGGGTGGACGCGGCGATCAGGTTTCCGTTGAGGCTCGCGTAGTAGAGGTAGCCGAAGCCGATCGCCGGCGGAAACTCGATCAGTGACGTGCCACCCGTGACCCAGTCGCGCCGGAACGGCGGCCGGAGCTTCCCGACGCCGACATGGAGATGCTGGGGCACGCCCCCGAACATCGGCGAGACGATCGAGGTCTCGCTCGGCTGCGGCACCGGAGCCGTCCGGGTCGGCTCGAACTCGGTCGATGTGCCCCTGACGCTGCCTCCGTACCGGTTCGTCGACTCGTAGTAGGCCACCGCGATCCCGGCGACCAGAATCAGGACGCCGGCGACGACGAGGAGGCGGCGCATCCGCCGGATGATGCCTGCGCGGTAGGTTCGCGCCGTGGAGGATCTGCTGCTGGCCTGGTTCGCCGAGCACGGCCGCGACCTCCCGTGGCGGAGGACGCGCGACCCGTACGCAATCCTCGTCAGCGAGGTCATGTCGCAGCAGACACAGGTCGAGCGCGTCGTGCCCCGCTGGCACGGCTGGCTCGAGCGCTGGCCGACCGTCGAGGCGCTCGCCGCCGCGCCGGCGGCGGACGTGATCCGCGAGTGGCAGGGCCTCGGCTACAACCGGCGCGCGATCGCCCTTCACCGTGCCGCGCAGCAGGTCGCGGCCCACGGCTGGCCCGACGACCTGACCGAACTGCCGGGCGTCGGCCGTTACACCGCCGACGCGGTTGGCTCCTTCGCGTTCGGTCGCCCCGTGCTGCCCGTCGACGTCAACGTGCGGCGCGTCTCGGAGCGGACGGGTCACGACTTCTCTCCTGCTGCCGGACAGGCATTGATGGACCTCGGGAAGACGGTCTGCCTCGCCCGTATCCCGCGCTGCGGGGCCTGCCCGCTCGCGGCCTCCTGCCCATCGCGCGGCCGCCGCTTCGAGCCGGCTCGCCGCCAGGGCCCGTTCGAGGGCTCGTTCCGGCAGCGGCGGGCAGCAGCCCTCCGCGCGGTCGTCGCCGGCTCAGAGCCGCAGGACGCCGAGGCCGTCGCCTCCCTCGCCCGCGACGGGCTCGTGCGGGTGGACGGAGAGGCAGTGTCCCTCCCGGACTAGCCGGGTACCATCCGCCCGATGCTCGCCACGGACATCCCGATTCTGCTGATCCCCCTCTGGATCCTGCTCGGGCTGGTCGTGCTGCTCGGCATCCTCGCGCTGCTCGGCCGCATCCAGGGCGGCCGCTACCTCAAGCCGCTGTTCGGGCTGATGGCGAAGGTGCCGTTCCTGAAGCGGCAGATGGAGAAAGCGTCGAAGGCGGCGATCGAGCGCACGAATCCGGAGCTCGCAAGCGCGATGCGGAAGCTCGAGCCCCACGCGAAGCAGCTCCACGATCCCCAGCAGGCGCAGAAGGCGATGTCGCGCCTCACGCGCGAGGAGCGCGCCGCGCTGCTCGAGATGCAGGAGCAGCAGGGCGGGATCGAGCCCGAGGCGATGAACCGCCAGATGCGCCGGCGGCTCGAGAAGCAGCAGAAGCGGCGCTGACACACCTCGGAAACGCTTCGCGTTTCCGAGGTCAGAAAGGAACTGCGCCCACGGGAGAGCGAAGTCTCCCGTGGGCTCCGTCACCACCGGGCGAAGAGCGCAGCTCTTCGCCCGGCTTAGAAAGCGTGTCGAACCCAGATGTTGGGCTCGACGTAGACACCGCGGCCGTTCTTGAAGTGGACCGGGACGAGGGCACCCGGCACGACGTAGTTGCCGTCCTCCGGGAACACCATCCCTGTCCACTCCTCCCACTCCGCGCGCGTGCCCGAGATCGTCATCGAGCGCGGCGCCATCGCCACGAGCTCGCCGCCGAGTCGCTCGTGCGCGCGTAGCCACGGGTCGTACGGGAGCCCGTCGCCGCGCCGCCACCCCGCATAGCGGTCGATCGACACGAGCGGATAGCGGTCCTTCCAGGTGGGCCGTACGGGAGCCACGAGCGCGTCGAGCCCGTGCCCGGCGCCGACCGCGGCGAGCCGCCGCAGAATCGTCTCGGCGATGCCGAAGCCGCGGTACTCCGGGACAACGCCGGCCACGATGGCACAGAGCGTCGTCGGCGTTCCCTCCACACCGTCTGTCAGAGCCCAGTCGATGCCGCGGGGCGAGGGGTTCCCGTTCCACTCGACCGGCACGCTGCACGCGTAGCCGACCGTCGCGCGACGGCCGGCTTCGCGGTCGACGGCCCAGAGCTGGAAGTCGGGGTACTGGTCGTAGAGCTGCGGCCAGAAGGACTGCACCACCGGGTCGTGCGCCATGAACGCCGGCCAGATGTCCGGGAACGTCCCGCGGAGCTTCGGGTGCTCGGCGTGGGTTACGAGCGCCAGCTTCATCGGACGAGGAGAGCCACGGCCTGTGCGGCGAGGCCCTCGCCCCGGCCGGCGAAGCCCAGACCGTCGGTGGTGGTGGCCCGGACGGCGACGAGCTCCGGGTCGACGCCGAGCGCCGCCGCCAGCCGGTGCCGCATCTCGTCCCGGTGCGGCGCGAGTCGCGGCTCCTCGCCCACCAGGACGACGTCCGCGTTCGCCAGCTGCCAGCCGCGCGCCCGAACCTGCTCCCAGGCCTGCGTCAGCAGCTGGAGGGAGTCCGCACCCGCGAGCTCCGGGTCGCCGGACGGGAAGAGCGCGCCGATGTCCTCCAGCCCCGCCGCTCCCAGCACAGCGTCGGTGAGCGCGTGGGCGAGGACGTCGCCGTCGGAATGGCCCGCGAGACCACGCGGGTGGTCGATCCGGACGCCCCCGAGCACGAGCGGTACGCCGTCCTCCAGCGCGTGCGCGTCGAAGCCGGTGCCGACGCGGTACTCAGACATGCGCGAGCGCCTCCGGCAGCTCGGCGAGCGAGTCGATCGTGATCGTCCCTGCGGGCGACTCGACCTCGGCGTGCGCGCCGCGGCGGATGCGGACCGCGCGGAGCCCCGCAGCGAGCGCCGGGACGACGTCGTTGTCCACCCGGTCCCCGACGTAGAGGACGTCCCCCGCGGGAGCGCCGGCCTCTTCCACCACGCGCTCGAAGAATCCTGTTGCCGGTTTCTCGACTCCCCAACGCTCCGACGAACCGACGAATTCGACGTGGTTCCGCAGGAACTCCTCGTGCACGGAGCGCATGTTGCCCGCAGCGCCGAGGCGGAGCCCGCGGGCACGCAGGGCTTCGAGGCAGGGGAGCGCGTCGGCGTGCAGGTCCCTGTCCTCGAAGGCGGGCGGAACCGTCACCCCGTCTGCCTCCCACCGCGCATACGTGCCCGCCTCATCGACGAGCGTCTCGCCGACGTCGAAGACGACCACCTGGACGGTCACCGGCGGCTCCCGAGCTGGCACACGAAGCCCTCTGGCCCGACCACGTCGAACCAATCCCACTCGCTGTCCGAGTTCAACGGCCCCACGTTCGTCCCCTCGGCGGTCAGCGCCGCCCGTGCCTCAGCTGCGTCCCCCACCTCGAAGAGCGGAAGGGGGCGGCGAGCGCGAGCGAAGTAGGGGCTTGCCGGCCCGAACAGCTGCACCCGATCGCCTTCCTCCGTCTCGAGCTCGATCGAGTCGGGCTCGGCGAAGAGAACACGCATCCCCAGCTGGTCGCGGAAGAAGACCGCGGCGGCGGATGGGTCCTCGACGGCTACTCCGAGCCAGCGGAGGTTCCGCACGCTCAGCGCCATCCGGCCACCGTCTCCAGATCGGTCGCCGACGTCACCTTGAGCAGCCGCGGATCGCCCTCGACGACCTTGACGCGACCGCCCGCCGCCTCTACCAGACCCGCGCAATCCGTCGCTTGTAACACAGTGTTACTTGCAAGGGCATGTCGGAACCGGTCGGCTGCGAAGGCCTGGGGTGTCTGCACCGCCCAGAGCCCGTCGCGCGACACCGTCTCCTCCACACCACCGTCGGCACCGACTCGCTTCAGCGTGTCGCCGACCGGGAGCCCCGGCACGGCTCCGTCCCAGCCCTCGGACAGCGGCGCGAGCACGCGCTCGACCACCTCGTCCGACACGAGCGGGCGTGCCGCGTCGTGCACGAGGACGACGAGCGCGTCGGTGGGCACCTCCGCGAGACCCGCGCGCACGGAATCGCTCCTGGTCTCGCCGCCCGTCACGCAGGCGTGCACCTTGCCGCAGCCCTCCTCCTCGGCGACGAGGATCGCAGGCTCCTCCCACTCGGGGGGCGCGACGAGGACGATCCCGTCCACCCAGGGACACGCCTCGAGCCGGCGCAGCGGCTCCGCGAGAAGCGGCTCGTCGCCGAGGTTCGCGAACGCCTTCGGCCGGTCCAGCCCGAGCCGCTCCCCCCGCCCCGCAGCGACGAGGATGGCCCAGACGGACATGTCCCGAAGCCGGGCCTGCTTAGGCCGTCGCGGCGGCCGTTGCCTTCTTCTTCGCCGCCGGCTTCTTCTTGGGCGGGCTGTCGGAGGCGAGGACCTCCTCGAGCCACTCGGCGCAGGTCTCCTCGTCCATGTCCTTGGCGTACATCAGCTCGGACGCGAGGATCTTCTTCGCCTTCACGAACATCTGCTTCTCGCCGGTCGAGAGGCCCTTCTCCCGGTCGCGGAGCGCCAGGTTCCGGACGACCTCGGCGAGCTCGAGGATGTCGCCGGTCTTCATCTTGTCGCGGTTGTGCTTGAAGCGCCGGTTCCAGTTCTTCGGCATCTCGGTCGAGACACCCGTCAGCGCCTTGAGGACCGGAGCGATCTCCTTGTCGCCGATGACGCGCCGAAGCCCGACCTTCTCGGCATTTTCGGACGGGACCTGCACCGTCATGTCGTTGTGCAGGATCTTGATCGTCAGGTACTCGCGCTGCTCTCCGAGGACCTCGCGCTTCTCCTTCTTGACGACCGTCCCCGCCCCGTGGTGGGGATAGACCACCTTGTCGCCGACGTCGTACAAGCGAACCTCCCCTGGCTCGAAGCCACTCTTTCGTGAAGAAAGCCGGCACGCACTCAGGCGCCGGCCACAGGCCACGAGTGTAGCAGAAACGGCGTGGCTAAGCCAAATCTGCGCTCTCAGAGCTGCAGATAGCGGTCAACGATGTTGTGCTCCTGCAGCCTCCGCAGCCCCTCGCGGATCTCGCGGGCCCGCACGGTCCCGACCCCTTCCACCGACTCGAGCTCGCGCTGGGAAGCCCGGACGACCGCGTCGAGTGTCCCGAGGTTGGTCACCACCCGGCGGACGAGCGGCTCCGGCAGCCGAGGGATGTGGGAGAGCGTGCGATAGCCGCGGGGGGCGACGGTCTGGTCGAGCGGGTTGATGCCGCGGTCGTAGCCGAGCACCTCGGCCAGCCGGCCGAACTCGAGCAGCTCCTGGTACGAGAGCGCCGCCAGCTGGGCGAGCGCGTCGGTCCCTTCTTCCCCGGCGCCGAGGACGTTGTAGTCGCGGACGATCGCGTCGCGCTCCCTCGGCACGTCGCCCACCAGCTCCTCGAGCTGGAGCCGGATCAGGCGGCCCTCGCTGCCGAGCTCGACGCAGTCACGGGTGATGCGCTGGGCCATGCGCGAGGTCATCTCCGCGCGCTGCAGGACGACGAGCACGTCGTCGAGAACGACCGCGTTCTGGAACTCGAGCGCGGTCAGCCGGGTCAGCACCTGCTCGAGCCGCTGGCGATAGGTGTCCAGCGTCCCGACGGCCTGGTTCGTCTTTGCCAGAACGTCTGCCACCGGATCGAGCTGGTACCGCGCCGGCCCGACGAAGATCGTGACCGTCTCCCGCTGCTGCGACACGGAGACGACGAGGGCTCCGGTCTGCTTCGCCACGCGTTCCGCCGTGCGATGGCGCGTGCCTGTCTCGTTGGAGGGGATCGTCGGATCCGGCATCAGCTGGACGTTGGCCCACGAGAGCCGCTTGATCGCCTCGTCGACGATGATCGCGCCGTCCATCTTCGCGAGCTCGTAGAGCAGCTGTGGCCTGAACGGCGCGTCGAGCCTGATGCCGCCGGAGTACAGGAACGAAAGCTCGTTCGGGTCGCCGACCACGATGAGCGCTCCCTCGTGGGAGCGGATCACATCGTCGACGGCCTCGCGGAGCCCGGTGCCTGGCGCGATCTTCGCGATCGCGGCGAGGAGCTCCGGGTTCTTCCGGCGCGGGTCTTCCTCCGACGGGATGCGCGTGAAGCCGAGATCGCCCAGGCGATGGTCGGACTTGCGCTCAGTCGTCTCCTTCGGATCGGTCCCCATCCAGCCCTGCCCTGATCGCCTGCCGCAGCGTCTCTGCGGCCTCCACCGCGATTTTGCCATTGGCAGCCGTCCCGGCCGGGGCTACGACGGCCGAGAGGCCGAGCTTCCCGCATTCCTCCAGCCTCCGCTCCGCCTGAGCCGCGGGTCGCAGCCGGCCGGTGAGGCCGATCTCCCCGAACGCGGCCACGCCCGTCTTCACCGGCACGCGTCGCGCGGCCGAGGCGATGGCGAGCGCCACGGCGAGGTCGGCGCCCGGCTCGTCGATGCGGACGCCGCCGGCGACGTTGACGAAGACGTCGGCTTGCCCGAGCGCCACCTTGGCGTGGCGCGAGAGGACCGCGACGATCATCGCGAGCCGCTTCGGATCGATGCCCGTGGCCACGCGTCGCGGCATGGCCAGCTCGCTCTGCGCCACGAGCGCCTGGATCTCGAGCAGGATCGGACGTGTCCCCTCGAGCGCGCAGGCGACGGCTGCTCCCGGCTCGCCCGGGACGGTCCGGCCGAAGACCTCGGACGGATCGGGCACGCCGACGAGCCCGACTCCGGTCATCTCGAAGACGCCGAGCTCGTTCGTCGAGCCGAAGCGGTTCTTCACGGCGCGCAGGACGCGGTGCGCGTGGTAGCGGTCACCCTCGAACTGCAGCACGCAGTCGACGAGGTGCTCCAGCACACGCGGCCCGGCGACCGAGCCGTCCTTCGTCACG